>JAESFS010000065.1_pt1 | contig 102255 bp, 96 predicted proteins | sample 9269441 | NCBI WGS metagenome assembly JAESFS01 (sample SAMN14502548, study PRJNA617105) | algae metagenome | isolation source: Scytolyngbya sp. HA4215-MV1 and co-occurring heterotrophs from sample from... | place: USA: Laie Falls, Oahu, Hawaii | collected 2010-08-22
CACTTGCGCCGGCCCGCTGGCGCCACTTGCGCCGGCCCGCTGGCGTCACTTGCGCCGGCCCGCTGGCGTCACTTGCGCCGGCCCGCTGGCGTCACTTGCGCCGGCCCGCTTCAGCGTAAAATGGCGGAGATGATCAGGTTCAGCACGATGGCCGAGGCGGCGAGCGCCAACACGTAGGTGAACTTCTTGTCCTCAGGCACCCGCAGCAGCGGCCCTACACCCAGCCAGAAGACATAAACGCCCCAGAGCCCGAGAATGGCCAGAAAACCCAGCGGCGGGATGATGAAGAACAGCGAAGCCACCCAGCCCGGCGTATTCGCATAGACCACGAGCTTCAGCGCCGCCCCGTCATCGGCCACGCCACCGAATTTCGGGGCGAGGAAGGCCGCGAGCTTGGAAATGGCGAAGATGCTGATCATCGAGAAGATGAAACCCATCACGCTGGCACTCAGCGCCCAGCCGAAGCCGCCGGCATAGCCCAGCATTCGCCCGATCATCGACAGGCCGATGAAGCTGGCCAGAGCTGAGGCGGCAGCCAGCGGCACCGCATAGCCCAGGTAGAGCCCCGTCGCGTCATTCGGCTCGGCGGCGATGACCGGCCATTCGTTGGTCGGCGCGAGAATAATGGCTTTCGCCCGCGGGATCAGGTTCATGGCGGCAGCATGCCGAGGCTGTTTTGCCCGATGCAAGCGCAATCACATGGCCCGTCGGTCAGATCGACCTTTCGCGCGGGCGGGGCGCTGGCGCCGCTGGGGCTGCGGGTCCGCCGCCCATCCAGCCCGGCATCTCGTGCAGCAATTGCATCGGGGCGATTCCGAGGTCGGGTGCCTCGTCGGGCTGGTGCGGGGCGGCTGCCGGCGGCACCGCCGAGGGTGCCGGCGTGGCTGCCGGCTCGGGCACCGTGTAGTCCGGTACTATGCGGGCCTGTGCGCCCTCGATCACCAGCACGCGCGCGCCCACTTCCAGCGGCACCACGTCGCGCTGCACCACGCTGACCAGCTCGCCATTGCGCTTGCGCACCACGTATTCCACGCCGTCGCCGCTATTGGCCGCGCGCTCGGCGGCATTGCCGATCAGACCGCCTACCAGCGCGCCGCCGACCGCGCCGAGCGCTTCGGCGATGCGGTTGCCGGGGGTGGCGCTGCCCAGCACGCCGCCAGCCGCCGCCCCCGCGGCCGCCCCCGTGGTTCCGTCGGCGGCGATCTGGATCATCCGGAAGCCGGCCACCACGCCCTGCTCGGTGCGGTTGGCCTGCTGCACCGCGCGGGTGGCGTATTCATTGGCGGAGTAACGGTTGCCACAGCCAGCCAGCAGCAACAGCGCAAGAAAAACCCTGATCATTCCCGCCACATAGCGCGGGCCGGCGGCGCGGCCTATATGCGTCCCATGCGCACGCCCTTCCGCAAGATGCATGGTGCGGGGAATGACTTTGTTATCCTCGACGCCCGAGAGAACGAACTGCCCATCACGCCCACGGGGGCGCGCTGGCTGGCCGACCGCAATTTTGGCGTGGGCGCGGAGCAGATCATCCGGCTGGAGGCCACGCCCGATGCCGATGTCTTCATGCGTATCCTCAATCCCGATGGCAGTGAGGCCGGGGCCTGCGGCAATGCCACGCGCTGCGTGGCGCGCATCCTCTTCGAGGAGACGGGGCGGGACAGCGCGGTGGTGCAGACCATCTCCGGCCTGCTGCCGGTGCGCGCGACCGCGGGCGGGCTGATCGAGGCCGATATGGGGCCGGCCCGGCTGGGCTGGTCGGAGGTGCCGCTGGCCCGTGCGATGGACACGCTGCATCTCGACCTGCCCGGCGACCCCGCGGCCTGTTCCATGGGCAACCCGCATGCGACCTTCTTCGTGCCCGACCTTGCCGCCGTCGATGTGGCGGCGCGCGGCCCGTTGCTGGAGCACGACCCGCTTTTCCCCGACCGCGCCAATATCGGCTTCGCCCAGATCCTGGGGGCAGAAGAAATCCGGCTGGTGATGTGGGAACGTGGCGCGGGGATGACGATGGCCTGCGGCTCGGGCGCCTGCGCCACGCTGGTGAATGCGCATCGACGGGGGCTGACCGGGCGAAGGGCGCGGGTGCACCTGCCCGGCGGCACGCTCACCATCACCTGGCGCGTGGATGGGCATGTGCTGATGGAGGGCCCGACGGCACTGTCCTTCCTGGGCGAGCTGGATGGCACCCGCCTTGCCGCCTGAGACACTGTCCTTCGGCTGCAGGCTGAACAGCGCCGAGGCCGAGAGCATGGCCACGCTGGCGGCGGCGGGCGGTTTATCGAATGCGCTGATCGTCAACACCTGCGCCGTTACCGCCGAAGCCGAATCCCAGGCGCGGCAGGCCATCCGCCGCGCCGCGCGGGAGCAGCCCGGCCGACCGATCATCGTTGCCGGCTGTGCCGCCACGCTCGCGCCCGCGACATGGGCGGCGCTGCCCGGCGTGGCGCGAGTGCTGGGCAACCCGGAAAAACTGCTGCCGGAAAGCTGGGGCGCGCCGGAAAGCCCCACGCCGCCCGCCGCCACCCGTGCCCGCGCCCGCGCCTTTCTCGAGGTGCAGCAGGGCTGTGACCATCACTGCACCTTCTGCGTCATCCGCGTGGCGCGCGGCGCCTCGCGCGTCTGGGCGATGAAGGATGTGCTGGGTGCCACGCGGCAGGCGGTGGCGCGTGGCCAGGTCGAGGTGATCCTGACCGGCGTGGACCTCGCGAGTTGGCGCGAGGGTTCTGCCGGGCTGGCCGCGCTGGTGCGGGCCTGCCTGGGTGTTCCGGGGCTGGCGCGGCTGCGGCTCTCCTCGCTGGACCCGGCGGCGGTGGGCGCGGAGCTGCTGGCGCTGTGGCGCGGTGAGGCGCGGCTCGCGCCCTTCCTGCATCTCTCGGCGCAGCATGGCGATGGGCTGATCCTCAAGCGCATGCGCCGGCGGCACGGGCCGGAGACGGTGCCCGAGCTGGCCGCGGCTGCCCGCGCCGCCCGCCCCGACATGGCGATGGGTGCCGACCTCATCGCCGGCTTCCCGACCGAGGAGGAGGGCCACCACGCCGCCTCGCTCGCTCTGGTCGAGGCGCTGCGGCCGGCGCAGCTGCATGTCTTTCCCTATTCCGCCCGGCCCGGCACCGCCGCCGCCCGGCTTCCCGCGCTGCCGCCGCCATTGGTCGCGGCGCGCGCGGCTCAATTGCGGGAAGCCGGCCAGCGCCATGCCCGCGTCGCCGCCGCCGCCCGTATCGGGTTGGTGGAACAGGCGATTTTCGATTCCATGACCGAGGCCACCACGGCCCAGGGGCTTCGCCTGCGTCTTTCCCGCGGCGAGGTGCCGCGCGGCACGCTGCGCGCGGTGCGCGTGGTGGGGACCGACGGCGCGGTGCTGCTCGCCGAGGAGGCCCAGAATGGCGTTGCGTGACCTTTGGGGTAAGCTCACGGGTGGGGGCGCACCGCCGCCGGAGCCCGCCCCCGCACCCCCGCCGCCCGAGCCGGTGGCGCCGCCCGCTGCCCCTGAACCCGAGGCGCCGCGCGGATTTTTCGGCCGCCTCAAGGCCGGGCTGGCCCGCAGCACAGCGCGCCTCACCGAAGGCATCACCGCAGCCTTCACCAAGCGCAAACTCGATGATGCGGCGCTGGAGGAGCTGGAGGAGACGCTGATCACGGCAGATCTCGGCGTCGTCGCCTCGGCCCGGATCGTGCAGAAGTTCCGCAGCACGCGCTTCGGCCGCGAGGTCTCGCCCGAGGAGGTGAAAGGCGCGCTGGCCGAGGAGATCGCCGCCATCCTCGCCCCGGTGGCGCGGCCCATGGCGATCGACACCGCGAACGCACCGCATGTCGTGCTGGTCGTCGGCGTGAACGGCGTGGGGAAGACGACCACCATCGCCAAGCTTGGCCAGCAATACGTGGCCGAGGGCAAGCGGGTGATGTTCGCCGCCGGCGACACGTTTCGGGCCGCCGCCGTCGAGCAGCTGCAGATCTGGGGAGAGCGCACCGGCGCCACCGTGGTAGCGGCGGCCAAGCATGGCGGTGATTCCGCCGGGCTCGCGTTCGACGCCCTGACCCAGGCACGAGGCGAGGGCTACGACGTGCTGCTGATCGACACCGCTGGCCGGCTGCACAACAAGACCGCGCTGATGGACGAACTGCGCAAGGTGGTGCGGGTGATCAAGCGGGTGGATGAGAGCGCGCCGCATTCCGTGCTGCTGGTGCTGGATGCCACCACTGGCCAGAACGCGGTGCAGCAGGCGAAGGTGTTCGGTGAGATGGTGGATGTGACCGGCATTGCGGTTACCAAGCTCGATGGCTCGGCCAAGGGTGGCGTGGTGGTGGCCCTGGCGCAGGAATTCGCCATTCCGCTGCACATGGTGGGCGTGGGGGAGAAGGCGGAGGATCTGCGGCCATTTGATGCCGGGGAGTTCGCGCGGGGGCTGGTGGGGCTCGAGGAGGGCTGATCACCCCGTCACACTTGGTCGCTCGCATTGCGGCCCATGCCTGCGCTACAACTCTTGCATGCAGCCGCGCCAGCACATCGCTATCATGCGTTTCGGCCTTGGCGCCAGTCTGGGCCAAGCGCCGATGGGTGACCCGCAGGCCTGGGTAACCCGGCAAATCCGGCCATTGCCACCGGCCACCGGTCCCACCACCGCTCAGGGCCTGGCCATCATCCGTGCCGAGCGCGCCGCCAATGGCGCGCCGCCCGCGCCCGGTCAGCAGCGCCCGGGCGATGTCGTCCGTCTCGAGGCCGGGGCCTGGGCCCGGCGCATGCTGGCGACCGAGGCGCCCTTCGCCGAGCGCATGGCGGAATTCTGGTCCAACCACTTCACCATCAGCCGCCGGCGCGGCCAGGTCACCGCCATCCTCGGTGCCTATCAGCGCGAGGCGATCCGCCCGCATGTCTTCGGCCGGTTTGAGGACATGCTGCTGGCCGTGGCCCGCCACCCCGGCATGATCATGTATCTCGACAATGGCGGCTCGATCGGCCCCAACAGTCGCGCTGGCCAGCGCCAGGGCCGCGGCCTGAACGAGAACCTCGCGCGCGAGATCATGGAACTGCACACGCTGGGCGTGCGCGGCGGCTACACACAGGGGGATGTGACGGCGCTGGCCACGATCATCACCGGCTGGTCGATCGGCCGGGGGCCTGAATTCTCCGAGCCAGATGGCTTCATGTTCCGCCCCTTTGCGCATGAGCCGGGGGCGAAGACGCTGCTCGGCCAGAGTTTTCCGGAGGGTGAGGAGGGCGGTATCGCCGCGCTGAAATTCCTCGCCAATCATCCCAGTACCCATGCCTTCCTGGCCACCAAGCTGGTCCGACATTTCGTGGCCGATGAGCCGCCGCCGGCCGCTGTGCGGCGGATTGCCGAGGTGCTGGCGCAAACCCAGGGCGACCTTGGCGCCGCTTCACGCGCACTGGTGGCCTTGCCCGAGGCCTGGGGGCCACCGCTGACGAAACTCCGCGCGCCGCAGGATTACGCCATCGCCGTCATCCGCGCGCTGGGCGTGGGCGAGGATGGCGCGCAGGCGTTGCTGGGGGCCATGGCCAATCTGGCGCAGCCGCTCTGGACCGCGCAGGGCCCCAATGGCTGGCCCGATATTGGCGCCGAATGGGCGGCGCCGGAGCAGTTGATGCGCCGGCTGGACTGGGTGACCAACATGGCCTCGCGCATGGCCGCCATCGGCCGGCCCGACCCGCAGGAGGTGGCCGACGCCGCGCTCGGCCCGCTGCTGAAGGCCGAGACGGCGCAGGCCGTCCGCCGCGCCGGCTCGCTGCGCGAGGCCATGACCCTGCTGCTCGCCAGCCCGGAGTTCCAACGCCGATGAGCCATCTTCCAGCCTTCTCGCGCCGCGATGCGCTGCTGGGCCTGGCCGGAGGGCTGACCCTGGGCCGCGCCCGTCTCGCCATGGCCGCCGCCCCGGCCGCCCGCGCCGGCGATGCACGCTTTGTCGTGGTGCTGTTGCGAGGCGCGCTGGATGGGCTTTCTCCTGTGCAGCCCTATGGGGAGGCGAATTTTTCCGAATTGCGCGGGCCGCTGGCCCTGCCCGAGCCGGGGCGCGAGGGCGGGCTGCTCGACCTCGGCGGGCGCTTCGGCCTGCATCCCGCCATGGCCAGGCTGCATGCCATGTACGCCGCCGGCCAATTGCTGCCGGTGCATGCCGTGGCTGGTCATTACCGCAGCCGCAGCCATTTCGATGCGCAGGATTACCTGGAATCCGGCGTCGACCAGCGGCTGAATTCCGGCTGGCTGAACCGCGCGATCTCCGCCATGCCCGAGGCTGCCGGCGGTGCGCGGCCAGGCATTGCGGTAGGCGTGGATGTGCCCTTGCTGATGCGCGGGCCGGTGCGCGTGGGCAGCTATGCGCCGCCCGGGAATGCGCGGGTGGACACCGACACCATGGCCCGCCTGGTCGCGCTGCACCGCGCTGACCCGCTGCTGGGCGCGCCTTTCGTCGAGGGGCTGCGGGCGCGGGGCTTCTCCGCCGCCGTGCTGGCCGGCAGCGCCGCGCCGCCGGGGGACCGCAATGGTTTTGTCGCCCTGGCCTCGGCCGCCGGGCGGCTGATGGCAGCCCCCGAGGGACCGCGCGTGGCGGCGCTGGAAATCGGCGGCTGGGACACCCATGCGGGTCAGGCGCCGCGCCTGGCCAATCTGCTGCGCGACCTCGACACCGGGCTGGATGCGCTGCGCCTGGGGCTGGGGGAGGCGTGGGGCCGCACCGCGGTGCTGGTCGCCACCGAATTCGGCCGCACGGTGCGGGTGAATGGCACCGGCGGCACCGATCACGGTACGGCGGGCGTTGCCTTCATCCTGGGTGGCGCGGTGGCGGGGGGGCGGGTGCTGGCGAATTGGCCTGGCCTGGCGGACCTGTTCGAAAACCGGGATTTGGCGCCGACCATGGATTTACGCAGCCTCGCCAAGGGGTTGCTGCGCGATCACCTGCGGCTGCCGGCGGCCGCGCTGGGCGATGCTTTCCCTGGCAGCGCCGATGCCGCGCCCCAGGCGGGGCTGCTGCGGGGGTAGGACCCATCGGGGCTCCAGGCGCCCATGGCAGCGTGCGATGAGGTTTGGGAAGGCAGCGCCGCTCTTGACCCTACGCCGCCCCCGCGTCACGCCCTCCCCATGGACACCACGCGCTTCTTCCTCATCCGCCACGCCCTCGTCACCCCGGCCGCGCGGGCCATCCTTTATGGCAGCATGGATGTTTCGCTCTGCGAGATGGCGCTGCGAGAGGAGGCGGCGCTGTATCGCTGGCTTGCCTCCCGCCTGCCCGAGGGGGCGCATTGGGTGACCTCGACCCTCTCGCGCACCAAGGCCACGGCGGCGGCGATCTTCGCGGGCGGCTACGCCCCCGCTGCCCTGGAGGAGGAGCCGGATTTGGTTGAGCAGCACCTCGGCGAATGGCAGGGCATTCCGCATGAGGCGCTGGTGGAACGCCTGCGCCACCCGCCCCACCCCTTCTGGCCGCACGCCGCGGAGGAGGAGCCGCCTGGTGGGGAATCCTTCGCCCAGGTTGTGGCCCGCGTGGGCCCGGTGCTGGAACGCCAGGCCGCCAATCATGCCGGTGGGGATGTGGTGATCGTGGCGCATGGCGGCTCCATCCGCGCCGCTTTGGCCCATGCCATGGGCATCACGCCGCACCAGGCGCTGCTGTTCAGCGTCAAGAACCTGGGCCTGACCCGGCTGGAGAAGACCGGGCCGGATTGGCGGGTAGCGGCAGTGAATGAGGAGCCCTGGACGTTGCCGGGATAGGCCCATCGGGGTGATCAGGCCCGTATCATTCGGGGACGGTCGCGCCCTATTCCGCCGGCTGCGCCGCTCCGCCAGGCATCGCCCGCGCCTCGGGCGCCTCAGCCCAGAGCTCCGGCCGCAATTCCTCCCGCCGGTTGGGGAAGGCCAGCGCGCAAACCAGCGTCACCGCCGCAACGCCCGAGAGCACCAGCATGGACAGTCCCAGGCTGCCCGAGGCGCTGTGCAGCATCCCCACCAGCGGCGAGGCCACCGCCGCCCCCAGGAACCCCACCGTGAAGCGGATGGAATAGAGTTTCGCGCGCAATTCTGGCGCCACGTAGCGCGCCGTCATCGTCTCATTCACCGTGACCTGGCCGAAGATCGCCGAGGCCGCCACGGCGGAGAGCACCAGCACCGGCCAGCCATCGAGGAAAGAGAGCAGCAAAAGGCTGGGCACAAGCGCGAAGGCCAACGGCATGAAGACCTGCTTCAGCGTCCGCCGGTCGATCATGTGGCCCACCGTGTATTGCGTGATGCCGCCACAGATCGTCGCCGCGAAGGCCAGCACGGCGACGACCGGCAGCAGGTCGGGCGAGCTGGTCAGGCGTTCCTCCATCAGCTTGGGCAGCAGCAGGGTGAAGGCGTTGAACACCAGGCTGGAGACCATGGCGACCAGCATCAGCACCACCACCGCGCGGCGGACGACAGCCCGCGGAATCGGCGCGAAGGGTTTTGTCCCCTTCACCTGGGTGGCATCGAAGGCAGGCTCCATGGCGTAGAGCAGGCCCAGCGCGATGCTGATGACGCCAGGCGTGATGAAGGCCCATTGCCAGCCGAATTTCCAGGCGATGAGCCCAGTGCACAGCGGCGCCAGCGCCACGCCGAGATTGCCGAAGACGCCGTTGATGCCCACCGCGCGGCCTACCCGCGCGCCGCCCGCCTCGACGATGATCGAAGTGCCGATGGGGTGGTAGATGGCCGAGAAGGCGCCCATCACCCCCAGGCACAGCCCCAGTGCCAGCGGCGATTGCGCCAGCCCCGCCGCCGCCATACCGGCGCCCGCGCCCACGAAATACGCCACCATCAGCGCCTTGCGCCCCAGCCTGGCCGCCAGCCAGCCCATCGGCAGCGCCAGCAGGCCATAGGCCACGAACATGCCGGTGCCGATGGCGATGATCGGCCCGAAATCCCGGCCGAAGATCTCGGGTTGCTGCTGCACCATGGCCAACGTGGCGGTCGCCAGGATCAGCAGCGAGTAATGCGTCAGTAAATGCGCTGCATTGATGAACACGACCTGGCGCGTGACGGGCGAGGGCATCGCGGTTTCCTTCTTTCTGCTCCCGGTATAGCCTGGCCGCATGGCAACGTCCCGCCAATCCCTGTCGCTGAACGGCCAAGTTCCCTTGCGCCCCTTTCCACAGGATGCGGTGGACCGGCCGCTGGCCGGCTACGCGCATGATTATGCCGAGGGGCATGACACCGGTCTGCATCGCCACCAGCGTGCCCAGCTGCTCTATGCCACCGCCGGCGCCATGCGGGTCGAGACGCGCAGCGCGCATTACGTGGTGCCCGCCGGCCGCGCGCTCTGGGTGCCGGGCGGCGAGCCGCATGCCGTGCGCATGGCCGAGGCGGTGGCGATGCGGGCGCTATTCCTGCGTGAGGACGCGGCCTCGGCCGGCCCTACCGCCACCACGGTGATGGCGGTGACGCCGCTGCTGCATGAGCTCATCCTGGCGGCCTGTGCCGAGCCGCTGGAATGGGACGTGCAGGGGCGCGGCGGGCACCTCGCCGCGCTGATCCGCGATGAGATCATCCGCGCGACCACCCTGCCGCTCGGCGTCCCGGCGCTGCGCGATGCGCGGCTGCGGCGGCTGGCCCAGGGTCTGCGCGCCAACCCTGCCGATCCTCGCACGCTGGAGCAATGGGCGCCGCATTGCGGTGCCAGCCCACGCACCCTGGCCCGATTGTTCCGGGCCGAGACCGGGCTCGGTTTCTCGGAATGGCGCCAGGGCTTGCGGCTGGCCGAGGCCTCGGCCCTGCTGGCCGGCGGCATGACGCCGGCGCGCGTGGCGGCCGCTGTGGGCTATGCCAGCGCGCCAGCCTTCGGCGCCGCCTACCGCGCCGCCTTCGGCACTACACCACGCGGGCGCGCGTCCTTGTAAAACAAGCCGGAGCGCTGCCCTACGAGAGATGCGCGCGCGAGCGCATGAGCGGCTGGATGCGGGCGCCGAACTGCTCCATGCCAATGAGGTAGTCGTCGAAGGTCAGCATCACGCCGCGCAGGCCGGGCGTTTGCGCCAACTCGTCCAGCAGCCCGGCCACGGTGGCGTAGCTGCCGATGAGGCGCAGCATGTTGGTCGGCACCCGATCGGAGCGGATCATCCGGCCCACGGTTGAATGCGCCTCGGCCTTCACATCGGCCGCAGCCTGGCCGTCGCGCCAGTTCAGCGCCTCGATGTCGGTGCCTTCGACATAATGCTCCCACTTCGCCATCGCCGCCTCGTCGGTCTCGTCGGCGATGATCATCATCAGCAGCATGGCCCGGCACTCACGGCCCGCCGCGGCATTGGCCGCCAGCAGCCGCTCGGTGTGCGGGCGCACCTGGGAGACATCATTGATCCCGCCTGCGGAGATGAAATTGTAATCGGCGTATTCGGAGGCGAATTGCATGCCGCGGTTGCTTTGCCCGGCCGAGATGATCTCGATCCCCTGGGCAGGCCGGGGGCTGACCCGGCAATCTGTCATCTGGAAGAAATCGCCCTTCAGGTTGGACACGCCGCTCGCCCAGACGTCCTTCATGATCTGCACATACTCGCCGCAATAATCGTAGCGGCGGGCGAAATGCACCTCGCCCGGCCAGATCCCCATCTGCTCATACTCGGCCTTCTGCCATCCCGAGACGATGTTCACGCCGAAGCGCCCCGGCGCGATGGCATCGATGGTGACCGCCATGCGCGCCAGCACCGCCGGCGGAATCGTCAGCACCGCCGCCGAGGCGAAGAGTTTTATCCGCGAGGTGATGGAGGCGAGGCCCGCCATCAACGTAAAACTCTCCAGATTATGGTCCCAATACTCCGAGGGGCCACCGAAGCCGCGCAGCTTGATCATCGAGAGCGCGAATTCGAAATTGTACTTCTCCGCCGCCAGCGTTACCGCGCGGTTGAGCTCGAAAGTCGGCATGTATTGCGGCGACGTGGTCGAGATCAGCCAGCCATTGTTGCCGATCGGCAGAAAGACGCCCACATCCATCACCACACTCCCTACGCGTTGCAGGCGGCAGGCTGACGCCGGAGCGGCCCCGGGCGCAAGCCGGCCGCCCCGCCCGAATTCACCGCCGCCGGCACCGGCTGGCGCGGGATTGGGCAGCTCAGCCCGCCAGTTCCCGCGAACGCGCCGTGGCGGCCGCAATGGCGCGGTCCATGCAGCCCGGCCATTCCGCCATGAGCACGGCCAGCGCCCGCTCGGTGGTGCCCTTGGGGCTGGTGACGTTCTTGCGCAGCACTGCCGCATCCTCGCTGCTCGCACCCAGCAGCGCGCCGCTGCCGGCCACCGTGCTGCGCGCCATGCGGCGTGCGAGGTCGGCGGGCAGACCCTGGGCGATCGCCGCGGCCTCCATCACCTCGGCCAGCAGGAAGACATAGGCCGGGCCACCACCCGAGACCGCGGTGACGGGGTCGATCAGCCCCTCATCCTCGACCCAGGCGGCTTCGCCGATCGCGGTCAGCAGGCGGTCCGCCAGGGCGCGCTGTTCGTCCGAGACGCCCGGCCCGGCACAGGCCACCGTAAAGCCCTGGCGAATGGCGGCGGGCGTATTGGGCATGGCGCGCACAATCCGCGCGGCCGAGCCGAGTGCGGCTGTCATGCCGGCGATGTTGCGCCCCGCCATGATGGAGATGAACACCGGCGCCGCCGGCACGAGCGGCGCCAACAAGGGCAGGACATTCGGCGCCTCCTGCGGCTTGGTGGCCAGGATCACCGCAGCCGGCCCGAAGCCCGCCGGAATCTCGGCAATGGAGGCGACAACGCGCACCCGTCCGGCAAAAACGGCGGTGGCGGGCGCATGGGGTTCCACCACCACACTCTCGGCCGGCAGCCCCTGTTCGAGCCACCCCGCGAGCAAGGCACCGCCCATCTTGCCGCAGCCGATGAGCAGCAGGGGTGGCAGGATTTGTGTCATGACGTTCCTCTCGGATTGGTGGCGGCGGGGACGTACATTGCCCCTGGACTCGGGCAACCCAGCCGCGCGAAGCTCTGCCTAAATCATATGAGAAGCGGGAGTCAGTGTCATGTCCGTGCGATTCACCCTCAATGGCCGTGCGGTGGAAGCCACACCGGCCGATGCCGAGATGCCGCTGCTTTATCTGCTGCGCGAGGAACCGCTGGCGTTGAACGGACCGCGCTTCGGCTGCGGGCTGGGCCTGTGCGGCGCCTGCACGGTGCTGGTCGATGGTCAGGCCGTGCGCTCCTGCCAGATGCCGGCCGAGAGTGTCGCCGGGAAGCAGGTCACCACGCTCGAGGGCCTGGGCAGCGAGGCCCGGCCGCACCCCATTCAGGCCGCCTTCGTCGCCGAGGGCGCCGGCCAATGCGGCTACTGCACCAATGGCATGATGATGCAGGTGGCCGATTTCCTGTCGCGCAACCGCCGCCCCACCGAGGAGCAGATCCGCGAGGAGCTGGCCCATAACCTCTGCCGCTGCGGTGCCCATCCGCGCATCATCAAGGCCGTGCAACGCGCTGCCGCCACGATGGCCGGCTGAGGGGGAACGCAGAGATGAACGCCATGCTTTCCCGCCGCGCGGCCCTGATGGCCGGTGCCGGCATCTTCGTCGCCTTCGACACCTCGGCGCAGACCAATCTCGCCAACCCGCCGGTCGTTGGCGTCGATGGCCTGCTCACCCTCATGCCCGATGGCAGCTGCGAGGTGCTGACCTCCAAGACCGAGTTCGGCCAGGGCATCAATGTGGCGCTGAGCCAGATCGTGGCGGAGGAGCTCGACCTGCCGCTGGCGCGCGTGCGGATGCCGCATGCCGATACCGCGCGCAGCCCTGATCACGGGTTGACCGGCGGAAGCCTGACGCTGCAGATCGTGGGCCCGCGCATGCGACAGGCCGCGGCAACCGCGCGCCTGGTCATCGCCCGGCTCGGTGCCGAGTTCCTCAATGCGCCGCTCGACGCGGTGGAGACCTTTAATGGTGAGGTACGGTTGCGTGCGCAACATTCGCGCACCGTGGGCTATGGTACGCTGATCGGCGGCCGCCGCTTCAACGTGGCGATCGATGCCAATGCGCCGATCAAGCCGCATGCGCAGTGGCGCGTGGCGGGGCGGGACGCGGCGCGGCCGGACCTGCTGGCGAAGATGACGGGTGGCGGCGACTATCTGCACAATCTGCGCCTGCCCGGCATGCTGCATGCCCGCGTGGTGCATGCGCCACGCGTGGGCCAGAAGCCGCTCGCGGTGGATGCCGCCAGCATCGGCCGCATCCCCGGCGCCCGCGTGGTGCGGCGCGGTGACCTCGTCGCCGTTGTGGCCGAGCGTGAATGGAACGCGGTGCAGGCCCAGCGCGCGCTGGCCGTGACCTGGGATGAGGGGCGCCGCATCCCCGCCATGGGCGATGTCTATGCCGCCGCGCGTGATGCGAATGTGGTGCGCGCCGATACGCTGGTGGAGCGGGGCGACCCCGCCGCCGCCATTGCCGCCGCGCCGCTGAAGCGGGAGGCCACGTACACCTATGCGGTGCAGAGCCATGCGACCATCGGTCCCTCCTGCGCCCTGGCGCAGTTCGAGAACGGAGTGCTGACGGTGCATTCCGGCAGCCAGGCGCCCTTCGACCTGCGCGGCCAGATCGCCACCATGCTAGGCCTGCGGGCTGAGCAGGTGCGGGTGATCTACCATGCCTCCTCCGGCTGTTTCGGCCGCAACGGCCTGGAGGATGCGGCGGCCGAGTGTGCCGTGCTTGCGATGGAGCTGGCCCCCCGCCCGGTCCGCCTGCAATGGATGCGTCATGACGAGATGGCCAATGAGCCCAAGGGCCCGCCGACCATCATGATGCTCAAGGGCGGCGTCTCGCCGCAGGGCCGCATGCTGGGCTGGCAGGGCGAGGGTTGGGTGCCGCACAGCACGGTCGTGCTGGTGCAGACCACTGCTTCCTCGATGCTCGGGGCCGGTGATGGCGGCACGCCGGGCAGCGGTAACTGGCACGCCAATGCCAACCCGCCCTACGATATCCCAGCCGCCCGCGCGGTGATGCACCGAGTGGCCGACACCCCCTTCCGACCGAGCTGGATCCGCACCCCCGGCCGGTTGCAGAACTGCTTCGCGGTCGAGAGTTTCACGGATGAGCTGGCGGCGGCGGCGGGGCAGGACCCGGTGGCTTTTCGCCTCGCCCACCTCGCCGATCCGCGCGGCCGCGCGGTGATCGAGGCGGCGGCGCGGGCGGCGAACTGGCAGCCCCGCCCCTCGCCGGCCGCCGCGCAATCCGGTGATATCCGCACCGGTCGCGGCATCGCCTATATCCGCTACGACAATGTGCGGACCTATGCCGCCGCGGTGATGGCGGTGCGGGTGAACATCCGCACCGGCGAGATCAGCGTGACGGATTGCTGGGCGTCGCAGGATTGCGGCCAGGTGATCAATCCGGATGGCATCCGCCTGCAGGTGGAGGGCCAGGTCATCCAGACGCTGAGCCGCACCCTGCATGAGGAGATCCAGTGGCAGGGCAACACCATCACCACACTGGACTGGAGCAGCTACAAGATCATGGCATTCCCCGAGGTGCCGAACATCTCCACCGCCATCATCGACCGGCCGGACCAGCCGATGTGGGGCGCGGGCGAGATGGTCACCTCGGTGATCTCCGCCGCCGTGGGCAATGCGGTGTTCGATGCGACGGGCGCGCGGTTGCGTCATGCCCCCTTCACGCCAGAGCGGGTGAAGGCGGCGCTGGCCAACGCCTGAACAGAGCATGATGGGTTGAGGCGGAATCGCCGAAAACGCTGAATCATTCTCTCGGCGACGGCTGGACCACGCGGCGTGAACGCAGCGTGGTCTAGTCCGGCGGCGTCACATGCACGAAGGCACCGCCGACCATGGTCAGCTTCGCCTCGATGTCGCGCAGCGCGATCTCGGGGCAGGTCAGCGGATTGTCGCTGAGCACCGCGAGGTCGGCCAGCTTGCCGGCCTCGATGCTGCCCTTGCGTGCTTCATCCATGGTGAGGAAGGCGCCGTCATTGGTGGCGGCGCGCAGCGCGCGCTCGCGTGACAGGGCCTGGGTCGCGCCCACCTGGTTCTGTCGCCGCAGGCTCATGCGCGAGACGCTCTGCCAGATCGGGTGCCACAACGAGGTCGGCACATTGTCGGTGGCGAGCGAGAAGCGCACGCCCGCCTCGTCCAGCCAGCGCAGCGGCGCTATGGCATCCTCGTCGGGCAGGTTGAAGCGCGCCTGCAGCAGGTGGCCTTCTTTGTAGATATAGCGGTTGGTGTGGGTGGTCAGCACCAGGCCGAGGTCGCGGATGCGATGCACCTGTTCACGCGTCAGCACGCTGATGTGGCCGAGCACCCAGCGCAGGTCGCGGATGGGCACAACCTCATTCACCTCGGCGAAGAGGTCGAGCATGTTGGGCCAGATGCCGATGGCGCGAATACCGTTGCGCGCGCAAGCGATGAGCATGGCCTTCGCCCGCTCGCGCTCCAGCCCGAAATCGTAGTTGAAGCCGGCCCAGCCGGTGTAGGGCGCGGCCGCGGCGCGCAGCGCATTGTCGGGTGTGCGGCCGATTTCGGTGATGATGCCCGAGACGCGCAACATGTCATCGCCCAGGCCGCGCCCGGCCAGCCAATGCGCCCAGGATTCGACGAGCTGACCGATGTCGTAGGCCTCGGCCCCCCGCCAGTCCGGGCTGAAGACGAGGTGGCTGCGCATGGTCAGCTTGCCGGCGTTGTGGACCTGTTGGTAGGCGCGCAGCAATTCGGCGGCGACGCCGTGTTCCTCATAGACCGAGGTGGTACCGAACTGGTGATAGGCCATGGCCGAGGCGGGCAGCGCCTTTGCGCGCTGCGCCACGGTGAAGCCTGGCGCCATGCGGAAGAAATGCAGTTCGACCAGCGGCACATAGCCGTTCTCGATGAAGATTCCGGTGGGCTCGCCGCGGGCATCGCGCTGGATCTCCACGCCCTCCACCGGGTCTGCCGTGTCGCGGGTGATGCCGGCCAGGGCGAGCGCGCGGGAATTGGCGATGGAGACCAGCGGCAGGGAATGCCGCCAATAGCCCCAGATCGGCTTGATATAGACGGGGTGGTCGGGCGCGGCCTCGTCCAGCTCCGCCCGCGTCGGCCAGCGGCGCTCGTCCAGGCTCTCCGGCAGGTCCCAGTAATAGGGCGGCTCGCCGATCGGCATTGTGACGATCCATTGCCCCTTCGGCGTGGCGGCGGCGAGGTCGCGGATGCGGGCCTGAATGGCGGCGATGCCGCGCGCGCCGGACAATGACGGGAAGACCGTCTTCAGCCCCTCGCGGTCCATATGCGCGTGGCCGTCGATCAGCCCGGGCATCACGGCGCGACCGCCCAGGTTGATCACCCGCGTCTCCGGCCCCTGGTGGCGCGCTACCATCGCGGCGTCGCCCACCGCGAGGAACCGCCCATCGCGCACCGCCACGGCCTCGGCGATCGAGAAGCCGGCGTCGCAGGTGATGACCTGGCCACCGGTGAGGATGGTATCGGCGATCATGGAACCTCGCGTTGCAGGCGCCCGGCGCGGAGCATGGCGGCCCAGCGTTCGACATCGGCGCGGAAGTAGCGGGTGAAGCCGGCGCTGTCGGCCGGGATGGGGTCGGCCGCGGAGAGGCGCAGCTGTTCCTGCATGCGCGGGGTGGCCAGCGCGGTCAGGAGTGCCGCTTCCATTCGGCGGAAGCCGGCTTCGGGCGCGCCGGCGCGCACGAACATCCCCACCCAGGCGGCGAAGGTGAAGCCTGGTAGCGCGGCCTCGGCCACCGTCGGCACCTCTGGCAGCACGGGCGAGCGCGCGGCGGAGCTGATGGCGAGCGCCTGCACGGCGCCCTGACGCACCGGCCCGATGGCGCCGGCCATGATTTCGAAGAGGAAGGTGACGCGCTGGGCGATCAGGTCTGGATAGACCGCCGCTGCGCCGCGATAGGGGACGTGGGTGAGCTCCACCCCCGCAGCCTCGGCCAACAGCACGCCGCCGAGATGGCTGCCGGTGCCGGGGCCGGAGGACCCGTAGGTGACGCTCCCCGGCGCCGCCCGCGCCGCCGCGAGCAGGGCCGCCAGATCACGATGCGGTGACTGCGGCGATACCACCGCCAGGCTGGGAATGGCGCCGGCGCCGCAGATCGGCGTGATGTCGGATATGGCGTTGAAGGGCAGGGTGGTGAGCGAGACATTGCTGGCAAGGCCCGAGCCGGTGAAGAGGATGGTCTGCGCATCCGGCCGGGATTGCTGCGCGACATAGGCCGCGCCCACATTGCCGCCGGCCCCTGGACGGGTGTCGATCACCACATTCTGGCCCAGCGCCTCGGCCAGGCCTGGGGCCAGCGCGCGTGCCAGCACATCGATGGTGCCGCCTGGCGCATAGGGCACCACCAGGGTCACCGGCCGGTCCTGCGCCCGGCTGAGGCTGGGCAGCAGCAGCGGGAGGGCGATCAGCGAGCGGCGTGGCCGGCGGGACATCAGCGTCATGTGATGCGAGTGTGACCGCTGCGCCGGGGGCCGGCAACCTCTGTCAGGCTTGCCGAGACGGGCCTTTTCATGGTCAGGTTCGGATCGCAATCAACGGCCCGCCCCGGGCCGCGAAGGGGAATCCCAGTCATGATCCGCAAGCTCGCCCTGCCCACCGTACTTCTTGCCGCGCTGGCCACCACCGCCTGCACCAATCCCAATGATCCAACCCAACGCGCCGCGGGCGGCGCGCTGATCGGTGCCGGTTCGGGCGCCGCGATCGGTGCCATTGCCGGCGGTGGCCGCGGCGCCGCGATCGGTGCCGGCGTGGGTGCACTGGTCGGTGGCGCCACCGGCGTCATCACCACGCCGCAGCCGCAATACGCGCCGGGGCCGGCGCCCAAGTAATTCCGGCGCCGCGCGCCGAGGTGGAAGGGGGGCCTTCGGGCCCCTTTTTCATGACCGGAGCGCGGATTGTGGCGCCCTGCCACAACCGCCTTCACTTCGCCGCGCCCGCCCTCAACATACCTTCGCGACGCCCTTCTGCTGCCGCTGGTGCCCGGCAATCTCTGTCTCGCACCAGCTCCACAGGAGGAACCCAGTGCAAAAGTCCTTCACCCGCCTCTCCCTCGCCACCGCCCTGCTGATGGGCGCGGCCCTTCCGGTCTTCGCCCAGGGGACCAGCGCCGCGCCGGTCCAGGGCTCGCCCGCCCAGCGCCCGGCGGTGACCAGCTCTGCCCCGGCCATCCCGGGGGCTACCCCTGGGGCCGCGCAGGCCGTCCGCCCGACGACCCCGGCGCCGATGCCTTCCGGCGGCACACAGGCCGTCCGCCCCGCCACTCCGGCCCAGCCCGGTGCGGCGGTGCAGACGCCGGCCACCCCTCGGCCCGGTGCCTCCCGGACAACGACCGGCAATAGCCACCACGCCCGCGATGTGGTGCGCCATGGCCATCGCGCACCGGCCCGCGTGAGCTGATACACCTCGACGTGCCGTGCCTGCCCGGTGGCCCATGGGCCACCGGGTTCTTCCTCTCCCGCTCCGCCACCTGCCCCGCGGCCCCCTGGCCGCGGGGTTTTTTTCTGCGGTTGACGCCCGCGCTCGCCGGCTGACAAATGGTGGAAACGAGGGAGGTTCAACGCATGTCCAACGACAAGCTCATCGCCATCAAGCCGGACGTCGCGGCGCGCACCCATGTCACCGCCACGCGCCACGCCGCCATGACGGCCGAGGCGCGGGACAACCCCGTGGCCTTCTGGGGCCGCGAGGCCGGGCGCATCGCCTGGATGACGCCACCCACCAAGATCAAGAACACCAGTTTCACCGGCAATGTGGACATCAAGTGGTTTGAGGATGGCGTGCTCAACGCCTCCGTCTCCTGCCTCGACCGCCATGTCGAGGCTGGGCATGGCGCGCGCACAGCGATCATCTGGGAAGGTGACGATCCGAACAGCGACAGCCACACCTCCTATGCCGAGCTGCTGGAGCGGGTCTGCCGGCTGGCCAATGCGATGAAGGCGCTGGGCATCAAGAAGGGCGATGTCGTCACCATCTACCTGCCGATGATCGTGGAGGCAGCTGTGGCGATGCTGGCCTGTGCGCGCATCGGCGCCGTGCATTCCATCGTCTTTGGCGGCTTTTCGCCCGATTCACTGGCGACGCGGCTGCGCGACTGCAATTCCGTGGCCCTGCTGACCGCCGACGAGGGCCGCCGCGGTGGCCGAAAGGTGCCGCTGAAGGCGAATGCCGACGAGGCGCTGCTGGAATGCCCGAACGTGAAGCACGTGATCGTGGCCAAGAACACCGGCGCGGCGGTCGACATGGAGCCCGGCCGCGACCATTGGTGGGACACCGTCACCCGCCGCGCCGAACCCACCTGCATGCCCGAGCCGATGGGAGCCGAGGACCCGCTCTTCATCCTCTATACCTCGGGCTCCACCGGCAAGCCGAAGGGGGTGCTGCACACCACCGGCGGCTACATGGTCTGGGCCAGCTACACCCATGAGATGGTGTTCGACTACAAGCCCGGCGAGATCTACTGGTGCACCGCCGATGTGGGCTGGGTGACCGGGCACAGCTACATCGTCTATGGCCCGCTGGCCAATGGCGCGACCACGCTGATGTTCGAGGGCGTGCCGAACTACCCCGATGTCAGCCGGATGTGGCAGGTGGTGGACAAGCATCAGGTCAATGTTTTCTACACCGCGCCGACCGCGATCCGTGCCCTGATGCGCGAGGGCGAGGGGCCGGTGAAGAAGTGGCGCCGTTCGTCGTTGCGGCTTCTGGGCTCGGTGGGCGAGCCGATCAACCCGGAGGCCTGGCTCTGGTACTACCGCGTGGTGGGCGATGAGCGCTGCCCGATTGTCGACACCTGGTGGCAGACCGAGACCGGCGGCATTCTGATCTCCCCGCTGCCCGGCGCCGTGGCGCAAAAACCGGGCTCGGCCACGTTGCCACTGCCTGGCGTGCTGCCGGGCCTGGTGGATGCCCAAGGGGCACTTCTGGAGGGCGAGGCCGAGGGCAACCTGGTGCTCATGGACAGCTGGCCGGGCCAGATGCGCACGGTCTATGGCGACCACAAGCGCTTCATCCAGACCTACTTCTCTGATTTTCCCGGGAAATACTTCACTGGCGATGGCGCGCGGCGTGATGCCGATGGCTATTACTGGATCACCGGCCGCGTCGATGACGTGATCAACGTGGCCGGCCACCGCATGGGTACGGCCGAGGTGGAATCCGCCCTGGTGGCGCATCCCAAGGTGGCCGAAGCCGCTGTGGTGGGCATGCCGCATGACCTGAAGGGGCAGGGCATCTATTGCTACGTGACCTTGAATGTCGGTGAGGAGCCGAGCGACGGGCTGCGCAAGGAGCTGGTTGCCTGGGTGCGGAAGGAAATCGGCCCCATTGCGACGCCGGACGCCATCCAATGGGCACCGGGGCTGCCGAAGACCCGTTCTGGCAAGATCATGCGGCGGATTCTCCGCAAGATTGCGGCGAATGAAACGGATAGCCTGGGCGATGTGTCGACCCTGGCTGATCCGGGTGTGGTGACGGATCTGGTAGCGAACCGGGTGGGGTAGGTGGCTGGGGTGGCGCGGTGGAGGGCTTTGCCCTCCCGTGCCTCGCTTATCCGCAGTCATCGCAGCCCGGGCAATCGCCTCCGCCATCGGCGATGACCGCAGCTATGCGCCATGGTCAAACTCGGTGCAGCCCTGCGGGTCTTGCCATGGCAGCGGCTCAGCGCCGCGTGGTTACTCCCTGCCGGAGGCCGCCGCCATCAGTCCGGCCAGCACGGCGCCGCGGGTGATGATGGACGGCACCTCCACCCATTCCCGCCGGCTGCAGGTCTCATGGGTGATGGGGCCCAGGCCATCCAACGTCGGCACCCCCAGCCGCGCCGCGAAGCTGCCATCCGACCCCCCGCGCGAGACCACCGGGTGGACCGGAATGCCCAGGGTCGCGCAAAATCCCTCGGCCGTGGCGTAGAGCTGGCGTGTGCCATCCAGGGTCGGAAAGGCCGGGCGGGTGAAGCCGCCGCGAAACGCCAGCGTCACCCGCGGGTCGGCTGGCGGGGCCGAGGCCAGCGCCCGCACTTCGGCCAGCAATGTCTCCGCTAAGGCGTCATCGGGCGCGCGGAGGTCGAGATGCAGCTCGGCCGAGCCCGGCACCACCTGCCGCGCCTCGCCACCCCGCAGGATGCCGACCGTGGCGCAAAGCCCCGCACCGGCATCGCCCAGCGCTTCGAAGGGCGCCACCAGCGCGGCCAGGGCGGCGAGCGCCGATGCCCCCTTCTCTCTCGCCGAGCCGCAATGGGCGGTGATGCCCGTCGCCGTCATATAAAAGGCGCCGACCGCGCCGCGCCCCACCACCAGGCCGCCGCCGGGCCGGCAGGGCTCCAGCGTCAGGCAGAGATCGGCATTGCGCGATTCTTCCTCCAGCCAGGCCCGGCTGCCGGGACTGCCGATCTCCTCATCGGGCACGATGCACAGGGTGAGCGAGGTGAGGCCCGAGAGCATCTCCTCGGCCAACAGCGCGCGGATGGCGTGCAGTGCCATCACCACATTGGTCTTCATGTCGCCCACGCCGGGCCCCGTGATGCGATCGCCCTGCCGTGTGAAGGACCATTCGCGGGTGATGCCTTCTGGCCAGACCGTATCGGCATGGCCCAGCACCAGCAGGCGGGGCCCATTGCCGCCCAGCGCCAGGCGCGCCGTCATCTGGTCCCCGAAGCCGGGCAGCGGGGTGCGTTCCACCGAAAACCCCATCCCGGCCAGCATGCCGGCCCAGACATCGATCACAGCATTCACCCCGCCGGCCATGTAGCTGCCGCTCTCGATATTCACCGCGCGCTCCGCCATGGCCAGGATGTCGGGCAGGGCCGCTTCCATCAGGGCGGCGTGGCGCTTGATGTCGGTCATGACGGGGCTCCTGATTGCGCAGCGAGCCTAGACCCGGGCGGCAAGGGACGTCACCCTGCATCCGTCACCAGGAGAGGCGCCCATGCTGAATACGGGCATCATCGAGACCGTGCTGGGTCGCATCTGGGCCTCGCGCCGCATTGCCCGCGACTTTTCCGCCATTTGCGCGCTCGGTGGCCGCTTCAGCGGCACCGTGAGCGAGAAGGCGGCGGTGGAATGGCTCGCCCCTCGCCTGGCCGAGGCCAGCGGCGCCGCGGTGACGCGCGAGGCCATTGAATATCGCGGCTGGAGCCGCATCGGCGCGCGGGTGGTGGATGGCGCGGGACGCAGCCACCCTGCCGAGGCGCTGGGCCGCTCCCCCTCCACGCCGCCGGACGGCCTGCTGGCGCCGCTGCTCGATCTTGGCCGCGGCACGCCCGAACAGATCTTGGCGGCCGGCGAGGCGGTACGCGGCGCCATCATCCTGGTCCGGCACGAATTCATGGTCGGCACCGGCCATGTCCATCGCCGGAAGAAATACGAGGCCGCCCGCGCGGCGGGGGCGGCGGGTTTTCTGATCGCCTGCCATGAGCCGGGGCTGCTGCCGGTCACCGGCTCGGCCGGTGATGGCGGGGCGGGGAATATTCCCTGCGCTGGGCTCTCCTTCGAGGCCGGAGCGGCGCTGGCGGCGCAAGCGGGCCAGCCCATCCGCCTGATCGTGGAGGGTACATTCGAAGACCGCACCGCCGAGAACCTGCTGGCCACCGTGGCGGGCACGGGGGCGGAGCTTGTGGTGCTCTCCGCCCATATCGATGGCCACGACCTCTCCTCGTCCGCCATCGACAATGCCAGCGGCCTGACCACGGCGCTGACGGTGATCGAGGCGATCCGCGACATCATCCCCTCCCTGCCGCGTGGCGTGCAGGTCGGCCTGTTCAATATCGAAGAATGGGCATTGCTCGGCTCCGCCGCCCATCTCGCTGCCATGCCGGATGGGGAGCGCCGGCGGCGCGTGCTCAACGTCAATCTGGACAGCCTGGCCGGCGCCGATGGCATCACCGCACTGACCAGCGGCGTGCCGGGGATGGCGGAATTCATTGCCGCGGCGCTGGCACCGGCCGGGCTTTCCATTGGCCTCTCGGCGCCGTTTCTCGGCAATTCCGACCACGCCAATTTCCTGCGCCACGGCATCCCCGCGCTGCGCCTCTGCGCCGGTTTCGACCAGCCGCTGTCCAATATACGCTTCCTGCTCACCCCCGCCGATACGCCAGACAAGGTGCACCCGCATCAGCTGAAACTGGCCGCCAGCGTAGCCGCCCTGCTGGTGCTGGCGGGCTGCGCCAGCCCGGGCCCGCCGGTGCCGCGCCTCGATGCCGAGGCCGCACGGCGCATCACCGGCTGATGATGCCCCGGCTTTGTGCAGTCGGGGCACTTTTCCATGGACAAAGCAGCGGCCTCCCCGCTGACTTAAGCCCGAACCGGAGTAGCCTCCAGCCATGACCTATTCGCTTCTTGCCCGCTGTGCCCGCACCGGCCAGTTCGGGGTGGCCGTCACGACCTCGAGCATCGCGGTGGGATCCCGCGTGCCCTTCGTGGCGCCGGGGGTGGGCGGTGTGCTGACGCAGCATCGCACCGATCCGCGCCTGGGGCCGCGAGGCCTGGAGCTGCTGCGAAGCGGCTGCTCGGCCGAGGAGACGCTGGCCGCACTGGTCGCCAGCACGCCCGATCATGGCTGGCGGCAGCTCGCCGTGATGGATGCGAAAGGCCGCACGGCGCATTTCCACGGCGCGCTGGTGAAGCCCGCGCTGAACGCCGTGCACGTGCAGGATTGTGTGGCGCTGGGCAATATCCTGGCCAATGACCGGGTGCCGGCCGCCATGGCCGCGGCCTTCTCGGCCACCGCCGAGATGCCGCTGGCCGAGCGCCTGGTCCGCGCCATGGAGGCCGGCGAGGCGGCGGGCGGCGAGGGCAAGCCCGTCATCTCGGCGGCACTTCGGGTGATGGAGCGCGAGATCTTTCCACTCGTGGATCTGCGCGTGGACTTCGCCCCCGACGCCATTACAGGACTGCGCGCGCTCTGGGACGCTTATGCCCCCTCGGTGCACGAATTCCTCACCCGCGCCATCGATCCCGACGCCGCACCCGGCGTCATCTGAAACCCCGACGGAGACCCGCCCCCATGCTCCTCCCCCGCCGCGCCGCCCTGGCCCTTCCTGCCCTGGCCGTCAGCCTGCCCAGCCTCGGTTCAGCGCAAGGCGGCGGCGGCGTACTGCGCATCGCCATGAGCGCCAATCTGCGTGCGCTCGACCCCGCCAAGACCACGATCGGCGAGGAGTTCATGCATTCCGTCTTCGTCTTCAACGGGTTGACCCGGATGAAGGAAGACCAGTCCGTCGCCCCCGAGCTGGCGGAATCCTGGAGCTTCTCTCCTGACCTGAAAACCTGGGAATTCAAGCTGCGCCGCGGCGTGATGTTCCACCACGGGCGTGAGATGACGGCGGCTGACGTCATCACCTCCTATCGCCGCATCCTCGACCCTGCGACGGGCGCGGCCAGCCGCAGCAATTACGACATGATCACGGCGATGGAGGCGCCCGACCCCTATACGGTGATCTTCCGGCTCTCCTATGCCTATGGCGGCTTCGCCGACATCACCTCTGACCGTCAGGTGAAGATCGTGCCGGCGGATAAGCTCGATGAGCTCGCGACAAACCCTATCGGCACCGGGCCGTTCCTGTTCCGCAGCTACACGCCGGGCGACCGCGTCGTCTATGCCCGCAACCCGAACTACTGGGAGGGGCCGGCACGGCTCGACGGTGTGGAGATGCGCATCCTGCCAGAGATGTCGGTGCGCATCGCGGCCCTGCAGGCCGGCGATCTCGATGTGGTTTGGGATCTTGGCCCGGAAAACATCCGCGCGCTGCGCGAGGCGCGCAATGTGCGGGTGGAGAGCGTGCCCACCGCCTCCTGGGATGGTGCCATCCTCAACAACTCCATGGCGCCCTTCAACGACCCGCGGGTGCGCCGCGCGCTGAACATCGCCGTCGCCAAGGCCGATGTGGCGGAGGCCGTGCTGTTCGGCGAGGGCGCGCCCACCCATAGCCCCATCGCGCCCAACCATCCCTTCTTCGCCAGCGAAATGCCCTTCCCCGCCCGGCCCGACGTCGCCACCGCGCGCCGCCTGCTGCGCGAGGCCGGGCATGCCGGCAATCTGCGCGTGCCCTTGGTGATCCCCGTCGGCCGCCCGGTGCGCGAGCGGCTGGGTGTCACGCTGCAACAGATGGCGCGCCCGGCCGGCTTCGATTTCGACATCCAGCGCGTGCCCTTCGCCCGGTTCTCCGCCGAAGTTGCGGGCAAGGCTCCGGCCTATATCGATGGCTATTTCGCGCGCCCCACCATCGACACCGCGACCTTCCCCTTCCTGCATTCCCGCGGCAGCCAGAATGAGCGGCTGTTCCTCTACAACGAGCCGCGGGTGGATGCGGCGCTGGAGGCCGCGCGCCTGACCGGCGACCTGGCCGAGCAGCGTACCCACTACGTCGCCATGCAGCGCGCCATGGTCGACAACCCGCCCGGCTATTTCGCCTATGCCCAGAAATTTGCCTGCGCCTATCGCACGGCGGTACGCGATGTGCAGACCCATCCCATGCGCTGGTTCGACCTCAGGGCTGGCTACATCGCCGCCTGATGGGAGGGTTTCTGGCCCGGCGTTTCGTCTCCGTCGTTTTCGTCCTCTGGGCGATGACGGTGCTGGTCTTCGCCATTGTGCATATCCTGCCCGGCAGCGTGGCCCACATGATCCTGGGCGAATTCGCGACCAATGACGCGATTGCGGCGCTGGAGGAGCGGCTGGGGCTGAATCAGCCGCTCTATCTGCAATACTGGCAATGGTTCACCGGGCTGCTGCAGGGCGATTTCGGCCGCTCGCTGACGATGGATCGGCCGGCGGCGCCGATCATCCTCGAAGCGCTGGGGCGCTCGGCCATCCTGGCCTCCATCAGCATCGTGCTGGTGGCGGTGATCGGCATCGCACTCGGCATTCATTCGGCGACGCATGTCGGCTCCTGGGCCGATCGCGGGCTGACCTTGATGCAGTATTTCTTCATCGCCGTGCCGGAATTCTTCTGGTGCATCCTGGTCATCATCTTCTTCGCGGTCTGGCTGGGCTGGCTGCCGGCCACGGGCTATGCGCCGCTGTCCGAAGCCGGGTTTCTGGGCTGGGCGCGGCATCTCATCCTGCCCGTGTCCACGCTGGTGCTGGGGTTGATCGCGCATGTCTCGCGCCTCACCCGCTCCTCCATGCTGGAGGCGATCGAGAGCAAATATGTGCTGGCCGCCCGCGCCAAGGGGCTGCCCGAGGGGCTGGTGCTGCGCCGCCACGCCCTGCCCAATGCGCTGCTGCCCACCATCACCGTGTTGGCCGTCGATGTGGGCATCCTGATCGGCGGGATCGTGGTGGTGGAGAGCGTGTTTGCGTTTCCCGGTCTGGGCCGCATGCTGATCTACGCCATCGAGAACCAGGATATTCCATTGCTGATGGGCGGCATGATCGTGATCACCGCGATCTATGCGCTGGCCAACCTCGCGGCGGATATCCTCTACGCCGTGCTGAACCCGCGCATCCGCGTCAGTGGCTCGGCCGGATGAGGCGCATTCCGCGGGCCCTGTGGGTGGGAGGCGGCATCGTGGGCGCCATCGCCATCCTGGCCGCGATCGGCCCCTGGATCACGCCCTTCGAGCCCGATGCCTTCAATGTCCGCGCGCGCCTCCAACCGCCTTCCGCGACCTTCTGGTTCGGCACCGATGAATTCGGCCGCGACGTCTTCTCCCGCGTGCTGGCGGGCGCGCATCACTCGCTGCTGATGGGCTTCGGCGCGACCCTGCTCAGCCTCGCCATCGGCGTGCCGTTGGGGTTGATCGCGGCATTCCGCCGGGGCTGGACGGAGGAGGTGATCATGCGCGGCGTGGACCTGATGATTTCCATCCCGCCCGTGCTGCTCGGCCTTCTCATCCTTGCCGTTACCGAGCCGGGGTTGGGCAAGACCATCCTGGCGGTGGGCCTGGTGTATGTGCCGATCATGACGCGCGTCGCCCGCGCCGTGGCGCTGGACCTGCTGGCCGAGGATTTCGTCGAGGCGGCACGGGCGCGGGGCGAGGGCGCCTGGCACATCCTGGTCCGGGAAATCCTGCCCAATGCCTGGCCGCCCTTGATCGTGGAAACCTCGCTGCGTATCACCTTCGCCATCCTGCTCGGTTCGGCGCTGAGCTTTCTGGGCCTTGGCCCGCAGCCGCCGGACAGCGAATGGGGGCTGATGATCGCCGAAAGCCGGCCCTTCATCAGCGAAGCACCCTGGATTGGTCTCGCGCCCGGCCTGTGCCTCTGCCTCCTGCTGATCGCGGTGAATGTGGTGGGCGAGGGGTTGCGGGACCTGCTCGACCCCAGGCTGCGGGGGCGCGGCCATTGATGCTCTCCATCCAGGGCATGTCGCTGACCTATGCCACGCAGCGCGGGCCGGTGCAGGCTTTGCAGGATGTGTCGCTCGCCATCCCGCGCGGTGGCGCCATGGGGCTGGTGGGCGAAAGCGGTTCCGGAAAATCCTCGGTGGTGTTGGCGCTGCTTGGGCTGCTGGGGGCGGGCGCGACGCTGACTTGCGACGCTGCGCGCTTCGATGGCGCGGACCTGCTGGCGGCGGCGGAACAGTTGCGCGGGCGACGAATCGGCGTGGTCTTCCAGGACCCCGCCGCGGCGTTGAACCCTTCGCTCACCATCGGCTTCCAGGTGGCCGAGCCGCTGCTCCAGCATCGCGGGTTTTCGCGCGCGGCCGCGCTGGCGCGCGCGGTGGAATTGCTGGGCGAGATGGGTATTCCCCGCCCGGCGGAAATCGCCCGTGCCTATCCCCACCAGCTCTCGGGCGGCATGAAGCAGCGCGCGGTGATCGCGACCGCGCTCGCCTGCGAGCCCGAACTGTTGCTGCTCGATGAGCCCACCACCGCGCTCGATGTCACGGTGGAGGCGCAAATCCTCGACCTGCTTGAAAAACTGCGGCGTGAGCGTGGGGTCTCCATGCTGCTGGTCAGCCACAATCTTGGAATCGTCGATCGGCTTTGCGACGATCTCACCGTGCTCTATGCCGGAAGGGTGGTGGAGCAGGGGCCTTGCGCGGCGGTGCTGGCCGCGCCCAGCCACCCCTATACGCGCGGGCTGCTCGCTGCCCTGCCGCGGGTGGAGCGCGGGCGAATGGCACGGCTGGCGCCCATCCCCGGCGGGCTGCCGGACCTGACTCAGCCCCTGCCCGGCTGCAATTTTCTGGCCCGCTGCCCCTTCTCACTGGAAGCCTGCGGCCTGCCGCAGGCGCTGGTGTCGGATGGACCGCGCGCCACGCGCTGCCATCGCGCCGGCGACCTCGCGGGGCTGCCCTGGCCAATCCCTGATGCGCCCGAGGCGGTGGCACGCCCGGCCCCCACGCCGCTGCTGGACGCGCAGGGCCTGGCCAAGAGCTTCGGCGGTGGCGGCGTCTTTCGCAAACGCGCCGGCACCCGCGCCGTCGATGGCGTCTCGCTCGCCATCGGGCGCGGCGAGGTGCTGGGCCTGGTGGGTGAATCGGGCTGCGGCAAATCCACCCTGGGGCGGCTTGTGCTGCGCCTTCTCGCCGCCGATACCGGGAGCATCGATTTCGACGGCAAGCCCATTCCGCCTGAGGCCTCCACCGAATTCCGCCGCCGCGCGCAGATCGTTTTCCAGAACCCCGACAGTTCCCTCAATCCGCGCCAGACCGTCGATGAGGCGCTACGCCGGCCGCTGACCCGCTTTGGCATCGCCGCGGATGCCGCGGCCACGCGGGAGGTGGAGCGGCTGCTCGAACTGGTGCGCCTGCCCCCCGGCTATCGCACCCGCTACCCGCACCAGATGTCGGGCGGCGAGAAGCAGCGCATCGGCATCGCCCGCGCGCTCGCCAGCCGCCCGGATTTTCTGGTCTGTGACGAGGCGGTCTCGGCACTCGACGTCTCCGTCCAGGCCGCGGTGCTGAACCTGCTGACCGATCTGCGCGATGAGCTGGGTGTGGCCTATCTCTTCATCTCGCACGATATCGGCGTGGTGGCGCACATCGCCGACCGCATCGCCGTGATGTATCGCGGCGCCATTGCCGAGGAAGGCCCGGCCGCTGCAGTGCTGGCGCCGCCCTACCACCCCTATACCGAGGCGCTGCTCTCCGCCGTGCCTGTGGTGGGCGCCCAGGGCCGGGCGGCGGGCCGGGTGCGGCTGAAGGGCGATGTCTCCGCCGCCCCCACGCCGGCGGGATGCCGCTTCGCTCATCGTTGCCCGCGCAACCTTGGCGCGATCTGCGAGACCACCGCACCGCCTATTCGAAAATTCGGCGCCGTCCATCGCATTGCCTGCCACCTCCCGGCCGAGGTGCTGATGGCGATGCCCGATGCGCTCAGCCCTGGCTGAGCACCGCGTGCACGTCGATCTCCATCAGGATTTCCGGCGCCGCGAGCCCCTTCACGATGAACAGCGTGTGGGCCACGCAGAGTTTTGGCAGCAGCGCCGCCATCACCGGGGTGATGTAGGCGCGGTCCGTCACATAGACCGTGGCGTGCACGGCATCCTCGAGCGAGGCGCCGGCCTCGGCCAGCAGCGCCTCGACATTGGCGATGGCGATGCGCGCCTGGCCGCCGGCATCGCCCAGGGTTGAAAATTCGCCTTCCAGCGTCAGCCCGGTCTGGCCGCGCAGGAACACGCGCTTCCCTGCGACGACCGCCATGCAGAACTCAGCCTCGAATGGCTGCTTCTCCAGCCCATAGGGCATGCTGGTGGAGCGATAGGGCCGGACGCGCCGGTGCGGCCCGCCCGGCACCGCGAAGGCGTCGAGCTGGAACAGCGCCGCGGGATCATGCAGCGCCTTGACGATGAGCCCGGTGCTGACCGGCCGCACGCCCATCAGCCGCCGCCCCATCACGCCATAGACGGCCTGGCGATAGGCCCGGTCGGTGATCTGCATGGTGATTTTGCACAGGTCGGTGAGCCGACCGCCCTGCGCCGCGATGCGGGCCTCGAGTTCGTCGAACACCGCCTCGGCCTGCGCGGCCGCCGCCGCCTCGGTATGGAGCGGTGCCACATGCCCGGCCGAAATGCCGCCGAGATGGATCATGCCGGGATCACCGCGTCGATATCGATCTCGACCAGCATCTCGGGCAGCGCCAGGCCGTTGACGATGAGTCCAGTGCCGACCGGCGCGATATCGCCGAGATGCCGGCCGATCACCCGGTACACCGCTTCGCGATAGGCGCGGTCGGTGATGTAGGTTGTGATCTTGCAGATATGCGCCATCTCCGACCCGGCTTCCTCCAGCAGGATCTTCACGTTCTGCATCGCCTGGTCGGCCTGCACGGCGGCATCGCCCAACCCCACAAAGCCGCCATCGAAGGTGAAGCCGGTTTGCCCGCGCAGGAAGATGTGGTTGCCGGCGCGCACGGCCATGCACATTTCATTTTTGACGTCGTGGTCCTTGTAGAAAATTCCCGTGTTGAAGCGGCGGAAGCGTTGATGTGCCATGGTCGGGCTCCTTGCGTGACGGCAATTGTGCGCGGGCTGGCAGCGAGGGGTCGGCGGGGCGGATATCGAGGCGGCCCCATCAGCTCATCATCATCCCGCGTGCCAGCTGCCAGTGTTTCCTGCGCCTCACGGGCGAGTCAATATGAGACGGGGCGGCGGCACCGTGGCCAAAGCCGTCGATATCGGACAGCCCGAGGGTCGTGAGAGACATGGGACCGCCAGAGCGCGTTTTCCCGATCGACCCGCCCATGGCTTCAGCGCCTTAGGATCGCGCCTGGCGGCGTGCCACACTCCAGCCGGCCTCTCCGTGTGAGGTGATCGCGGCCAGCGAGCACATCACTGTCCGTGATCGCCTTGGCGCCAGACCATGCTGCGTTCACAAGCGTTCACTCCGCATGGTGTAGCCGTTGCTGAGAGCATGATTCAGCGTTTTCGGCTATTCCGCCTCAACGCATCATGCTCCAAGGGCAACTCCACCCTTCCGAAACCACTGGCGGTGAAGGGGCGGCTCGCCCCTTGCGGGCTCAGCGCAACCCCTACAGCACCTGATACCGTGCACGCGCCGCGCGTTCGATCGCGCCGGCCACCAGCAGATCCAGGTCGAGCCCCAGGCGCAGCGATTGCAGCAGCTGCAGTTCCTCCTGCATCACGTCGCCATCCGCTGCCGCCACCTCGCAGGCCAGCAGGTAGGCGGTCTCGCGCAGGCGCATCGGCAGCGCCTCGCGCATCAGGGTGAAGGCATCCTCCAGCCCGTCGGTGCGGTTGAGCAGCCTGGTGCAGTGTTCGCTGACGCGGGCGATGTCCTCGGGCATGGTCTCGGCGAAGGCGGGCAGGCCGCCGATGAGGCGCACCATCAGCGCGATCTCGGCATCGCTCATGCGTTTGCCGGAGGCGGCCATGATGACCATGGCGGCCAACAGCGCTTCCTGCGCGGTGAAGGTTTTGTTCATGGCCGGGTGGTGGGCCACTGCCGCGCCCAGGTCAACCGGTGGAGAGAAACGCCCGCGTCTCCTCCAGCGCCTCGCGCAACGTGACGCGCCGTGGCTCCACCGGCAGCCCGGCCAGCAGCCGGGTTGGCGCGCCGCGGTCCAGCAGCACGAAGACGCCCCGGTCATCGGCGCGGCGGATCAGCCGGCCGAAACCCTGGCGCAGCTTGTGGCGGGCATGGGCGTCGTCATAGCCCTTGGGGTCGCCCTCGCTGAGATGGGTGCGGCGTTCGCGGTGCAGAATGGTCGGCCGGGGCCAGGGCACCCGGTCATAGACCAGCAGGCGCAGCGAGCGCCCGGGCACATCCACCCCGTCGCGCATGGCGTCGGTGCCGAGCAGGCAGGAATTCTCCTCGGCGCGGAACACGTCGACCAGCGTGGCATTGTCCATCGCATCGACATGCTGGGCGTAGAGCGGGATGCCGAAGCTCTCCAGCGCGGGGGCGATGATCCGCGCCACCTCGCGCAGGCGGCGGATCGCGGTGAACAGGCCCAGGCCCCCGCCGCCTGCGGCCAGGAAGAGGCCCTGCACCGCCGCCGCCACCTGGGGAGTGCGCATCTTGTCCACATCCGTCACCACGAAGGCGCGGGTCTGGCCGGGATAGTCGAAGGGGCTGGGGAGTGCGGCGCGCAGCGCTGGCATCGGCAGGTGGGCGGCGCCGGTGCGGGCCTCGGCTGCGCGCCAGCTGTCTTCCATGTCCTGGTCGGGCAGGCCGTCGCGCAGGGTGGCGCTGGTGATCAGCAGGCCATGCGCGGGGGCGGCGACCTGCATGGCGAAGGGCTGCGTGGGGTCGAGCCAGTGGCGGTGCATGCCGGCGTCGATGTCGCGCGCCTCGCGCCTGGTGAGCGCCAGCCAATCCACCATGAGGGGCCGGGTGCCGGGCTCGGCCAGGCGGCCCAGCCCGTTGAGCATGCCGCGCCAAGCGCCAAGCGGCATGAGCACACGGCGTTCGATACCGCGAATGGCGGTTTCCAGTCGGATTTTTTCCGCCAGCTCCAGCTCTTCGGGGTTCTCGTCCAGCTTTCCCTGCAGGCGACCGACAAGAATTTTCAGCGGCTCCTCCAGCCGGGCCAGGGCGCGTTCCAGGGCGGCGGCGGTGTCGGCCACATCGGGGTTCATCGGGTGCAGGTCGCATTCGATGCCGTATTGGCCGTCGTCGTCCTTGGCGCGGGCCAGGACCTGGGCGCGGATGGCGCGCAGGAAATCCTCGGTGGGGTGGGACATGCCGCCCTCGGCGAGCCTGGTCTGCCAGCCCTGCTGGGGCAGGGCGCGGGCGGCCTGGAGAGCGGCTTCCAGCGGCGCCAGCAGGTCGGGGATGTCGCCGGCGAGATCCTCGATGCGGCGCTGCAGCCCCTTGGCGCGGGAGCGGCCGCCCTCGGCGCCGAGCAGCCAGCGGCGCATTTCCGCGGTCTCGAAGCCGGAAATGGCCGAGGAGAAGGCGCCGTCGGCGGCATCGAAGAGATGGTGGCCCTCATCGAAGACATAGCGCAGCGGGCGGCCATCCTCGCCGCCGCCCAAGGCCGCCTGCACCATCACCAGCGCGTGGTTGGCGACCACCAGCCGGGCGGATTTGGCGCGGCGGATGGAGTGCTCGACATAGCATTTCCGATAATGCGTGCAGGCGGAGCGGATGCATTCGCCGCGCCGGTCGGCCAGCTGGCCGATCACCGCGCCGCCGAAGAGCTCCATGATCCAGCCGGGGAAATCACCGCCCACGATATCGCCATCGCGCGTCGCCAGGGCCCAGCGGCAGGCCAGCGCCAGTGGCAGCACGGAATCCTTCAGCGAGAGCTGGCCTTGCACCTCCTCCAGATTGAGCAGGCACAGGTAGTTTTCCCGGCCCTTGCGGACCACCACGCGGGCGCGGCGCTCCTCCGGGTCGGGATAGAGGCGGGCCAGTTCCTGGTCGAGCTGGCGTTGCAGGTTGCGTGTGTAGGTCGAGAGCCAGACGGGGGCGCCATTGCGCTCGGCCCAGAGGCTGGCCGGGGCGATGTAGCCCAGCGTCTTGCCGGTGCCGGTGCCGGCCTCGGCGAGGACGAGGTTGGGCTGGCCCTCGGTCTCGCGCGGCATGAAGGCGGCGGAGGCGGCGGAGGCGTAATCGGCCTGGCTGGGGCGCTGCTCGGCGCCCTCGCCCAGCATGGCGGCGAGGCGCCCGCGGGCCTCGGCCTGGGAGACGCCATGGCTGGAGGGTGGCGGCGGCACCGCCTCATCCTCCCATTCCGGCAGGCGGCGCCAGGGGCGGAAGGCGTTGCGGTCGGGCTTGGCGTCGGGCGCGCCGAGCGCGGCCAGCACCGCATCGGCCCAGGGCCAGCCGGCGGCAGATTTCAGTTGGGCGGCCAGGGCGGCGGCATCCGACCCCGCGCTGGTCGCGCGGGTTTCCGCCAGGGCGCGCAGCAGGGACGTGGCGATTTCGGGCAGCAGGGCAGCGGCATCGGCGTCATCGGCCGGCACCGGCAGGTCGAGCGCCACCGCCAGGCCACGCGGCGTGGGGGCGGCCAGCCGGCCGGGCAGGCAGAAGGCGAAGAGCTCCAGCAGGTCAAAGGCATCGAGGAAAGGCGGCAGGTCGAGCCGGCGGGCGGTGGCCGGCGCATGCACCAGCAGCGGCGGCGGCAGTGCGGCCAGGGCCTGGGCCAGGGCGGCGCCCAGCGCTGGCGTCAGCACCTCGCCATCGGGCGTCAGCAGCGTGGCGCGGCCGGCGCCGGCGACCAGGGCCGGCGCATCGGGCAAGAGCAGACGCGGCGCCTGGGGGGTGCGAATCGACACCACCCCTTTTACCGCCCGGCCGAGCGGGCGAGATAGACCGTGGCCGCGAGCATCAGCAACACGCCGATGGGCAGGCCCCAATTCGGCAGTTCGGCGAAGATCAGGAAGCCCAGGATCGCGCCGGACGGGATCTGGATGTATTCCATGGGCGACAGCAGTCCCGCCTCGGCCCGCCTGGCGGCATTGGCGGCCAGCCAGTCGCCCATCAGCGCCAGCCCGCTGCCCAGCAGCAGCATGGCCAGCGACCACCAGCTGGGCGTGACCCAGACCCAGGCGCAGACCGGCCCCCAGATCAGCAGCGAGGCCACCGAATACCAGCCGATCACCCGCATCGGCGGCTCGGTGGAGGAGAGCAGCTTTATGGTGATGAAGACCGTGGCGCCGCCGATCCCGGCCAGCAGGGCGGCGGGCATGCCCCAGCTCCATGTGCCGGTGGGCTGGGCGATGATCAGCACGCCGCAGAACCCCACCAGCGCCGCCAGGACGCGGTCGTGCCGCACCCGCTCGCTGAGGAACAGCGCGGCCAGCGGAATGGCCCAGAGCGGGCGCGACTGGGCGATGGAGACGGCGTCGGCCAGCGGCAGGAGCAGCAGCGCGTACATCCAGCTCTGAAACGTCACCAGCCCCGCGGCGCAGCGCGCGAGCATGACGCCCGGGCGCCGCGTCACCATCCCCACCACGCCATGTCGCAGCAGCCAGGGCGACATCAGCATCAGGGTGAAGACACTGCGGGCGAAGGGCACGAAGGGGACCGGCAGCCCGTCCTGCATCGCCAACCTGAAAGCGACGCCCATGCCGGAAAAGCACAGCGAGGCGCCGACCATCATGGCCATGCCGAGAAGGCGGGGGGTCATCGGGATCTGGTTGCTCCGGGGAGGGTTCTGCCCTCCCCGGACCCCAGCCACAAGGGGCCTCCCGGCCCCTGGCGGCTTTACGACAGCGTGGTCAGGTCCTGGAACCAATGCTGCGCCTGGGTATAGCCGCGCACATTGCGGCCCAGTGCGCGGGGGTTGGTGTCGTGCACCACGAAGACCAGCAGGGCCTCGTCCACCACTTTTTCATGCACGCGGGCCATCAGGCGGTCGATGTTGCTCTCGTCGAAGCTGTTCATCGCCTCGTCGATCAGCCGGTCCACGGTGTCGTCGCGGTAGTGGCTCCAATTCACGCCGCGCGGCGCGATCTGGTTGGAGTGGAAGAAGCGCACCAGGGCGTAGAGCGGGTCCGAGGTGACATAGGCCACGTTGTTGGCGGTGATGTTGCCCTGGCGGGAAATGTCGCCGGCCGCGCCCTGGCGCCAGGCGGTGTAGAGCACTTCCAGCTCGACGACCTGGAAGGTCAGGTCGATGCCGATCTCGCGATAGGCGGACTGGATGTATTCGTTGATCGGCATGGACAGCATCTGCCCCGAGCCTCCGGAGGGCACGAGGAAGCGGGTGCGCAGCGGGTTGGCGCGGGAGAAGCCGGCCTCCTGCACAAGCCGCCGCGCGCGGTCCGGGTCATGGGTGATGCGGAAGGTGGGGTTGCCGAACCAGGGCGAGGTCGGGTCGACCACGCCGGTCGCGGGCTTCGCCAGCCCGCCCATCAGCGCCACGATATCGGCGCGGTTGATGGCGAGGTTGGCGGCCTGGCGCAGCCGCAGGTCGCGCCAGGGCGAGCCTTCGAGCTGGCTGAGATGGTAGTTCCAGACATGCGGGGTGACGTTCTCGCTGATCCGGTTGCCGGCGGCGCGCAGGCGCGGCACCAGGTCGGGCGAGGGGTATTCGATCAGGTCGACCTGATTGGTCAGCAGCGCGTTGGTGCGGGTGGTTTCCTCGGGCGCGACGACCAGGATGAGGCGGTCCACCTTCGGCATCCGCGCCGGGTTCCAGTAGGCTGTGTTGCGCACCATTTCCGCGCGTTCACGCGGCACCAGACGGGTCAGGCGGAAGGGGCCGGTGCCCGAGGGTTCCTGGGCGAAACGCTCCCAGGACCGCCCCAGCCGCTCATACTGCGCCGGGCTGGAGATCAGGAACCACAGCATTTGGTAGGGGAAAATGCTGTCCACCGTGCGCGTGGTCACTTCCACCGTCATGTCGTCGAGCTTGCGGTAGCTGGCGACGGAGGGCAGGCGGGGGCGGACCTGGGCGGCCTGGCGGTTGTCGAAATGCGGCGCCTGGGCGTTCAGCACCTTCTCGAAGTTCCAGATCACGGCATCGGCGTTGAAGTCGCTGCCATCGTGGAATTTCACGCCCGGGCGCAGCTTGAACGACCATTTCGTGCGGTCGGCCGGGTTCGACGTCCATTCCGTGGCGAGGCCGGGGACGAGCTTGCCTGGCCGGTCGGCCACATCCATTTCCCAGGCCACAAGCGGATCATACAGCGTATAGCCGGTGAACTGGTAGGCGCCGGCGCCGCGGTCGGGCTGGCCGGTGGTCTGCGGGATGTCGGCCATGGAGATGGCGTAGCGCAGCACGCGTTCTTGTTGGGCAGCGGCGGGCGCAATTGCACCGACGGCGGGCAGCAGGGCGGCGCTGGCGCCGGAGGCGGCCAGCATGTCGCGGCGGGAAAGCGTCATCGAGGTGTCCGTGTGCTTGGGGTGGCGGGGCGTTTCGGCGGAATGGCGCACGCCTTCGGAAAGTGTGCTTGCAAATTGGGTGCCACTGCGCGAAGGCGGGGGTATGAGGTTGCGTCTTCCCCCGATCATTGCGCTCCTGACCTGTCTGGCCGCCGCGGCCATGGCGCAGGGCCTGGTCACGCCCCCGGTCACGGTGCCGCCCCTGCCTGGCCTGCCCAGCTTCGCCGAATTGGTGGCCCGGGTGCGCCCTGCCGTGGTCACCATCACCGCCACCACGCCCAACGAGCCCGCGGCCCAGCAAACCCCCGCGCGCCAGTTGCGCCCGATGCTGCGGCGCGATGGCCAGGCACGGCCGGTGCAGGCGCTCGGCTCGGGCTTCCTGATCGATACCGCCGGCACCATCATCACCAACAATCATGTGGTGAGCGGCGCCGTGGCCGTCTCGGTGACGCTCGATGACGGGCGGCACCTGCCGGCACGGCTGATCGGCAGCGATCCCTGGACGGATCTCGCGCTGCTGCGGATCGATGCCGGCACGCCGCTGCCCTGGCTCAGCCTGGGCAATTCAGAGACGCTGCGCCCGGGCGACTGGGTGGTGGCCATGGGCAACCCTTTCGGGCTGGATGGCACGGTCACCGCCGGCATCGTCTCGGCGCGCGGCCGCAACATCGGCCAGGGGCCCTATGACGACTTCATCCAGGTCGATGCCGCGATCAACACCGGCAATTCCGGCGGGCCGCTCTTCGCCGCCGATGGCCGGGTGGTGGGGGTGAACAGCGCGATCTATTCGCCCACCGGCGGCAGCGTGGGCATCGGCTTCGCCATCCCCGCCGACCTGGTGCGGGAGGTGGTGGTGGCGCTGCTGGCGAATGGCAGGGTGGAGCGGGGTTTCCTCGGCGCCACCTCACAGCCGCTGACGCCGCCGCTGGCCGCCGCACTGGGCATGCCCGGGGTGACCGGCGCGCTGATCGATGATGTGGTGCCGCGCGGCCCCGCCGCCCGCGCCGGGCTGCAGCCCGGCGATGTCGTGATCGCCGCCGATGGCGCGGCGGTGCCAGATGCCCGGGCGCTGGCCCGCATCGTCGCCCGCACCCGGCCCGATACGGTGCTGGCGCTGACGGTGCAGCGCGACGGTGCCAGCCACTACATGCTGGCCCGCATCATCCCCGGCCCCGAGACGGCCGACCGACCGCCCACGCTGCCCGAGGGCCGTGGCCCGCGCTTCGGCATGACCCTGACGGCGCTGACCGAGGCCGCCCGGCGCGACCGGCGTATCCCGCGCGAGGCGCGCGGCGCGCTGGTCACGGCGCTCAGTCCCAATGGCGGCGCCTCGCTGGCCGGGGTGCAGATCGGCGACGTGCTTGTGGGCATTGGCGGGCAGGAGGTGGTGGACCCCGCCTCGGCGCTGGCGCTGATGCGGCAGATCTGGCCCCAGGCCACGGCGTTGCGGGTGCTGCGCAACGGCTCGGGGCTGTATCTGGCGCTCCCCGCGCCCTGACATGCGCATCCTGGTCATCGAGGATGATGCGGCCACGGCCGACTACATCGCCAAGGGCTTTTGGGAGGACGGCCAGGTCGTCGACATCGCCCGCAACGGGCGGGATGGGATGTTTCTCGCGCTGAACGAGAGTTTCGATGTCGTGATCACCGACCGTATGCTGCCGGGCGCGGACGGGTTGGCGATCATCCGGGCCATGCGCGGCTCGAACATCGCCACCCCCGTGCTGATGCTGACCGCGCTGGGCGAAGTGGAGCGGCGGGTGGAGGGGCTGGAGGCCGGCGCCGATGACTATCTGCCGAAACCCTTCGCCTTCTCCGAACTGCGCGCCCGGGTGCGCGCCCTGGCCCGCCGCCCGCCGCCTGCGGCGGCCGCCGATACCGCTCTGGTGGCGGGCGATATCCGCATGGACCTTCTGGCCCGCACGGTGACGCGCGGGGCGCGGACCGTCGAGTTGCTGCCGACCGAGTGGCGCCTGCTGGAATACATGCTGCGCCACAAGGGGCAGGTGCTGACGCGCACCATGCTGCTCGAAAAGGTCTGGGATTTCGCCTTCGACCCGACGACCAATGTGGTGGACGTCCATGTCTCCAGGCTACGCCGCAAGCTTGAGGCGCCGGGCGAAAAACCCGTCATCCGCACCCTGCGCGGCGCCGGATATGCGCTGGATGCGGGGGTTTGATCCCGCGCAGCTTCGCCTGGCGCATGGCGGCGGCGGCGGCGGCTGCGATGCTGCTGGTCTCGCTCGCCACCGGCGCATGGGTGTGGTGGCAGGCCGAGGTGTCGTTGCGTGGGCAACTGGACCGCGCCCTGGCGGCCGAGGCGGAATCGCTGCTGCGCGACCTCGAACCCTATGGCATGCAGGGCCTGGCCGAGCAGGTGGAGCTGACCCGCCGCCGCCGCGGCCCGGTGCTGGCGCTGCTGCAGACCGCGACGGGGCAGACCATCGCTGGCGCCCTGCCCGGCGCACCCGCGCTGCTGCGCGGCTATGCCACGCTGGAGACGCCCGGCCGGTCGCTGCGCGCGCTCGGCGTGGTATTGCCCGGCGGCGTGAACCTGATCGTCGCCGGAGACCTGGCGGCGGTGGAGCAGGCGGCGGCGGCGCTGGCCCGAAGCCCGCCCATCGCCGCCCTGGTGGCGGCGGCCTTCGCGCTGTTGCTGGGCCTGCTGGCGGCGCGGCGGCTGGAGACGCGCCTCGCCCAGGCCGGCCATGCGGCGCGGGCCATCATGGATGGCGACCTGGGGCGCCGGCTTCCCGGCAACCCGCAGGGCGATGAATTCGACCGTCTCGGCGCCACCATCAACCTGCTGCTCGGCCGCATCGAGGCGCTGGTGGCCGCACAGCGCCAGGTGACGGACGACATCGCGCATGACCTGCGGACGCCGCTGTTCCATCTCCGGCAGCGGCTGGAGGGGGCGACCACGGCGGACCCGGCCTTCATCGAGGCGGCGCTGCGCGACCTCGACCAGGTGCTGGCCAGCTTCGCCGCCCTGCTGCGGATATCCCGGGTGGAGAGCGGCGCGGGGCGACGTGACTTCGCCGCCGTTGATCTCTCGGCCCTGGCCACCGCCATGGCCGAGACCTATGCCGCCGTGGCCGAGGAGGCGGGCCGCCGGCTGGAGGCGCGCATCGCGCCCGGCGTGATCGTGCAGGGCGACGCCACGCTGCTGCGCCAGGCCCTGGCCAATCTGCTGGACAACGCGATGATCCATGGCGAGGGGCTGGTGCGCCTGAAGCTCAGCCATGGCGGTGCCCTGATGGTGGGCGATGATGGCCCCGGCATCGCCCCGGCCGATCGCGAGGCGGTACTGCGCCGCTTCCACCGGCTGGAGGGCGCGGCGGGGCGGCCGGGCTCGGGCCTGGGCCTGGCGCTGGTCGCCGCCACGGCGCGGCTGCATGGCGCCCGGCTGGTGCTGGGCGGCGAGCAGGGGCTGGAGGTGCGGCTGGAATTCTGACGATCTTGTCATGGTCGCGCGGGGCATTCCTCCAGCATGCGCGGGGCAGTGTCCGCCCATCACAGGAGACACCCCATGACCTTCAAGACTTCCTCGCGCGCGCGCCGCGCCGCCTTCGCCGCCCTGCTGATGGCCGGCACCGCGCTGGGCGGCATCGGCCTTGTCCGCAGCGGCCAGGCGGTGGAGACGCCTGCCGTCTCCGCGCCGGCCGTGGTGGCCGCGCCGATGGCCGGCCTCCCCAGCTTCGCCCCCCTCGTCTCCCGCGTGCGCCCCGCCGTGGTGACCATCACCGCGACCGCGCGCGCCGAAGCCTCGCCGCTCGGCCAGGATATGCAGCGCCCGATGCGTGGCCTGGGCTCGGGCTTCATCGTCGATGCCGACGGCACCATCGTCACCAACAACCATGTCGTGCGCGACGCCACCTCGGTGATGGTCACCCTCGATGACGGCTGCGAGCTGCCGGCCCGCATCCTGGGCCGCGACGCGCGCAGCGATATCGCGGTGCTGAAGATCGATGCCGGCGCGGCCCTGCCCTGGCTGGCACTCGACAATTCCGACAATGCCCGCCCGGGTGACTGGGTGGTGGCGGTGGGCAACCCCTTCGGCCTTGGCGGCACGGTGACGGCGGGCATCGTCTCGGCGCGCGGCCGCAACATCGGCCAGGGGCCCTATGACGACTACCTGCAGATCGACGCCGCGATCAATTCCGGCAATTCCGGCGGGCCGCTCTTCTCGATGGAAGGCTCGGTGGTGGGCGTGAACACCGCGATCTATTCGCCCAATGGCGGCTCGGTGGGCATCGGCTTCGCCATCCCCTCCAACCAGGTCCGCCAGGTGGTGGCCGATATCCGGGCCAATGGCCGGGTGGATCGTGGCTGGCTGGGCGCCGCCTCTCAATCGCTGACCCCGGCGCTGGCCCAGGGCCTGGGCCTGGTGGGCGTGACCGGCGCGCTGGTGGGCGATGTGGTGCCGAACAGCCCGGCGGCGCAGGCCGGGCTGCGCGGCGGCGATGTGGTGGTGGCGGTCGATGGCCAGCCGGTGCCCGACAGCCGCGCCCTGGCCCGCGTGGTGGGCGGCGCCCGCCCCGGTGCGGCGGTGACACTGACGGTGCGCCGCGGCGCCGAGACCAAGGAGTTGCAGGCCACCCTGGCCCGGCTGGAGGATCGCGCCGACGCGGCCCAGGGAAACGGCGGCAAGCCCGGCGCCCAGTCCAGGCCGCAAAGCGGCCGCCTGGGCCTGGCGCTGGCACCGCTGGACGAAGCGGCCAGGCGCGAGTTGCGGGTGCCGGCCGGCACCGAGGGCGCGGTGGTGACGACCGTGCGCCCGGGCAGCCCGGCGGCCGAAGCCGGTTTGCGAGCCGGTGACGTGATCACCGCCGTGGGCACCACCCCGGTGCGTGACGCCGCCGCCGCCGCCGAGGCGCTGCGTGGCGTGACCGGCACGGCCGCGCTGCGCGTGCTGCGCGAAGGCACCGCCATGTACGTGGCGGTGGGCTGAGCCAAAAGGGCGGCGCCCCGCGTCACGCCGCCCGAGCCGCCGGCACGCCGCGCATGCGGCCACCCGGCGTCGCTCCCTGGATGGCGGCGGCATAATCCGCCGCCTCCAGCAGCTTGCCCCAATGCACTCCGGTCTCGACCCCCATGCGGGTGAAAGCCCAGACCACATCCTCCATCGCCACATTGCCCGTCGCACCCGGGGCATAGGGGCAGCCGCCGATGCCGCCGGCTGCCGCATCGAACACCCGGCAACCCGCCTCATAGGCCGCCACCGTATTGGCCACGCCCATGCCGTAGGTGTCATGGCCATGGAAGGCGAAGCGCGGCCCGTATTCGCGGATGGCGTGGCCCATCACCCGGCGCACCTGGTCCGGCGCCGCATTGCCGGTGGTGTCGCAAAGGCTGATTTCCATCGTGGGGTGCAGCGGCGCTATGCGGTCCACCAGCCGGGCCACCGCATCCTCGGGCACCACACCCTCGAAGGGGCAGTGATAGACGCAGGAGATGTTGAAGCGGATTTTTCGGTCGGCCGGCGTGTCGCGCACCAGGGCGGACAATTCCCGCACGCCATCCTCCAGCGAGCGGTTCAGATTGGCCTGGTTGTGCGCCTCGGTGGCGGACATGAAGAAACCCAGCCGATGCGCGCCGCCCTGCAGCGCGGCATCGAAGCCGCGCCGGTTGGGCACCAGCACTGTGGATTCCAGACCCTCCAGCTCCAGCGCCGCGCGCAGCACATCGCCGGTATCGACCATCTGCGGGATGGCCTTGGGCGAGACGAAGCTGCCCACCTCCATGCGCCGCAGCCCCGCCGCATGGAGCTTGCGGACGAGGGCGATCTTGACCTCGGTGGGGACGAAATTCTTGACGGGCTGCAACCCGTCGCGCGGGCTGACTTCGCTGAGCTGGATCATTGCCGGCCTCTGACATTCCTGAGCCGCAGCTGTATCATCAGCGACCCGGCGGGGCGAGCCGTCTTGATTTCACCACCCCGCTGTGTTGTCGTTACAGAGTGTTCGTGAAGGCCAGGACAGTGCCCATAACCCCCAGCGACATTGTCACTGCCTATCGGCTCATTCTGGGTCGGGAGCCTGAGGCGGAGTGGATCGCCTATTTCCCCGCCAATCTCGCATTCGAGGACAAGGCGGCCTTTTGCAGACACCTCTGCAAATCCGAGGAATTTGCCCATCGGTTTCATCTGGCGGCCAGTTCCGCGGGCGTGGCGACGAAACAACAATCCGCTGACCGGATGGCGATCAACCTCGGCGACCGTGTCCTGACCCGAACGCACCGCGGCCAGAAGATCTTTGTCGTTCCAGATGATCTCGACCTCTCGCCGCATATCATGCTGACCGGCACCTGGGAGCCGCATGTCGAGCAGGGCATCCTCTCGCTGCTCCGCCCCGGCCAGCGGGTTTGCGATTGCGGTGCCAATGTTGGCTACCACACCATCGCCATGGCGGAGACCGTGGGCACCCGTGGCCACGTGGATGCCTTCGAGGCGCGTCCCCAACTGGCCCGGTTGCTTGCGGACACGCTCTTCATCAACGGCCTGGCCGCCTTCACCCGTGTCCATAACGTCGCGGTGTCCGACGCCCCGGGCAGCATCACCCTCTCCGCCGAGCCGGGGCATTACGGCAACGGGAACATCGGCTTCACCTTCGATGGTTTCGAAGAGACCTACACGCTGAAATTCGAAGTCTCGGCGGTGCGGCTGGACGATGTCTTCCCGGCCTCCACACCACCCATGGACCTGCTGCGCTTCGACATCGAGGGCGCCGAGCCGCTTGCGCTTCGCGGTGCCGAGGGCCTGCTCCGCCGCTCGCCCGATCTGCGCATCGTCACCGAATGGGCGGTGCATATGATGCAGGACCGCGCCGACGTACCCACCATGGTCGATTGGCTGGAGGCCATGGGCTTTCGCTTCTGGCACATCACCGGTGCCGGCATGCATGCGCCCATCGACCGGGCGACACTCCTCAACCTGCCGCATACCGATGTCGTGATCGCCCGCGCGCTGGCCTGAGCAGTTCACGCCGGCCCTCCAAGGAGCTGGTTGAACACCAGATCATTATGCGCCCCCGGCGCCGCCCCGGTCCAGCGCACCATGTCACGGCTGGACACACCGTCGAACTTGAACGGCGCCGCAGGATGCAGGACTTTTCCCAGCAGCGGGTCCTCCACCTCCATCACCAGCTCGCGCGCCTGGAAATGCGGATCCTCCACGCAATCCTTCATGTCGTAGAGGCGCGAGCAGGGGACGTCCGCGCCATCCAGCGCCTCCTCCGCCTGCTTGGCTGTCTGTGTCGCGGTCCAGGCCGAAATCGCGGCGTCCAGCTCCGCCACATTCTCGCAGCGCGCTGTGTTGTTGGCGAAGCGCGGTTCGGCCGCCATCCCGGGCTGCCCGATCACCCCCATCAGCCGCTTGAAGATCAGGTCCGAATTGCCGGCGATGCACAGCCATTTCCCGTCGGCGCAGAGATAGGTGTTGGTCGGCGCCGCCGTCTTGATCGCCGCCCCCTGCGGCTGCCGCACCCAGCCGAACAGCCCGTATTCCGGCAGCATCCCCTCCATCAGCGAGAACACGCTGCTGACCAGGTCCAGATCCACGATGCGCCCGGCATGATTGCCGTTCTTCACCCCCCAGCAGGCGCTGACCACCGCCATGGCGGCATACATCCCCGCCAGATCATCGCTGATCGAGACACCACAGCGCGGCGGCGGCAGCGCCGTCTGTCCGGGGTTGGCGGTGAGGTGGCGCAAGCCCCCCATCGCCTCGCCGATCGCGCCGAAGGCGGGCTTGTCGCGATAGGGCCCGTCCTGGCCATAGCCGCTCACCCGCGCGATGATGAGGTTGGGGTTGGTGGCATGCAGCGCCGTCGGGCCCAGCCCCACGCGTTCCAGATACCCCGGCCGGTAATTCTCGATCAGCGCATCCGCGCGTCCGGCCAGCTTCAGCACCTTCGCCTGCCCCTCGGCCGATTTCAGGTCGAGCGTGACCGACAGCTTGTTGCGGCCATGCACGGAGAACCACACGGGGTGGCCCTGATGGGTGGACCCCCAGCCGCGCACCGGGTCGCCCTCCGGCGGCTCGACCTTGATGACCTCGGCACCAAGATCGGCCAGCAGCCGGGTGGCGAAGGGGGCGGCGATGTAGTGGCCCAGTTCTACGATCTTCAGGCCTTGGAGCGGGAGCATGCCGCATCTGTAGGGTCTCATGGCGGCGCCATCCAGCGGGGGATGGAGCGGCGGCCGATGATCAGCCGGTAGATCCGCTTCCAGAGCCGCAAATGCCCCCGGATCGCCGCCACCGGCAGGTCCATCAGCGTGTCGGCATGGGCGGGCAGGATGCGTTTCTCGAAGAATGCGGACAAATCCGGGTCCGGCAGTTCCCAGCTCGGCGCCCGCAGGGCGCTGTCCATCCCCAGGCGGCGGGTCAGGCGCAGCCCGGCCAGGCCCTGGATGCGCCAGGCGCGGCGAAAGGCGCGGCAGACCCAGTATTGCACCGCCGCCAGCCCCGGGCGTTCCTTGGCCACGAATTTCAGCATCATCGACCACAGCCCCGCATGCGCCCAGCGGCGGAACAGGCGGTGGATGCTGTCGGGCTTGCCATAGGCGGCGGGGAGTTGGCGCCAGGGGCCGTTGTGGCAGGCGGCGTGGAAACAGGCATCAAGCGCACGCCGCGCCCCCGCGATGGTCGGCCGCCCCGGGCCGGGGTGCACGAAAACCATGAAATGCATCACCGCCTCCCATTCCGCATCCGTCATCGGCCGCCAGGGCACGGGGGTGGTGAGCCGGGCGGTGATGCCCGGGGGCGTGGCGCGGAACTGATGCAGCAGGCGGGGCATGGCGGGCTCCTGGTCGGCGCCAGGGAATTTAGGCATATTTTTTCGGCGTTTTCAAGGAAATTATTCTTTGCAACAGCGGTCACAAAATCGCGCAACCCTGCCACGCGATAAAGCGTTGCTTCACAGTCCGGGTCGTATACCTCGCCTTGGAAGCCGCCATCCTCCCGCGGTTTCCTGTCTCTCCCGGACACGCCGGCCCCCATTCCAAGGGTCACCGGCGGAACTTGGCGGGGCGGCGGCTTTCCACTCCCTTCCCCCCCCAAAAGGCCGCCGCCCCCGTTCCTTTTTTCGCCGTTCGTCCTAGGCTCGCCCAATGGACGAAAAAACCGCCGAAACCCTCGCCATCGCGGCCGGCCTCCAAAAGGCCTGGGCCAACCACCGCGCCGATGTGATGGACGCACTCGCCACCCTGGCCTCGCACAAGGCCAATCTGCCGCGCGCCCAGAACCCGGCGGTCGAACCCGTGCCGGCCTACAGCCTGGGCCGCCGGCCATGAGCGCCCATACCCTCTCCCTGGCCGAGGCCAGCCGCCGCATCGCCGCCAAAACCCTCTCGCCCAGCGAACTCCTGGCCGATTGCCTCGCCCGCATCGCCGACGTCGAACCCCGCCTCAACGCCTGCATCCGTCTGATGGCGGACGACGCGAAAGCCGCCGCCAAAAAGCTGGATGACGAGGCCCCGCGCGGCCCGCTGCATGGCATCCCCATCGGCGTGAAGGACATCATCGATATCGCCGGCCTGCCCACCACCTGCCATTCCGCGCAAAGGCTGGACCATGTGGCGACCGCCGACGCGGCGGTGATCACCCGCCTGCGCGACGCCGGCGCGTTGTTCCCGGCCAAACTCGCCACCCATGAATTCGCCATCGGCGGCCCGGCCTTCGACCTGCCCTTCCCGCCCGCCCGCAACCCCTGGAACCGCGACCATCACCCCGGCGGCTCCTCCTCCGGCTCCGGCGCCGCCGTGGCCGCGCGCATGCTGCCGGCGGCGCTGGGCACCGACACTGGCGGCTCGGTCCGCCACCCTGCCAGCCATTGCGGCCTGGTGGGCCTGAAGGCGACCTATGGCCTGGTCCCGCGCGACGGCGTGTTCCCGCTGGCCTTCTCGCTCGATCATGTCGGCCCGCTGACCCGCACGGTGGAAGACTGTGCCCTATTGCTCGGCGTGATGGCCGGCGGCGATTTTTCGGCCGGGCTGCAGAAGGGCCTTCGCGGGTTGCGCATCGGCTACGTCCGCCACTTCCATGAGACCGACCAGCCGGCCGACCCCGAAATGGCCGCCGCCCTCGACGAGGCCGCCCGCGTGATGGCGGCCGAGGGTGCCATCATCACCGACATCACGCTGCCACCCCTGCAACAATTCGGCGCGGTGAACCGGACCATCCTCTATGCCGAGGCCGGCGCCATCCACGAGCATTGGCTGAAGAACAGCCCCGAAAAATACGCGGGCGTCACCCGCCGCCGCCTGCTGCCCAGCCAATTCGTCAGCGCCGCCGACCATGTCCAGGCCCAGCGCCGCCGCGGCGAGATGATCCAGGCCGTGCTGGAGGCGTTTACAAAGGTCGACCTGCTGCTCACCGCCAGCAGCATGGACCCCGCCTGCCGCATCGATGATCCGGCGATGGTCGAGCGCACCTATCCCCGCCAGGCCCGCACCCCCTTCAACGTCACCGGCCACCCCGCGGTGACGATCATGAGCGGGCTGCACTCCACCGGCCTGCCGCTGAGCCTGCAACTCGTGGCGCCGGCCTGGGAGGAGACGCTGCTGCTCCAGGCCGCCGCCGGCTATGAGCGCAGGGCGCCCTGGAAGGACATGGCGCCCAACCCGTGACCCTGCTGGTGGTGGTGGGCTTTTCCGCCGAGGCCGCGCTGCTGCCGCCCGGGACCTGGGTGCTGAACGCCGCCGCCAACCCGGAAAAGCTGGCCGCCGCCCTCGCCGCCGCCCTGGCCGAACTCCGGCCGTCACGGGTGCTGAGCTTCGGCATCGCCGGCGGCCTGGACCCCAGCCTGCGCCCCGGCGCGCTGCTGGTGGCGCGCGATGTGGTGGCCGAGGCCCGCTGGCCCGCCCATCCCGCCTGGAGCGCCGCGCTGGCCGCATCCACCGGCGGAGCCCTCGCCGATATCGCCGGCGCCGACCGCGTGATCGCCTCCCCGGCCGAAAAGGCGGCGCTGCATGCCCGCACCGGCGCCGCCGCGGTGGATATGGAAAGTGCGGTGGTGGCCCGCGCCGGAATCCCCTTCGCCGTGCTGCGCGCCGTGGCCGACACCGCGAGCGAAGCCCTTCCCCAAGCCGCCGCCGAAGGGCTGGACGAAAACGGCAACCCCGCCCCCTTCCGCGTCATGCGCGCCCTGCTCCGCCGGCCGCGCGACCTGCCGGGCGTGATCCGCATGGGCCTGCGCAGCCAGGCAGCGCTGCGGGCGCTTCGTTCGGTCGTGGCCGAAGCCTTGCGGCCGCCGCCGGGCTAGGGTCGTGCCATGACAGGTTTCGCCGCCACCGCCGCCCTGCTGGCCGACACGGCCCGCGCTGCCATGCTCTCGGCCCTCCTGCCGGGCGAGGCCTTGACCGCCGGCGAACTCGCCCGCGTCGCCGGAATCGCCCCCTCCACCGCCACCGAACATTTTTCTCGGCTGGTCGATGGCGGGCTGATCGTGATGCACCAGCAGGGCCGCCACCGCTATTTCCGCCTGGCCGGCGAGGAGGTGGCGCATCTGCTGGAAACCCTGGGCGGCCTGCAGGCCCGGCAAAGCCGCGCGCCATGGCCGCGTGGCGAGGCGTTCCGCTCCGCCCGCCTGTGCTGGAACCACGTCGCCGGCCGCCTCGGCGTGGCGCTGCACGAAGGTTTGCGTGCGCAAGGGTTGATCGCCCCCGCCGCCGGCGGATGGGAATGCACCGCCGAGGGCGCCGCCCGCCTGGGCATCACCGCCTGCGCCGGCCGCGACTGCATGGATTGGTCGGAACGCCGGCCGCATCTCGCAGGCCCCCTCGGTACCGCCATGGCGCGCGAATTCCAGGCCCGCGGCTGGCTGCGCCGCTTGCAGCCCAGCGCCGACAACCCGCTGGACCGCCGCCGCCTCACCCTCTCGCCCGAAGGCGCGCGACAATTGCGCGACACGCTGGGCGTATCCTTGTGACCACCATCGCCCGAATCGGCCTGCTTGCCGCCGCCATGACCGGGATGTCGCAGCTGCATCGCGCCAGCCTCAGCGCGCTGGGGCCGGATATTGCAGTGGAGCTGGGGATGTCCCCGGCCGCCCTGGGCGCCGCCGGCAGCGCGTTCTTCGTGGCGCTGCTGGCGGCGCAGATTCCAGTCGGCATCTTCCTGGACCGCATCGGCCCGCGGCGGCTGGTGGCGGGCTTGTCGGTCCTGGCCATCCTCGGCGCCCTGGCCGAGGCCGCGGCGCAGACCGCCACCCAGCTCTGGATCGCGCGCTTCGTCGTCGGCCTGGGCTGCTCGGCCAGCTTCATGTCGGCGGTGCTGTTGAGCACGAGCTGGCAAAAGGGTCCCGCCGGCACGGCGATGCTGACCCGCGTCTTCGCCCTCAGCCAGGGCGGGCTGCTGCTGGCCGGCGCGCCGCTGGCGTTTCTGGCACTGGGGGTCGGCTGGCGCGGCGCCATGCTCTGCGTGGCGGGGCTGATGACGGTGATGCTGGCCCTGTGGTGGTGGGGCGTGCGCGACGCGCCCCAGCCCGTCGCCCGCGCCCCCGAGACCCTGTGGCAGGCCCTGATGGGCCAGTTCACCGTCTGGGCCACCCCGGGACTGGGGCGGCTCTTGAGCATGCATCTCGTCGCCTATGCCGCCATGGCCACCGTGCTGGCGGTCTGGGCCGGGCCGTACCTCGCCGATGTCCACGGTCTCGACGCAACAGCGCGCGGAAAAGTGCTGCTGGCGATGGTGCTGGGGCTGCCGGTGGGATTGCTGGTGGTGCCGGGGCTCGCCCGCCGCTTCACCCGGCGGGTGACGGTGCTGGGTGGCGCCCTGGCCACGGCCGCCTGCCTCGCCGCGCTGGCGCTGCTGCCCGGCCTGCCGCTCTGGGGCGCCACCGCCCTGCTGGTCGCACTCTGCCTGACCTCGGGCTACCCCGTGCTGGTGGTGGCCGAGAACCGAGAGCTTTTCCCCGACCACATGGCCGGCCGTGCCGCCACCACGCTGAACCTGGCGCAGGTGCTGGGCAGCGCGGCCCTACCCATCCTCGTCGGCCTCGTGGTCGGCTGGTGGCCGGAGGGGCCGGCGGGGCGGCCCGACATCGCCTATCGCGCCGGCTTCGGGCTGCTGGCGCTGGCGCTCTGCGCCGGGGCCTGGGGCTATTCCAGGCGCTGAACCCGCGCAATTTCCCGCAAAGGGGGTGGTGCAGGCACCACCCGGCGCACCACATGGTGGTGGCCCATCGACAGGAGCGACCGCGTTGATCCCACCGCATGCCACCCGCCGCGGCGTCCTCGCCGCCGCCTTGATGACCCCGGCCTTGGCCCACGCCCAGGGCCTCGCCCCCACCCCCACCATGCGCGGCGGCGCCAACAATTATCTCCCCGGCGCGCCCATCGTCAGCCGCATCGGCAAGGGCGGCTTCTGGATGACCGGCAGCGTCCGCCGCGCGGGCGACGGTGCGCCGCTGGAGGGCATCCGCATCCAGGTCTGGGCCCACACCACCGAGGGCCGCGAGCACGAGCCACACAGCCACGGCGCCACCCTGACCGGCCCAGACGGCGTCTTCCGCCTCGAGATGCCTCAGATTGTGCCGACCTTCGGCCAGCCGCATGGCCACCTCGCCTATGAGGGTGCGGGCTTCCAGACCGTGTTCCTGCGCCCCATCCTGCCCTCCGCGCGCGACACCAGCCTCGCCGCGCATTTCGTGCTGCTGCCCGCCTGAGCGCATGCGCGCCCCGCTGATCTGGGCCGCGCTGGCCGTCGCCATCGCGGCGCCGCTCTGGGTGGCCGCGACCTCCCCGCTGCTGGCCTGGCGCGACCCCGTCTATATCGGCGCCGCTTTCGCCGGCGTGGTGGGGCTGGCGCTGATCCTGCTGCAACCCCTGCTGGTCGGCGGCATACTGCCAGGCTTGCCGGGGCGGCGGGTGCATCGCTGGGTGGGGGTCGCGCTGGTCGCAATGGTGGTCGCGCATGTGGCGGGGCTGTTCTGGACCAGCCCACCGGATGTGATCGACGCGCTGGTTTTCGATTCACCCACACCGTTCTCGGTCTGGGGCGTGGTGGCGATGTGGGCGGTCTTTGCGGCGGCGGGGCTGGCGGCGCTGCGGGGCCGGATGCGCGTGCGCAGCTTTCGCCTGGCTCACACCGCGCTGGCGGTGGTGATCGTGGTCGGCACCGTGGTGCATGCGGTGCTGGTCGAGGGCACGATGGGCACGCTCTCCAAGGCGCTGCTATGCGCCCTGGTCCTGGCGGCGACGGTCAAGGCGGTGGTCGATCTGCGCGCCTGGGCGCTGCTACGGCCCCGCCGGCCCGTCAGGCCGCATCCGCCTTGAGAACCTCGCCCGCCAGATAAAGGCTGCCGCAGACCAGCACCCGCCCCGGCGGCGCGTGGGGCAGCATCGCCAGCGCCTCCTCCACCGTGCCGCCCAACCGCGCCACGCCGCCGCTGGCCGCCACGATCTCCGCCGGCTCCATCGCCAGATGCTGCCCCGGCTCGCGCACCGCCAAGAGCGTGGTGGCAAACGGCAGCAGCGGCGCGAGAAACCCCTCCGCCCCCTTGCCCGCCTTCATCCCCACCAGGATGTGCAGCGGCATGTCCGCCCATTGCGGCAGATGGCCGGCCAGCGCCTCCCCCGCGCCGGGATTGTGGCCGCCATCCAGCCAAAGCTCATGCGGCGCCGCCCGCGCCGCCAGCGCGCCATGCAGCCTTTGCATCCGCGCCGGCCATTCCGCCCGGGCCACCCCGCGCTGGATCGCGCCGTCATCCAGCCAGTCCGGCCCCCAGGCCCGCAGGGCGGTGATGGCGATGCCGGCATTGTCGCGCTGATGCGGCCCCGGTAGCCCCAGCGGCGGCAACGGCAACCCGTTGTAGCCCGCCTCATCCATCGCCCAATCCGCACCACGGGCCAGCAGCGTCGCACCCCGCTCGGCCGCCACCGCGCGCAGCACCGCCATGGCCTCGGGCGCCTGGAATCCCGTGGCGCAGGGCACGCCGGGCTTGATGATCCCCGCCTTCTCAAAGGCGATTTTTGCCAGCGTATCGCCCAGGAAATCCATATGATCCATGGAGATCGAGGTGATGGCCGTCGCCACCGGCCGAGCCACCACATTGGTCGCATCGAAGCGCCCACCCAGCCCCACCTCCAGCACCAGCGCATCCGCCGGCACGCGGGCAAACAGCAGAAAGGCCGCCGCCGTGATCACCTCGAAGACGGAGATCGGCGCGCCGGCATTGGCGGCCTCGGTCTCCTCCAGCGCATCGGTCAGCGCGTCGTCATCGACCAGGCTGCCGGCCAGGCGAATGCGCTCATGAAAATGCACGAGATGGGGGGAGGTGAAAACATGCGCGCGCTGCCCCGCCGCCTCGATGATCGCACGCAGGAAGGCGCAGGTGCTGCCCTTGCCATTGGTGCCGGCGACATGGAGCACCGGCGGCAGCCGCCGCTCGGGGTGCCCCAGCCGGCCCAGCAGTGCCTCCAGCCGCCCCAGGCTAAGGTCGATGAGGCGGGGATGCAGCGCGTGCAGCCGCTCGATCACCGGGGCGGAGCGGCCGCCCAGGCCTTTCCGTTCGTTCATGGGCGCTCGTTCACGTGCGATCGCTCATACCGGCGCCGGCAGCGCGGCCTGGCTGGCGGAGGGCGGCACATCGGCCACCCGCAGCAGGCTGATCACCTGCGCCAACGTCGCCCGCATATCGGCGCGCTTCACCACCATGTCGAGAATGCCGTGCGCCAGCAGGTATTCGGCGCGCTGGAACCCCTCGGGCAGCTTTTCCCGCACCGTGCTCTCGATCACCCGCGCGCCGGCAAAGCCGATCAGCGCCCCGGGCTCGGCGATCTGGATGTCGCCCAGCATGGCGAAGCTGGCGGTCACGCCGCCCGTCGTCGGGTCGCAAAGCACCACGATGAAGGGCAGCCCGGCCTCCTTCACCATGCGCGTGGCGATGACGGTGCGCGGCATCTGCATCAGGCTCACAGCGCCCTCCTGCATGCGCGCGCCGCCGGAGGCGGTGAAGACGATCAGCGGCGCGTCCTGCAGCACCGCCAGGCGCGCGGCGGCGACCAGCGCCTCGCCCACGCCGGCGCCCATGGAGCCGCCCATGAAGCTGAATTCGAAGGCGGCGGCGACGGCGGGCTGACCGTCGATCGCGCCGTGGCCCACCACCACCGCGTCATCCATGCCAGATTTGGCCTGGGCGTCGCGCAGGCGTTCACTGTAGCGGCGCTGGTCGCGGAAGCGCAGCGGATCGGCCGGCGCCTTGGGCAGTTCGATCTTCTGCCAGCCCTCATCCAGCGTCATGTCGATGCGCGCACGGGCGGCCACCCGCTCGTGATGGCCGCAATGGGTGCAGACCCGCAGGTTTCGTTCGAGATCGCGATGGAACACCATCTGCTCGCAGGCCGAGCATTTGTGCCAGAGATTCTCCGGCACCTCGCGCGCGCCACCGAAGAGCGTCTTGATCTTGGGCAGGGCCCATTCGCTGATCCAGTTCATGGCCGGGCTTTTATCAGTAGACCCTTCCCACCGCCATCGCCTCCCCGGCGCCCGCGCGCGCCTCCTCCACCGCCTGGGCGAGGTGTTCCAGATACTCCTCCGTCACCGTGTCGTGGATGGGGTTGAGGTGGAAATGCATGCCCCCGCCGCTGGCCATCTGCCCCGGCAGCCAGCCCCGCCTTCCCATGGCGGCGGCGATGCGCCCCACCTCCAGCCCCGGATCATCGCTGCGGAAGACAAAGATGGCGTGCGGGCTGGGCCGCAGCACGGAAAGCCCGGGGATCGCCTCGATCCCCGCCACCATCCGCGCCTTGGCGTCCATGATGCGGCGCGCGGCGTGGGTGTATCCCGCCTCGCCGAGGTAATTCATCACCGCCCAGGCGGCGGCCACGGCACCCCCCGGGCGGGTGCCCTGGGCTGTGTAGGCGACATAGGGCCCGCGCGCCCAGGCCTGGCTTTCGAAGCGGTGATGCGCCCGCCAGCCCTCCTCCCGCACCAGCAGCAGCGAGGCGCCCTTGGCCGCCATGCCATGCTTGTGGATATCGGCGGAGATGGCGCAGACGCCGGGGACCGAAAAATCCCAGGCCGGCAGCGCATGCCCCAGCCGCGGCAGGAAGGGCGAGAGAAACCCGCCGACGCAGGCATCGACATGCAGCCAGATGTTTTTCTCTACCGCCAGCGCGCCCAGGGCCGTGATCGGGTCCATGGTGCCATAGGGGTAGTTCGGCGCCGAGCCGACGAGCGCGATGGTCCGCGCATCGATCGCCGCCGCCATGGCCGGCACATCGGCCGAGAAATCCGGCCCCACCGGCACCCGCCGCACGGTGATGCCGAGATACCAGGCGGCACGGTCGAAGGTGAGATGCGCGGTGTCGGGGATGACGATGTTGGGGTTCTGCACCCCGGCCCTTTCACGCGCCGCCAGCAGCGAGAGAAAAATGCTCTCCGACCCGCCACTGGTGAAAGTGCCGCCGGCACCGGGCGGGGCGGCCATCAGGCCAAGCCCCATCTCCACCACCTCGCGCTCGAGCCGGGCCAGGCTGGGGAAGGCGCGCTGGCCCAGATTGTTCTCGGTGAAATAGGCGAGATAGGCCTGCTTCTGCACCGCCTCCAGCGCCTCATCGAGGTAGTAGAAGAACACCGCCATGCGGCCCTGCCGCCAGCTGTAATCCTTCGCCTTGGCGGCCTGCAATTCGGCTTCGAGTTCGGGCCAGTCGCGACCGGTGGCGGGCAGGCGTTGCATGCGGCGTCTCCCTTTGTTGCGTCCAGTCCATCATGCCGGCGCGGACGGGGCAATGGACAGCGCCCCGGCGCCCAGGATAATCCCCGCACGGCCTGGGGAGGGTTCGTGACATGCAGCTGGCGGTGATCGGCCTGGGCCGGATGGGCGGCAATATTTCTCGAAGGCTTTTGCGCGCGGGGCATGACGTTCCGGTCTTCGACATGGACCAGGCCGCGGTGGCCGCCCTGGCGGCGGAGGGTGCGACACCCAACGATAGCCTCGCCGCGCTGGTCGCCGGCCTGGCCCGCCCGCGCGCGATATGGGTGATGCTGCCCTCGGGCGCCGTCACCCAGACCACGCTGGACACCCTTCTACCCCTGCTCGACGCCGAAGACGTGGTGATCGAGGGTGGCAATTCCTTCTGGAAGGATTCCGCCACCCGCGCCGCCGTCTATGCGGCGAAGGGCATCCATTACCTCGATGTCGGCACCTCCGGCGGGGTCTGGGGCCTGGCGCGGGGCTATTGCCTGATGATCGGCGGCGATGCCGGCGCCGTGGCCCGCCTCTCGCCCATCTTCGAGGCGCTCGCCCCGGGCGAGGCCGCGGCCCCCCCCAACCCACAGCGCCACGATCCCACCACCACCGCCCATCAGGGCTGGCTGCATTGCGGCGGCCCCGGCGCCGGCCACTACACCAAAATGGTCCATAACGGCATCGAATACGGCATGATGCAGGCCATGGCCGAGGGGCTGGACCTGATGAAGAACGGCCCGCTCGACATCGATGTGGCCGAGGTCACAGAACTCTGGCGCCGCGGCAGCGTGGTCTCCTCCTGGCTGCTCGACCTCACCGCCGCCGCGCTCGCGCAACAGCCCGACCTGGCCAGTTACTCCGGCCGCGTCAGCGACAGCGGCGAGGGGCGCTGGACGGTGGACACCGCGGTGGAAAACGCCATCCCCACCCCCGTGCTGGCCGCCGCCCTCTTCGCCCGCTTCCGCAGCCGGCAGGAGGCCAGCTTCGCGGACAAGGCACTGAGCGCGATGCGGCACGGTTTCGGGGGCCATCTCGAACCGAAATGAGTGTTCAGATCCTCCTCATGGGCGTCTCGGGCAGCGGCAAATCCACGCTGGGCGCGCGGCTGTCCGCCGCCTTGGCCATCCCCTTCGCCGATGCCGATGACTTCCACCCCCCCGCCAATGTGCAAAAGATGGCGCGCGGCGAGGCCCTGACCGATGCCGACCGCCTGCCCTGGCTGGATGCGCTGGGCGCCTGGCTGGCGGCGCAGCAGGCGGGCGGGGTGATCGGCTGCTCGGCCCTCAAGCGCGCCTATCGCGACCGGCTGCGGGGGCACGTGCCGGGCCTGCGCATCCTCCACCTCGCCGGCAACCCCGCGCTCATCGCCGAGCGCCAGGGCGCGCGGCAGAACCACTTCATGCCCCCCAGCCTCATGGCCAGCCAATTCGCCACGCTGGAGGCACCAGGCCCCGAGGAGGGCGCCATCATCCTCGACATCACCCAGCCGCCGGATCTCCTGGCGGCGCATGCCATCGCGCAACTGAAAGACGGACCATGACCCCCGAGACCCGCGCCAAGCTGGAAAAGATCACCACCGCCACGCTGACGACGGTGCTTCTCAAGAAGGGCCTGCGCAACGTCTGGATGCGCGGCGCCGCCCCCTTCACGCCGGCCGCGCAAGGCGTGCGCCTGGTCGGCCCGGCCTTCACGCTGCGCTTCGTGCCGGCGCGCGAGGATTTGGCCACCCCCGCCTCCTGGGCCTCGCCCATCTCCACCCGCGCCGCCATCGAAGCGATGCCCGAGGGCTGCATCGCGGTGGCCGACGCCATGGGCGTGGCCGATGCCGGCATTTTTGGCGACATCCTCTGCGCCCGCCTCGCCAAGAAGGGCGTCACCGCGCTGATCACCGATGGCGCAGTGCGCGATGTGGCGGGTGTGAACGGCACCGGCCTGCCGGTCTGGTGCGCCGGCGGCGCTGCACCGCCCTCGGTGGCCAGCCTGACCTTCGTGGCCTGGGAACAGCCCATCGGCTGCGGTGGCGTGGCCGTCTTCCCCGGGGATATCATCGTGGCCGATGCGGATGGCGCGGTGCTGATCCCCGCCGACATGGCCGACGCCATCGCCGATGAATGCGTGGAGCAGGAACGGCTGGAGGCCTGGATCATGGTTCAGGTCAACGCCGGCCAATCCCTCCCCGGCCTTTATCCCTCTAACGCCGAGAATAAGGCGCGGTATGAGGCTGATAAGGCCGCCGGGCGCGCGTAATGACTCAGGAAGGGGCGCTGCCCCTTCCTGACCTTCCCCGCCAGGCCCGACCCGGCCCTGGACCGTGATCAGTCAGATGGAGTCGATGGGAATCCGGATGTAGCGGATGCCGTTGGCCTCGGGGTCGGGCATGGCGCCGGCGCGCAGGTTCACCTGCACGCTGGGGAGCATCAGCCTGGGCATGGCCAGCGTAGCGTCGCGGCCGCGGCGCAGGGCGGCGTAGTCCGCCTCGTTCACGCCGTCATGGACATGGATGTTCTTCGCCCTTTGCTCGGCCACCGTGGTTTCCCAGGCGAAACTGTCCCGGCCCGGCGCCTTGTAGTCGTGGCAGACCATGATCCGCGTCTCCGGCGGCAGCGCCAGGATGCGATGGATGGAACGGTAGAGCATCGCCGGATCACCACCCGGAAAGTCACAGCGCGCGGTGCCGGAATCCGGCATGAACAACGTGTCGCCGACGAAGACCGCGCCCTCGATCAAATAGCTGAGACTGTCCGGCGTATGGCCAGGCGTGGCCAGGACCCGGCCCTTCAGCGTGCCGATGGAAAACGTCTCGCCATCGTCGAAGAGATGGTCGAAGCGCGCGGTCTCAAGCCCGAAATTGAACAGCTTTCCAAAATTGCGCTCCACCTCCGCCACACCCCGGCCGATGCCCAGCCTGCCGCCGCGCGCGGCGCGCAAGGTGGTGGCGCCGGAGAGATGGTCGGCATGGATATGCGTCTCCAGCACCCATTCGCAGTGTAACCCCTCCATCGCAGCCAGCACCGGCGCCAGGGGCGCCTCAGAGGTATGGCCAGTGACCGGATCAAAACCCAGCACCGGATCGATCACCGCGCAGGCCAGCGTGGTGGGGCAGACCACCAGATAGGTGATCGTGCCGGTTTCGGTGTCGTGGAATCCTTGGACTCGCATGGCGAGACGCTAGCACCCCCGGCAGGCGGTGATGAAGGAAAATCAGGCCAGCAGCCCTGCCCGCCGCAGCAGGTCGCGCTTGTAGGCAAAATCCTGCGCGATCATCGCGCGCGATGCGGCGGGCGTGGCGGCATGCACCGTGTAGCCATTGGGCGTGAGATGCCGCGCCACAAGCCCCGGCTCCTCCATGGCGGCGGCGACGTCGCGATGGATGCGCTCCACCAGCGCCCCCGGCGTGGCGGCGGGAACGAAAAGGCCGAACCAGGTGCGCGGGTCGATATCCGCATGCCCGCTCTCGGCCAAGGTCGGCACTTCGGGCAGTTGCGGGAAGCGCGTGGGCCGGCCCACTGCCAGGGCCTTCAGCGTGCCGGCCGAAAGATGCTGCCCGGCCGAGGCGATGCCGGCCAAGGTCAACTGCACCTCCCCCGCCAGGGTCGCCAGCACCGCCTGCGGCAGGCCGCGATAGGGGATCTGGGTGAACTCCCGCCCGCTCGCCGCCGCCAGCGCGCCGAACAACAGATGCGGCTGGCTGCCCTGGCCATAGCTGCCATAGGTCGCCGGCGCCGCGGCCACCAACCCCGCCATGTCCCGCGCCGCCAGCGACGGGTGCGCGATCACCATCTGATGCGTCTCCACCAGGAAGGAGACGGGTGCGAGGTCGCGCAGCGGGTCATGCGGCAGCCCGGGGATGATCAGTGGGTTGGAGGTGATGGAATTATCCGCCGTCATCAGCAGCGTGAGGCCATCGGGCGCGGCTTTGGCCACGGCATCGGTCCCGGGCACGGTGGCGCCGCCCGGGCGGTTATCCACCACCACGGCCTGGCCCCAGGCGACGGCCAGACGCTCGGCAATGGCGCGCGCCAGGGCATCCAGCCCGCCACCGGCGGGATAGGGCACGATGATGCGGCCAGGCCGCGCCGGCCAGGTCTGGGCCAAGGCGGGGGTGGCAAGGGCGAGGGCAGCGAGGTGGCGGCGGAACATCACCCCAGCTTCATGTGGTTCTTCAGCAGGTTCAAGGTCAATTCGGGCGCTTCCATTTCCGGCAGATGGCCCAGGCCGGGCGGGCATTCGAACCTCGCACCGGCGATGGCGGCGGCGACCGCACGGCCGACATCCGGCGGGTTTACCCCATCCAATGCGCCGGTCACCGCCAGGGTGGGGGCCGCGATGCGCGGGCCGTAATCCACCACCACATCCACCCCATCGGTGCAGGCGGCGGCGGCGAGAAGACCGGCGGCATCGGTGGCGGCGACCATGCGCTGCACCTCGGCCAGCACCGCGGGTGGGCTGCCCGGCGCGATGAGGGCGTGCGAGCGGCCGCGCGCCAACGCCACCCCGCCCTCGGCGATCGAGGCGGCGCGCATGGCCAGTATCCCCGCCCGCTGTTCCGCAGTCTTCCAACGCTGCCCGCGCGAGGTGCCGAGCAAGGTCAGCGTGGCCGTGCGCCCGGGATGCCGCGCCGCAAAGCAGGCGCCCAGCATGGACCCGAAGGACGACCCCACGACATGCACCGGCCCCAAAAACCCCAGCGCGTCCAGCAGCGCCAGCGCGACATCGGCATAGGCCTCCGGCGTCGGCGCCGCGGCAATGAAGGGATCACTCAGAAAATACCCCGGCGCATTCCAGGCCACGACACGCGCATGCGGCGCCAGCCCATCCATGATGTGCCGCCACCCCAGAAAATTGGCGCCGATGCCATGCAGCAGCAGCACCGGCGGGCCGGCCTCGCCCGCGGCCTCAAACGCGATGCGCGGCCCCGAGAGGCCGAGCGCCGCTGCGTCCAACGCCAGGAAATCAATCATCTTCCGCCTTCGCCTCCGGCCGCCCATGCCGCATCCTCCCGCGCGACAGCTCGGCCACCACGCCATGCATGGTGTTCAGCTCCTGCTCGGTGATCTCGCCGCGCTCGAACCAATGCCGCAGGTTGCGCACCATCCCGGGCCGCTTCGGCGCATTGCGCAGGAACCCACAGGCATCCAACTCCTCGATCAAATGCCCCATGAAATTGTCGAGCTGGCCCTTGGTGGCCGGCAGGGTGCGATGGGTCTGGAACTGCCGCGCCGGCGTGGCCTCCCCCGCCATCCACCATTCATAGGACAGGATCATCACCGCCTGCGCCAGGTTCAGCGAGTTGTGCTTGGGGTTCAGCGGGTAGCGCACCAGCGTATCGGCATGCGCCAGATCATCGGCGGTCAACCCCGCCCGCTCCGGCCCGAACAATACCGCCGCGCGCAACCCATGCGCGTTCACCACCCGAAAATCCTCGGCCGCCGCCCGCGCGTTGAACACCCGGGTAATGACATAACGCGGCCTGGGACAGGTCGCGAAAACCCGATGACAATCCGCCACCGCATCCGCCACCGTGTCATGCACCGTGCATTGCTCCAGAATGCGCTGCGACCCCGACGCCGTGCGAAACGCCCGCGCCTGCGGCCAACCATCCCGCGGCGCCACCAACCTCAGATGAAACAACCCACCATTGGCCATGGCCCTGGCCACCATGCCGATATTGTCGGCCAGCTGCGGGTTCACCAGCACCACAATCGGCGTCTCGCCGGGCAGCGGAGCGAGATCGGCACCGTCCTCGCGGCCGGTCATTGGGGGTGCCTGTTGCCCGGGGAAGGGCTTTGCCCTCCCCCGATACCCCCACCCACCAAGGGCCGAAAGGCCCTTGGATCCCGGGGGAAAGCCTGGGTGAGGGAGGGGGGCGGTCGGCGCCAGCCGCAGGCGTCGCGCGGGCTGCCCCCCTCCCTCACCCAGGCTTTATTCATCACGGTCCAGGAGCGGGTCGCCCCTGGTGGGGTGGGGTACGGGGAGGGGCAAAGCCCTTCCCCGGGCAACCCGCGCCCCCCCATCAACCCCGGCGCCAGGTCGTGCCGCCCGCGCCGTCTTCCAGCACGATGCCCTGTGCGGTGAGTTCCGCGCGGATGCGGTCGGCCTCGGCCCAGTTTTTCGCGGCGCGTGCGGCCAGGCGGGCGGCGATGGCGGCTTCGATGGCCTCCGAGCCTTCGCCCTGGCGCCAGATCGCGGGGTCGTGCCAGAGCAGGCCAAGCACTGAGGCCGCTTCCAGCACGGCGGCTTTTGCCACGCCCGGTGCCGGGTCCCATGGCGCGGGTGTGCGGGCGTGCACGGCGGCGGCCGAGCCACCCACATTGGCGATGTTTTCCAGCGTCCGCAGGTCGCGCAGCCGGGCGAGCGCCAGGGGTGTGTTCAGGTCATCGCCGAGCGGTTCCAGCACCCAGTCCACCATGGCCGGCAGGGCTTCGCCTTCGGGTGCCGGGCGCGCCAGCATGGCGTAGAAATCATCGAGCTCCGCCTTGCATTCCTGCAGCGCGGCCTCGGTGTAGTCGAGCGCGCTGCGGTAATGCGTGCGCAGCAGCAGCAGCCGGAAGGCCTCGCCCACCCAGGGGCCGCGGCCCAGCACATCCCGCAGCACGAAGAAATTGCCGAGGGATTTCGACATCTTCTCGCCGTCCACGGTCAGCATGCCGTTGTGCAGCCAGGTCGTGGCCATGCTGTGCGTGCCGTGTGCGCAGCGGCTTTGCGCCACCTCGTTCTCGTGGTGCGGGAAGAGCAGGTCGGCGCCGCCGCCATGGATATCAAAAGTCTCGCCGAGATGTTCCCAGGACATGGCCGAGCATTCGATATGCCAGCCCGGCCGGCCACGGCCCCAGGGGGAATCCCAGCCCGGGGTTTCGGCGTCGGACGGCTTCCAGAGGACGAAATCGCCCGGGTCACGCTTATACGGCGCGACATCGATGCGCGCCCCGGCCAGCAGCTCATCCTGGTTGCGGCCGGAAAGCTTGCCGTAATCCGCGAAGCTCGCCACGGCGAAGAGCACATGCCCCTCGGCGGCATAGGCGTGGCCGGAGGCGATGAGCTTTTCGCAGAGCGCGATCATCTGCGGGATGTGGTCGGTCGCGCGCGGCTCCACATCCGGCGGCAGGCAGTTCAGGGCCGCCATATCGGCATGGAAATCGGCGGCGGTGCGGGCGGTGATCTCGGCGATAGATTTGCCGGATTCCCGCGCCCGCGCGTTGATCTTGTCATCGACGTCGGTGATGTTCCGCGCATAGGTGACATGCGGGAAGACGCGGCGCAGCAGGCGCGCCAGCACGTCGAACACCACCACCGGCCGCGCATTGCCGAGATGCGCGAGGTCATAGACCGTCGGCCCGCAGACATACATCCGCACATGGTCGGCATCGATCGGCCGGAAGGGTTCGCGCGTGCGGGTGAGGCTGTTGTGGAAGCTGAGCTGGGTCATCGGGGCCGGTCCATGGAGGCAAAGGGAAGCGCGCGCAAGCGCGGGTTCAGCAGGCCGGACAGGTGGGGACCGTGTTCATCGCAGAACCATGCGCCGGCGCGGGGTGGTAACTCAAGCCGTAATCGCCGCCCGCAACCGCTCCTCCGCCCGCGCCCGCCCGATCAGCGGCAGCAAATCCTTCAGATCCGGACCGTGATCCTCGCCGGTCAGCGCCAGGCGCAGCGGCATGAACAGCGCCTTGCCCTTACGGCCGGTCGCCGCCTTCACCGCGTTGGTCCAATCCGGCCAGGTCATCGGCGTATAGGGTTCGGCCGGCAGGGTGCCCAGCGCGGCCTGCAGGAATTCGCCCTCGCCCTCCTGCGGCACGGGGGTGATGTGGCCCTGCGCCACCTCCCACCACAGCTTCGCCTCGGTCATCATGTCGAGATTGCCGCGCACCACGCCCCAAAAATGTTCGGTGGCGCCGGCGGGCAGGCGCGGCTGGGCAGTGGCGAAATCCATCTCGTGCAGCAGCTTTCGGTTCAGCGCGAGCATCTGCCGCGGGTCGAACCGCGCCGAGGATTTCGACACCGCGCCGAGGTCGAAGCCCGGCGCCAGCTCCGCCGGCAGCCCCGGCTTCGGGTCGTGCGAGGTACCGAGTGCCGCGAGGTACCCCACCAGCGCTGCCGGCTCCACCCCATCCCGGCGCATCTGCCGCAGGCCCAACCCGCCCAGGCGCTTCGACAGCGGCCCGCCATCCGCATCCGTCAGCAGCGGCAGATGGGCGAAATGCAGCCCGCCGGTATTGGCGCCCAGCGCCGCAAAAATATCCAGTTGCACGCCGGTATTGGTCACATGGTCCTCACCGCGCACGATATGCGTGATGCCCATGTCGATATCGTCCACCACCGAGGTGAAGGTGTACAAAAAGCTGCCATCGGCGCGGATCAGCACCGGGTCGCTGATCGGCGGCAGTTTGACCGACCGCGCGCCCAGCACGCCGTCATGCCACTCGCGCGAGCCAAGGCTCAGCTTGAAACGCCAATACGGCGACTTGCCATTGGCCAGCGCGCGTTCCAGCTGCTCCTGCGTCATCTTCAGCGCGGCGCGGTCATAGACCGGCGGCTTGCCCTGCTTGGCGCGCTGCTCGCGCTTGAAGCGGAGTTCTTCCTCGGATTCGAAGCAGGGGTAGAGGTGGCCGCTGGCCTTCAACCTGGCCGCCGCCGCCTCATACAGCGCCACGCGGTCCTGCTGCCGCACCGGGCCGGTGAAGGAAATGCCGAGCCAGCCCAGGTCTTCCTCGATGGCGGTGGCGTATTCCTGGCGCGAACGCTCGGTGTCGGTATCATCCAGCCGCAGCACGAATTCCCCCCCATGCCGCAGCGCCAGCAGCGCATTGGTCACGGCGATGCGGGCATTGCCGACATGCAGGAAACCGGTGGGGGAAGGGGCGAAGCGGAGTTTCATGTCCGGCGGCGGGGATGGAAGGGCATCCTCACAAAATGCCCGCGCCGCAGCGTGGCCGCCAGCCCCCCGCTTCAGCGCGCCATCCGCGCGGCCGCCGCGACCGCGACCAGTGCCGTTTCCCGCACCGCCCTGTCCAGCCCGGCCCGGGCTCGCGCCGCCATGGCCCAATCCTGCAACGCCGCGGCGCCCTGCGGGTCCAGCCCGGTCAGGCGGCCCGCGGCCGCTTCCGGCAGGCCGCGCGCGAGGTCCGCCCGCGCAGCCTCGATCACGGCGATGCGGGCGGCCAGCCGGTCGGGCTCCAGCAGGCCGCGCGCCCAGGCGAGGGTGCGGCCGGGAATGCCCTGTGCCGCGACGGGCGTCGCCTGGGCCAGCAACTGCGCCGCTTCCTGCTCGAACGTCGCCGCCAATGCGGCCAAGGGGGGCACGCCCGCGGCGAAGGGCCGCAGCCCGTCCAGCACCGCCAGCGTCGTGGCATCCCCGCCCGCCGCCGCGCGAAGGCGTTCCAGGCCGGCGGAGAAGTCGCGGCCCTCGGCGGCCGCATTCAACAATGCGTTGAATTCCGCCAGCACGGCATCCAGCCGCGCCCGCGCCGCGCGCTCGGCCGCCAGGGCCTGGACCACGCCCGGGTCGGGGACAACGACGGTCAGCGGGCTGGGTTGTGCCGCCGGCGGCGACGCCACCGGCCCGGCAGGCGTCTCCTGCGGCCTTCCCGCCAGATAGCCCAGCACGAAGGCCAGGCAGGCCGCCGCGGAGATACGCAGCACGGCATTTTCATGCCAGGCGCCAGCCGGAGCCGGAAGTGCCGGGGCCAGAAGGGCCGGGGCAGGGACTGGGGCCGGCGCGGGCGAAGGCGGGGGAACCGGCGCCACCGCCGCCACTTCGACCGGCGGCGCGGGAGGGGATGGCACGGCCGGCGCGGCGGGCGACGGCATCGCGGCAGGCGCGCTGGACAGGCTGGGTACCTCCTCCTGCAAGCCCGCGGGGTCGATATCGGGCAGCCTGGTCTTCTTGGCCATGATCAGATCTCCTGCTGCGGTGGCGGGGCGATGATGGCCGTGATCTCGACAGCCAGCGCCGCGATCTCCCGCGTGGCCTGGCCGCGGGGCTCCAGCGCCACGGGCGAGGAGCCATGGAAGCTCGCCTCCTGGAACACCGCCCGGTCGGACAGGAAGCTGGCCAGCGGTTTTGCCTGCAGCGCCTCCAACTGGGCGCGGCTATGCGCCGCGACCGAGGCGCGCTTCACCCTGGTCAGCAGGGCATGGGCGGGAATCGGCCGGTTTGCCAGCTTCGCCACATTCTCCACAAGCCGGCGCATCCGCAACGCCTCGAAGATATTGGCCTCGTCCGTCATGCAGGGGATCAGCACGCAATCCGCCGTGCCGATGGCAAACAGCGTGACCTGGCCGCTGAAGCCCGGGCAATCGACCAGCACCAGGTCATGTGTCCCCCGCAGCCCCTCGATGGCATCGACGATGCGCTCCTCATGGGCTTCGGTGACGAGGGTCATGGCGCCCAGCGCCGCCCCCTTGGCGTGCCAGCGGGTGAGCGTGCGGTTCGGGTCGGCATCGACCAGCGCGACGCTGCGGCCCGCCGCATGCCACCAGCCGGCCAGGCAGGCGATGGTTGTCGATTTTCCGGCGCCACCCTTGGCGGTAGCTGCCAGGATCACCCGACCGCGCCGCGGCTCCTCCTCATGCTGCAATGCGTCGATCCCGGATCAATGGCAATTTTGATATGCCACCACAGACGGCGCGGATGAGTCCATGGGCAGAGCGATGATACCGCGAGAAAGGGCGCGGCGCCGCTCAGTCCTCCTCTTCGTCCAGGGCACGGCGCGGGTCTATGGCCCGCCAGTCGCGCTGCTCGGACATCCGCAGGGGGCGTTCGGAAAAATCCTTCAGCTCGGATTTGCTGGACCAGGCGCCGGTGGGGGCGCCGTGGACCTCGGCATCCTCGCCGAACATGAACCACGCCTCGATCACCTGCTCGGGCGTCATGCCGCGGCCGCGGCAGATCTCAACGCTGTCGCGCACATAGCGCCGGGCGAAGGTGTTGGCATGGCCGAGGCTGCCGAAGCCGCGCACCTCCTCCACCGGCTCCGACCCATTGGCGCCGGAGAGGTCCATGATCCGCACGGAAATACCCTTCGATGCCTCGCGCATCGCGAAGATGGGGTCGGGCGGGTTGTCGTCTTCATCACGCTGCATCGCGGGCTTCTAGCCTGCAACCCGGCAGGGCGTCATCCCATCACCGCGTCCTGGCCGGACCTGATCCGGGGATGGGCGGGAGCGCGCCGGGAAAAGCCCGGCGACGACCTGTGGGCCGGCTACCGCACCATCGCCACACGCAGGGCATTGGTGGTGCCCGGGGTGCCGAACGGCACCCCGGCCGTCACCACGATCTCCTCGCCCAGCTTCGCGAAACCCTCGGCCAACGCGGCCTTGGTGGCGCGCTTGGCCATCTCGGTCATGGAGTGGATTTCCTCCACCACCAGCGGATGCACACCCCAGACACAGGCCATGCGACGGGCGGCGGATTGCGTCATGGTCAGGCCCAGAATGGGACAATCCGGCCGCTCCCGCGCCACCCGCAAGGTGGTGCTGCCGGTCTGGCTGAAGGTGACGATGGCCTGCGCGCCGATGGTATGCGCGACCTGCCGCGCGGCGGCGGCGATGGCGCTGGCGGAATTGCGCTCGGGCTCCAGCCGCGCCGCATCGGTCAGCGCGCGCCAGCCCTGGTCCTGCTCCACCCGCGCCACGATGCGGTTCATCATATCGACCGATTCCTGCGGGAACTGCCCGGCCGCGGTCTCGGCGCTCAACATCACGCAATCCGCACCATCGAACACCGCGGTCGCGACATCCGACGCCTCGGCCCGCGTCGGCGTCGGCGCCGTGATCATGCTCTCCAGCATCTGCGTCGCCACCACCACCGGCTTGCCCAAAGCCCGCGCGGCACGAACGATGCGCTTCTGCACCAGCGGCACCTCCTCGGTCGGGAGCTCCACACCCAGGTCGCCACGCGCCACCATCACGCAATCCGCCAGCGCCAGAATGGCGTCCATGTTCTCGACGGCCTGCGGCTTCTCCATCTTCACCATGATCAAGGCCCGGCCGGCGGCAATCGCAATCGCCTCGGCCACATCCTCGGCACGCTGGACGAAACTCAACCCGATATACTCGATGCCCAGGGGCAGAATGAAATCCAGATCGGCCCGGTCCTTCTCGGTCAAAGCCGGGATGGGCAAAGGCACATCAGGGACATTCACACCCTTGCGATCGGACAACGCACCGCCATTGATCACCTCGGTCTCGAGATGATCATTCTCACGCACCCGCGTCACCCGTAGCCGCAACTTGCCGTCATCCAACAACAACGTCGTGCCGATCCGCGCGGCATTGATGATCTCGGGATGCGGCAATTGCACCCGCCTGGCATCGCCCGGCGTGGGATTGAGATCGAGCCGGAACTGCGCCCCATTGCTCAACGTCACCCGCCCGCCACCAAACTTGCCCACCCGCAGCTTCGGCCCCTGCACATCCGCCAAAACCCCGATGGGACGACTCAACTTCGCCTCCACCGCGCGAATGGCGGCGAGCGTGGCCGCATGCACCTCGTGACTGCCATGCGAAAAATTCAGCCGGAACACATCCGCACCCGACCGGAACAACTTCTCGATCATCTCGGCATTCGCACTGGCCGGCCCCAACGTGGCAATGATCTTCGTCCGACGATGCCTGCGCAACGGAATACGGGCCATGGTTATTGTCCTGAAAGGGTTGCGCGGGTGGGTGGCGCCGTCAGGGGGCCTTGCCCCCCGACACCCCCCACCAGGGGCGACCCGCCCCTGGACTGTGATGGGTTAAAGTCAGGGTGAGGGAGGGGGGCGGCGCGCGCTTGCGGAGAACGCCCGCTGCGGCCCCCCTCCCTCACCCTGGCTTTCTCCTGGGGTGCAGGGGCCTTTCGGCCCTTGCTGGGGGGTGCAGGGGGGCAAAGCCCCCTTGCGGCGCCTCCTGCTCGCACCACCCCTTCAGCCAATGATCACCGCCCGTACGTCGTTGACGTTGGTCAGGGTTGGGCCGGTGATCAGCAATGTGCCGGCGGTGGCGAAGGTGGCGTAGCTGGTGTGGGTGTCGAGGTGGTGTTGTGCGGTGTCGGTGAGGGTGCTGGGGGTGATCCAGGCGCCGGCGGCGTTGGAGCGGCCGTCGATTCCGTCGGTATCGGCGCACAGCGCCCAGATGCGGGGATGATTTTTCAGGGCGAGGCCCAGTGCCAGCAGGCATTCGGTGCTGCGGCCGCCGGAGCCTTCGGTGTCTTTGGGGATGGTGACGGTGGTTTCGCCGCCGGAGAGCAGCACGCAGGGCGTGGCCAGGGGGTGGCCGTGGGTGGCGCAGGAGAGGGCGATGCCGGCGAGTGCGGTGCCGAGGTGTCGGGCTTCGCCTTCGAGGGCGTCGCCAAGGATGAGGGGGGTGAGGCCCTCCGCGCGGGCGGCTTCGGCCATGGCGTGGAGGGCCATCATGGGTGTTGCGATGAGCTGGAAGCTGCTGTTGGCCAGGGTCTTGGGCGATTCCGTGGTGGCGGCCTTGAGGTGGGCCTGGGCGGCGGGTGGCAGTGTCATGCCGTATTGGGCCACGATCGCGCGGGCTTCGGCGAAGGTGGTGGTGTCCGGCACCGTGGGGCCGGAGGCGATGGTGCCGGGGTCATCGCCGGGCACGTCTGAGATCGCGAGGGTGACGACGCGGGCGGGGTGGGCCGCGGCGGCGAGCCTGCCGCCCGAGAACGCCGAGAGGTGTTTGCGCACGCAGTTCATGGCGGAGATGGGTGCGCCGGAGCGCAGCAATTCCCGGTTCACCGCGATCATGTCGTCGAGCGTGAGGCCGGGTGCGGGGAGTGTCGAGAGCGACGACCCGCCGCCCGAGATCAGCGCCAGCACCAGATCGTCGGCGGTGAGGCCCTGGACCATTTCCAGCATTTCGGCCGCCGCGGCGGCGCCGTGTTCATCGGGTGTGGGGTGGCGGCCGAAGCGCACCTGGATGCGGCGGCGGGCCGGCGGGTCGGGCAGGTCCGCGCCATGGGTGGTGACGACCAGGCCGGTGAGTGGCAGGTCGGCCCAGGCGGTTTCCACGGCGAGCGCCATCTTGGCCGCGGCCTTGCCGGCGCCCACCACGATGATGCGGCCGCGTGGTGGTGCGGGCAGGTGCCGCGCCAGGCAGGTCAGCGGGTCGGCCGCCGTGATGGCGGCGTTCCACATGGCCATCAGGGCGTCGTGGGCGCGGCTGTCATTCCATGTCATCTCAGCCCTCCCTCTGGTTGGCCAGCCTAGGCTGGCGGGGATTGAAAAGGCAAATCGATACTTGTATGCAAGTTTCCATGGAACTTCGCTTAGGCCAGCAGCGCCAGCATCTCCCGCGCCGCCCGGCCGCGGTGTTCGGCGAGGGTGTGTCGGGCGCGCGCGGCGTCGCCTGCATCCAGCGCCTCGATCAGCGCCCAGTGCTCGGCGGCCGAGGTGGCGAGCGGGCGGGCGGTGAGCGTGACCATGCGGGCGCGGCCGGCGAGGTCCAGCGCATTCGCCGCCCCGGCCTCCAGCCTGGCATTGCCACAGGCCCGCAGCAGCAGGCGGTGGAAGGCGTCATCGGCCTCGGCCCAGGCGCGGCGGCGGTTTTCGTGCAGCGCCTGTTCCATTTCGGCCGTCAGCGCCCGCAATTCGGCCAGTGCCGCGGGCGCACGCAGGCCGGCCAGGCGGGCAGCGGCCGCACCTTCGAGTGCGATCAGCACCTCATAGACATCGGCCACATCACCACGGCTGACCGGCACCACCAGCACGCCGCGCTTGGGGATGACGCGCAGAAACCCCTCCGCCTGCAGGCGGAGCACCGCCTCATGCACCGGCGTGCGCGACATGCCCAGGCTCGCTGCGATCTCGGGCTCGCTGGCCGTGCTGCCGGGCGGCAGCGAGGCGTCGAGCACGGCCTGCTTCAAGGCGGCATAGGCTGCCGCGCCCAAACTTGCATTCATCCTTCCATGCTACAGGAGTAAGCCATGCGACGCCACCATATTGCGGCCATCCCCGGCGACGGAATCGGCCAGGAGGTCATCCCCGCGGGCCTCGAGGTCCTGGCCGCGCTGGCCGAACGCCAGGGCTTCGCCCTCGATGTCGAAACCTTCCCCTGGGGCAGCGATTATTACCGCGAGACGGGCAAGATGATGCCCGAGGATGGGTTGGACACCCTGAAACCCTTCCACGCCATCTTCTTCGGCGCGGTCGGCGATGCGCATCTGCCCGATGACATCACGCTCTGGGGCCTGCGCCTGAGAATCTGCCAGGGTTTCGACCAATACGCGAATATACGCCCCACCCGCGTCCTGCCCGGGCTGACCAGCCCGCTGCGCGAAGTCGCACCGGGAGATATCGACTGGGTGATCGTGCGCGAAAACTCCGAGGGCGAATACGCCGGTCATGGCGGCCGCGCCCATCGCGGCCACCCCGAGGAAATCGCCACCGAAACCGCCATCTTCACCCGCGCCGGCGTCACCCGCATCATGCGCACCGCCTTCGGCATCGCCGCCTCACGCCCGCGCAAATTGCTGACCGTGGTCACGAAATCCAACGCCCAAAAGCACGGCATGGTGTTCTGGGACGAGATCGCCGCCGAGGTCGCCGCCGAATTCCCGACCGTGACCTGGGAAAAGGAATTGGTCGACGCCATGGCCGCCCGCATGGTCCGCAAGCCCCAGAGCATCGACACCGTCGTCGCCACCAACCTCCACGCCGATATCCTGTCGGACCTGGCCGGCGCCGTCGCCGGCTCACTCGGCGTCGCGCCGACGGCCAATCTGGACCCCTCGCGGCGCTTTCCCTCGATGTTCGAGCCCATCCATGGCTCGGCCTTCGACATCGCCGGCAAGGGCGTGGCCAACCCCGTCGCCACCTTCTGGACGGCGGCGATGATGCTGGAGCATCTCGGCGAACCCGTCGCCGCCGCGGCGCTGATCACGGCGGTGGAACAGGTCTGCGCCTCGGGCGTCTTCACCGCCGATGTCGGTGGCACGGCGAATACGGCCGAGGTCACCGCCGCTGTCGTGGCGGCCATCAAGGGCGCCAATTCCTAGACGCTTGATGCCAGCCTCCTTCGCCCGCACATAGCGGGCGAAGGAGTACCGCCATGCCACCCATCCAGCCCGAAGCCGACCTCGCCCTGGGCGCCGCCGCGACGCTCACGCCCGAGCAGCGCGACCGCATCGAGGCCGCCGCCTTCCGCAAGCTCGTCCAGCATCTGCGCGAGCGCAGCGATGTCCAGAACATCGACATGATGAACCTCACCGGCTTCTGCCGGAACTGCACCAGCCGCTGGTATCAGGAGGCCGCCGCCGATGCCGGCGTGGCGCTGGAAACGCCGGCGGCGCGCGAGGTGATCTACGGCATGCCCTACAAGGACTGGCAGGCGGCGTTCCAGAAGGACGCCAGCGCCGAGCAGAAAGCCGCCTTCGCCGCGAAAAACCCGGGCCATTGAAGCCGGCAACCATCCGGGCGGCGATCGACGGCAAGACCAAACCGCCCGGCTCGCTCGGGCGGCTGGAGGGGCTGATGGCCGTCATCGCCGCCAGCCAGCGCAGCCTGACGCCTGATCTGGGGCAGCCGCAGATGCTGGTCTTCGCCGCCGATCATGGCGTGGCGCGGGCCGGCGTCTCGGCCTATCCGCCCGCCGTGACCGCGCAGATGGTGGCCAATTTCGCCGCCGGCGGGGCCGCCATCAATGTGCTCTGCCGGGCGCATGGCGTGGCGCTCACGGTGGTTGATGCCGGGGTGGATTGGGACGGCCCGCCGCCCGGCGTGCTGGCCCGCAGCCAGGGCCGCGGCACCGCGAATTTCCTGGAACGCCCGGCGATGTCCGCCGCCGCCGCGCGCCGGGCGCAGCGCGAGGGTGCCGCCCTGGTACGCGCCCTGCCGGCGGCGGACCGGCTGATCGGCTTCGGCGAGATGGGCATCGGCAATACAACCGCGGCGGCGGCGGTGCTGGCGGCGCTGCTGGGGCTTTCGCCCGCCGCCATCACCGGACGCGGCACGGGGGTGGATGATGCCGGGCTGCGCCGAAAGCGTGCCGCCATCCGCGCCGGGCTGGCCCTGCATGCCGGCGCCGCGCCGCTGGCCGCGCTGGGTGGCTTCGAAATCGCGATGATGGCGGGCGCCATGGCCGAGGCGGCGCGCCAGGGCCGCCTGGTGGTGGTGGATGGCTTCGTCGCCACCGCAGCCTGGGCCGCGGTGGATAGCCCGCGGCTGCGCGCCCACAGCATCTTCGCCCACGTCTCGGCCGAGCGGGCGCATCGCGCCGTGCTGGCGCGGCTGGGGGTGGAACCGCTGCTCGATCTCGGCCTGCGGCTGGGCGAGGGCAGCGGGGCGGCACTGGCCATACCGATGATCCAGGCCGCTGCCGCCGTGCTGCGGGAGATGGCGAGCTTCGAGAGCGCGGGCGTGACGCGTGGCTGAATTCCGCGCGGCCGCGCGGCGCGAAATCCGCGCGACGACCATGGCCCTGATGTTCTTCACCCGCATCCCCGTCCCCAGCCTGGCCGATTTCCGCGAGGAGGATCTGACCCGCGCCTCCCGCTGGTTCCCCGCCGTGGGGTTGCTGATCGGCGCCATTCAGGCCGCCGTGCTGCTTGCAGCCGCAACCATCCTGCCACCGCTGGCCGCAGCCCTGCTCGCCCTGGCGGCCGCCCTGATGGCCACCGGCGCCTTCCATGAAGACGGGCTGGCCGACAGCTTCGACGGGCTGGGCGGCGGCTACACGCGCGAAAAAGTGCTGGAGATCATGAAGGACAGCCGCATCGGCACCTTCGGCGCGGCGGCGCTGCTGCTGGCCTTGAGCCTGCAGGGCGTCGCGCTGGCAGAGATGCCCGGGGTTGCCGCCATTCTCGCCGCCCATGCCGCCAGCCGCTTCGCCGCCGTCACCATGCTGGCGACGCAGGATTATGTGCGGGAGGATCTGCTCTCCCGCGCCAAGCCGCTGGCCACGCGCATCGGGCCTGGCGGGCTGGCCTGGGCCGCGGCCTGCACGGTGCTGCCGATGCTCTTCATGCCCTGGGGCGCGCTGGGCGCGATGCTGCTGGCCATGCTGGTGATGCGGCTGTGGTGGGGCCGGGTCTGCCAGCGCCGGCTCGGCGGCTATACCGGGGATTTGCTGGGGGCCTGCCAGCAGCTCTGCTTCACCGCGGGCCTGCTCGGCGCGGTGGCGGGATGATCCTGCTCATCCGGCACACCGCGGTGGGGGTGGCGCGGGGCATCTGCTATGGCCGCAGCGATGTGGCGCTGGCCGAGAGCGGCCCCGCCGATATCGCAGCCGTTGTGGCGGGGCTGCCGCTTCTGCCCGTCATCGCCTCCCCGGCGCGGCGCTGCGCCGCGCTGGCCGCCGCCATTGACCCCGGCCATGCCACCGATGCACGCCTGCTCGAACTCGATTTCGGCGCCTGGGAGGGGCTGGCCTGGGATGACGTGCCGCGCGACGCGCTCGATGCCTGGGCGGCCGACCCCTGGGGCTTCGCGGCGCCGGGCGGCGAATCGGGCCAGGCGCTGCTGGCGCGGGTGCAGTCCTTCTGGCGGGATCGCCCGGCGGGGCCGCTGATCATCGTTTCCCATGGCGGGCCGCTGCGGCTGCTGCGGCAATTGGCCGAGGGCCGGGCGCCGGACATCCTGGAAAAACCGCCGGCCCTGGGCGAGGTCATCCGCATCGGCTAAACGCGCTGCCTTGCTTCGAAGGATTGAACCATGGCCATCAAACCGGGCGAAACGCTGACGGGCCCCGATGTCGGCGGCATTGCCGCCGAGCGGCTGCGCAGCATCGTCGAGCGCATCGAGCGGCTGGAGGAGGAGCGCAAAGCCCTCGCCAGTGACATCAAGGACATCTTTGCCGAGGCGAAATCGGCGGGATTCGACGTGAAGGTGCTCCGACAGATCCTGTCGCTGCGCAAGAAGGAGCCGGCGGAGGTGGAGGAACAGGAGACGCTGCTCGATCTCTACAAGCGCGCGCTGGGGATGTAGCCCATGCGCATCGCGGTGCTGGGCGGCGGCAATGGCAGTTTTGCGGCAGCGGCCGATTTTTCCGAGGCCGGCCACGACGTCACCCTCTGGCGCACGCGGCCGGCGGAAGTGCGGCCCGGCCCCATCTGCCTGAAGGATTTTTCCGGCACCCGCGACACCCACCCCCGCATCACGGCCGATCTGGCCGAGGCGGTGCGCGGTGCGGCCCTGGTATTCGCCCCCGCGCCCGCCACCACCCATGTCGGCCTGGCGCCGCTGCTGGGGCCGCTTCTGAGTCCTGGCCAGGTGGTGTTTCTCGCGCCGGGCACCTTGGGCAGCGTCATCCTCGCCCGCCACGCGCCGGCCGGCGTCGCCTTCGCCGAGACCGGCACCCTGCCCTGGCTGGCCCGCAAGCACGCGGCTGACCTGGTGGCCATCACGGTCCGCGCCAAGCGCCTGCCCACCGGGGTGTTTCCCCGCGTCCTGGCGCCCATGGCCTTCCCCATCCTGCAGGCCGCCTTCCCGGGGGTGATAGAGGATTGCGGTGATGCCCTCTCGGGCGCGCTGATGAATGCGGGCCCCATCATCCACCCGCCGCTGATCACCATGAATGCCGGCCCGCTGGAGCATTTCCCCCGCTGGGACATCCACAAGGAAGGCACCCAACCCGCCATCCGCCGCGTGACCACCGCGCTGGACGCCGAGCGCATGGCGGTGCGCGAGGCGCTGGGCTACGGCGCGCCGCATTTCCCCCTGGCCGATCATTACGCCAAAGAGGGCGACGAGTGGATGTATGGCCGCGGCAGCCATGATCGGCTGACCGATAGCGGCGACTGGCGGGAGAACATTGTTCTGACCGAGCACCGCTACATGCGTGAGGATGTGGCGCTCGGCCTCTCCCTGATTTGCGATGCCGGGCGGGCGGCGGGCGTGGCCACGCCGCTGGCCGCGGCTTTTCTGGCCATCGGCGGCGCGGTGTGCGGCGAGGATTTTTCAGCCGCCCGGACGCTCGCCGCCTGCGGCTTGCCGGCGGGAAAAGCCGCACGGGAAGGGGTGCTGGCCGATGGCTTCTGAACTCATCGCGGCGCTGGGCGCCGGCCGCATGGGCCGCGGCATTGCCGTGCAATTCGCCTATGCCGGCCACCAGGTGCTGCTGCTGGACCAGAAGCCGCGCCCGGCCGAGGATTTCGCCGCCCTGGAACAGGCCGCGCTGGCCGAAATCGGCCAGACGCTCACCATGCTGGCGGAACTCGGGATGGGTTCGGCCGAGGCCGTGCCCGGCCTGCTGGCCCGCGTTACGGTGATCCCCGCCGCCGGCTGCGCCGCCTCACTGGCCGAGGCCGATGTGGTGTTCGAGGGGGTGCCGGAGATCCTGGCGTTGAAGCAGGCGGCGCTGGCCGAGGCTTCTTCCGCGATGCGCCCGGACGCGATCCTGGCCTCCACCACCTCCACCATCATGGTCGACGACCTTTCGTCGCACGTCGCCCACCCGCAACGATTTCTCAACGCGCATTGGCTGAACCCGGCCTATCTCGTGCCGCTGGTGGAAGTCTCGCCCGGCGCCGGCACTGCCGAGGACACCACGGCGGCATTGTTTGCCCTGCTGGAATCCGTCGGAAAGGTGCCGGTGCGCTGCGCCGCCTCGCCCGGCTTCATCGTGCCGCGCATCCAGACGCTGGCGATGAACGAGGCGGCGCGGATGGTGGCCGAGGGCGTGGCCTCGGCGGCGGAGATCGACCGCGCTTTGCGCTACGGGTTTTCCTTCCGCTTCTCGGTCCTGGGCGTGCTGGAATTCATCGATTGGGGGGGCGTGGACATCCTGCACCACGCCAGCCGCTACCTCGAAGGCGCGCTGGGCGATGCCCGCTACCGCGCGCCCGCGGTGATCGGCGAATACATGGAGCAGGGCCGCACCGGCATGGGCGCTGGTGCGGGCTTCCTGCCCTGGGCGGAGATGGATGTGGTGGCGCACAAGAAGGCACGCCTGGCCGCGCTGGTGCAAAGGCTGCGCGATGAGGGGCTGGCGCGCCCGCCCATCCTTCCGGCAAGCTGAAAGCCTGACAGGAGGCCCCGATGCTGAATCGCCGCACAATCTTCGCCCTGCCGCTTTTGGCGACTCCCGCCCTGGCCCAGACCGCCTGGCCCGACAAGCCCACCCGCTGGATGGTCGCCTATGGCGCCGGCGGCGCCTCCGACATCTTTGCCCGGATGATCGCGCGCGCGCTGGGCACGCCTGGTGCACCACCGATCCAGGTGGAAAACCGCCCCTCCGGCGGCGGCATCGTGGCGACCGAAGCGGTGCTGGGCGGGCCGGCTGATGGCTCGAACGTGCTGCATGTCGACAACGGCATGATGGTCTACAACCCCGCCCTCTATGCCCGCCTGCCCTTTGATCCTGATCGGGACCTGGCGATGGCGGCCTATCTCGCGCGGTTCCATTTCTTCGTGCTGGTGCGGCCGGAAAGCCCGTTGCAGTCGCTCGCCGACCTCATCGCCGCCGGCAAGCGCGAGGCGGTGACCTATGCCACCCCCGCGGTGGCCAGCCCGCACCACATGTGCATGGAGCTGCTGCGCCGGCGGGCCGATTTCGGCGCGACCCATGTGCCCTATCGCGGCATGCCCGCGGTGCTGACGGACCTGGTGGCGGGGCGCGTCGACTGCGCGATTGCCGATATCACCAATGCCACGCCCTACCTCACCTCCGGCCGCGCGAGGGCGCTGGGCACCTTTGGCGAGACCCGCGCCACCGCGCAGCCCGCGGTGCCGACGATGGCCGAGCTGGGGGTGCAGAATTGCGTGGCCTATGGCTGGCAGGGCGTGGCGCTGCCCAGCGCCGCGCCGGCCGCGGTGATGCAGGCGGTGAACCGCGGCGTGCAGGCCGCCATGGCCACGCCGGATTTTTCCGGCCAGATGCGCACCCTGGGCGCGGAGGTACTGCCGCTGACCGTCGCGCAATGCGCGGCCCTGATCGCGGCCGAAAGCGCCATCTGGCGGCCATTGATCCGCGAGATGGGCATCCGCCTGGAGGGTTGACCGGCGGCCGCGCGGGGCGGAGCATTCCGGTATGGACGGCATGCTCTCTCCGATAGGCGGCCCACCGGCATGGCGCGGCCGAGAGTTGGAACATCGCGGCTTCTGGCCCAGAAAATTCCTCGGCCTGGAGCTCGAGGCGCTGGACCAGGCGCTGACCCGCGCCACCACCGCGCCCCCAGCCATGCGCGCACAGCACTTCGAAATCCCCGCCCTTCGCCCGCTGCTCGACACGCTGGCGCGCGAGTTGGAGACCGGCGCGGGCGTCGTGCGTCTGTCGGGCCTGCCGGTGCGGAAGTATTCCCACGACCAGCTCCGCACCCTGTTCTGGGGCTTCTGCGTCAATCTCGGCCAGCCGCTGCCGCAAAACACCACCGGCGAATTCATCGGCGAGGTGAAGGACGAGGGCGCTGCGGCGATGAGCGTGGAGAACGGCATCCCCTCCGCCCGTGCCCGCAGCCGCTCCACCGGCCCGCTGCGCTTTCACACCGACAAATGCGATCTGCTGGCGCTGCTCTGCGCCTCCAACGGGATTTCCGGCGGGGTGTCGCGGGTGGTCTCCACCGTGGCGATCCATGACGAGATCGCCCGTCGCCGGCCGGACCTGCTGGAGGTTCTCTACCGCGACTTCTGGCGCAAGCGCCCGGCGGATGAGGAAGGCCCGCAATCCAGGCCCGAGGAGGCGGTGTTTCCCATGCCCGTCTTCTCACGCGGGCCGACCGGCGCCTTCACCAGCCAGTATTCCCGCACCTATGTGGAGATGGCAGCGGCGGTGCCCGGCGTGCCGGCCATCACGCCCGAGCAGGTGGAGGCGATGGACCTCCTCGCCCAGGTCGCCGACGAGCTTTGCATCGAGGCGCCGTTCAACCCCGGTGACATCCAGATCCTCAACCAGCACACCACCTATCATGGCCGCACGGCCTATGCGGATGGTGATGCGGGGCGGCGGGTGCTGATGCGCGTCTGGCTGGCGCCGCCGTTTTCGCGGGCGCTGCCGGCGGGCCATCGGGTGCAATGGGGCAGCGTGGCGGCGGGGGCGCTGCGGGGTGGCGCCATCCCCGGGCAGAGCGCTTTCCCTGGCTGAACACCCTGGCCCGGCAATTCACGCTCCGGGTGATTTCACCCGGAGCGATTGCGGGCTAGCCTTTCCTCAACCAACGACGAGGAAACCATGGCCGCCTATCTCATCGCCAATATCCAGGTGCACGATCCGGAGGGCTTCGCCCGCTACGGCGCCCTCGTCGCGCCGATGATCGCCCGCATGGGCGGCCGCTACCTCGTGCGTGGCGGCAAGCTTGAGGATGTGGAAGGTGCGATGGGGCTCACCCGCCTGGTCATCGTCGAGTATCCCGACATGGCCAGCCTGCGCGCCTTCTACTTCGGCGAGGACTACAAGCCGCTGCTGGCGATGCGCGAGGCCGCCACCACCTCCCACGTCACCCTGGTGGAGGGCTACGCGCCGTGAGCCTGCTGGACATGCTCAAGGGCCGGCTGCGCCTGCCCGTCATCGCCTCGCCGCTCTTCATCATCTCGGTGCCAGATCTCGTGGTGGCGCAATGCACCTCGGGCATCATCGGCTCGATGCCATCGCTCAATGCGCGGCCGCTGGAGCAGCTCGACGAATGGCTGGCTGAAATCAAGGAACGCCTGGCCGCCCACGACGCGGCACACCCCGAACGGCCATCGGCGCCCTTCGCCATCAACCTCATCGTCCACAAGTCGAATGACCGGCTGGAGGAAGACCTCAAGCTGATCGTCAAGCACAAGGTGCCGCTGATCATCTGCAGCCTGGGCGCGCGCGAGGAAGTCTACTCCGCCATCCACGGCTATGGCGGCTACGGCATCCACGACGTCATCAACCAGTTCTTCGCCCATAAGGCGATCGAGAAGGGCGCCGACGGGCTGGTGCTGGTGGCCTCTGGCGCCGGTGGGCACGCGGGCAACCTCTCGCCCTTCGGCCTGGTGCAGGAAACCCGGGAATGGTTCGAAGGACCCATCGCACTCTCAGGCTCCATCGCGCATGGCCGGAGTATCCTGGCCGCCGAGGCCATGGGAGCGGATTTCGCCTATATCGGCTCGGCCTTCATCGCCACAGAAGAAGCCCGCGCGGTGGATGACTACAAGGCGATGATCACCCGCCACGGCGCGGAAGACATCGTCTACACCAACCTCATCACCGGCGTGCATGGCAATTACCTCAAGCCCAGCCTGCAGGCGGCGGGGCTGGACCCCGACAACCTCGACCAGTCCGACAAGAACGCGATGAACTTCGGCTCCGGCCGGGTGAAGAAATGGAAGGACGTCTGGGGTTCCGGCCAGGGGATCGGCGCGGTGAAGGACGTGATGCCGGCGGCACAATTGGTGGACCGCCTGGCGCGCGAATACGCCGCGGCACGGGTACGGCTGGGCGGACATTCGCCGCTGGTGAACCCGGGTTGGGGCTAATGTTGGCGACCACTGGGGAAGGCCCTGCCTTCAACGGGCCATAAACCCAATAACGGCCGAGGCGCGGCTCCGCCCTTGCGGGTCCAGCGCCGAAGCCGATGAACGTCTGGGGAAGGCAGGGCTCTCCCCGGGGAGGCGCCAGCCCAGCGCGCCCAGCGCCTACAGCAAGGCCCGCACCGCGCCCGCGGTCGCGGCAACCGGGTTGTCCAGCGCCATCTCGACCTTGCCGTAGCCCCAGCCAGCGAAGATGCCGGGGATGCCGGCGCCGCGCGCGGCCAGCATGTCATTGGCGTGGTCGCCGATCATCACCGCACGGCCGCCACCGGCCAGGCCCATGGTGGCCAGCAGGTGGGCTGGGTCGGGTTTGCGGGTGGGGAAGCTGTCGCCGCCGCCGATGGCGCGAAACTTTTGCGCCACGCCGAAATGCGCCAACACGGCGCGGGCCGGTGCGGCGGGCTTGTTCGTGCACACGGCCAGCCGCCAGCCTTCGGCCAGAAGCCCGTCCAGCAATGCCGTGATGCCGGGGAAGAGCTGGGTGAGCGGCCCTCCTTCCAGGTCCGGGTCGGCGGTGAAGTCGGCCACGGCATCTTCCGGCACGGCGCGCCCGCGGGCGGAAAACGCCCGTTCGCATAGCACCTTCGCGCCATCGCCGATCATCGGAATGACCTCGTCCAGGGTCAGTGCAGGCAGACCATGGGCGGCAAGCCGCCTGTTCACCGCCATGCGGATATCGGGCGCCGTGTCCAGCAGGGTTCCATCGAGATCAAAGACGGCGAGACGGTTCATGGCCGTTGCCATGCCACACCCGGCAATGAAACTTCAACCCGGCGGGGGTTGCGGCACGCGATGCGCTGCGGCACGCAGGCCACATGCCAGCCGCCATTTTGCTCGCCGCGGGGATGGGCGCCCGCATGGACTCGGCACCGCCCAAAGTCATGCACCCGCTGGGGGAGCGGCCCGGGCTGTGCCCTCTCCTGCCTGCGGTGCTGAGCGGCGCCGGTCTGGACGTGCCGCGCAACCTCGCCAAATCCGTTACCGTGGAGTGAACGCTATGGGCTTCGCGATCCTGGCTTTCGACAGCACCGACCCTTCCCGCCGCGCCGCCGCGCGCGGGCGGCACATGGAAGTCATCACCCGCTGGGCGACGGATGGCAGGCTGGCACTCGGCACGCCGCTTTTCGATGCCCAGTTCCGGCCCATCGGCTCGCTGATGATCCTCAACGTGCCCGACGAGACGCATGTGAAGGAGTATATCGGGGAGGAGCCCTTCGCCCGCGAAGGCGTCTGGTCGCGCTTCGAGGCGCTGCCCTTCAGTATTGCGAGCCTGCCTTACCGCGCCCTGCCGCAACCCGGCGCGCCCATCGCCACCGCGCGCACCCACACCATCAGCATCGGCCTGGACGGCAATGACCCGCAGGCCCCGGCGCGCCGCGCCGCCGCACGCCCGCCGCATCTCGCCCGCGTCATCCCCGCCGCCGAGGCCGGGCTGCTGGTGCTGGGCGGCGCCATCATGCGCGGGCCGGCCATGATCGGCTCCATCGCCATCACCGCCCATGCCACCGATGCCGAGGCCGAGGCCTGGTGGGCCGAGGACCCCTATCTCACCGGCGATGTCTGGCGGACGGTAACCCGCTATGGCACCCGCATGGTCGGCCTGCCCTATCACCCATTGCCGGGCGGCGTGTGAATCGCGCCACGGCTTCGGGCTGCGGCGCGCTGGCGCTCTGGGCCTTTCTCGCGGTGCTGACACGCGGTGCTTCGGGCATTCCACCCTTGCAACTCACCACCATGGGCTTTGCCGTGGCCGGCGTGCTGGGGGTGGCGGTGGTGGCGGCACGCGGGCGGATCTCGTTGCTGGCACAACCACCACTGGCCTGGGCGCATGGTGTGGGCGGGCTGTTCGGCTATCACGCATTGTATTTCGCCGCCCTGGCCTTCGCCCCCGCGGTGGAGGCCAATCTGCTCAACTATCTCTGGCCACTGCTGATCGTGCTGCTGGCGGCGCCCATCCTGGGCATGCGGCTGGGGCCGCGCCGGCTGCTCGGTGTCGCGCTGGGCTTTGGTGGCTGCGCCCTGCTGCTGGGCGGTGGCGCCGCCTTCCCGCCGGAGGCCTGGCTGGGCTTTTTCTGCGCGGTGGCCGCCGCCTTCACCTGGGCCTTCTATTCCGTGCTGTCGCGCCGGTTTTCGCTTGTGCCGACCGAGGCGGTGGCAGGCTTCTGCCTGGCCTCGGCCGCGTTGGCCGCGGCGGCGCATGCGGTGTTCGAGAGCTGGGTCTGGCCGGATGCGCGGCAGGCCGTGGCGGCTCTGCTGCTGGGCCTGGGCCCGGTCGGTGCGGCATTCTTCCTGTGGGATTACGGGATGAAGCAGGGCGATCCGCGGCTGCTCGGCACGCTGGCCTACGCCGTACCGGTCGCCTCGACCCTGCTGCTGGTGGCGATGGGCGAGGCCGCGCTGGATTGGCGCCTGCTGGCGGCGATGGCGCTGGTGGCGGGCGGCGGCTGGCTGGCGGCGCGCGCCGGGTGATCCCGCCTGGCGCTCAGCCGGGAACCCGCTGGCTGACCGGCTCGGGCAGCGGCGGTTGCGGGTCGGGCGTCAGCTCATGCCCCGCCATCACCCGAACATCCACCGTCAGCCCGGCGAAATCATTCGGGTCGCCGATGAAGCCGCCGCCGATCGGCACCGCCTGTTCCGGCGTGCGGGTCACAGCGATGCGCACGAGGTGGTCGCCGGCGACCAGGCCATTGGTCGGGTCATATTCCACCCAGCCCGCGCCGGGCAGATAGACCGCGCACCAGGCATGGGTGGCGCCGCCGCCGCGGGTCTCGCCCGTGCTGTCGTCATAGACGTATCCCGTGACGAAACGCGCGGCGAGGCCAAGGCTGCGCACCGCCTCCATCATCAGCAGCGCGAAATCGCGGCAGGCACCATAACCCAGGCGCAGCGTTTCGGCCGGGTTCCGGGTCCCCTCCTCCTCGCGCCCGACATAGGCGAATTCGGTGTGGATGGCGGCGTTCATCGCTTCCAGCAGGGCCAGCGTGCCGGTGCGGCCCGGCCCCACGAAGCGGCGCGCCCAGTCATCGACCAGCCCGTCCGGGTCGGGCAGGTGCCGCTCGGCCAGCCGGGCCAGATCAGCCACCTCGGAGGCGGCGTAGGAGAAGGGATAGGTCTCGGCCGAGGGGTCGAGCGTGGCGCGCGGCGTGGCGTTGCCGGCTGGAAAATGGGTCAGCTCGAGGCGCGAGGTGATGTTCAGCGAACGGGTGCGGAGCTGAGGGTCCCATTCCAGGATGCAGACGGAATTGCCGAAGACATCATGCGCCCAGCGCATCGTCTCCGCCGCCGGCTCCACCAGCAGCCGGGCATCGCGCAGCCGCAAATCGTGGCTGTCCTGCGGCCGCAGCATCAGGCGATGCGCGGTCAGCATGACCGGCCGGCCATAAGCATATTCCGTCCGATGGATGACCTGGACATGCGGCATTCGGGAAGCCTGTTGGGCGGTTGCGGGATGGAGGGGTGAACGCCCCGGCCGGGCAATGGTTGCAGCGCGGACAGGCGATCAATACTCGTATTCCCAGGTGACGCCCACCCTGTCGCCCGCCGGGCCGGTGGCTGTCTCGCCTTCCAGCCGCAGTCTTGGCGTGATCTCCACCTGCACGCCCACCCCCGGCGCGCCGCCGCCGGTGCCCTGGCGCAGGCCGAGATAGACGCCGGGGGCAACGTAGCGCCCGGCCTCCACCGTGGCGCCGCCGGCGGCATTGCTGCCCACCCCCAGCCGGTCGAGCCCGGCGATGCCGCGCAGCCGGTCCAGCACGCCGCCGCCCAGCGGGGCCACGCCGGAGAGCTGGGCCAGCGCCTGGGCGATGCTCGCCAGCTCGAAGGGCGACAGCCGGCTGGTCTCGCGGTCGAACAGCAGCCGGGCCAGCGCCTCGTCCTGCGGCAGGTCGGGCTCGGCGGTCAGGGTGACCTCGGGCGCCGCCGGGTCACCCTTGATGGCGAGGTTGATGGTGTGGCTGCGGCTGCGCGCGCTGGCCAGGAAATCCAGGCTGGGGGTGAAGCTGCCGGCGTCGAAGCCGATCAGCCCGCGGCTGAATTGCAGCTGCCGGCCCACCAGGTTCACGCTGCCCCGGCGCAGCCGCAGCGCGCCCTGCGGTACCGGGCTGGCGACGGTGCCGCCGATGGTGATCTCGCCGCCCAGCTCGGCCTCCACGCCGCGGCCACGCAAAAAGACGGCGCGCGGCGCGGCGAGGGTGAGTTGCAGCGCCATGGGCAGCGAGGGGCGGGCCGGCGCCGCCCGCGGTGCAGCGGGGGGGCGACGGCCGGGCGGCAGCGGCCCCACCTCGCGCACCGGGTCCAGCCTGGGCACGCGGGCGGAAAAACTGTCGGGGATGCGCAGCTCGGCGCGGCGGATATCGACCCGCCCGGCCAGGCTGCCGCCATTGGTCAGCGGGCCGCGCAGCAGCAGGTCGGCATCCAGCACCGCCTCGCCAAAGGTGCCGCTGACCGGGCGGGCGGCAGCGGCGCGCAGGCGAAGCTCGGCGGGGATGCCGGCCCCCAGCGGCTCGAGCCAGCCCTCGGCCGAGATCGTGCCGCCGCCCAGGGTGCGGGCCGAGAGGCTTTCGACCACCAGCCGCTGCCCGCCGGCGACGAGACGGGCGGCGATGCCATCCAGCCGCGCCCCCAGCAGCGGGTTGCTGTAGCCGCCCTCGGCCAGCACGGCGTCGCCGGCCAGCAGCGGCCGCGCGGGCGTGCCGCTGGCGCGCAGGTTGAGCTGCACCCGGCCGGTCAGCCGCTCGCCCCCCGCATCGAGGAAAGGCCGTGACAGCACGCCGAGATCGAGCTGGCCGCGCAGCGCCGCCTCAAAGGGCGCCTCGGCACCCAGGCCGCGGGGTTGCGCGGCGTCGAGGCTGAGCTGCACGCCGGGGCCCGCCGTCAGCCGCGCATCCCCGCGCAGGGCCTGGCCCTGCCAGCGGGCATTGGCGGAGAGCTGGCCGGCGGGCAGGCCGGCCAGCGCCGGATCGGCGGCGCGCAGCCCATCGACGCGCAGCCGCGCCTCGGCCAGCGGCGCCGCGGTCGGGCCGGCGGCGGTGACGAGGCCCGAGACGGTGCCGGACACCAGCCCGGCGCTGAGCGGCGCGAGCGGCAGCGCCGCCAGCTCCGCCCTGCCATTCAACTGCCCGCCGGCCAGCCGCCCCTGTACCGCCAGGCTGCCGCCGCGCCGGCCCAGCAGCCGCGCGGGGTCGAGGGTGATCGCACCCTCGGGGCTGATCCGCAGCAGGGCCGGGGCGGCCAGCCGCAGCGCATCCTCGCCCGCCCTGGCATCGAGGCGGGTGAGGGAAATGCGCGCCTCCTCGGCCTGTCGGAAGCGCCCGGCCAGGTCCAGCCCGCCCTGTGGCGCGGTGACGGCGAAGCGGAAATCCATCGAATCCAGGCTGCCATCGGCCTCGGCGGTAACCGAGGGCCGAAGCCCTCCGATGCCCAGCGCCTGGCCGTTCAGCCGCAGCGTCACCCCCTGTGCGGCGGGGCCGACTGCGCCGGGTAGGGCGCGGCCCTCCAGCGCCGCGGAGAGGCGGCCGGTGACGCCGGCGCCCAGCACCGAAAGATCTGGCGCCTCCAGCCGCAGCGCGCCGGTGAAGGGGCCGCCGGGCAGGGCGCCGCCGCCCCGGCCGGAAAGGCTAAGGCCGGACCAGCTGGCGGCGAGATTTTCCAGCGTCACCGCGCTGGCGTCGCCCGTGGCGGCGAGGTCCAGCGTGAAGGGTTTGCGGTCGAGCTGCCCGCTGCCCTGCAGCGCCGCCCGGCTGGTGGTGATGGTGCCGGTCAGGGCGAGATTTTCCGCGATGCGGCCCTGGCCGGCGAGGCGGTCGCTGCGCAGGGTCAGCTCCGCCGCGGGAGCCGCGCGTGTGCCGCGCAGGGTGCCCTCGGTGGTGATCACGCCGGTCAGGCCTGGCGGGTCGCGCGCCTCGCCGGTGAAGGCCAGGGCGAAGGGCTCGGCGACGGCACCGCGCAGCGTCAGGCCCAGGCGCCCGGCGGCCGCCGTGGCATCGATGCCGCCATCGGCATAGCGGGCGTCGAGGGTCAGCGTCTCGCCCAGCATCGCATCGGCCTGGGGCGCGACGCGCGGGCCGGTGACGGTGGCGCGCAGCCTGGCCTCGGGCTGGTCGAGCCGCCCGGCCAGATCCAGCGCCACCTCCAGGCCCCGCCAACCCAGGCCCGGAGGCAGAAGCGGGGCAAAGATGTCGGGCGGGCCAGCGGTGATGGCGGCCTGCCCGGTCAGCGCGCCGGCGGCGGAAAGCCCGGCGCTGCCCTCCAGCCGCCCAGCTGGCAGGGTGAGGGCAAGGCGTTCGATCGCCAGCGCGCCATCGGCGGCGCGCCGCATGGCAAGGTTCAGGGTGACCTCGTCGGCAAGGGGCCGCAGCGCCTCGGGCAGCAGCGGCCCGGGCGAGAGGCTGCCCTGCGCAGTGCTGGCCAGCGCGAAGTCGGGCGCCAGGGCAAGCCGGCCCTCCAGCGCGGCCCGGGCGGCGCCTAGGCTGGCCGCCAGCCGCCAATCCGCCCCTGCGGCGGGGCCTGTAATGTCCAACCGCCCCGCGAAACCAGCCTCGGGCTGCCCGGCCAGGGTGGCGAGCAGCCCGCCCGGCGGTTCGCGGATGGCGAGTTGTCCGCGCAGGGCCTCGCCGTCGAGGGCGAGCGTGAGGTCGGCCTCGCCGGGCAGGTCAAGCCGGCGGAGCGCGAGCCGCGCGGTCAGCGCGGCATCGCCGAGCGCGGCCTCGCCCTCCAGCGCCAGGGCGGCGGCCTGGCCGAGCAGGGCGGCGCCGAGTTCGATGCGCGGCGCGGCGAGGGCATCGATGCTCACAGCCACGGGCAGGCGCGGCAGGCCGGGCGGCCCACTCGCGCGATTGGCGTCGCCGGCCGGCAGCCGGGCCAGCGCGATACGCCCCAGCGTGACCTGGGTCAGATGAACCCGGCCTGAGAACAGCGCCCGCCAATCCAGCGCCAAGGCGGCATCCTCCACCTCCAGCCAGACGCCCCGCTCGTCCGTAAGGCGCAGCCGCGCCACGTTGAGGCGCCCGGGCAGCGGGCCCGAGACACCCTCGACCTGCAGGCCGGGCACGAAGCCCGCGGCCAGCCGGGCCAGCGCGCCCAGCCCTGCATCACTGCCCAGTAGCCCCAGGACCGCGAGCGGCAGCAGCGCGAAGAGGACAAGCAACCGGCGCATCAATAGGCGTGTCCCAGGCCGATATAGAGACCGAAGGCACCGCTGCCCTGCTGGCGGATCAGCGGCACCGCCACATCGGCGCGGATCGGCCCAATGGCGGTATAGTAGCGCAGGCCGATGCCGGCGCCGACCCTGATCTCGTCGGTCGGCGCGAAGGCCCCGGTGCCCACGGCCCCGGCATCGACGAAGACCACGCCGCCCCAGCTCTGGCCGATGCGCTGACGGAATTCCATCGAGGCCTCGATCAGGCTGGAGCCGCCCTCCGGCTTGTTCTGGGCGTTGCGCGGGCCGATCGACTGGAAATCATAGCCACGCACGGAGCCGCCGCCGCCGGCATAGAAGCGTTGCGAGCGCGGCACCTGCCCGGCCGTCGCATTGAGCAGGCTGCCCAGCGCGCCGCGCATCGCCAGGATCGACCTTCCATCGCCCGACAGGTCGAAATAGGTCGCCGCCGCCGCGCGCAGTGGCAGATAGGCGGTGCTGTCGCTGAATGCGTAGCTCGGCGTCACGGTGGCGCTGGCGCGGATGCCGCGCCGGGGGTCCAGCAGGTTGTCGCTGCTGTCATAGCGCGCCTGAAGCACCCAGCCGGCGACCTGATAGGGGCTGAGCGTGCCACCCGGCGGGCCGGTCTGCCCGGCCTCCGCACTCGGGCCTGTGGTGATGGTCCAGCGCTGTGACAGCCGCCTCTCATACAGCGCGGAGAAGGTGATGGCGTCGCGGTCATAGCTGTCCAGCCGCTGCCGCACGGCGGCGAACTGGGTGACCAGCGACCCGTCGAACCCCAGCGGCAGCGGCTGGCGATAGGTCACCGCGGCGAAGGCATTGGTGCGGTCGAGATTGCTTCCCAGCCGGCTCGCCTCCAGCTCGACGCGCAGATTCTGCGCGCCGCCGAACAGGTTGCGATGCTCCCAGGCCAGCCGCAGGGCGGCGCCGAAATTGGTCTCGTAGGCGGCGGAGGCGGAAATCGCCCGGAAGGCGCGCTCGCGCACCGCGACGGTGACGGGCAGGCGGCCATCGCCATCCAGCGCCTCGCCGGTGCGCAGATTGACCGCGGCGAAGGGGCCGAGCGCCGAGACATCGGCCCGGGCGCGGGACAGCCGCTCAGGACTATAGGCGCCCTCGGCCAGGCGCAGGGCTGCGACGCGGCGCACCACCTCGGGGTCCACCCGCTCGGTGCCGGTGACGGTGGGGTCGGCGAAATCGGCCCGCGGTCCGGGGGTGGAGGTGAAGCGCACATCCATGGCCCGGGCCGCGTGGTCCACCGTGACCTCGCGGCGGATGCGGGCCAGGGGGCGGGCATCGCGGCGCAGCGCATCGAGCGCCTCGGCCTCGGCCTGCAGCACGGCCTGGGCCCGGGCAGGCTGGTCGGCAGCAAGCGGGATGGCGGGGCCGCCTTGGGTCTCCACCCGGCGCAGCATGTAGCGCGGGCCCGGATTGGGGTGGATCTCGAGGCTCAGCGGCCGGGGCGCCGAGGCCATGGCGGCGGGGTCCAGCGGCACGGCGGCGGTGATGCTGATGGAACCCGCCCAGTATCCCTCGCTTTCGAACACCGGGCGAAGCTTCTCCGCCTCGGCCGCAATGCGCGAGAGGATGCCCTCCGCATCCGTGGGTGCCACGTCACGCAGGGCGATGAGGCCGGAATTCTCGCGCAGCAATGCGTCCAGCGCCGCATCGCCGCTGCGGGCGATGGTGACGGCATAGGGCAGCGTCGCCGGCTCCTCCTGCGCCCGGGCGGCGCCGAGCAGCAGGATCAACAGCGCGAGGACCCGGCATGGCGGTCCGAACGGCAAGGGCGGAGATGTCCCCAAATCAGAGCGGTGAGATGCCGGGCATTGCGGGTGAAAGGCAAGTGCCGGACAGGGCGCCATATCCCGCCCCCGCGTGGGCGTCCTCACCCCCTGGGTGGATCCCGGTACAGCGGGCTTTCGAGATATCGCCTGAGCCAGAACCGCGTCAGCACGCCCAACGCCGCCGCGATGGGCACCGCCAGCAGCACGCCCAGGAAGCCCAGCGCCACGCCACCCGCGAACAGGGCAAAGATCACCCAGACCGGGTGCAGCTCCACCCTGTCGCCCAGCAGCCGGGGGTAGAGCACATAGCCCTCCAGGATCTGGCCGGCCATGAACACCGCCACCACCAGCCCGGCACCACCCCAGGTGCCCCATTGCCCCACCGCCAGCAGGATGGCCGCGACAAAGCCGGTCAGCGAGCCGACATAGGGCACCAGCGACAGCGCGCCGGTGAACAGCCCCACCATCACCCCCAATTCCAGGCCGATGGCGGTCAGCGCCACGGCGTAGAACAGGCCCAGCGCCAGGCAGCACAGCAATTGCCCGCGCAGCCAGGCGCCCAGGATGCGGTCGGTCTCGCGGGCGAGCTGCATCAGTGTCGGCGCGCTGCGCCGCGGCAGCCAGCCCTCGATCCGGCGCATGATGCCCTGCCAGTCGCGCAGCAGGTAGAACGCCACCACCGGCGTCACCACCAGCAGGGTGAAGACGTTGAACAGGGCGACGCCACCGCCGATCAGCCGGGTTGCCGCGGTGCCAAGGAAACTCATCATCTGCCCGGCCTGGGAGACCACGAGCTCGCGCAGGCGGGCATCCACCACCTCCGGCCCCGCCGCCGCCTCGAGGTCCAGCATGAGGTCGCGCACATTGCTGCCGATCGTGGCGACATAGGAGGGCAGGCGGGCCAGCAGCACGCCGATCTGCGCCAGGATCAACGGGTAGAGCAGCAGCAGCCCCAGCAGCCCGACCAGGATGAGCACGAGGCAGAGCAGCGCCGCCGCCAGGCTGCGCGGCACGCCGGCGCGCGCCATGCGGCTGGCCGCGGGGTCGAGGAAATAGGCCAGGCAGGTGGCCAGCACGAAGGGCGTGAGAATGGCCGAGAACAGCCAGAAGGCGGCGAAGACGGCGGCCAACACGCCGAACAGCATGGCCCGGCGCTGCAGTGGCGTGGCCGCCGCAGGCTCGACGGCGCTGTGCCCGCGGCCGGGCGCCGGTGCTTCCTCGCTGCCGTTCATCGCTGCCCCGCCAGCCGTCGGAGGGTGCCCACCACATAGGCCAGACCCGACACCAGCGTCGTGCCCGCCGTCAGCCAGCCCAACACCTCGACCGTTCCACTCCCTGGCCAGCCGAAGCCGCCCAGGCAGAGCGCCGTGGCGGCGAGCGCGATCTGCGCCGCCGTGTTCAGCTTGGAGATCAGCAGCGGTGCGATGGGCGGCGGCATTCCCCGCAGCCACAACAACCCGTAGCCCCCGGTGATCAGCAGATCCCGCCCCACCACCAGCGCCGCCAGCCAGACCGGCAGCAGGCCGAGCCAGGCCAGCAGCAGCATCACGCCGCTGAGCAGCGCCTTGTCGGCAATCGGGTCGAGCAGCGCGCCGAGCCGGCTTTCCATCCCCAGGCGCCGGGCGAGAAACCCGTCCACGCCATCCGACAGCCCGGCGAGAAGAAACACGATGAAGGCCAGATCCAGCCGCTGCGTCAGCATCAGCCAGACCGTCGCCGGCACGGCCAGCAGCCGGGCTAGCGTGATGATGTTGGGCAGGGTGAGAACCCGGTCCGGATCATGCCGGTCAGCCGCCGCCAAGGCCCACCCGCCAGGTATCGCCGGGCCCGCCGGGCGGGCTGAGGACCACGCCGCCGCTGGCGAGCGCGTTGACCGCCTCGGCCGCCGGTACCCGCAGGCCCAGGCGCAGCCGCGCGCCATCGGTGGAAATGGCAATGATGTCGAGGCTGGCGACCGGGCCGGCGCGCAGCACCTGGCGCCGAATGGCGAGCCATTGCGCCAGACTGCCGAAGCTGGTGCTGGCCTCCACGAAGTTGCTGGCGGGCTGGCCTGCCATCGCCGTCGCCATGGGGTTGGCCACGGCCGGCGCGCCACCGCCCGCGGCCACGCCGCCCAGCACATTGCGCACGCCGCCGCCGAACACCACCGTGATGCGGCCGGAATAGCGAGTGGAGCTCACCCTCTCCTGCTCGATGATCATGGAGGCGACCATGGCCTCGATCTGCGCATCGCTGAGCGAGGGTGCGGGCGCGCCGGTCGCTGCCGCCAGCCGGTTGAAGGCGTCGCGGCGGCCCTGCGCCAGGGCGCGGTCGCGCGCCTGCACGGCATCCGCCGCGGTGGCGTCGACGATGATGCCGGTCTGGCGCATCGAGTTGTCCTGCGCGGCCACAGGCATGGCGAGCAGCAGCAGCGGCAGCAGCCGCAGTGGTATCGCGCTCAGGAACAGGCGGCTAAAAGACCGGGTCGGCATGTGGAATCCTGGCTCATTCATCCCATGCCATACCGTATCGGAGGTTGCCCTGACCAGTTCAAGCAAGATCGGCATGACCTATGCACAGGCGGGCGTCGATATCGAGGCCGGCGATGCGCTGGTCGATCGCATCAAGCCGCTGGCGCGTTCCACCAACCGCCCGGGCGTCATGGGCGGCCTGGGCGGCTTCGGCGCGCTGTTCGACCTCAAGGCGGCAGGGTTTTCCGACCCGGTGCTGGTCAGCTCCACCGATGGCGTCGGTACCAAGCTGCGCCTGGCCATCGATGCCGAGGTGCATGACACGGTGGGCATCGACCTCGTCGCGATGTGCGTGAACGATCTGGTGGTGCAGGGTGCCACGCCGCTGTTCTTCCTGGATTATTTCGCGACCGGCGCGTTGGATGTGAACCAGGCCGCCGCCGTTGTGGCCGGTATAGCCGAGGGCTGCCGCCAGGCCGGCTGTGCCCTGGTGGGCGGTGAGACGGCGGAGATGCCGGGCATGTACCACGCCGGCGATTATGACCTGGCCGGCTTCTCGGTGGGGGCCGCCGAGCGCGGCGCCCTGCTGCCGCGGCCCGACGTGCAGGCGGGTGACGTGCTGCTCGGCCTGGCCAGCACCGGCGTGCATTCCAATGGGTTTTCGTTGGCGCGGCGGGTCCTGGCGGCGAGTGGGCTCGGCCTTGACGCGGCCTGCCCGTTTTCCACCGGCACGATGGCCGAGGCATTGCTGACGCCGACGCGGATCTACGTGAAGTCGCTGCTGGCGCTGCATGGCGCGGGGCTGCTGAAGGCGGCCGCCCACATCACGGGCGGCGGCCTGCCCGGCAACCTGCCGCGGGTGCTGCCCGAGGGCCTGACGGCCCTGGTCGATGGCGCGGCCTGGGCGCCGCCGCCGGTCTTCTCCTGGCTGGCGCGCACCGGCAACATTGCCGAGGAGGAAATGCTGCGGGTGTTCAACTGCGGCATCGGCATGGTGCTGGTGGTGGCACCTGGGGATGCCGCGGCCGCGCTCGCCATGCTCGCCGAAGCCGGTGAGAGCGCCATGCGAATCGGCGAATTGCAGCCCGGCGCGGGCGGCGTTGTCATGGAACGGCCGCTGGCGCTGTGAGGACGGCGATCCTCATCTCCGGGCGCGGCAGCAATATGGTGTCGCTGCTCGCCGCCATGGCGGCACCGGGCTACCCCGCCCGCCCGGTGCTGGTGCTGAGCAACCGCGCCGATGCCGCCGGGCTGGCCCTGACCGGCGCGGTGCCCACCGCCGTGGTGCCCAGCCGCGGCCGGAGGCGCGAGGATTTCGAGGCCGAGCTGGACACGGTGCTGGCCGCCCATGGCGTGGAGATGGTGGCCCTGGCCGGCTTCATGCGCGTGCTGACGGAAGGCTTCGTGGCGCGCTGGCAAGGCCGGATGATCAACATCCACCCCAGCCTGTTGCCCGGCTTCCGAGGGCTCGACACCCATGCCCGGGCGCTAGCCGCCGGCGTGCGGCTGCATGGCTGCACGGTGCATTGGGTCAGCCCCGGGGTCGATGAGGGCCCGATCATCGCCCAGGCCGCCGTGCCCGTGCTGCCCGGTGATGACGAGGCCGCGCTGGCCGCGCGGGTGCTGGCGCAGGAGCACAGCCTCTACCCCGCCGCGCTGGCCATGGTGGCGGGCGGGCGGCCCATCCTGCCGGGGGTCGGGGCCGCGCTGGTGAGCGGGTGGTGACGCAGCGCCCCGGTTGACACGCGGCCAAACCCTGCCACTTCCGGCCCATGGGCATTCTCTCGATCATCGCGCTCTTCGCCACCGCGCTCTGCCTGGGCGGCATGGTGTTCTTTGCCGTGTGCGTGGCGCCGCTGGTCTTCTCCCGCCTGCCGGCCGAGCATGCCGGGCGCTTCATCCGCGGACTCTTCCCTGTTTATTATCTGTATGTCCTGGGGCTTTCGGCGGCGGGCGCGGTGGCGCTTCTGCCGCTGTCGGAGCTGGCGGCGGGGATGATGGCGGCGGTGGCGATCAGCACCCTGTGGCTGCGACAGGTGCTGATGAAGCGGATCAACCGCCTGTCAGACATGGCGCAGGCCGGCGACGCCAAGGCTGGGCGTGAATTCAATCGCATGCATCGCCTGTCCGTTGTCATGAATGTGCTGCAGATGGCGGTGCTGGGCGCGGTTCTGGCGGGCTTCTGAGCCTGGGTTCTGGGGTTGGGGCCTTGCGCCGCGCGCGGCTTGGCGTAAATGACCAATCCGTTATTCAGCCGGGAAGGAAACACCATGGACCGCCGCAACCTGCTGGGCCCCGCCGCCCTGTCCGCAGCTGCTTTGGCAGCTCCCGCCCTCGCGCAGACCGCCATGCCGGAGGTGCGCTGGCGCGCGCAAAGCTCTTTCCCGCGCGTCTTCGACGTTCTCTACGGCACCCTGGAGCGCATCGCCGCCCGCGTGGCGCAGCTGACCGACAACAAGTTCCGAATCACCACCTTCCCGGCCGGTGAGATCGTGGGCGGGTTGCAGGTGCTCGACGCCGTGCAGGCCGGCACCATCGAGGCCGGGCATACCGCCAGCTACTACTATATCGGCAAGGACATCTCCTTCGCCCCCTTCACCGCCATGAGCTTCGGCCTCAACTCGCGGCAGATGACGGCGTGGTTTCGTTTCGGCGGCGGCAACCAGCTCGCGGCCGACCTGTTCCGCGAATACAACATCATCGGCCAGCCCGCCGGCGATACCGGCGCGCAGATGGGCGGCTGGTTCCGCAATGAGATGCGGACGGTCGCCGACCTGCAGGGGCTGAAGTTCCGCATCACCGGCCTGGCCGGCCAGCTGTTTACCCGCCTCGGCGCCGCCCCGGTGCTGACCGCCCCGGCCGACATCTATCCCAGCCTGGAGCGCGGCGTGATCGACGCCGCGGAGTTCGTCGGCCCGCATGATGATGAGCGCGCGAATTACGTCCGCGTGGCCCGCTTCTACTATGCTCCCGGCTTCTGGGAGCCCGGCGCGCGGCTGCATTTCATGAGCAACATCCGCGCCTATAACGCGCTGCCGGACCTCTACAAGCACGCGCTCGACGTCGCCTGCGCCGAGGCCGACAGCGACATGGTGGCGCGTTACGACCACCTGAACCCGCAGGCGCTGCGCCGCCTCGTCGCCGCCGGCGCGCAGCTGCGCTTCTGGCCGCGCGAGATCCTGCAGGCCGCCTGGCGCGCGAATGAAGAGATGCTGAACGAGCTCTCCAGCCGCAACGCCCGTTTCAAGACCATCATGGACAGCTACCGTCCCTACCGGTCGGAGATGTTCCAGTGGCACCGCGTGTCCGAGAACAGCTTTGACAACTTCGCCTTCACGGCGGCGGCGCAGCAGTAGCGCAGTCCGGAGCGCGGGCTTAGAAGCCGGGGATGGAATCGCATCCCCTGCTCGCCGCGCTCCTCATGGGCATCATCGAGGGGCTGACCGAGTTCCTCCCGATCTCCTCAACCGGGCACCTCATCCTCCTCGGCCACGCTATCGGCTTCCAGGGCCCGCCCGGAAAAGTGTTCGAGATCGCCATCCAGCTCGGCGCCATCCTGGCCGTGGTGGTGATCTACTGGCGCAAGCTGCTCGAGGTGGCGCTGGGCATGTGGCGGCCGAACACGGCGGAGCGCTTCTATGCCACCAACATCATCCTGGCCTTCCTGCCGGCCATGGTGCTGGGCGCCACCTTGCACTCCACCATCACCGGCTTGCTGTTCAACCCCTGGGTGGTCAGCGTCGCGCTCATCCTGGGCGGCATCGCCATCATCGTGATCGAGCGGCGGGTGTTGACCCCCAGCATCCATTCGGTGGCCGAGATCGGGCCGCTGACCGCCGTGCTGGTGGGCTTCGGCCAGGCGCTGGCGATGATCCCGGGCACCTCACGCTCGGGCGCCACCATCATCACCGCGCTGCTCTGCGGGGTGGACCGCAAGGCGGCGGCGGAGTTTTCCTTCGTGCTGGCGATTCCCACCATGCTCGCGGCCTCGGCCTATTCGCTGCTCAAGGCGCGCAATGAACTCTCGCTGGACGGGCTGGGGCAGATCATCCTGGGCTTCCTCACCGCATTCGTGGTGGCGCTGCTGGTGGTGCGCGCGGTCATCGCCATCATCGGCCGCATCGGCTTCACGCCGTTCGGCTGGTACCGCATCGGGTTGGGCAGCCTGATGCTGCTAATCCTGCTCATCACCGGGTAAAGCCCGCAAACCCCGCCCGGAAGGCATCCGCCCGCCCTTCCCGGGAAACATCCCACAGCGGGTTGTCCACGGCGAGCCTTTGCCCGCCATCGCGCTGCACGGTCCGAAAATTCAAATTCGCCCGCGCCCGCGTGCTCGGCCCGAAGAGGTCGAAGGGGATGCGGATGAAGATCCCCTTGTCGAAGCTCCCCTCGCCGAAGCGGTTGAAGGCGACATTGGTGAAGGTGGCGAAGCCGCCGATCTCCACGCCGCTGTCGAAGCGCCGGCCGGCCTCCAGCGTCGCCCCCCAATCGCCCGCCAGGTACCGCCCGCCGCGGACCACGGTGTAGATGTTCCACCACGGTGTATCCCAGTAAAGTGAGGCATGGCCGGTCACCGTGTTGTAGCCCAGCATGGAGAAGCGCTGCCGGTAGTTGCGCTGGGACAGCACATTCACATCCACCCCCAGCGCGATGGGGGAATCATAGGGCCGCCACAGCACCTCGGCCCCCGCCCCGGCGAACATCGGCTCCAACAACCCCGCCGTCACGCGGGCGTACCAGTCTGGCGCGGGGTTCCACAGTCGCTCAACATAAAGTGCGGGGATCGAGGTGGTGCCCTGCCTGGCATAGCGGGCGAAGTCGCTGCGGACATGCGGCAAACTGGAATTGCTGGGCAGGCCCTGGTCCAGGTTCTGCGCCAGGGTCTGCTGCACCGCCCCGGCGATGGAAATGCCCCAGCCCAGCTGCAGCCGCCCACCGGCGGCCGCACCCAGCTGGTAGCGCAGGCTCTGCTGCGGATCGCCGAGTTGCACCCGCAGCCGCGGCTCGATGCCCCAGCTGAGATAGGGCGGCGGCACCCGCAGCCCGCCTGTCTCGGCCATCGCCGGCAGCAGCAGGGCGCTGCCATAGACCTCCTCGGCGCTGCCCTGACCGGCGGCCGCCGCCTCCATCGCCTCACGCAGGATGACCACGCGGCCGACCGTCACGCCGTTCTGCTCATGCACCAGTCGGATGCGCTCGATGCCCGCGGGCAGATGCGGCTGCGCCGCGCGCGCGACCCGGCCCGCCATCTGGGCCAGGGTGCGAAACCGCCCGCCGGTGACCGTCACCACCGCCTCGTCGCCGCGGATGTCCAGCGCCAGCGGCGCGAAGCCTGCCGCCCGCAGCGCCGGGAACAGCACCGCCGCCACGCTTTCGGTGGTGAATTCCTCCACCGGTTCGGGCCGTGCCACCATCGCCGGTGGCGGCTGGCGGCGAAACTCCGGCGGGTTCAGCGGGTCCAGCCGCAGGCTCAGCCGCACCACCGCATCGGTGCCATGGACGAAGCTGGCGCCGATATCGACGACATCATTGCTCCATTGCAGCCCGGCGTTGAAGCGGCTCTGCGCCTGGCCCCGCAGGCCGGTGGTGCGGCTGGGGTAGCCGCCGCGCTCGTCGCGCAGGGCATCGCCGGAATACTCCACCTTCACCCGCAGGCCAGAGAGCCCGCCGAAGGGCGTGGGGATCTCCGGCACGTTCCACTCCACACCGCCGAAGATGCCCACCCGCGGCCCTCGGTACAGCGTGTTGAGACTGGGCACGCCGCCCTGGCCCACATTGCGCGGCCGGGTGCTCAAGGCGCCAAGGCCATAGCCCAGCGGGTTGGGCAGGTCGCTGCCGGTGGCAAGTCGCCCCCAACCCATGCCGAGCGTGAGGTCGAAATCCCAGAAGCGCTTGCTGCCCACGACGTATTCGGCAGCGTAGATGCCGGTACCGATGGCGTCCTGGATGCCGATGGCCAGCGCCGGGCGCCAGTCATTCTCGGTCCAGAGCCGCGCCCGCAGGTCGAAGGCGCGATCGGTGGTGGAGCCGCGGCCGGTGGTGCCGTTCAGCCGGTCGGTCAGCCGGAAGGTGGCCTCCAGCCAGGGCAGAGCCTGCCAGTTGATGAAGGTGAAGCGGCGCTGCTGGCGCTGGCTGACCCCGCCCTCGATGACGCCATCGGGCCGCATCCGGGCATTGCGGCTTTCCACCAGGCCGATGCCGCCGAAATTGGAGCCGGTGGGCTCCACCGCCTCCTCCGCGCGGGCAGGCGCCACGGCCAGCAGCCCGGCGCAGAACACCGCGACGCCGCCCCTCCCTCCAATGTTCCTTCCCCCCCGGCCCACCCCGTCAGCCGCTGGCCGACCAGGGCGGCACCCAGTGCCGCCGGGCGTTCAATTGCCACTGTTCCGGGTGATCACCGCCAAGGCCGCCGCCGATATGGCGATCTGCCCGAACACCGCCGTCAGATCCCTCAGAATACCCCAGTTCTCATACGGGCTGGGGTCCTGCGGCACGACGATGACCGAACCCGGCGGCACCGGCGGCCCGCCGGCCTGCCAGGCCCCCAGCCCCGCCGGCGTGGACGTCCCATTGGGCAGCACCACGAAGGCGCGGCTGCCATCGGCGAAGCGCTGCGGCCCGCCCGAGGCGCGGACATACTGGTTGGCCCGCCAGCCGGTGGCGAATTGCAGGCTGCCCGGATTGAGCACCGAGCCCACCACCGTCACCTCATTGGGCCGCTTGGGCATCACCAGCAGGTCGCCCGGCTCCATCAGCACATCCAACTCGGGCCGGCCGGCGAGGATGACCGGATTGGCCTCCACCACCATGCGCCCCGCCGCGCGGGCCTGCCGCAGCGCATCGGCCATCTGCCGCCCGGCGGTGATGGCGCCGACGATGTCGCCGCCGCTGCCGGCGCGGCCCACCACCGCCTGGCCGGCGGCGACCTGCATCAGCCCCTGTTCCAGCTCCGAGGCGGTGCGCGAAAAACCCTCCTGCTGGCGCACCCGCACCGTCTCGCGCGTCATCACCGCGCCATAGGGGAAGGCCTGCGGCGTCAGCCCGCCGGCGCGGGAGATCACCTCCGAGAGCCGCTCGCCTCGGCGGATGTCATAGACGCCCGGGCGAAGGAACTCGCCCATCAGCGTCACCGGCCCCACATCGCGGTCGGTGAAGCCGCGCGGGATGCGGATGGCGTCGCGTGCCGAAAGCCGCACCGCCGCGAAGTTGCGGCTGCGCAGGTCGAGCACGGTGCGGCTGAGCGGGATGGAGGTCGCCTGCTCGGAAGGCTCGCGCGCCAACTCGATGGCGGCGAGGTCTGCGGTATCGGTGATGCCGCCCGCCGCCTCCAGCGCCTCGTCGAGGCCGGTGCTGTCCATCACCGGGTAGAGGCCGGGCAGCCGCACCTCGCCCAGCAGCAGCATGGCATTGTCGATCAGGAAGGGCAGCAGGGCGGGGTAGTCGATGAAGATCTGCGGGCAGGGCGCGGTGCCGTAATCGGGGAAGCCGGCGGCACGCGCATGGGCGAAGCGCGCGGGGGCTGAGCGCGCGGCGATCACCAGCTGTGTCAGCGCCGGGCATTCCCCCACCAGGTTGGGCGAGGGCGCGGGCGGCTGCCCCGGCACCGGCGCGGCCGGTGCGGCGCCGAGATCCACCCCCTCACCACGCAGCGCCCGCTGCACCGAGGGGCTGGCCAGCCAGAGAATATCAGGCAGGCCGAGCAGGATGACCTCGTCATTCTCCTGCAGCCGCACATCCGGCCCGCCCGAGAGCAGCTTGCCCAGGTCGAAGGGCACCAGCCGGCGCACCCGCGTGCGGCTGTCCGCCCGCCAGATCAGCCCCATCCGGATATAGGGGTCGGGCCGCACCATCCGTGGGTCGCTGAGCAGGCCGCGCAGCGTGGCGCCCCGCCCGGCCGAGGCGCGGGTCAGCGGCGTGGCGACATGGCCGCCCAGGCGCAGCCCGCCGGATTGCGCGTCCACACCGGGTTGCACCAGCAGCGCATCGCCGCGGCGCAGCGAGTCGCGCAGCGAGATCTCCCGGAAGGCGCGGCGGCCGCTGCCATCGGTGGTCTCCAGCAGGAATCGGTTGCCGCTGGGGCGCAGCGCCTCGCCAGCCAGGCGCAGCATCGTGGTCAGCGGCGCCTGTTTGCTGCCCGGCGGCAGTTCGTAGATGCCCGGGCGGGACACCTCGCCGCCGATCGCGGCCACGGCGCCAATCGGCGGCACCACCACGCGCTCACCCTCCAGCAGCCGCAGGTCCGGCTGCTCGCCGCCATCGCCGGAGATGACGGGGTAGAGATCCACGCTGCGATTGCCCACCCGGATGGCGCGAAGCGACCCGGTGCGGCGCGGCCCGCCGGCGGCCAGGATGGCATCCAGCACGGTCGCCAGCGGCGAGAGCACGACCATGCCGGGCTGCGCCACCTCGCCGCCCACGAAGACGGCGACCTGGCGGAGCTGGCCTATGGAGACGAAGACCTCGCTGCCCGCCAGCTCGCGTGCCACCCGCGCCGAGAGGTCGGCGCGCAACTCGCGCAGCGTGCGGCCGGCGGCGGGCACCGGCTGCATCTCGGGCAGCATCATCAACCCCTCGCGCGTCACCCGGCCGGAAACGGTATGCCGGGCGCGGCCGCGGAAGGAGAGCACCAGCTCGTCATCCCGGCCGATCACGTAATCCTCCGGCACGGCGCCGAAGCCCACGCCTGTGGCATTGCCGGGCTGGGCATTGCGGAAGCTCTCTCCGCAGAATTGAAATTCGTGACCGTTCGCTATCGATCTAATGTGCCCCGATGAAGCCCTGAAAATCTGCAATCTGACATCATGACCAACCGCCACCATTCGCTTGCGGTTGTGGGGAGCCGGGGTTACGATGTGGGGAATATAGTGGGGATTGAGCATGCCGCGCCGCGCTAAGCCGTTGACCGCAGTTGAGGTGAAGAACGCCGGCCAGGGTGTGCACGTTGATGGCAACGGCCTGATGCTCGTCATTAAGGGCGATGCCGCATCGTGGATGCTGCGCTATTCCTTCAAGGGAAAGCGGCGCGACATGGGCCTTGGCCCTGCGCGAGGATCGGCGGCGTTGTCACTCGCTGAGGCACGGGGGCAGGCTGTCCAGGCGCGTGCCATAATTCAACGCGGCACTGATCCATTGGAAGCGCGGCGGCAGGAGAAGGAAGCTGCCAAGGCGGCGGAAGAGGCCAAAGGCGCGGCCGACACGAACACCTTCAAGGCGATGGCGGAAGCATACCACCGGACTACCTCACCCGCGTGGAAGAACATCCGCCATCGCCAGCAATGGCTCCGGGAGATGGAGTTGTATGTCTTCCCACTGATCGGCAAACGGCCCGTGGCCGGCATCGAAGCGAAGGACATTCAAGAGGTTCTAGCCCCTATCTGGGCGAAGCTTCCGGAGACAGCATCCCGCCTGCGCGGGCGGTTGGAGAATGTCTTGAGCTACGCCTCCGCAAGTGGCCTGCGCCCCCCAGGGCTGAACCCTGCAACATGGCGCGGCAATCTCGCTTTTGTTTTTGGGCGCCCCGACGCAATGAAGGCAGCAAAGCGCCGAGCCCTTGGCAAGGGCGACAACCACCCCTCGCTACACTGGCAGCAATTGCCCGCATTCATGGCCGAGCTTGCGAAGGATCAGGGCTTGGCCGCCCCGGCATTGCGCTTCCTGATCCTGACTGGCGCCCGCGCGGGCGAAGTCACCGGATTGACCTGGCGCGAGATAGACATGGCGAGCGGCGTGTGGACGGTGCCCGCAGCGCGCATGAAGGCAAACGCCACGCATTTTGTGCCGCTGTCACAGGCAGCGCTAAGCGTCCTGGCGTCAGTGCGGCCTGCCGACCCTAAGTCGGGTGACCATGTGTTTCCAGGCAGGTGGGAAGGCGCTGCGCTCAGGGAGCGGACGCTAGGTGTGCTGTTGCACCGAATGTCCTGGGAGGGGCGGGCGGAAGGAGATTTGCCGATCTGGAGGGATGCGGAGGACCGCGCGGTGGTGCCCCACGGCTTCCGTGCGACGTTCAAGGGCTGGTCATTGGCAAAAGGCTGGCCTGACCATCTGTCGGAAAAGGCCCTTGCCCACAGCGATCCCAATGCGGTGCGGCGGGCCTACGCCCGCGATGCCCTGATCGAAGAGCGGCGGCCGATGATGGAGGCTTGGGCTGCTTTATGCACCGGACAGGGCGCCGCAGTGGCCAGCCTTGACGAAGCGCGCGCCCGCAAGGCGAGTGCATGAGGCTGTCTGGTATCCTGCGGGTGATGGCAACGGCACTCGCGCTCGCCGCACCTGCTCATGCGCAGCCTATACGGGCGGTAGACGGCGATACTCTGGCCATAGGAACCGAGCGGGTAAGGGTGATGGGTATAGACGCGCCTGAACTCCATGGCCGCTGCCCGACCGAAATCGTCCAGGCGCGAGCCGCCCGCGATCGAATGGCGGTGCTTGTGCGGGATGGTGTCACGCTCCAACCCCATGGTCGGGACCGATATCGGCGGCTGCTGGCGGTGGTGCTCGATAGCCGGGGCCGGGATGTCGCGCTGGTGATGATCCGGGAGGGACATGCCCGGCCATATGACGGGCAAGGCCGGCGGCAGGGGTGGTGCGAGCCTAATTAGCCACACCCCCCCCCACACGCCAATTGTGAAACGGTTGAGGCCACTTGTCGGAGAGTATGGGGGGATGGAACAGCCAGACAGGATATTCTGTGGGACGCTGCTCCACCCCCGGCGCGGTCATTCATAAAACAGACGTCGTCAGTACGGCTATGCTGCTCTAAAAAAGCCTCACCAATACCCTGCCTGCCGCCCTCACTCCCCGCTCATACAAACTCGGACGCAAATTATCTGGATGTCCTGAGTGCTCAGGTATTGCAACGAAAGCGCTGCGAACTCCCTGAATTTCCTTGGAGTTCATTCCGGCTACGACGCTACGCCGATTGCGTAGCGCTTGCGAATAGTCGGCAAGGATTGCCGCGCTGGCTCGCTCGGAATCTTCTCGCACGCTTTGCGGCGACGAGACTTCGCCACGGGCAGGGAGACAGATCGTGCTCATGTGGGAGTTCCTAGCTGCTACAGCTTAACAAAACAATATGGGGGCGTTTTGGTTTCGTCCATGACATTTGTCTCGCTAGGGTAGGAATATGGAAGAGGCAGCTCACAGCCTGCACGCTGATACGCCTTAAGCGCTTCTTTGAGGGGGTCCATAAAGCGTACCTCCTTCGCTTCCAGTAGCGTCCCGTAAGCCAACGCGGCTTCCAGCACGCACAGGAGAATTGAACCGCGCAGGGGATGTTTGCCAGGCTTACCCTCCACTAACTCGATTTTTAATGCGCTTTTGCTGGCCGTGGGCCTACCCAGCGCAAGGCCGCAAAGGCTACCCCCGACCCAAATTGCCAGATCGAACCGCTTGTAATTCGAAAAGGCTCCATCAACCGCTGCACCCCAATCCCAGTTGGTCCCAGCCGCCCACTGCCCTGCCCGAGCTGATAGTGCGAGAGGCGAGATACCAGTCAAATTCAGCATAGGCTGGCCCAGAGGGCCCCGAAGTGTTTGCACCGCATCCGTGAGAGCCGCAGCGCGCATCTCATCATACCGCCTCAGAGTGTCGTGAACGGTCAACAATTGCCCCTCTAAGCCGGCGGGCAAGTTCCGCACTCAGCACATCCAAGGAAAGTTACACCCAACCTTAGTCGTATAGGAGACGTACGGGCAATCATGAGCCATGTTCGGAATGATGCTGCTCCATGCCCCGCTCAATCAGGGCGCGGATAGCTGCCGGGCGGCTGGCGTTCCGTGCATATCTGCGCGAGCCGAAACGAAACGGCAGCCCCTGGCGCGGCCATGGGGATTTTATGCCGTCCCCACGATCACACGGCATCGTAAGGCATGATCCAATTGGCCGCGTCCTTATCCCTACACCGGCTGCCCTACAGGCGCTTCGAATTCTTCAAGCTGGCGGCGAGGCCGGCTGCTCAAGCAGGAATGAAGCATCGGCAAACTTACACATGATTGCACGCTGTAATCCTGCTCTAGTGTCCTGAATCTGAAGTTCGTTGTATCGGCGATTCGCGAGGCTTTGCCAGATTAGGCTCGTTGAATGGCGGGGCTGAACGATGAGCGTTGCGCGCGGGGAACTGGTGCTGAGCGAGGCAG
>JAESFS010000024.1_pt1 | contig 99211 bp, 92 predicted proteins | sample 9269441 | NCBI WGS metagenome assembly JAESFS01 (sample SAMN14502548, study PRJNA617105) | algae metagenome | isolation source: Scytolyngbya sp. HA4215-MV1 and co-occurring heterotrophs from sample from... | place: USA: Laie Falls, Oahu, Hawaii | collected 2010-08-22
GATCGGCGTCATGTACGGCTCGCCCGAGACGACGACCGGCGGCAACGCGCTCAAGTTCTACGCCTCCGTGCGCCTCGACATCCGCCGCATCGGCGCGATCAAGGACCGCGAGGAGGTGGTGGGCAACACGACCCGCGTGAAGGTGGTGAAGAACAAGGTCGCCCCGCCTTTCAAGCAGGTCGAGTTCGACATCATGTATGGCGAGGGCGTCTCCAAGGTGGGCGAACTGGTCGACCTCGGCGTCAAGGCTGGCATCGTCGAGAAGTCCGGCGCCTGGTTCTCCTATGACAGCCAGCGTCTCGGCCAGGGCCGCGAGAACGCCAAGACATTCCTGAAGCAGAACCCCGATGTCGCGGCCAAGATCGAGGGCCAGATCCGCCAGAATGCCGGCCTGCTGGCCGATCGGATCCTGGAGAACATCAGCCCCTCTGCCGAGGACCTGGACGAAGGCGAAGCCTGAGCCTGGTCCCGGCCCTGGGACCCTCGGCCGCGGGCGTGAAGCCCTCGGCATGTCTCCTCACCGTGGTGCGCGGGCCTTGTGGCCCGCCCCCCTGATCTCCTGGCCGGCGGCGCGCAAGGGCCCCGCTTGGGCCCGCTGGGGCCAGCAGCCGCCAGCGGATTGTCTCGACACGCGCCCGGTGCGCCACTAAAAAGCCCGCAGTCCCCATCCGCGGCCCCTGGCCGCGCCTATTGCGAGCGAGAGCCGGCGTATGAGCGGCGTGAACGAGATCCGGTCCACCTTCCTGGACTACTTCGGCAAGAACGGTCACGAGGTCGTCGCATCGAGCCCGCTCGTTCCGCGCAACGATCCCACGCTGATGTTCACGAACGCCGGCATGGTGCAGTTCAAGAACGTCTTCACCGGCGCGGAGAAGCGGCCCTATTCGCGCGCAGCGACGTCCCAGAAATGCGTGCGGGCGGGTGGCAAGCACAACGACCTCGACAATGTCGGCTACACAGCGCGCCACCACACCTTCTTCGAGATGCTGGGGAATTTCTCCTTCGGCGACTACTTCAAGGAACACGCCATCGAGCTCGCGTGGAACCTGATCACCCGCGAATTCGGCCTGCCCGCCGACAAGCTGATGGTCACCGTCTACCACGAGGACGACGAGGCGCATGCCCTCTGGCGCAAGATCGCCGGGCTGCCCGACAGCAAGATCATCCGCATCGCGACGTCGGATAATTTCTGGGCCATGGGCGATACGGGGCCTTGCGGTCCGTGCTCCGAGATCTTCTACGACCACGGCGATCATATCCCCGGCGGCCCGCCCGGTTCGCCCGACGAGGACGGCGACCGGTTCATCGAGATCTGGAACCTCGTCTTCATGCAATTCGAGCAAGTCGCGCCTGGGGAGCGACTGCTGCTGCCCAAGCCCTCGATCGACACCGGCATGGGACTGGAGCGAATCTCCGCCGTGCTCCAGGGCACGCACGACAATTACGAAACCGACATGATGCGTGCGCTGATCCGCGCCGTGGCCGAAGTCACGGGCGTGGAGCCGGATGGGCCGCAGAAAGCCAGCCACCGCGTCATCGCGGATCACCTGCGCGCCTCGTCCTTCCTGGTCGCCGATGGAGTGCTCCCGTCGAACGAGGGCCGCGGCTACGTGCTGCGCCGGATCATGCGCCGCGCCATGCGCCACGCCGAGCTGCTTGGCGCGCGCGAGCCGGTCATGTGGCGGCTCGTTCCCGCGCTGGTGCGGGAGATGGGCCACGCCTATCCCGAGCTCGTGCGGGCCGAACCGCTGATCACGGAGACGCTGCGGCTGGAGGAGACGCGCTTCCGCAAGACGCTCGAGCGGGGCCTCGGTATCCTGGAGGAAGAGGCGCGCAAGCTCGGGGCCGGGCAGAAGCTCGCGGGCGAAGTGGCGTTCACGCTGTACGACACCTTCGGCTTCCCCCTCGACCTCACGCAGGATGCGCTGCGCTCGCGGGACATCGGCGTGGATCTCGACGCCTTCAACGCCGCGATGGAGCGCCAGCGCGAGATGGCGCGCGCGGCCTGGGCGGGATCGGGCGAGTCCGCGACCGAGACGGTCTGGTTCTCCGTCAAGGAGAAGACCGGCGCGACCGAATTCCTCGGCTACGACACCGAGACCGCCGAGGGCGTGGTGACCGCCTTGCTGCGCGACGGCAAGCCGGTGGACCGGCTCGAGGCCGGCCAGGAGGGCATCGTCGTCCTCAACCAGACGCCGTTCTACGCGGAGTCCGGCGGTCAGGTCGGCGACACCGGCCGCATGATCGGGTCCGATGTCACGCTGGCCGTCACCGATACGCAAAAGAAGCTTGGCGATCTCTTCGCCCATCTCGTCCGGGTCGAGAACGGCGCGGTCAGGGTCGGGGACCCCCTCGAACTCGCCGTCGATCATGGGCGCCGGGGTGCGATCCGGTCCAACCACTCGGCGACGCACCTGCTGCACGAGGCGCTGCGCCAGGTGCTGGGCGACCATGTCGCGCAGAAGGGCTCGCTCGTCGCGCCCGATCGCCTGCGCTTCGACTTCTCGCACCCCAAGCCCATCAGCGAGGCCGAACTCTCCGAGATCGAGACCATCGTGAACCGCGTTGTGCGTCAGAACGGTGCGGTCGTGACCCGGCTGATGGGCGTCGAGGAGGCCGTGGAATCCGGCGCGCGCGCGCTGTTCGGGGAGAAGTACGGGGACGAGGTGCGTGTGGTCTCGATGGGCCACAACGAGCAGCCCTCCAACAGCACGTTCTCCATTGAACTGTGCGGCGGCACGCATGTGGCCCGGACGGGGGACATCGGGCTCGTCAGCATCCTGGGCGAGGGGGCCGTCGCCGCCGGCGTTCGCCGCATCGAGGCCGCCTCGGGCGAAGGCGCGCGGCTTCACCTCGTACAGGACAGCCACCGCCTCAAGGACATCGTTTCACAGCTCAAGGTCGGCCCGGCCGACGCTTCGGAGCGGCTTGCGAACCTTCTCGAGGAGCGGCGCAAGCTGGAACGCGAACTCGTCGAGGCTCGCAAGAAGCTCGCGATGGGCGGCGGCGGATCGGGCGAGGCCGGCGTGCGCGACGTCTCCGGCGTGAAGCTGCTGGCCCGGGCCGTGACGGGCATCGACATGCGGGACCTCAAGAGCCTCGCCGACGAAGGCAAGAAGCAGATCGGCTCCGGCATCGTTGCAATTGTCGGCGTCGGGGATGACGGCAAGGCTGGCGTGGTGGTGGGCGTCACCGGCGATCTGACGGGCCGCTTCAGCGCGGTCGATCTCGTGCGCGCCGGCTCCGAGCAGCTGGGCGGCAAGGGTGGCGGCGGGCGGCCCGACATGGCGCAGGCCGGCGGGCCGGACGGCACGAGGGCGCAGGCGGCGCTCGACGCCATCGAAGCGGCGATCGGGACGCTATGACCGGGATGTCGCAGCTGCTGGGGCGCAAGCGCGTCCTGCGCCTGCGGCATCGGACGTACGAAGTGCTGGAGCAGGCGCTCCCCGGTGACACGTTTGCCCGCTGGGTGCACATCGGCCTCATGGCCTGGATCGTGGCCAGCGTGGCTGCGGTCGTTCTGGAATCGGTCCCGAGCTACAACGAAGCGTTCGAACTCGAGTTCCTCCTGGTCGAGGTCGCCTCGATCGCGGTGTTCACCGCCGAGTACCTGCTGCGGCTTTGGGCGTCCGTCGATTATCCGCCTTACCGGCATCTCGGCGGCCTGCGGGCCAGGCTGCGCTTCGCCCTCACAGGCGGGGCGATCGTCGACCTGCTGGCCATCGTGCCGTTCTACCTCTCGCTCGTCATGGAGACCGACTTCCGGGTCTTCATCGTCTTCAGGCTGGTGCGCTTCCTGAAGCTGGCGCGCTACTCGCCGGGCATGCGTTCGCTCTATGAAGCCGTGTTCGAGGAGCGCCGGGCGCTCGCCGCCTGCCTCATCATTCTGTCGGGCCTGGTCCTGGCGTCCGCCTCGATCATGCATCTCGTCGAGCGGACGGCGCAGCCGGACAAGTTCGGCACCATCCCGGACGCCATGTGGTGGGCCGTGATCACCCTGGCCACGGTTGGTTACGGCGACGTCGTGCCGATCACCGTTCTCGGCAAGATCGTCGCGTCCATCACGGCGCTGATGGGCCTCATCATGATCGCTCTCCCCGTCGGCATCGTCGCCACGGCTTTTGCGGAGGTCATCCACCGGCGCGATTTCGTCGTCACCTGGGGCATGATCGCGCGGGTGCCGCTGTTCGCCGACCTGGGAGCCGAGGAGGTCTCGCAAATCCTTCAGCTGCTGCGGTCGCAGGCGGCGGAGAGCGGCGAGATCATCGTCCGCAAGGGCGACGTCGGCCACAGCATGTATTTCATCGCGTCTGGCCAGGTCGAAATCGAGCTTCCGCACGGCAAGCACGCACTGCTCGGCGACGGTCAGTTTTTTGGAGAGATGGCGGTGCTGAGGAGCACGCGCCGCTCGGCGACGATCCGTGCGCTCACGCGCACGCAGTTGCTGGTCCTGGACGCCAGCGACCTGCGCCTGCTGATGGCGGCCCGGCCGGATATCGCGACCCGCATTCGCGAGGTGGCGGCGGCGCGCGCGGAAGAGCAGCGCGTCGAGGCCAGCCATGCGAGGGCCGCCGAGGAGAGTGGGCGGGTCGCTGCCGAGGGCGGCGCGTCAGAGGGGCCCTCGTCCGAAGCCGTTCCGCCGCCCGAGGCGAAAGAAGCGCCCGGCGCGCCCGCTGCGCTCGGCATTCCCGACATCGAACTCCCTCCGCTGGAGGACGCCGGCGACGAACCCGACGACGAGCCGCCGACCCGGCAGGGCCGGCGCGCCGGCCGCACCTTGCCGCGCAAGCGACGCTGAACGGCGCACGAAAAAGCCCGGCGCGGGGCGCCGGGCTGGTCGTTCGATGAAGTGTCGCCGTTGAGCAGGCTGTCTGCGCTCAGGCCATGGCCTTGCGCAGGTTCTCGTCGATCTTGTCGAGGAAACCGGTCGTCGAGAGCCACTTCTGGTCGGCGCCCACGAGCAGCGCGAGGTCCTTGGTCATGAAGCCGGCCTCGACCGTGTCGACGCAGACCTTCTCCAGCGTGTCGGCGAACCGGGAGAGTTCCGCGTTGCCGTCGAGCTTGGCGCGGTGCGCGAGCCCCCGCGTCCAGGCGAAGATGGAGGCGATCGAGTTCGTGGAGGTCTCCTTGCCCTTCTGGTGCTCGCGGTAGTGGCGCGTCACGGTGCCGTGCGCCGCCTCGGACTCGACGATCTGGCCGTCCGGCGTCATCAGCACGGAGGTCATCAGGCCCAGCGAGCCGAAGCCCTGCGCCACGATGTCGGATTGCACGTCGCCATCGTAGTTCTTGCAGGCCCAGACGTAGCCGCCGGACCATTTCAGCGCCGAGGCGACCATGTCGTCGATCAGCCGGTGCTCGTAGGTGATGCCGGCCGCATCGAACTTCGCCTTGAACTCCGCCTGGAACACCTCCTCGAAGATGTCCTTGAAACGCCCGTCATAGGCCTTGAGGATCGTGTTCTTGGTCGAGAGGTAGACTGGATATTTCCGGTTCAGTCCGTAGTTCAGCGAGGCGCGGGCGAAGTCACGGATGGAGTCGTCGAGGTTGTACATCGACATGGCGACGCCGGAGCCCGGGAACTTGAAGACTTCCTTCTCGATCACCGTGCCGTCGTCGCCCTCGAACTTGATGGTGAGGCGGCCCTTGCCGGGCACCTTGAAGTCCGTCGCGCGGTACTGGTCGCCGAAGGCATGGCGGCCGACGACGATGGGTTGCGTCCAGCCCGGCACCAGGCGCGGCACGTTCTTGCAGATGATGGGCTCGCGGAAGATGACGCCGCCCAGGATGTTGCGGATCGTGCCGTTGGGCGACTTCCACATCTCTTTGAGGTTGAACTCCTTCACCCGCGCCTCGTCCGGCGTGATGGTGGCGCACTTCACGCCGACGCCGACCTTCTTGATGGCGTTGGCGGCGTCGACCGTCACCTGATCGTTGGTCGCGTCGCGGTGCTCCACCGAGAGATCGAAGTACTGCAGGTCGACGTCGAGATAGGGGTGGATCAGCTTGTCCTTGATGTACTGCCAGATGATCCGGGTCATCTCGTCGCCGTCGAGCTCGACGACCGGATTCGCGACCTTGATCTTCGCCATGATGAAGCCTTTCGCTGCAGCCTTTTCGGGCCCGGTTGGCCCATCTGACGGGGAATCCGGGGCGTCCTGACCCGGAATGAATGATCCGGCGCCCGTATAGCACCCGGGCCATGGCGGGCAAAGCACGCCCTTCGGTGAAGAGCGCGGCCAGGCTCGCCCCGCGCTCGCAGGGCGGGCGGGAGAAGCGAACGGCGCGCGGAACGAGTGTCAAATCTTAAGCCGGCGACGTTATGCTCTGTTGACCGAACCTGGATCGAAGGACCCATGACTGACCGCAAGGCGATCGGCTATTTCCGGATGTCGACCAAAGCCGGCGCGCTCATGCGCTCGGACCTGGAGAGCCAGCGCCAGACCCTGCGCGAGTACGCGGCTGCAGCCGGGCTGCGCGTCGTCGGCGAGTGCGTCGACTATGAGAACGGGAAGCGCGCTGAGCGCACCCAGCTCGCCAAGGCGCTGGCCGCCTGCGCAGAGTGCGGCGGCCTGCTCGTCATTCCCATGCTGGGACCACTTGCCCGGGATCCGACATTCTACATCCAGCTGCATGTCGCGAATGTCGACTTCACGATCCTCGACATGCCAGGCATCACGCGCGCGAGCCTGCTCTCCATGGGCCAGGCCGCACAGGGGCCGACGCCCGTCGGAAAGCCCAGGCGAGCTGAGCCTTTTCGGCCCGCGGCCCGAGGCCGGGTCCAAGGATCGACATTCCTCTGCGGGTGAAGTTTTGACCGGGTTTTTTAACCCGCCGTTAGGCCGCAGAGGAGCAGCCTGTAAATATTTAAGAATTGATTTTGAGGACGCTCACCATGATCAGGCAAAAGCGCGCCGTGCTGTATGCGCGCATCCGTGAGAAGCCCGAGTCGTCGGAACGCGCGCAGGTCGGCGCCGATCTTCAGGCGCTGCAGAATTTTGCCCAGCATCGCGCGCTCAAGGTGGTCGGCGTTTTCGTCGATCGCTACGGCGACCGGCGCACCAAGCGCGAGGAGCTCGAGAAAGCGACGGCGCTTTGCCGGGACCTCGACGCCATGCTCGTGATCGCGCGGATCGGGCCCATGGTGGACGATTCCAGCTTCTATGAGGAGTTGCACCTCGCGGAGGTGGATTTCGTCGTGCTGCAGGATCGGAAGCTTTCGCGCGAGACGGTGTTGCGGATGGGACTGCAGGTGTTCCGCTCCGACAAGAGGATGTCGGGCGACGCAGAAGCCGAGCCGCTGTCGCCGCCTCGGTGAGCTGGGGGGCTGAGTCCCGTGTGCCGCGGGTCGCGCGTGGCCAGCTCTCACTGGCGGCTTTTTTTCGTCATCGGAATTCCCCTGGTTCGAGCGATGCTCTAGACCATGGCCGGCCCAGCGGCGGCATCGGCCGTGCGCGGACGGGCTTGCGGGAGCAGCATGCCGGGCGCCGGGACCGACCATACGCGTGAAAGCCTGAGCGGCGGCCCGGCCGTGATCCTCGTGGAGCCGCAGCTCGGCGAGAACATCGGCATGGCGGCGCGCGCCATGGCGAATTTCGGGCTCACCGAGTTGCGGTTGGTGCGCCCGCGCGGCAAGTGGCTGCACCAGAAGACGCGGGCCGCGGCGGCGGGGGCGGAATTCATCCTCGACGCCGCGCAGGTGTTCCCCACTTTGCGGGAGGCCATCGCGGACCTAAACTACGTGATGGCCACCACAGCCCGCGAGCGTGGCCAGGGCAAGCCCGTGCTGGGGCCTGACGAAGCAGCGGCCGAAGCCGTTCGCCGGACGGCGGAGGGCCAGAGCGCGGGCATCCTGTTCGGACGCGAGCGCACAGGTCTCGAGAACGACGACATCGCCATGGCGGACGTCATCGTCACCTTCCCGGTGAACCCGGCCTACGCCTCGCTGAACCTGTCCCAGGCCGTGCTGCTGATGGGCTATGCATTCATGACAGCGCGCGGCGCGACGGCGCTGCCCTTCGCCACGAAGATGCGCTGGGGACCGGCCAAGCGCGAGATGGTGTTGTCCTTCTTCGATTACCTGGAGGATCAGCTCGAGGCGCGCGGCTTCTTCCGCCCGGTTCACAAGCGGCCGGTGATGAGCCGCAACCTGCGGAACATCTTCCACCGCATCGGCCTGTCCGAGCAGGACGTGCGGACGCTGCGCGGCATGGTGGTTCGGCTGGTGGAGGGCCCGCGCGAGCCGCAGACGAAGAAGCGCAAAGGCCCCAAGCAGACGCCCAAAGGCACGCGGCCCGGCGGCGCGGAGCCTGCCGCCCCCTCGCCGGACGGAGCGGACGCACCCGGCCCGGTCACGCGGCGTTAACCGGACAGGCGCACCGTGGGCTCCCGCTCGCAATCGCGCGTTGTGGCTGCTGATTCCCATGCGTGTCGATCTTCTCGCCGGAACGGTTTATGACGGGGCGGCAATGTCCGCTGGCGCCCCTGCTTCCGCGCGCCGCCCGATGTCCCACTGGCCGGCTCCCATCGCGTCCACCATGCATCCGCCCACCATTCTCGTGTTCGACAGCGGCCTTGGCGGGCTCACCGTGTTCTCGGAGGTCGCGAGGGTCCGGCCGGACGCCCGCTTCATCTACGCCGCCGACGATGCCGGCTTTCCCTATGGGCGGCTGTCCGAGGAAGCGCTGGTCGCCCGGGTCGTCGAGGTCATGGAGCGGCTTCTGGCTCGGTTCGCGCCCGACCTCGTGGTGGTCGCCTGCAACACGGCGTCCACCCTGGTCCTGCCGGCCTTGCGGGCGCGCTTCGCCACGCCGTTCGTCGGCACGGTGCCTGCCATCAAGCCGGCGGCAGAGCGCTCCCTGACGCGCCACGTGGCCGTGCTGGCGACGCCAGGCACGGTGAAGCGGGACTACACGCAGGAACTGATCCGCAGCTTTGCGGGGGATTGTCGCGTCACGCTGGTCGGATCCACGCGGCTGGCCGGCATCGCCGAAGCCCATCTGCGCGGCGAAGCGGCCTCCGACACGGAGATCGCAGCGGAGATCGCGCCGTGTTTCCCCTCGGATGGCGCGCGCACCGACACGATCGTGCTGGGTTGCACCCACTATCCCCTCCTGCGCGATGCTCTGGAGCGGCTCGCGCCCTGGCCTGTCACCTGGATCGATCCGGCCCCGGCGATCGCGCGCAGGGTGCTGCATCTCGCCGGCGGGCCGCTCGCGCCGCAGCGGGGCGCAGAGACCGCGCTGGCCGTGTTCACGTCCGGCGACGGCGTCACGCCGGCTCTCTCCCGGGCCCTGGCGGAGCGTGGCCTGCCCGCCGTGCTGGTCGAGAGGATGCCGCTGCGCTGAGCATGCGCACATGCCGGCGCGTTGACACGGGCCGGGGCCTCCTGTAACAGCCTCCCCAGCGCGGGCCTCAGACGGCCCGCGCTTCATTTGACGCACCCGTGGCTCCGCGCGAACGCTCGCAAGGAACCTGTCGGCCGGTTTACCGGCAGAGGAGGGCGCGTTCCTCGAACTCGATTCCGAGAGGAACTGCGATGACAAAGCGCGCAGAAGCCAAGTACAAGATCGACCGCCGCCTCGGCCAGAACATCTGGGGCCGCCCGAAGAGCCCGGTCAACCGGCGCGAATACGGCCCCGGCCAGCATGGCCAGCGCCGCAAGGGCAAGCTCTCCGACTTCGGCACGCAGCTGCGCGCCAAGCAGAAGCTCAAGGGCTTCTACGGCAACATTTCCGAGAAGCAGTTCCGCAAGTACTACGCCGAGGCCATCCGCCTGAAGGGCGACAGCGGCGAGAACTTGATCGGCCTGCTCGAGCGCCGCCTCGACGCCACGGTGTATCGCGCCAAGTTCGTCGCGACCCCGTTCGCCGCCCGCCAGTTCGTGAACCACGGCCATGTCCGCGTGAACGGCAAGCGCGTCAACATCGCCAGCTACCAGGTCAAGGTCGGCGACGTGGTCGAGGTGAAGGACGCCTCCAAGCAACTCGCCATCGTGCTCGAGGCGTCCCAGCTGCCCGAGCGTGACGTGCCCGACTATCTGGAAGTCGACCACAGCAAGATGACCGCCAAGGTCGCCCGCATCCCGGGCCTGGCGGAGGTTCCCTACGCCGTGCAGATGGAGCCGAACCTGGTCATCGAGTTCTACTCGCGCTGATCAGACGACCGGAACGTCCTGCCGATCGATCGGGCCGCTGGAAACAGCGGCCCTTTTGCTGTGACCATGGCGTGATCCGGTGAGCGCCCCAGCGCTTTCAACGATGTCAAGATTTGCCAAGAACATCGGCAGGCGATGACGCATGACGACCGCTCAAATGTTTCATCAAATCTGCGGCGCGCCGAGATCTTTGGATTAAGGCAGCTCTGGCATGGTGGCGTCTCATTCAGGAGTGCCTTCCATGCGTATTGCCGCTGCCGCTCTGCTCGTGTTGCTGTCGTCCATTCCATCCTTCGCCGCCGAATGCGCCGAGGCGGTTTCGACGATGCGGCAGGCGAACACGCGATACCGCAACGGCATGAACGAGCTGCGCGTGATGCAGCGGGATCTCGGACCTGCTGGTTCGCGCTCGGACGAGGCGGTGCTGCGTTCGTTTCGACGCTATGCCTCCGCACAGCGCGAGCTCCACGAGCAGCGCCTGCACATCATCGCGCTCTATCGCGGGCTCGTCGACGATGACTGCCAGCCCTTCGACCGGCAGGGCTACGAGGCGACCCTGGATGATTTCCGCTTGATGACCGAAGCCGAGCAACGCGTGCTGTCCGAGGCGCGCCGGGTCATGACCGCCACGGCCGCCATCCGCTGATCCTGCCGTTTCGCGCGATCGCCGACCGCTGCCCGCGTCGTTCTTTGTGGCGCCGGCGTGGGCTCCTCACTTCGGCGAGGGCATCGCCATTTCCGCCATCTCGCCCTTGGGACGTTCGGTGACGAGGCTCTGGCCCGTGACGAGGTAGTAGACCGTCTCGGCGATGTTGGTGGCGTGATCGCCGATGCGTTCGAAGTTCTTGGCGCTGAACAGCAGGTGCGTGCAGAACCCGATGTTGCGCGGATCTTCCATCATATAGGTGAGCAACTCGCGGAAGAGCGAGTTGTAGAGGTTGTCGATGTCGCCGTCGTGCTGCCAGACGTCGAGGGCGGCCGCCGAGTCGCGCTGGGTGTAGGAGTCGATCACGCGCTTGAACTGCTGCAGAGCCATCAGGCTCATGTGGTTGAGGCCGGCCAGCAGCTTCTGGGGCGGGAACTGCCCCTCCATCGCCAGGATGCGCTTGGCGACGTTCTTGACGAGGTCGCCGACGCGCTCGAGGTCGTTGGCGATGCGGATCGTCGCCACGATGTCGCGCAGGTCGATCGCCATCGGCTGGCGGCGCGCGATGGTCAGGATCGCCTTCTCCTCGACCTCGCGCTGCAGCTGGTCGAGCCGCGCGTCGGTCGTGATGATCTGCTGGGCGAGACGGACGTCCTGCCGCTGGAGCGCGTCGACCGCGTCGCTCTGCATCTTCTCCGCGATGCCGCCCATCTCGGCGATCATGCGCTTGAGGTCCTTCAGGTCGGCGTCGAAGGCGGCAACGGTATGGTCGGTCATCATGCGCTCCAAGGGAAACCGTCTTCGGGAGAGGGGCATGCGGGCGTGCCGGGGCGCGAGCGCCGCGGCGCCCCGGTCAGCCGAAGCGTCCCGTAATGTAGTCCTGCGTGCGGCGGTCGGTGGGTGAGGTGAAGATCTTCGAGGTTTCGTCGAACTCGACCAGCTCACCGAGATACATGAAGGCCGTGTAGTCCGACACGCGGGCGGCCTGCTGCATGTTGTGCGTCACGATGGCGATCGTGTACTGCGACTTCAGCTCGTCGATCAGCTCTTCGACCTTGGCCGTGGAGATCGGATCCAGCGCCGAGCAGGGCTCGTCGAACAGGATGACCTCGGGCTTCACCGCGACGGAGCGGGCGATGCACAGGCGCTGCTGCTGGCCGCCGGAGAGGCTGAGCCCGGAGGCGTCGAGCTTGTTCTTCACCTCTTCCCACAACGCCGCGCCGCGCAGCGCGGTCTCGACGCGACCGTCCATCTCGCTCTTGGGCAGGTCCTCGTAGAGCCGGATGCCGAAGGCGATGTTGTCGTAGATCGACATCGGGAACGGAGTGGGCTTCTGGAACACCATGCCGATGCGCGCGCGCAGGAGGTTCAGATCCTGCGTGGGGTTGAGGATGTTGTCCCCGTCCAGCAGCACCTCGCCTTCGGCGCGCTGCTTCGGATAGAGGTCGTACATGCGGTTCAGGACGCGCAGCAACGTCGACTTGCCGCAGCCCGACGGCCCGATGAAGGCTGTGACCTTGCGGTCGTAGAGAGGCAGGTTGATGCTCTTCAGGGCGAGGTGCTGGCCGTAGAAGAACTTCAGGTCCTTCACCGAGACCTTCTCGGGGAGGTTGACCCTGTTCACGGCGACCCCGGCGGCTTGGGCGTTCATCAGGAAGTCCTCGATCCGGAAAGGCTGCGGGCGGTGATGCTGAGCACCAGCACGGTCATGGTGATGATGATGGCGCCGGCCCAGGCCAGGTTCTGCGAGTCCTTGTAGGGGCTCGAAGCGAACTGGAAGATGACGTAGGGCAGGTTTGCGATCGGCTTCGTCATATCGGTGGAGAAGAACTGGTTGTTCAACGCGGTGAACAGCAGCGGCGCAGTCTCGCCGCTGATGCGGGCCACCGCGAGCAGCACGCCCGTGACGAGACCCGACTTCGCGGCGGAATAGACCACCCGGCGGATCACCAGCGAGCGCGGCAGGCCCAGCGCATGGGCCGCCTCGCGAAGCGGGGTCGGAACCAGGCGGAGCATGTCCTCGGTCGTGCGCAGCACGACGGGCACCACGATGACGGCCAAGGCCATGCCGCCTGCGATGCCGGAGAAGTTGCCGAAGGGCTGCACGGCGATGTTGTAGATGAACAGGCCGATGACGATGGAGGGCGCGCTGAGCAGGATGTCGTTCACGAACCGCACCACGCTCGCGAGCTTGCTGTCACCGCTGTACTCGGCGAGGTAGGTGCCGGCCAGCATGCCGAGCGGGGCGCCGATAAGGACGCCGAGGCCGGTCATCATCAGAGAGCCGACGATGGCGTTGAGCAGGCCGCCGGCGCTGCCGGGCGGCGGCGTGTTCTGGGTGAAGACCTGAAGGTTGAGGCTGGAGAAGCCCTTCAGGAACAGCGAGCCCAGGATGAGGGTGAGCATGCCCAGGCCAAGCACCGTCGCGGCGACGGAGAGCACCATCCAGATGCTGCTGACGCGGGCGCGTCCGTTGTACTTCGAGAGGTCCTTCATGGCTCAGGTTCCCGCGCGGCGTTCGAGCCGCATCAGCATCAGACGCGCAGCGGCGAGGACGATGAAGGTGACGACGAAGAGGAGCAGGCCCAGCGTGATGAGGGCCGACGTGTAGAGGCCGGGCTCGGCCTCGCCGAACTGGTTGGCGATGGTGGCCGAGATCGTCGTTCCGGGATCGAGCAGGTTGCCGGTGATCCGGTTGGCGTTGCCGACCACGAAGGTGACGGCCATGGTCTCGCCGAGCGCGCGACCGAGCGCCAGCATCACGCCGCCGATGATGCCCACCTTGGTGTAGGGGATGACGACGTTCTTGATGACTTCCCAGCGCGTGCAGCCGAGCCCGTACGCCGATTCCTTCAGCATCGCCGGGACGGTCTCGAAAACGTCCCGGGTGATGGAGGTAATGAAGGGCAGCACCATGATGGCGAGCACGACGCCCGCCGTGAACAGCGAGAGGCCCGAGCCGAGCACGCTCTGCAGGAAGGGGTTGAGGACGAAGAAGCCCCACATGCCGTAGATGATGGACGGGATGCCGGCCAGGAGCTCGATGGCGATGCCGATCGGCCGCCGCATCACCGGCGGGCAGAGCTCGGTCAGGAAGATCGCCACGCCGATGCCGACCGGTACGGCGATGACCATGGCGATCATCGAGGTGACCAGCGTGCCGTAGATGGAGGGCGCGGCGCCGAACTTGTCGAGCGGCGGGTTCCACGACTGCCCGGTCAGGAAGCCGAAGCCGAGCGCCTGGAAGGTGGGAATGGAGCCGTAGATCAGCGAAACGATCACGCCGCCCATGATGATGAGCACGGCGAGCGCGCTGAACCGGGTGAGGTTGTAGAACGCTGCGTCGGAGAGCTTGAAGCGGGCCAGCGCTTTCGCGCGGTCAGTCACGGCTGCGGTCACGCGGTTTGAACCCTGTAAAGCCAGATCGACCATTCGGTGTCTCCGTACCGGCCAGCTTGTGCAATCGGCACGCGGAAGGAAAGTGTGGACAGCGCTCCGCGGTCGCGTCGCGCGTGCAGGCGACAGGGGCCGGCCGCTCGACGCGGCCGGCCCTCGACCGGATTACTTCGCGAAGACGGCCTTGCCGCTGGCGTCCTTGACGTTCGTCCAGCTCTTTTCGATCAGATCAACGACGCTCTGCGGCATTGGGATGAAGTCCAGCTCCTCGGCGGCCTTGTCACCCTTGGTGAAGGCCCAGTCGAAGAACTTCAGGGCGTCGGCGGCGGCGGCCGGATCCTGCGGCTGCTTGTGGATCAGGATGAAGGTGGCGGCCGTCATCGGCCAGCTCTCCGGACCCTTCTGGTTCGACAGAACCACGCCGTAGCCGGGGGTGCCGGCCCAGTCGGCGTTGGCGGCGGCGGCCGAGAAGCTCTTCAGCTCCGGACCGACCGTCTTGCCGTCGGCGTTGATCATCTTGGTGTGGGAGAGCTTGTTCTGCTTGGCGTAGGCGTACTCGACGTAGCCGATGGCGCCCTTGGACTGCATCACGTTGTTGGCGACGCCGTCATTGCCCTTGGCGCCGACGCCGACGGGCCACTCGACGGCCGTGCCCACGCCGATCTTGGTCTTCCAGTCGGGGCTGACCTTGGCGAGGTAGTCGGTGAAGTTGAAGGTCGTGCCCGAGCCGTCAGCACGGCGGACCACCAGGATGTTGGCGGAGGGCAGGGTGACGCCGGGGTTCAGCTTGGCGATGGCCGGGTCGTTCCAGGTCTTCACCGTGCCGAGGAAGATGTTGGCGAGGGTGGGGCCATCCAGCGTGAGCTGGCCGGGCGTGATGCCGTCGAGGTTCACGACCGGGACGATGCCGCCCATGACCGCCGGGAACTGCACGAGGCCGCTCTTTTCGAGGTCATCCGCCTTCAGCGGCGCGTCCGTCGCGCCGAAGGTGACGGTCTTGGCCTGGATCTGCTTCACGCCGCCGCCGGAGCCGATCGACTGATAGTTGAGGCCGACGCCGGTATCCTTCTTATAGGTGTCGGCCCACTTGGCGTAGATCGGATAGGGGAAGGTGGCGCCGGCGCCGGTGATGTCGCCCGCGAGGGCGGGCGCTGCCGAAGCGGCGGCCGCCAGGCCGCCGGCGAGGACAAGGGTGCTGAGCTTCACGGATAACTCCCTGTCAAGGCTCCGGGGGAGCCGCCCGGATGGCGGCCGCCTTCTCCGAAGGAGCGACCCCGCAAACATGACGGCCGCTCACGCAGTCCCTATGACGGCAGCATGACAGTTGAATGACACGGGCGGTGCGTGGGAACCGAGCAGGAAAACCGCCGGTCCTTGGATCCGAGCCCACCCATGCCCCTCATGCTGAGGAAGCCCCGGACAAGGTCCGGGGCTGTCTCGAAGCACGGCGAAGGGTCGGGAAGAGACAGAGCGCGCCAGGTCGTTGGTCGTCCTTCGAGACGGCCGCTGCGCGGCCTCCTCAGGATGAGGCGCATGGGTGCGGCCAACCCAGGTTGTGGCCAGTCTCTGTTAATTCCCGTCCGGGTCGCCGAACACCCGCCTGAAGATCGTGTCGACCTGCTTCAGGTGGTAGCCGAGATCGAACTGCTCTTCCAGTTCGGTTGGGCTGAGCGCAGCGGAGACTTCCGGATCGGCCTTGAGCAAGCTGAGGAAGTCGCCTTCGCCGCGCCACACCGGCATGGCGTTGCGCTGCACGAGGCGGTAGGCGTCCTCGCGCGAGACGCCCTTCTGCGTGAGCGCCAGCAGAACGCGCTGCGAGTGCACGAGGCCGCCGAGGCGGTCCAGGTTCTTCTGCATGTTCTCCGGGTAGACCAGCAGCTTGTCGATGACGCCCGTCATGCGGGCGAGGGCGAAGTCCAGCGTCACGGTCGCATCGGGGCCGATCATGCGCTCCACGGAGGAGTGAGAGATGTCGCGCTCATGCCAGAGCGCGACGTTCTCCATGGCGGGCATCGCGTAGGCGCGCACCATGCGGGCGAGGCCGGTGAGGTTCTCGGTGAGGACGGGATTCCGCTTGTGCGGCATGGCAGAAGAACCCTTCTGGCCCGGCGAGAAGTACTCCTCCGCCTCCAGCACCTCGGAGCGCTGCAAATGCCGGATCTCGGTCGAAAGCCGCTCGATGGAGGACGCCACCACGCCGAGCGTGGCGAAGTACATCGCGTGCCTGTCGCGCGGGATGACCTGGGTCGAGACGGGCTCCGGCCTCAGGCCGAGCGCAGCGGCGACATGCTCCTCCACCCGCGGATCGATGTTGGCGAAGGTGCCCACTGCGCCGGAGATGGCGCAAGTAGCCACCTCCTCGCGAGCGGCCACGAGCCGGGTGCGGGAGCGCGCGAACTCGGCGTAGGCCTGGGCAAGCTTCACGCCGAAGGTGGTGGGCTCGGCGTGAATGCCGTGCGAGCGGCCGATGGTGGGCGTCATCTTGTGCTCGAAGGCGCGCTTCTTCAGCGCGGCGAGCAGTCCGTCCATGTCCTTCAGCAGGAGGTCCGTGGCGCGGACGAGCTGGATGTTGAAGCAGGTGTCGAGCACGTCCGAGGACGTCATGCCCTGGTGGATGAAGCGCGCGTCAGGCCCAACGAACTCCGCGAGATGCGTGAGGAAGGCGATGACGTCGTGCTTCACCTCGCGCTCGATGGCGTCGATGCGCTCGACGTCGAACGTCGCCGCGCCGCCCTTCTCCCAGATGGTCTTAGCCGCCTCTTTCGGGATCACGCCGAGTTCCGCCAGCGCGTCGCAGGCATGCGCCTCGATCTCGAACCAGATGCGGAACTTGGTCTCGGGAGACCAGATCGCAACCATCTCGGGGCGGCTATAGCGCGGGATCATGGCGTGTCCTTTTCATGTCCGGCGCGCGTAACACGGCAGCGGGGCAGGGGCAATGCGAAGCAACGCCGTGCCCTGCATCGCGCCCGGGATGACGGTTGCCCGATAGCCGGTCCGCTAAACGAGCACGCCGCTTGCCCTGTCCGCGGCGTCGCGGATTGCTGCAATGTTGGTCGCGTAACCAGCCGACCCGCCCTTGAAGACGGCCGAGCCGGCCACGAGCACGTTCGCGCCAGCCGCCGCGAGCTCCGGGGCGGTTTCGGGGGTCACGCCGCCGTCGATTTCGACGTCGATGGCCCGGCCGGCCACCATCTGCGCAACCTGCCTGACCTTGGGGACGACTTCGCGAATGAAGGCCTGCCCGCCGAAGCCCGGGTTCACCGTCATCAGCAGCACGAGGTCGATGCGGTCGAGCACGTGCTCGATGGCGGAGGCTGGCGTGGCGGGGTTCAGCACGACGCCGGCTTTCTTGCCGAGCGCCCGGACCGCCTGCAGCGTGCGGTGCAGGTGCGGCCCGGCTTCTGCATGGACGGAGATGATGTCCGCGCCGGCCTTGGCGAACGCCTCGATGTAGGGGTCCACCGGGGCGATCATGAGGTGGACGTCGAAGATCTTGGCCGAGTGGGGCCGCAGCGCCTTCACAACGTCGGGTCCGAAGGTGATGTTCGGGACGAAGTGCCCGTCCATCACGTCGAGGTGGATCCAGTCCGCGCCGGCGGCGTCGACCGCGCGGACCTCCTCACCGAGCTTGGCGAAGTCCGCGGCCAGGATCGAGGGAGCGATGAGCGTCGGCTTGGTCATGCGGGGCGGTTAGCACCCCGCGTGATCCTGCGCAACTTGTCGCCCCGGGGCGGCCCGAGCCGGACTGCCTGGTCCGATCAGGCGGCGACGCCAGCCGCCGGGGCCGTCCCGGTCTGTTCGGCGGTGGACTGCCCGGCCTGGGACTGGATGTTGAGCAGCGCCGCGAGGAAGGACGCCGGGGAACCGCCGCCATTCTCGCCATGGCCCTGTCCGCCCGCTTGATGGCTCTTGCCGTGATGCACGCCTGCCGCCAGCTCTTCCATAGAGACGGCGCCGTTCTTGTCGGTGTCCAGGGCGGAGAAGATAGCGTCGGCGGAGGCCTTCGCCTTGCCCGTCGTCTGGCTGGCCGCGTCGGTCGACTCTTCCTGCGTCTTGAGGAGCGAGGAGACGGTCTGGTCGATCTTCGCCTTGAAATCGAGGAATTCCTGGCGGGAGATCGACTTGTCGCCATCCGTATCGATCTTGGCGAAGATCTGGTTGAAGTCCGGCCGGGATGATTTCGCAGACCCCTTCGCGGACCCCTGGCCCGGCACGATTTGCCCGCTCTCGGTCCCCTGGCCGGTAATTCCTGCCTGTGACGTATCCTGCTGCTTTTTGCTGGATCCGAGGTGTTTCAGGGCCTTGAAGCCCACATCCGTGAGCAAAGAGGCTGCAATTCCGAGTGCGGCGACCATTTTGCGGTCCTTTCCCTGGCATTGATCCCGAGCGTCGGCCCATGCGGGCCGTCGTCTTGCGAAACATGTCGCAAGTTCAGGGCCACGCCGGCCCAGCATGCCGCGAGGTCGGTTCAGACGGTGGCGCGCTGGGTTTTCGGCACCATGACGCGGGCCAGCGGCGCGACCAGCAGCGGCGCGCAGTAAATCGGGAACTGCAGCAGGGAGAAGAACAGGTAGGTGTCCGGCGGGCAGGCCGACCCCATCGCCGCCACAAGCAGGCCCGTATTCCGCATGCCGCAGCCCAGACCCAGCACGAAGCTCTCGCCCTTGCCGAAACGCCGCATGGTGATCTGCGTCGCGGCGAACCCGAGCGCAGCCAGACCCGTGCCGAGCAGGAGGTAGCCGAGGACTTTCATGGGCGTGGAGAACGCAGCGGCGATGACGCCGTCCATCGCAGCGATGGCGAACACGAAATAGATGACGACGTTGAGGCCATCGAGTTCATTCTTCCAGCTCGCGAGGCGCGATGGGCCTGCGAGCCTCCGGAGCGCCAGGCAGGCGGCGCCGGACCCTGCAAGCAGGTAAAGCAGGCGCAATCCGAGCTGCAGGGGGTCGATGGGAACCGCCGCGCCCGCGATGAAATCCGCGAGGGGAGGCGCGACCAGGGGCGAAGCGACCAAGGTCAGGACCAGCAGCATGATGCCGAGGCTGTTGTCGAGCCCCAGCAGCGCGGCATAGACGGGGAAACCCATGAGCGGGGGCGCTGCGGCCACCAGCGTGATTCCGAGCAGCAGCCCCGGCCCGACAGCATCGCGGCCGATCATCAGGAGACCAGCCTCGATCATCGCCGGCATGCCGAAGGTGATCCAGGCGAAGGCGATCGCCAGCCTGGCGGGCCTGTTCAGCACGCGCCTCACTCCGCCGAAGTCGGCGCGCGCGAAGGCGAGCGTGACGAAGAAGAAGATGCAGACCGGCAGGATAGGGCGCATCGTGGACGCGAGGCCGGGCAAGGCGAGGCCGAGGAAAATGGAGACGGCAAACCCTTGGGGGCCCCGCCGTCCAAGCGCCGCCAGCAGGCCGAGCGGGACAGAGAGCAGGGCCGTCATGCCGCCGCGTGAACCGCCGATGAAGCCAGGCGCCCCGATGCGGGGTGCAGCACCGGGGAGGGAACGGCCGGAGCTTCCGGGGTAGGGATGGCTCGATGCGGGATCACGGCGATGATCTTGGACACGATCTTGCTTTCACGTCTTCTGCCCGCTCACCGCGAAAGGGTGTGATCCTAGCAGGACGTGAGCCTCGTTCAGGAGCCGCTTTTCCGCGCAAGGGCGGGCAATACATGCTAACGCGGCAAAGCAGGCACAAAGGCGCTTATTCTTCGCATAAATGACTGCGATACTCGATCCTAAAGCAAGATTGTGCGAACAATTCTCCTCGATTTAGCACATTCGACCAGATATATCTCTGGCTTCTCAGGCGCAGGTGGAACGGTCATGCAGCGCGACGTCGTCGTTTTGGGTGCGGGGATCATCGGACTGGCGACGGCCCTGAAACTGCAGGAGGCCGGGCGCTCGGTCGCCCTGGTCGACAAGCGAGCGGCCGGCGAAGGGACCAGCTTTGGGAACGCCGGGATCATCGAGCGCGCTTCGATCTACCCCTACGCTTTTCCGCGCCAGATCAAGGATCTGGTCCGGTATGCGCTGAACGGCACGCCCGAGGCCCATTACCACCTGCGCTCGTTGCCCAAGCTCGCGCCGTGGCTGGCCCGCTACTGGTGGAACTCGTCGCCCAAGGGGCACGAGGCCGCGATGCGCGCGGCCGTGCCGCTGATCGAGCACTCCGTCAGCGAGCATGAGCCGCTCATCGAGGCCGCAGGGGCGGAGTCCCTCGTGCGCCGCACGGGGTGGATCAAGCTGTTCCGCGGCGAGGAGAAGTTCAAGAAGGCGCTGGCCGAGGTGGAGAAGCTGAAACCCTTCGGCCTCACCTGCGACGTCCTCGACGCAGCGGGCGTGCGGGAGCGCGAGCCCAACCTGGCCGACGACATCCTCGGAGCCGTCCACTACCGCGATCCCGTGTGCGTCAACGATCCCGCCGCGCTCTCTCTGGCGTATCTCCGGCTGTTCCAGAAGCGGCGAGGACTGTTCCTGGCGGGAGACGCGCGCACGCTGGCCCAGAGCGGATCGGGCTGGACGATCGCGACGAAGGAGGGGCAGCTCGACACGCGCGACGTCGTGCTCGCGATGGGGCCCTGGTCCGACCTCGTCACGAAGCAGTTCGGCTACGACTTCCCGATCGCGGTGAAGCGTGGCTACCACATGCATTACAAGCCGGCCGGCAACGCCGTCCTGAACCACACGGTTCTCGACGCCGAGAACGGCTACGTGCTGGCGCCCATGGCGCGAGGCATCCGGCTCACCACCGGAGCCGAATTCGCGGACCGCGACTCTCCGCCCACGCCCGTCCAGCTCGGCCGGACGGAGCCGCATGCGCGCCGTCTCTTTCCGCTCGACGAGCGCGTCGACCCCAAGCCGTGGGTGGGCAACCGGCCCTGCACGCCGGACATGCTGCCCATCATCGGCGAGGCGCCCCGGCACAAGGGCCTCTGGTTCGCCTTCGGCCACGCCCACCACGGCCTGACGCTGTCCGCCGTGACAGGCCGCCTGCTGGCCGAGATGATGACGGGCGGAACGCCCTTCACGGATCCCACGCCGTACGCGGCGACGCGCTTCGCCTGACCCTCATGGCGAAACCATGATGCGGCCGAAGCGATCCTTCCAGGCGGGAAGGCTGCCGGGGTAAGGCAGCGCGCGCGCTTCGTAAACCCCGCGCACGATGGCGCGCGCAAGGCAATCCGCCGCGGCGATCGCGAGTTCGTTCAGGCCCATCACGGGATCCTGCAGCGGCTCGTACCCCGTCGCCGCCGCGAACACGATGTCGCCGTCGAGCGGCGTATGCGCCGGCCTGATCGCCCTGCCGAGGCCGTCGTGAGCGGCAAGCGCGAGGCGCTTGGCCTGGGATTTCGTCAGGATGGCGTCCGTCGCCACCAGGGCGATCGTGGTGTTCTCGCCGGGACCGCCTTTCAGCCGGGGCTCGAGATGGCCGCTCGGCCAGCTGACCGGCGTCCCAAGCCCCCCGAACTCGCCATCCCGCTCATAAGGCGCGGCCCAGAAATGCGGTCCATCGCCAATGGTCACCGAGCCGACCGCATTGACGACGACCAGCGCGCCGACCGTGTAGCCCGAAGCCGTTCGGGAACTCGCCGAGCCGACGCCGCCCTTCAGGGTCGACGTGGTCGCGCCATAGCCCGCGCCGGCGGTGCCCAGCACGAGGGGTTGTCCGACCGCCTCGCAAGCGGCGATGCCGAGGGAAAAGTAGGGCGGTTGCCGCCCCCAGTCCTTGTCGCCGCCATTCAGGAGATCGAACACGATCGCCTGGGGCACGATCGGGACGGTGCGCGGCCCGATCCGAAAGCCGCGCCCCTGCTCGGCCAGGACGGCCATGACGCCGCCGGCCGCATCAAGCCCGAAGGCCGACCCACCGCTGAGCACGATGGCGTCGACCTCCTGGACTGTCATTTCGGGCTCGAGCAGGGCCGTGTCGCGCACGCCCGGCCCGCCGCCGTGAATGGCGACCGACGCTACACTCGGGCGGTCGAAGACTGTGACGCTGGCGCCTGTGGCGTGACGCTCCGAGTGCGCTTGCCCGACCCGAAGTCCACGAACGTCTGTGATGAGGTTCTGCACAGCTCCACATATTGCTGAAGCGCGGCATCCTCGGCAAGACGCTGCTGAAGCGCTTCATCGAAGCGGGAGGGCTCGCGGACCGCCATGGGCATGGCGGCGTGACGCTCCATGGAAGCGAGCACGGCGGTCGCTCCGATGCCGACCAGAAGCATGACGTCGAACAGCAGCGCGCCGAGATTGCCCGGGGCGCCGACGGCGGTGAGAACGAGGACGAGGAGCGCGGCGCCCGCGCAGGCGCGCCCGGCGACGGACATCTCCGGGCCCTCGCTCCGTGCAAACATGCTCACGATGAAGCTCATGCCGAGCGCCACCGCGGCGATGCCGAACGCGACCAGGACGGGTTGCGCCCGTATGGGCTCCAGCCCGTTCGCCGCGAGAAAGCTGCCGATGGTTTCCAGCGACAGTCCCGTCATGGCTGCGAAAGGACCTGGGGCGGTCGTGGCTGTCGCCATCGAAAGACCGCTGACGCACCAGAACACGCCCCAGAATCCCAGCGCGCCGCTCGCGACACTGCTCATGCGCATCATCGAAATAACTCCTGAAATAAAACCACTGAAATGCGGCAAGCAAGAATGATAGATGCCGTAAAACGAGGTGATATTACGCAATTTGCGTGGGTATTGAACTCAGAATCGGGCAAATGAATAAAAGCGAGTATTTGTAGTTATTTAAAATTGATTCAAATTGAAATCATCATGACTTTGCTGTTTGTTTTCAGCGGCGAATCCGGCCGCCCGGTGGGCAGCCCGCACGGCTGACGCCGAGCCGAAGGGGCGTCGCCATGCGGATCCGGGAACGGCGCCCGACATTTTCCGGCCGATCCCTCCGCAACCAAGTGTTTCACGCGGCCGTGTCTTTGAGATGCAGGCGCGAACGGATAAAAGCGGCGCATGACCGACGTTTCATTGCCTGCCGCGGCGTTCGCAGGCGTTCTCAGTTTCCTGAGCCCGTGCGTCCTGCCGCTGGTTCCGCCCTACCTTTGCTTCCTGGCGGGCACCACGATCGAGGAGTTCTCGGAAGGTGGCGAACGGCGGGCGCAGCGCGACGTGCTGCTGGCCGCACTGCTCTTCATCCTTGGTTTCTCGACGGTGTTCGTCCTGCTGGGAGCGACCGCCTCCGTCTTCGGCCAGATGATCCGCCAATACCTCGACGTGCTGTCGGTCCTCGCGGGCGCGGCGATCCTGCTGATGGGCCTTCACTTCCTGGGAGTGTTCCGTCTGGCGTTCCTCTACCGGGAAGCGAGGCTCAGCGTCGAGAAGCCGGTGGGATTGTGGGGCGCCTACGTGATGGGGCTCGCTTTCGCCTTCGGCTGGACGCCCTGCATCGGGCCCATCCTGGCGGCCATCCTGGCCGTCGCGGGATCGGAGGACACCGTGGCGCGGGGCGCGGTCCTGCTGGCCACCTATTCGGCTGGGCTTGGCGTCCCTTTCCTCATCGCGGCGGTGGCCCTGGATTCGTTCACCGGTGTGATGAAACGGTTCCGCGCGCGGATGGGAATGGTGGAGAAGGCGATGGGGGTGCTGTTGGTCGCGACGGGCGTCGCTTTCCTGACTGGGTCGTTCACCCAGCTCTCATTCTGGTTGCTCGAAACCTTCCCGGCCTTGTCGCGCCTGGGGTGAGCAAGGAAGCCTGACCACGGCCTTTTGCATGGACCGCGACATTGGATGGACTGCTACATTCGAGGGACCGCTACGTTCTCCAGGTAGCGAACCGGGGATTTTCAGCGAGAGGCAAGGCGACTTTGAGCGGCAACCGCGCCCACAAGCGTGCTTCGCGCTTGTCACGAGCCTTGGTCACAGCGCCCTTGTCACAGATTCCAGAACGTACGCGACACGACCTTGTTGTTGCGGACGGTGACCTGCAGGCGACGTTGTCCGTCGATGAATTCGAACACCTCGGTCTTCTGGCCAAGCAGTTCGAAGCTCGACAGCTTCTTCGCCGTGCAACCGAACAGGGTTGCGATGTCAGCCACGGAGGCCGAGGTATCGAGGGCGGCGACCCGGTTCTGTTCGAGGAGGCACTCGGTAGGACCGCGGGGGATGGCGTTGGTTGTCACAACCTCTTGGGCGAATGCCGGGGACACAACCCACAATAAAAATATGCTCGTGATGGTTGTATACTTCATCGTACACTCCTAATCACAGTCTCTAAAATGATTTTATAACAATGAAGGCAGAATATCCTCTTTTCCGTTTCCTACAAGACCCCGCAATTAAAAATTGATTATTGGTTACTGTGTGAACCATTCATGACGAGGCGATTACTCGCCCTGTTCAATCGGCAGATCGGCCTCTCCGGCCGGTTCTGGCGCGTCCTTCGGCGCCTTTCGGCCGAGAGATGGGGCCGAGGCTCGCCTCCACTGCTTCTATCGTGGGTCTGATCCGCGGCAGATGGGCATCTACCGCATGCCGCATGGCGAGGATGTGAGCCGGCGACGTGCCGCAGCAGCCCCCGATGATTCGAGCGCCCGCGCCCTGCGCAAGACGGACATACTCGGCCATCAGCTCAGGCGTTCCGCCATAATGCACCTTGTCCCCGACCAGGGTGGGGATGCCGCAATTTCCCTTGGCCACGAGCACATCGTCGGGCGCAGTGGCGCTCATGGATAGGATCGAGGCGACCAGGTCTCCAGGACCAATGCCGCAATTCGCCCCATAGGCGAGGGGGGCGACAGGAAGCCGGGCCGCAATGCCCGCCAGCGATTCCGGGGTGAGCCCCATCATGGTGCGGCCGGCGGTGTCGAAGCTCGCGGTGAAAACATAAGGCAGACCGGCGGCGATGGCGCCGCGGGCCGCGGCCTCGAGTTCCTCGGCGGCGGACATGGTCTCGATCCAGGCCACGTCGGCTCCGCCTTCGGCGAGGCCCTTGGCCTGCTCGGTGAAGGCTGCGACGGCGCTGTCCATTGTCAAGGCGCCGAGCGGCTCGAATAGCTCTCCCGTCGGGCCCATGGAGCCCGCCACCACGATCTCTTTCCCGCTCTCGTCGGCCACCGTCCGCGCAATCGCGGCGGCCAGCCTGTTCAACTCGACCGCGCGGTCCTGCAGATTGTGCAGCTTCAGGCGAAAGCGCGTCGCGCCGAAACTGTTGGTCAGGATGATGTCGGAGCCGGCCTCGACGAAGCGGCGGTGCAGGTCCGCGACCTTCCCGGGCGAATCCAGCAGCCAGGATTCCGGAGGCTCGCCCGAGGCGAGGCCCATGTCGAAGTAGTTCGTGCCGGTCGCGCCGTCGGCGATCAGAACTCCACGTTCAGCGAGCAGCTTGCTCAATCTGTCGGTCACGGGAACCGCCTCCGTTTCGAACGGCCGAACGGCCGGTTGGCGGACTATCTAGCACCCTCGCAGCGTTTGTCAAAAAGGACAAGCCGGGCGGAATGCCAAACGCTGGGAGGGCTGGGCCGCGCCCGTTCCCGGCGGGCCCGCCCAAAGAAAAAGGGCGCCCGGAGGCGCCCTTTTCCCGAAAAGAGAGACGATCTCAGTTCTCGACGTAGGTGATCTTGTCGCCGACCTTCTTCCACGTATAGAGCGTGTAGTCGGGGCGGGTGATGTCACCCTTCTTGTCGAAGGCGAGGTCGCCGATGACGGTCTTGAAGGTCATGCCCGAATGCATCGCCTCGGCGACCTTCTTGGGGTCGACAGACTTGGCCTTCTCGGCGGCCTGGGCCATCACCTGCACAGCCGCGTAGCTGTAGAGGGTGTAGGCTTCGGGGTTGAACTTCTTGGCTTCGAACTTGGCCACCACGGCCTTCGCCTCGGGACGCTTGCGCGGGTCCGGCGGGAAGGTCATGAGCGTACCCTCGACGCCGGGTCCGCCGATGGTGGCGAACTCGTCCGAGGTGATGCCGTCGCCGGAGATCATGACGGCCTTGACGCCCTGGTCACGCATCTGGCGGATGATGAGGCCGCCTTCGGTGTGCAGGCCGCCCCAATAGACGAAGTCCGCGCCGGAGGTCTTGATCTTGGAGACGAGGGCCGAATAGTCCTTCTCGCCGGTGTTGACGCCTTCGTACAGGACTTCCTTCACGCCCTTGGCGTTCATGGCCTTCTTGGTCTCGTCGGCGAGGCCCTGGCCATAAGTCGTCTTGTCGTGGACGACGGCGATCTTCTTGCCCTTGAGCTTCGTGGCGATGTATTCGGCGGCCACCGCGCCCTGCTGGTCGTCACGACCGCAGGTGCGGAACACGTTCCACATGCCCTTCTCGGTGATCTTCGGGTTCGTGGCCGAAGGCGTCACCATCAGGATGCCGTTCTCCTGGTAGACGTCCGAAGCGGGGTTCGTGACGCCGGAGTTGAAGTGTCCGACCACGAACTTCACGCCGTCGCCGACGAACTTGTTCGCCACCGAGACGCCCTGCTTGGGGTCCGACACGTCGTCGCCGACAGAGACGGTGATCTTCTGGCCGAGAATGCCGCCCGCGGCGTTGATGTCCTCGACGGCCTGTTCCGTGCCGTTCTTCAGCTGCGCGCCGAAGGCCGCGTTCGGGCCAGTGATCGGGCCGGCGACGCCGAGCTTGATCTGCGCCTGCGCCACGCCGGACAGGACCATCATCGCGCTGAGCGCGATGCCGGTCATCAGCAGTTTCTTCATTGGTAGTCCCCTCTCAAAAAGATGGCCCCGCAGTTGGCTAAGCAACGCGGGTTGCACTCATACTGCATGTTTTTCAGGGCGAGTCATCTCAAATCCTCCCGCCGCAGCGCTTCGCCTACGTTCTATGAAAAGCGTTCCATGTCAGAGTGTTAGAAGCCAAGCGCCGGTCGCGTGGTTCCTTGGGCGGCCCTGCGCGGAGCGTGGGCGTCTCGGGGGCTTTCCTTCGGCGGCGGCCGCCTCTCGTGCGGAGCGCGCAATAAGTACAACGAGGCCAAAGCAGGGCGCTTAAGCCCCGATACGCAAGTCTTACGCTCGCATTGCGTGTAATGACTTTCGCCTGCGAATGCTGAATGGTCGCGAGATCGGCGAACTCTTGGCCGGGAACATTTTCGAGCATTGGTTTCAGGGAAGACCCATGATCAACCATCGGTATTCGTGCGTCGCCGCGGCGCTATTGCTGGCCCTGCATGTGAGCCCGGCCGTGGCGCAGATCAAGATTGCGGTCGCTGGCCCGATCACCGGCCCGAACGCGGCCTTCGGCGAGCAGCTCTTCTATGGCGCCAAGCAGGCTGTCGATGATCTCAACGCCCGGAAGGGCGTCCTCGGCGAGAAGATCGAGCTCGTCGTTTTCGACGACGAGTCTGATCCCGAAAAAGGCGTCGCCGCGGCGAACCGCCTGGCCGACGAGGGCGTCAAATTCGTCGTTGGCCATTTCAATTCCGGCGTGACCATTCCGGCCACGGAGGTCTACGCGCGTCGCGGCATCGTGGCCATTTCGGCCGGCTCGACTGCCGAGATGGTGACCGAGCGCGGCCTGTGGAACGTGTTCCGCGTCTGCGGACGCGACGACCAGCAAAGCGAGGTGGCGAGCCAGCATCTCCTCACCGCCTTCAAGGGCAAGAAGGTGGCCTTCGCCCATGACAAGACGGTCTACGGGCAGGGCCTCGCGGCCAAAACGAAGGCTCACTACAACGACGCCGGCCAGAAAGAGGTGCTCTGGGAGGCGATCGACTTCGATGACGAGGAGTTTGCAGGGCTGGCCAAGCGGGTGAAAGCGTCGGGCGCGGACGTCTTTTATTGGGGCGGGCAGTATACCGAGGGGGCGGCGATCTTGAAGCAACTGCGCAAGCAGGGCTCCAAGGTGGTGTTCTTCTCGGGCGACGGCATCGTCTCGGAGCAGTTCGCCGAACTTGCGGGTGCTGCGGCCGAAGGCTCCATCGCGACTTTCGGGCCGGACCAGCGCAATCGCGCGGAGGCGAAAGCGGTGGTGGCCAAGTTCCGCGCCAATCTTTTCGAACCGGAGTCCTTCACGCTCTACAGCTACGCCGCCGTGCAGGTGCTGGTGTCGGCCATGAAGCAGGTCGGCGGACCCGATCCCCGGGCGGCGGCCGAGCTGATGCGGACCAGTCCCGGCTTCAAGACGGTCATCGGGCTGCTGACCTTCGACAAGAAGGGCGACGTGAAGCGGCCCGACTTCGTGATCTGGACGTGGAAAAAGGATCCCAACATGCCCGGCAAGATCATCTATGCGCACATGTGAGGCGTGGTCGGGGCCCGCGGGGCTGGAGTGGAGTTGCGGCGTACTGGTGGCGGTTCTGCCGAGCCATGGCCCTCCACCAGCGCGTCCTCTGGGCATTTCCCGGACGGCGAACCGGGTCCGGGATGCAGGCTTGAGAACGCCTGGCGAAGCTAGGTTCTGGGCTCGGCTTTGCCGACCCGGGAAAGGCGGCGAGGTTCGCCGGACAGCCCTTGGAGGTATGATCAGGCCTGCTGCGGCTTGTCCCGCCAGGAGAAAGCCCCCGTCTTCTCATAGAGCCAGCTGTACTGCGTGGTCATCTGTTGCGTGCGCTTGTAGCGATAGCCAAGCGCGCCGATGACGAGCAGGATGATGGTGTCGACCGCATAGTAGTGGATGGTGAGGAGCGTGCCCTCGAACAGCGCGAAGTGGATGAATCGGACGGCCATGCCGAGCACGAGCATGTAAGGCACGACCTGCCAGGCAGGCCGCCAGGTCTGGGCGATGGACTTGCCGGAGGCCCAGGCCGCCGCGCCGCCCATGACGACCGTCACCAGCAGGAACAGCCAGATGGAGCTTTCTTCGTAAAGGATTCCGCTCATGGGGCAGGGCTTCTCGTACCGGGTTCGACCTAGGCGGCGTCGCCGTGGCGGGGATCGGGGCTCAATGGTGGCCGCCTTCCAGGTAGGCGGCGCGAACCTGCGGGTCGGCCAGGAGCTCCTTGCCGGTCCCCGACATCGTGATCAGGCCGTTGACCATGACGTAACCGCGGTGCGCGAGCTTCAGCGCGTGAAACGCGTTCTGCTCCACCAGGAAGACGGTGAGGCCTTCCGTCCGGTTCAGCTCGCGGATGGCGTCGAAGATCTGCTTGACGATGAGTGGCGCGAGGCCGAGCGAGGGCTCGTCGAGCAGCAGCAGCTTCGGGCGGGCCATCAGCGCGCGGGCGATGGCGAGCATCTGCTGCTCGCCGCCGGAGAGCGTGCCGCCACGCTGGGCGATGCGCTCCTTCAGGCGGGGAAACAGCGTGTAGATGCGCTGCAGGTCCTCGTCGAAATGGGCGAAGTTGTTGATCGACGCGCCCATTTGCAGGTTTTCGTAGACCGTCATGCGCGGGAAGACGCGCCGGCCCTCGGGCGACTGGGAGATGCGCAGGCGCGCTATCTCGTGCGTCGGCATGCGCGAGATGTCCCGGCCCTCGTAGAGGATCGCTCCCTCGCGGGCGCGGGGACTGCCGAAGATGGTCATCATCAGCGTGGACTTGCCGGCGCCGTTGGCGCCGATCAGGGTCACGATCTCGCCCTCGTGCACGTCGAGGTCGACGCCTTTCAGCGCGATGATGTTGCCGTAATAGGTCTTCACGCCGCGCACGGCGAGCAGAGGCGAACCCTTCGGAATGATGGAGGCGGCCGAACCCGCGGTCAGGGTGGCGCTCATGTCTGGGACTCCGCCTGGACTTCCTCGGCCACCTTCTCCACCTCGGCCTCGACATCCTCGACTTCCTCGTCCTCGACGCCGAGATAGGCGGCGATGACGCGCGGGTCGTTCTGGATCTCCTTGGGGGTCCCGTCGGCGATCTTGGTGCCGTAGTCCAGCACCACGACGTGATCGGAGATCTGCATCACGACGGACATGTCGTGCTCGATGAGCAGGATGGAGGTGTCGTGCTCCTGCCGGATGGAGCGCAGCAGCGTGTTGAGCTCCAGGCTCTCGCGTGGGTTCAGGCCGGCCGCAGGCTCGTCGAGGCAGAGCAGGACGGGATCGGTGCACATCGCGCGGGCGATCTCGAGCCTGCGCTGCGCGCCATAGGGGAGTTCGCCGGCCGCGTCGTCGGCGCGGTCGGTGAGGCCGATCTTGTCCAGCCAGTACTTGGCGAGCTCGATGGCCTGCTTCTCGCGGGACTTGTAGCCGCCGATGCCGAGCACGCCCAGGAAGGTCATGCCGGAAGCGACCATCAGCGGATTGTGCTGGGCGACGAGCAGGTTCTCCAGCAGCGTCATGCCCTGGAACAGCCGGATGTTCTGGAACGTGCGGGCCACCTTGGCCTTGGCGTTGATCCGGAAATCCGCAAGGCGTTCGAGAAGGAAGGACCCGCCGCTCGGGTGGGTGAGCGTGATCATGCCTTCGGTGGGCTTGTAGAAGCCGGTGATGCAGTTGAACACGGTCGTCTTGCCGGCGCCGTTGGGGCCGATGAGCGCAGTGATATCGCCGCGCCTCGCCTCGAACGACAGGTTGTTGATGGCGACCAGACCGCCGAAACGCATGGTCAGGTGGTCGAGCTTCAGGAGGGGGGTGGGAGCCATCAGCCGTGACCCTCCTTCACGAGACTGGACGAGACGGTTCGGCGCTCCTTCAGGAAGGCGGTGGGGGAGCGCGTGGAGACGAGGCCGCGCGGCTTCCACAGCATGATCAGCACCATGGCGAGGCCGAACAGCAGCGTGCGGTACTGCGTGGGATCGAACGTCTCACCGAAGATCTGCTTCAGGAAGTCCAGTTCGCGCAGGATCTCGAAGCCGCCGACGAGCGCGATGGCGGCGATGACCACGCCGATCAGGCTGCCGGCGCCGCCCAGCACCACGATGGCCAGCACCTGCGCGGATTCGATGAAGGTGAAGCTTTCGGGCGAGATGAAGCCCTGGCGGGCGGCGAAGAAGCAGCCGGCGAAGCCGCCGAACATGGCCCCCAGCGCGAAGGCGCTGAGCTTGGTGTTGGTCGTGTTGATGCCGAGCGAGCGGCAGGCGATCTCATCCTCGCGCAGCGCTTCCCAGGCGCGTCCGACGGGCAATCGTCGCAGCCGGACCGAGACGTAGGCCGTCAGCAGGGCCAGGCAGAGGATGACGTAGTAGAGGAAGATCGTTCGGTAGATCGGGCTGAATTCCAGCCCGAACACCGCGGCGAAACCCTCATCGCTCGCGTTGAACGGAATGCCGAAGAAGCTCGGCCGCGGGATCGTCGAGATGCCGGCGTAGCCATTGGAGAAGGCCACCCAGTTGATCAGCACGAGGCGGATGATCTCGCCGAAGGCCAGCGTCACGATGGCGAGGTAATCGCCGCGCAGGCGCAGGACGGGGAAGCCCAGCAGAATGCCCCAGAACGCGGCGAGCAGGCCGGAGATCGGCAGGCAGACCCAGAAGGCCCACACGCCGAGCGCCGGATAGACCTCCGGGATGACCTTGGTGGCGATGAGCGCGTAGGAATAGGCGCCGACCGCGTAGAAGGCGACGTAGCCGAGGTCGAGCAGGCCGGCGAGGCCGACGACGATGTTCAGGCCCCAACCCAGCATGATGTAGATCAGGATCTGGATGCCGTAGTTGTCGATATACTTGATGATCTGCTGGTTGCCGCTGAAATACAGCGCCATCGGATAGATGGCGATGAAGCCGAGCGCGACGGGCGTGGCGTATTTCGAGAAGAACACGGCCAGCGGCGAGGGCGCCTTGGCCGCGGCCGGCAGCGCCGCGAGCGCCAGATGCCGGCGCTCCTGGAGGAGACCCAGCGCGATCAGCGCGACGCCCACGACGAACACCGTGAGCGCGAAGCTGTCGAGCGCGGCGCCGAACGCTCGGGCGATGCCGCCCAGCAGCGTCAGGCAACCCAGGATGAGAGCAAAGCGCGCCAGCTTCGACGAGAACAGCACCAGGATGAAGCGGGACAGGAACACGCCCACGCAGGCGACGAAGACATATTGGGGTCGGGCGATGAGAATGAGCTCATTCGCCATGTTCTGCTCGGTGCGCAGCGCCACGATGGGGATCGAGAGGCCGAGCATGACGAGGGCTGCGAAGCCCGCGGACTTGAAGGCGCTGACGAGATCGGCCGGCTCGCGTTCGGCCGCGATCACGGAGTCTTTGGGAGGAGCGACCATGGTGTCAGACCTTCTCCACTTCCGGCCGGCCGAGAATGCCGGTGGGCAGGAAGATCAGCGTGATGGCGAGGATCGAGAAGGCCGCCACATCCTTGTAGTCGATGGTGAAATAGGCCGACCACATGGTCTCGATGAGACCGATCAGCAGGCCGCCGAGCACCGCGCCGGGCAATGAGCCGATGCCGCCCAGGACCGCGGCGGTGAACGCCTTCACGCCGGGCACGAAGCCGTCGGAGAAGTTCACCACGCCATAATACATGAGGTACATCACGCCCGCGACCGCGGCGAGCGCCGCGCCGATCACGAAGGTGATGGAGATGGTGCGGTCCACGTCGATGCCGAGCAGCGAGGCCATCTTGCGGTCCTGCTCGCAGGCGCGCTGGGCCCGCCCGAGCGGCGTCTTCTGCACGAGCCACCAGAACACCAGCAGCAGCACGCTCGTGACGATCATGATCACGATCTGCTTGTAGGAGAGCACCACCGTCGTCGAGCCTTCGCCCATGAGGGTGAAGCTGCCCTGGATCATGGGCGGCAGCGGCTTGTTGCGCGGGCCCTGCAGCACCTGCACGAGGTTGGACAGGAAGATCGACATGCCGATGGCCGAGATCAGCGGCGCGAGGCGGAAGGAGCCGCGCAGGGGCCGGTAGGCCACGCGCTCAATGGTCCAGTTCCACAGTCCGGTCAGCGCCATGCCGAGCACGAGCACGATCAGCAGCGAGGGAACGACGGGGACGCCGAGGATGGCGGTGAACACCATGAACAGGATCAGCGCGATGAAGCCGCCGACCATGAAGACGTCGCCATGGGCGAAGTTCACCATGCCGATGATGCCGAAGACCATCGTGTAGCCGATCGCGATCAGGCCATAGATGGACCCCAGGGTCAGCCCGTTGATGAGCTGCTGGAGGAAGATCTCCATGTGTACTCGTACTCCCCTCTGATCGCGCTTGCGCCATTCGGCGCTTGTGTTGGAGCGCTGGGGAGAGACCCCCCTGGCCATGAAGCTCTAGCAAGCCCCGTGCCCACTCCGGCGCAGTCGTCGCTAAACTCTTACCAAGCCCCCCATGCCCAAACAATCGGCAGCAGTCACATTTCAGACAAAAAGAGGAAAGAACCGAAAGTGCGGCCAAGCGCAGGCGAAGGCGCGCGCTTTGGCCATGCTCACGGCGAATTGTGCAATCGGCTGCGAAGAAACTTCGCCATGCCCTGGCTGCAACCCACCCATCCGCGGCCCGTCAGATGCGGTCTCGAACCTGAAAACCGTGCGCCAAGGGGTCCCGGTCGTCGATGAAGATCGTGTTGTAGCCCGTCATGCGGGCCCAACCCTCGATCGAGGGGATGACGGCCTCACGCCCGCCCACCTGGGCCGCCCGCTCCACCCGGCCGCGGAACAGAGTGCCGATGATCGACTCGTGCACGAAGTCTGCGCCCACCTTCAGCTGACCTCTGGCCGCCCACTGGGCGATCCGGGCCGAGGTGCCGGTGCCGCAGGGCGAGCGGTCGATGGCCTTCTCGCCGTAGAACACCGCGTTGCGGGCATCCGCCTCGGGATGGGTGGGCGTTCCAGTCCACATCACGTGGGAGAGGCCGTTGATGGCCGGGTTCTCGGGATGCACGAAGTCGTACTTGGCGCGGAAGGCGGCGCGGACGCGCGGGCTCCAGCGCAGGATGTCGGATGGATCCACGTGCTCGAGGCCGGGAAAGTTCTTCTGCGGCTCCACGATGGCGTAGAAGTTGCCGCCATAGGAGACGTCGGCGGTGATCTCGCCGAGGCCCTCCACCTCCGCGGTCAGCCCTGCCGCGTGCAGGTACGACGCGACGTTGGTGATGCGCACGCTCTCCACATAGGCGCCGTTCTGGACGTAGCGCGCCTCGACCAGCCCCGCGGGCGTGTCGATGCGCAGCAGGCCCGGCTCGCGCGGGGTCACCAGGCCGCGCTCCAGCGCCATCGTGACCGTGCCGATCGTGCCGTGGCCGCACATCGGCAAGCAGCCGGACGTCTCGATGAAGAGGAAGGCGATGTCGCAATCCGGACGCGTCGGCGGATACAGGATCGCGCCCGACATCATGTCGTGGCCGCGCGGCTCGAACATCAGGCCGGTGCGGATCCAGTCGAATTCCGCCAGGAAATGCGCCCGCTTCTCGACCATCGTGCCGCCGGCGAGGGCGGGGCCGCCGCCCGCGACCAGGCGGACGGGGTTACCGCAGGTGTGTCCGTCGACGCAGAAGAAGGTGTGGGTGGCCATGGGCTTACGGGCTCTGCTTGCAGTTGAGAATCTGATTCAACACACGCCGAAGTAGACTTTAGAACCGGGTCGCGCTGAACCGGGTGAGGTCGATGGGCGGCGTCCGGCCGGCGACGAGATCGGCGACGATCCGGCCCGTCGCGGCGGACTGGGTCAGGCCATAGTGCCCGTGTCCGAAGGCGTAGACCACCCGCTCGCTGGCGCCGGAGCGGCCGATCACAGGCAGGCTGTCGGGGATCGAAGGGCGGAAGCCCATCCACTGCGTGCCGGACTCATAGCCCGGAAGGTCGCGGATGAAGCGCTTCGCCTTGGTGTAGAGGGCGCGCGAACGCTCGTGGTTTGGCGGCAGCTTCAGCCCGGCAAGCTCGACCGCGCCGCCGATCCGCAAGCCCGTGTCCAGCGGCGTGGTGACGAATCCATGGCCGTGGAAGGAGATGGGCCGCGTCAGCCGGCGCACACCGGGGAAGCTGACATTGTAGCCGCGCTCGGTTTCAAGCGGCACATGATCGCCAAGGCCGGCCGCGAGGGGCTTGGACCATGCGCCGGCAGCCACGATCACGGCGTCGAAGGAGCGGCTCTCGCCGTCCTCGAAGCGAATGGAGGGAAGGGGGCCGGGCTCGACAGCGGCGACGGCGGAGCGTTCGAAAACGACGCCGCGTCCCAGGGCGGCCTCGAACAGCGCCTCGGTGAGCAGGCGGGGGTCGTTGATGTGGGCTGCGTCCGGAAAAAAGGCCGCGGCGCGGATGGCGCCGGTGAGGCCGGGCTCCATCTGGCGGATCTCGTCGGGGCCGAGATCCTCGCAGGCGATGCCGAAGGCGCGCTGCTTGTCGAAGTGGGGCTTGGCGCGGGCATAGTCGGCCTCGCTCTCAAAGGCGAAGAGGCCGCCTCGCCGGTGGATGGCGTTCTTGAGGCCGAGGCGATCGGAGAGGGTGTCCCAGGCGGGCATGGCGAGCCGTTGCAAGCTCACCAGCGCCTCGACGGAACGATCCAGGTTCGACGGGCGTGCCGCCGCCAGCAGGCGGACCAGCCAAGGCAGCACAGTCAGAAAATAGGCAGGACGAATGCTGAGCGGGCCGAGCGGATCCAGCAGGAACTTCGGCACCTGCCGCAGCATCTTGGGGGAGGCGATAGGGTCGATGTCGGTGTGGGCGAGCCAGCCGGCGTTGCCGCGGGAGGCCCCTGCGGCCGGGCCTTCGCGGTCGATCACGGTGATGGCGTGGCCCTCATCGGCCAAAGCGTGGGCGCTGGCGAGGCCGACAAGGCCTGCGCCGATGACGGCGATCTTCATGGCTCACGCTTTCGGGCCGGACGCGGACCGCGAGCCTTCAGGCCCGCGGTCCGGTCGGCTGTGTGTTACTCGGCCGCCATGGCGAAGGTGGGCAGATGCGGCCGGTTGGCAAGCGCCTTCTCGACGACGGCGACCACCTTGGCCCGCTCCTCGCCCACGAGCGGCATGCGAGGGGCGCGGCAGCGGTCGTTGGAGCCGGAGGCGAGCGCCTCGACCAGCTTGATGTTCTGCACCAGCCGGTTGGAGACGTCGAGGTCGAGCAGAGGCTGGAACCAGCGATAGATGGCGAGCGCCTCGGCCAGCCGGCCCTGCTGCATCAGGCGGTAGATCGCCACGGTCTCTGAAGGGAAGGCGCAGACGAGCCCGGCCACCCAGCCATGCGCGCCGACGGCGAGGCTTTCCAGCGCGAGGTTGTCGACGCCGGTGAAGACGCGGAACCGCTCGCCCACCGCGTTGAAGATGCGGGTCACGCGCCGCACATCGTCGCTGGATTCCTTGATGGCGACGAAAAGCGGATCCTCGGCCAGCTCGCCCAGCATCTCCGGCGTGATGTCGACGCCGTAGGAGACCGGGTTGTTGTAGATCATCACCGGCTTGCCGCCGGCGCGGGCGACCGTGCGGTAGTGCGCCAGGGTCTCGCGGGCGTCCGACTTGTAGGGCACGCCGGGCAGCACCATGAAGCCATCGGCGCCGGCCGCGGCGCCGAGCTGGGCGAGCTTGGCGGCGCGCCTGGTTGAGCCTTCGACCACCGTCAGCAGCACCGGGACGGCGTGTGCGGTGACCCGCAGAGCCGTCTTGAGCACCTCGATCTTTTCCTCGGGCTCCAGCGTGGAGGCCTCTCCGAGCGACCCGCACACGATGATCCCGTCCACCCCGGCGTCCACCTGCTGGGCGAAGCAGCGCTCCATCTCGGCCACGTCGAGCCGGTCGTCGGACGTGAACTTGGTCGTGACGGCGGGGAAGACGCCGGCCCAATGACCGTGGGGAGAGGTGCGGGGAGTTTCGGCCATGACAGGGCTCCTGGGTGGCGCTTGATGAGGAAGGCATCGCACGGGGCGAGCCGGGCTGCACTTGATCAACTGGAATATATCAGTAATATATCACACTCAGGCTCGTCAAGCGGGCTTCTCCATTTTAAGGCGAGACACACCCATGACCGCCGACATAACCGTCCTGCGCAAGACGCATGAACTCCAGGCGACAGACACGCCCGCCGACGAGACGCATGCTGAGCGCGCCTATCGGCTGATCGAGGACGAGATCGTCACCCTGTCGCTGGAACCGGGCGTTCGCCTGACCGAACAGGAGCTTGCGGAGCGCGTGGGGCTGGGCCGGACCCCCGTGCGCGAAGCCGTGCAGCGGCTCGTCGCCGAAGGGCTGCTCGTGGTCTATCCCCGCAAGGGCATGGCGGTCGCCGCGATCAATCCCTTGGACATCCTGCAGGCGCTGGACGTGCGCGCCGCACTGGAGCGCGTCGTGGCCGTTGCTGCGGCGAGGCGGGCGGCTCCCGCCCAGCGCACCCGGTTGCAGGGCATCGCGAGGGAACTGGTGGAGGCGGCGCGGGCGGGCGACGCCTCGCGCTACATGCGGCTCGACAAGGCGTTCGACGAGGTGATCGGGCAGGCGTCCGGCAATCCGTTCGCGGTGCGCGCCATGGCGCCGTTGCAGTCCATGGCGCGGCGGGCGTGGTACTATTTCCGCCGCGAGCAGGACCTGAAGGCGACGGCGTCGCGGCACGCCGACGTGGTCGAGGCGGTGGTCGCGGGCGACGAGGCGAAGGCCGCGGCCGCATCCGACGCGCTGGTCGCCCACGTTCGCGAGGGCCTGAAGCAGGCGCTGTCAGAACTGTGAGGGCGGCGCGACGTGGCGCGGCGGTTGCTTCCTCGAGCCGCGACGCCATATCGTCCGGGTGATGCTGGAGTTTCAGGAATGACCAAGGCCCTGCGCCCCCAGGCGGCGGTGGATTCGCCGGATGAAGCGGGGCCGGAGCCGACGCCGCCCGTCGTGCTGCCGCATGATCGCGCGCTCTACCGCGAGGGCATGAGCCGCATCGCCGCAGCGGTGAACCTAATCACGACCGATGGCCCCGCCGGGCTCGCGGGTTTCACCGCGACGGCGATGACCTCTGTGTCCGATGATCCGCCGACGCTGCTCGTCTGCATGCACATCAGCGCGCAATCGCGGCCGCGACTGCTCGCCAACGGCGTGTTCTGCGTGAACACATTGGCCGCGAGCGGAGCCGGTCTGGCGGACATCTTCGCCGGCCGCACCGGCAAGCACCTCGACCAGCGCTTCGAGCACGGCGTCTGGGAGCGCCTGGTGACAGGCTCACCCGTGCTGCAGGACGCCGCAGTGGCCTTCGATTGCCGGTTGCTCGATGTGAAGGACGTCTCAACGCATCATGTGCTGTTCGGCGAAGTCGTCTCGGTCAGGCTGGGCGGGCAGGTGGAGAGCCTGGCCTGGCTGCACCGGGGCTATCGCACCCTGACGTGACGCAGCCGGCCCAGCCGCCCCTCAGATCACCGATATCACACCGTCGGTGCTGACCGACAGCATCAGGCCGGAAAAGGCCGCCTGACGATCCCGCTCGAGCTTCAGCGCCGGCGGGGCCGGCCAGCCCATCTCCTGCGCCACGATGCAGCCGAGCAGGAGGATGGCGTCCGGCTCGTGCAGCACGATGGCGGCCGGGGCGTGACCCGCGTGCACGAGTTCCAGCATGACGGCGGCCGCCGAGGAGGATCCGATCGTGCCCGGCAGCAGGAGGATCCGGCCGGCGACGCACTCTCCTCGTTGAGGATGGCGCGCATCGATGATCGCTCCGCTGGATGGATCGACCCCGCCCCAGAAGCTGATGGGATGGGTCAGCGCCAGCGCCCGGCCCGTGGCCGGCGGCGAGCCGGCCGGGAACGGCAGCAAGATTTCGGCGCGCACGGACAGCGTCGCATCGGCCGCGCTCATCGCCAGACCTCGTCCTGCCGTACGAGCCGGCCGGCCAGGGCGCTTTCGACGCAATCGGCGAGCGAGCCGTATTGAACGGCGTACCCGGTGTTGCCGGGCGCGTAATGGGCGAACTTGCCGGAGTTCGTCATCAGCACGCCCTCGGTCCGCTCCAGGATGGGCGTCACCACCACGCAGGTGTCCGCCACGAAGGTGACGCCCAGGGCCTCCAGCGACGCGCGGGAACGATCCTCTTCGAGCGCCCGGATCACGTGCCGGCCGGTACAGGCGTAGAAGGGCACAGCCAGCCGACGTCCGGCGAGAAGCCAGTCCATTTCGCGCACCTCCTCTAGGGAGAGATGCGGGCTGCCGATCGCCACCGCGTCGATGCGCTGCTCGCTGGTGGTGGATAGCCGGGCGAGCGCTCCCCTCAGCATCGCCGTGGTCAGCGGGATCGTGGTCCGGGGCAGCTCTCCCGCCAGGGCGGTCGCCAGATCGGGCGCCTCGGGGGTGACGCCGGCGACGTGGAACAGCCCGACGCCTCCGGAGGAGGCCGAGGCCGCGCCGAGCGCCTTCAGCCTGTCCTCGCTCGTGAGGCCGGCGAGACCGTCGATCACGCCGATCTCGGAGCCGAGCGTGAGGCCGTACCAAGTGCCGAGCACGGGCCAGAACACTTCCGAGCGCTTCAGCGCATCCGGCAGTGCGGACGTATCCACCACGACCGTGGCGCGCCGATTCTCGGGGCGATGCAGGCCGTAGTCCGGCGCGCAGCCCGCGACCGCGCAGGCGATGTCGAGAAAGTCCCCATAGCGGTTGGTGCGTGCGCCGAGCACGGAATTGCAGAACACCACCGCATTCGATTCGCCCCAGGCCACATCCGTGCCCACAGCGGGGCGATGCCCCGCCTGGTAAGGCGCGCAGGTCCACGTCGGCGCGCAACCCATCGCCTCGTAGGCCCGCATCATGCGCTTGGCCATGTCCCGCATGGGTTCCTGCAGCCGGACCCGGGAGCACCCCATGAGATCCAGCGCGCCGACATTGAGGGTGGAGGGCACGCGCACCTTGGCCCCGCCGGACACGAGCGCCTCCGCGAAGAGCGTGCCGGAATCGCCGTGGTAGAGCGCCCCGTCGATGTGGGCGGACGCGACCGGGATCAGCCGCGCGGCGCCCATCAGCCGGGCGGCATCCGCGACGATGCGCATCGCCATGGCCGCGCCCTCGCCGTCCCGGCCGGCCGCGATGGCCGTCTCGTCCTCGGTCAAAGTCGTCATCGGGCAGTCACGTCCTGGCGTTCAGCTGAAGCATCTGCATCGTAGCGCGGGGCGGGGCTGCTGTCCCGTGCGCCGCGGCGGCGTGTGCGATGCAGCGCGAAGTGCTGCATCGCACACGCCCGCTGGCTTCAGCACGACTGCGACACTCCGCCCGGATTTTCCAGAAAATGCCCCGGTTTTAAAAGGGTTTTTCGAGAGCACCACGCTTGACCGCCATTTCAGGCCGTATAACACTGATTCCGTCTTGTTCAGATCGCGGACCTTGTCAGCTCATCCAGCTTGAGCCTGTCCGTGCCCCGACCCCTTTCCCGCCGCGTCTCGCGGCCAAAAAGCGGCGTTCACATCGAACGCCTGACATCTAGTGGAGGATACGGCATGGCCACCATCACGCTCACCGTGAACGGCAAGGAAGTCAGTGCGAGCGTCGAACCCCGCACGCTTCTGGTTTCGTTCCTGCGCGAGCATCTCCGCCTGACGGGGACGCACGTGGGCTGCGACACGAGCCAGTGCGGGGCGTGCGTCGTGCATGTCGACGGGCAGGCGGTGAAGAGTTGCACGATGCTGGCGCTGTCGTGCGACGGGTCGAGCGTGACGACGATCGAGGGGCTGGCCTCGGGGGCCGAGCTGCACCCGATGCAGGCGGCTTTCCGCGAGCATCACGGCCTGCAGTGCGGCTTCTGCACGCCGGGCATGATCATGACGGCGGTGGACATCGTGAACCGCAAGGGCTCTGCGCTCGACGAACATACGGTCCGCGAGGAGCTCGAGGGCAACATCTGCCGCTGCACGGGCTACCACAACATCGTCAAGGCGGTTCAGGCCGGCGCGGCCGCGATGGGCGGCTCCGGCACGTCCATGGCTGCGGAGTGAGCGACAAGGCAGTAGGCAGTAGGCCGTAGGCAGATCGAGGCCGGTAGTCGGCGTCTGGCGATGGATGAGCATCGGGGACAATGCCCGAGCTCCTTGCCGAGAGTCAGCCTGGCATCCGAGCTCACTGCTGCTGCCAAGCGACTGCCGACTGCTACCTGCCCCCAGCCTTTCACAATTCAGACCGCCTCGAAGCGGCCATTCGGAGGGAACCATGACTTCATCGACGGGGATCGGCGCGCCCGTGCGCCGCAAGGAGGACTTCCGGTTCATCACCGGCAAGGGCCAGTACACCGATGACATCAACCGTCCCGGCCAGGCGTATGCCTATTTCCTGCGATCGCCCCATGCGCACGCCACGCTGAAGCGCATCGACGCCTCGGAAGCGCTGGCTACGCCGGGCGTGCTCGCGGTGCTGACCGGCGACGATCTCGCAGCCGACAAGGTGGGCGGCCTGATCTGCGGCTGGATGATCCACTCCAAGGACGGCTCGCCGATGAAGGCCGGCCCGCACCCGGCGCTGGCGCAGGGCAAGGTCCGTTACGTCGGTGACCACGTGGCCGTGGTGATCGCCGAGGACTACGCCACGGCGCGCGACGCGGCGGAAAAGGTCGTGGTGGATTACGACGTGCTTCCGGCCGTTGTGGACATGGAGAAGGCCGTTAAGGGCGGCGCGACCGTGCACGACGTCTCTCCCGACAACCGTGTCTTCGACTGGCACCTTGGCGACAAGGCCGCCACCGACGCGGCCTTCGCACGCGCCCACCACGTGACGAAGATGCACATCGTCAACAACCGGCTGATCCCCAACCCGATGGAGCCGCGCGCCGCGGTGGGCGACTGGGACGCCGGGCAGGACGCCTTCACCCTCTACACCACGAGCCAGAACCCGCACGTCGCCCGCCTCGTGCTGTCGGCCTTCATCGGCATCGCGCCCGAGCACAAGCTGCGCGTCATCGCGCCGGATGTGGGCGGCGGCTTCGGCTCCAAGATCTTCATCTACGCCGAGGAGACGGTCTGCGTCTGGGCGGCCAAGAAGGTCGGCCGGCCGGTGAAGTGGACGTCCGATCGCACGGAGGCCTTCCTCTCTGACGCGCATGGCCGCGACCACATCACCGATGCCGAGATGGCGATCGACGACAAGGGCAAGATCCTCGGCCTGCGCGTGAAGACGAAGGCCAATCTCGGGGCCTATCTCTCCACCTTCTCCTCTTGCGTGCCGACCTATCTCTACGGCCCGCTGCTGTCGGGCCAGTACAACATCCCGGCCATCTACATCGAGGTGGACGGCGTCTACACCAACACGTCTCCTGTGGACGCCTATCGCGGGGCGGGTCGGCCCGAGGCCACCTTCGTCATCGAGCGCATGGTGGAGGTCGCCGCGCGCGAGCTCGGCCAGGACCCGGCCGCCTTCCGGCGCAAGAACTTCGTCAAGAGCTTCCCGCACCAGACGCCTATCATCATGATGTACGACGCGGGCGACTATGCCGCCTCGCTCGACAAGGCGCTGGACATGGCCGACGTGAAGAACTTCGGCAAGCGCAAGCGCGAGAGCGCCCGCAAGGGCAAGCTGCGCGGGCTCGGCTACTCCGCCTACATCGAGGCCTGCGGCATCGCGCCGTCGGCGGCCGTCGGCTCGCTCGGCGCGGGCGTGGGCCTGTGGGAATCGGCGGAGATCCGCGTCAATCCGGTAGGCACCGTCGAGGTGCTGACGGGCTCGCACAGCCATGGCCAGGGCCACGAGACCACCTTCGCGCAGCTCGTCTCCGACCGTCTCGGCATCGACATCAACTCGGTGGCGGTGGTCCACGGCGACACCGACAAGGTGCAGTTCGGCATGGGCACCTACGGCTCGCGCTCCGGCGCGGTCGGCATGTCGGCCATCTCCAAGGCGCTCGACAAGGTGATCGCCAAGGGCAAGAAGGTCGCGGCCTACGCAATGGAAGCCTCGGAAGGCGACATCGAGTTCAAGGACGGCCGGTTCTCCGTGGCCGGCACCGACAAGTCGCTCGCCTTCGGCGAAGTGGCGCTGCAGGCCTATATCGCGCACAAGTTCTCCGGCCAGGAGCTGGAGCCAGGGCTGAAGGAGGGGGCGTTCTACGATCCCACGAACTTCACCTTCCCGGCCGGCGTCCACATCTGCGAGGTCGAGGTCGACCCGGAGACGGGCGTGACCAAGATCGACCGCTGGACGGCGGTGGACGACTTCGGGAACATCATCAACCCGATGATCGTGGAAGGGCAGGTGCATGGCGGCATCGCGCAGGGCGTCGGCCAGGCGCTGCTGGAAGGCGCTCACTACGACGCTTCGGGCCAGCTCGTGACGGCGTCCTACATGGACTACACCATGCCGCGCGCCGACGACCTGCCGTCCTTCGCGGTGGGCACGACCGTGACGCCGTGCCCCTCCAACCCGCTCGGCATCAAGGGCTGCGGCGAGGCCGGCGCCATCGCCGCGCCGCCCGCCGTCATCAACGCAATCACTGACGCGCTCGGCCACGAGGACGTCGCCATGCCGGCGACGCCCCAGGCCGTCTGGAAGGCGGCGCAGAAGACCGTGCAGCGCGCCGCGGCGGAGTGAAATCGAGGGCAGCAGGCAGGTGGGCAGTCGGCAGGAGGCAGCAGGCAGTGGGCGGTTACGCTCCGCTGCAGGCGCCTCAGGCCATCCCCCACCGCCTGCCGCCCACAGCCTTTTGCCTTTTGCCTCTTCTCTCCCAAGGAGACACCAACCATGTACGCCTTCACCTATCACGCTCCGAAAACCGTCCGGCAGGCCGCATCGCTGCTCGCCAAGTCCGACGAGGCCAAGATCCTGGCCGGCGGGCAGACCCTGCTGCCCACCATGAAGCAGCGCCTTGCGTCGCCTTCCGCGCTCATCGACCTCGGCAAGGTCGAGGGCCTCTCGGGCATCGAGCTGAAGGGCCGCTCGCTCGTCATCGGCGCGACCACGAAGCACGCCGAGGTCGCTACTTCTGCGGTGGTGCAGCAGGCGATCCCCGGGCTCGCCGACCTCGCCAACCACATCGGCGATCCCGCGGTGCGTAACCGCGGCACCATCGGCGGCTCCATCGCCAACAACGATCCCGCCGCCGACTACCCCGCGGCCTGCCTGGCGCTGGGCGCGACCATCGTCACCAACAAGCGCAAGATCCCGGCCGAGCAGTTCTTCGCCGGCCTGTTCGACACGGCGCTGGATGCGGGCGAAGTGGTCGTGAAGGTCTCCTTCCCGATCCCGTCGCGCGCGGCCTACGCCAAGTTCCGCAACCCGGCCAGCCGCTACGCGCTCGTCGGCGTGTTCGTCTCCAAGCGTGGCTCGGACGTGCGGGTCGCGGTCACCGGCGCCGGCCAGAACGGCGTGTTCCGCGCCACGGCTCTGGAGGAGGCCCTCAAGAAGCGCTTCTCGCCGAAGTCGCTCGAAGGCATCTCGCTTCCGGCATCCGGATTGAATGGCGACCTGCACGCCTCGCCGGAATACCGCGCCCATCTCATCACCGTGATGGCGAAACGGGCGGTGACCGCCGCGATCGGGAAGTAAGCGAGGCGGCGACCCCTCGTGACTGGCAGGGGACCCCCGCCCGTCACGGGCTTCGCCCCCGCGGCGCCGTCGCGCCAGCATGTCTGCCCTTCTGCGGCCGGGCTTGTCCCGGCCGTATCGGTGTTTATGTCTGTTGGTGGCGCGGCCCTTTCGGTCCTAGCCTGCGGACCGGCTTCGTCCGCCGCTTTTCCGCCCGTCCTCCCATCCGAGCATTTTCTCCATGGCCGCTTCGCTTCCCACCTCGATCGACGACACGCTGAAGTTGCTGTCTTCCGGCAACTACGTGGCCGACAGGGCGCTCGCGACAGTGGTGTTCCTGGCGCTTCGGATGGGCCGGCCGATCTTGCTGGAAGGGGAGGCGGGGGTCGGCAAGACCGAGATCGCCAAGGTTCTCGCCGCTACGCTCGGCCGCAAGCTGATCCGGCTGCAGTGCTACGAGGGGCTCGACGTCTCCTCCGCCGTCTACGAGTGGAACTACGCCGCCCAGATGATGGCGATCCGCCTCTCCGAGGCCGAAGGCATCGTCGACCGCGCGCGGCTGGAGGAGGACGTGTTCTCCGAGCGGTACCTGGTGAAGCGCCCGCTGCTGCAGGCCCTCGCGCCCGATCCGGGCGGCGCGCCGATCCTGCTGATCGACGAACTCGACCGCACGGACGAGGCGTTCGAGGCGTTCCTGCTCGAGGTCCTTGGAGATTTCCAGGTGACGGTGCCGGAGCTCGGCACCATCAAGGCCGATCATCCGCCCATCGTCATCGTCACCTCGAACCGGACGCGCGAGATCCACGACGCGCTGAAGCGGCGCTGCCTCTATCACTGGGTCGGCTACCCCGACGCCGAGCGCGAGCTCGCGATCCTGCGCAGCAGGGCTCCCAAGGCTCCGGCGCGGCTCTCGCGGGAGATCGTCGCCTTCGTGCAGGCGATCCGCGCGCAGGACCTGTTCAAGTCTCCCGGCGTGGCGGAGACGCTGGACTGGGCCTCCGCCCTGGTGGAGCTCGATGCGGTGGCGCTCGACCCCACGCTGGTCTCCGACACGCTGGGCGTGCTCCTGAAGTACCAGGACGACATCCAGAAAATGCAGGGCTCGCGCGTGAAGGCGCTGCTCGACGAGTTGAAGCAGGAGAGCGTGAACAAGCCGGTCCGGGCGATTTAGGTGAATCTCGCTCTCGTCCACACGGCCAACGTCAGTCATCCCCGGCGCGCCGGAGGCGCGGGAAGGGGATCCGGACTTGCGCAAGGAGGCCCCTGGGTCCCCTTCCCGGCGCTTCGCGCCGCCGGGGATGACAGGGGAGTGGACCAGGGCGTCCTGCCATGAACGACACCCCGCTTCCTGTGCCCGCCGAAACCGGCCGCCTCGCCGAGAACATCGCCTATTTCGCGCGCGCCCTGCGCGACGCAGGGCTCCCCGTGGGCCCAGGCGCGGTCATCGATGCGCTGGCGGCCGTCGAAGTGGCGCGGATCGGGACACGCGCCGACTTCTACTGGACGCTGCATGCGGTGTTCGTGAAGAAGCACGAGCACTCAGAGGTTTTCGAGCAGGCTTTCCGCATCTTCTGGCGGCGCAAGGGGCTGATCGAGAAGATCATGGCGACCCTGTCGCCGCGCTCGCCGGGCGCCAAGGACGAGCCGAAGAAGCCGGACGCGGCGGCGCTGCGCGTGGCTGAGGCGCTGCTGAAGACCGGCCGGGAGGAAGAGGAGCCCAAGGAGGACAAGCAGGAGTTCTCCGCGCGGCTCACCGTGTCCGAGCGTGAGATCCTGCAGTCCAAGGACTTCGCCCAGATGACGGCCGAGGAGGTGACGCGGGCGCAGCGGGCGATCGCGATGCTGAAGCTGCCCGACGACGCCGTGATCACGCGGCGCCTGGTGAGCACGCCGCGCGGAGCGCGCATCGATCCCCGCCGCACCTTCCGGCGCAGCCTCAGGGGAGGGGGCGCGCTGATCGAGCTCGCCCGGCGCGAGCAAGCCGTGAAGCATCCGCCCATCGTCGCCCTCTGCGACATTTCGGGCTCGATGGCCGACTACACCCGCCTGTTCCTGCACTTCCTGCACGCCCTGACCGACGCGCGGCGGCGCGTGCAGACTTTCCTCTTCGGTACGCGGCTGACCAACGTCACGCGCTCGCTGAAGAGCAGAGACCCGGATGAGGCGCTGATGCGCTGTTCGCAGCAGGTGCAGGACTGGTCGGGCGGCACGCGCATCGCCACATGTCTGCACGAGTTCAACCGCCACTGGTCCCGGCGCGTGCTGGCGCAGGGTGCGGTGGTGCTGCTCTTCACCGACGGCCTGGAGCGCGATGGGAGCGCCGACCTGACCCGCGAGATGGACCGTCTGCACCATTCCAGCCGGCGGCTCGTATGGCTCAATCCCCTGCTGCGCTTCGACGCCTTCGAGGCGCGGGCGCAGGGGATCCGGGCCATGCTGCCGCATGTCGACGAGTTCAGGCCGATCCACAACCTCGCCTCGATGGACGGGCTGGTGAAGGCGCTGGAGCAGGACGACACGGGCGAGGCCGATCCCCGCAAATGGCTGCGGCGGGCGGGTTAGCCCTCGCTGCGGGTGTTTATCGCAGGGAAGCCTGCCGCGCGCACAAGCCTGCTGCGCGGACGACGCTATGGACGAGTTCGGGCGGCGGGTTCACGCTGTCGGGACGGCAGAGTTCGAAACAGGAGTTGAAGCCATGCTTTCGACCGATGACGACATCCTCACCAAAGCGGAGGCCTGGCGGCGCGAGGGCCGCGGGGTCGCCATCGCCACCGTCATGGAGACGTGGGGCTCGGCCCCGCGCCCCGTGGGCAGCCATCTCGTGATCGACGACGAAGGGAATTTCCTCGGCTCCGTCTCGGGCGGCTGCGTTGAGGGCGCGGTCGTCACCGAGGCGGTGGACGTGATCGAGAACGGCGCGCCGCGCATGCTGGAGTTCGGCGTGGCCGACGAGACCGCCTGGCGTGTGGGCCTGTCCTGCGGCGGCCGCATCAAGGTCTTCGTCGAGAAGGTGGCGTGAGCTTTCCGCGGCTGGGCCGCGGATCCGATAGAGAGAGGCCCCTCCATGGCGTCCTGGGATGTCCTGCTCGCCTTTGCCTTGGCGACGGCGGTTTTCGCGTATTTTCCCGGCCCTGCGCTGCTTTATACGGCGGCGCAGACGCTGGCGCGCGGGCGGAGGGGCGGCTTCCTCGCGGCGTTCGGCATCCATCTCGGTTGCTACGCGCATGTGCTTGCGGCGACGTTCGGGCTCTCGGCGCTCTTCGTGCACGTGCCGGAGCTGTTCATGGCGATCAAGCTGGCGGGCGCGCTCTACCTCGTCTGGCTCGGCGTCTCCATGCTGCGCAGCAAGGGGCTGGGCGACCTGCCCTCGGTCCCGGACAAGAGCGTCCGCAGGGCGCTGGCCGAGAGCATGGTCGTGGAACTCCTGAACCCGAAGGTGGCGCTGTTCTTCATCGCTTTCCTTCCGCAATTCGTCGATCCCGCGGGGAGCCTGCCCGTCTGGCTGCAGTTCCTGGTGTTGGGCGTGATCGTCAACCTGTCCTTTTCCTCGGCGGACGTGATGGCCGTGCTGTTCACCTCCACGGTGGCGACGCGGCTGCGCAAGGCCGAGGGGCTCCAGCGCGTCGCGCGCGTCACCGGAGGAACGATCCTGATCGGCCTCGGGGCGCGGCTGGCGCTGGATCGAACCTGAGGAGACCGCCATGGACCTCGCCCTTCTCGCCGCCATGAACGAGGAACGCGCCGCGCGGCGCGCCGCCATCCTCGTCACGGAGATCGCCACCGGCCGCCAGCGCCTCGTCCGCGAGGCGGACATCCCGGGCGATCCTCTGGCAGACCTGCTCGGCGACCGGCTACGAGCGGGCAAAAGCGGCATGGTGGAGACGCCTGCCGGGCAGGTTTTCCTCACCGTGCAGGCGCCGCCGGTGCGCATCCTCGTCACCGGGGCGGTGCACATCAGCCAGGCGCTCGCGCCGATGGCGAAGCTGCTCGGGCACGACGTGATCGTGGTCGATCCCCGCACCGCCTTCGCGACGGAGGACCGTTTCCCCGACGTGGAACTGCACGCGGAATGGCCGGACGACGTGCTGCCGCGCCTCGGCGTCGACCGCTACACCGCCTTCGTGGCGCTGACGCACGACCCCAAGATCGACGATCCCGCGCTCATCCACGCACTGCGCTCGGAGTGCTTCTACATCGGCGCCCTCGGCTCACGGAAAACGCACGCTGGCCGCCTGGAGCGTTTGAAAGCGGCGGGGATCGGCGAGGACGCCCTGGCGCGGATCAGGGCTCCCATCGGCCTGCCGATCGGGGCGATCAGCCCCGCGGAGATCGCGCTCTCGATCATGGGCGAGATCACCGCCGCGCTGCGGCTGGGGCCGGGCCAAACCAAGGCTCCCGGCAAGGCCGCCGCCGCCTTGGCCCCGGCGTGATCTTCGGCGCGGTTCCCGTCGGCGAGGCGCTCGGCGCGGTCTGCGTCCACTCCGTCCGCATGGCCGACGGCGTGGTCAAGAAGGGCACGGTCATCGGCGAGGCCGAGCTCCAAAAACTGAGGGCGGGCGGGATCGAGACGGTCGTCGTCGCGCGGCTCGAGCCCGGCGACGTCCCGGAAGACGAGGCGGCGCGGCGGCTGGCGCACGCTGTGGCCGGGGACAGCGTCCGTGTCGAGAAGCCCTTCACGGGGCGCTCCAACCTGTACTCCAGGGCATCGGGGGTGCTCGTCATCGACGTTCCGGCCGTCGAGGCCATCAACGCCGTGGACGAGTCCATCACCCTCGCGACGCTGCCCGCCTGGAGGGCGGTGCAGGAGGGCGAGATGATCGGGACCGTGAAGATCATCCCCTTCGCCGTGCCCGCGACGTTGCTCGATCGCGCGGTCGCGGCAGGCCGGGCGGGGGTGATCCGGGTCGCCCCCTTCGCCCCCCTGAAGGTGGGGGTCGTCTCGACGCTGCTTCCCGGGCTCAAAGCCAGCGTGGTCCGCAAGACCGTGGGCGCGCTCCAGGACCGGCTGAACCTCGCGGGCGCGGCGGTCCACGTCGATCTCCAGACGCCGCACGAGACGGGAGCTCTCGCCGAGACCATCGCCGGCGTCGCGGCGGGGCCGAGCGATCTTGTCGTGGTGTTCGGGGCGTCCGCCATCACCGACCGGCGCGACGTCATCCCCGCCGCCATCGAGGCGGCGGGAGGCGCGGTGAAGCACTTCGGCATGCCGGTGGATCCCGGCAACCTGCTGCTCGTAGGGGAACTGCAGGGCAAGCCCGTGATCGGCGCGCCGGGCTGCGCGCGTTCGCCCAAGGAGAACGGCTTCGACTGGGTGCTGCAGCGGCTCCTGGCGGGGTTGCCGGTGGGCCGGAAGGAGATCGCCGCCCTCGGCGTCGGCGGGCTGCTGATGGAGATCGTCCAGCGCGGCCAGTTGCGCGACGCCGGTCCGCACGGGGACGACTGATGGGCGCACCGGTCGGGACCCCGCGCGGGTTCGCCGCGATTCTGCTGGCCGCGGGGCGTTCCAGCCGCATGGGCGGGCCTAACAAGCTTCTCCAGGACTATGCAGGAGAACCTCTCGTCCGCCATGCGGCTAAGGCCGCGCTCGGGTCCGGGGCCCACCCGGTCCTGGTCGTCACGGGGCACCAGGACGCGGCCGTGCGTCAGGCTCTCGCGGGACTCGTGCTCGGGTTCGTGCACAATCCGGACTTCGCCGAGGGCCTTTCCACCTCGCTCAAGGCCGGGGTGGCCGCGCTGCCGGAGGGCGTCGATGCGGCGGCCATCGTACTCGGCGACATGCCGCTGGTCGGGGCGGAGCTCATCGCGGCTCTCGGCCGGTCGCTGCTGGCGCAGCAGGGCCCCATCGCCGCCGTGCCGGTGCTGAAGGGGGAATGGGGCAACCCGGTCGTGCTGTCGCGGGCGCTGTTCCCCGCGGTGTCCGGTCTCTCGGGCGATGCAGGCGCAAGGCGGCTGCTGCAGGGGCGGCGGCACGAGGTGGTGGAGGTTCCGGTGTCGGACGATGCGGTGGCGCTCGACGTCGACACGCCGGACGCCCTGCGCGAGCTGCTCGGGAGGGGCGCGCGCTCCTCTCCGCGCGGCGAGTGACCTGTTACCGCAGGCAGGCGGTCCCGGCCTTGATCTCGGCCGCCCCGGCGGTAGTTCCTCGCCGGCGAAGGAACGGCGCTCCAGCCGCTTTCGGCAGCGGAGGACGACATGGCGGCGCCGGTGATCATTTTTGGCGGAAGTGGCGGGATCGGGTCGGCCGTGGCGGAAGCCCTGGCGGGCAGGGGGCAAGCTGTTCATCTCGTTGGCCGTGACCAGGCGCGCCTCGCCGCCATCGCCGGCCGGACGGGCGCATCGATGAGCGTCGCGGATGTGGAGGATCCCGCCTCGATCGCGCAGGCCGTCGCCGAGGCGGCCGAGCGAGGCGGCGGTGCGCTGAAGGGGCTGTGCTATGCGGTCGGCACGATCAACCTGAAGCCGCTGGCGCGGCTCACGGACGCTGATTTCCAGCGCGACTTCGCGGTCAACGCCCTCGGCGCGGCGCGAGCGGTGCAGGCGGCCCTTCCGGCGCTGAAGGCCGCGGACGGCCCGGCCTCGGTGCTGTTCTTTTCCACGGTGGCCGTGGCGCAGGGGTTCAGCGCACACGCATCCGTCGCTATGGCGAAGGGCGCGGTGGAAGGCCTCACGCTGGCGCTGGCCGCCGAACTCGCGCCCAAGATCCGGGTCAACGCGATCGCCCCGTCGCTTACCCGGACGCCGCTCGCGGCAGGACTCACGGCCAACGACTCGATGGCGGCCGCCATCGGCCAGATGCATGCTCTGCAACGGCTGGGCGAGCCCGCGGACATCGCCCCGCTCGCCGCGCTTCTGCTGGGCGACGAGAGCGCCTGGATCACCGGCCAGATCATCGGCGTGGACGGCGGCCGCTCATCGCTCCGGGCCAAGGGCTGAGCGCCGGCGCGGCTGTCAGCACTCTGTCGTGTTTGCTGCTAACACGCTGGTGTAAAAGGGTTATTTACATATTTGGTGGGATCGTGAACCATCGTCGTGTTCGGACATTGGTCGTTCGAGCGTGGTGATGAACGCACGGATCCGACCCCTGGCAGGGGCCAGGGGTCGCCGTCCAGAGATGGAGGACCCATGGTATCCCCCGACTTCATTCGGCAGCTGGAAGGGTATGGCCTCACGACTGCTCACATCCTCTACAGGATGCCGGATCACCCATCATTGCTGCAAAGCTACGTGTGGCAGGAGTACGACCTCGCTCCGCGTTTCCCGGCGCTCAAGGATTTTCTCTCCTTCTGGCAAGCCAAGCTCGACGGCCCGCTTCACTCCGTGAAGGTGGCGCATGCAAAGCTGATCAGGCCTGCAGAGCTGAAAATGGCGGCGGGCGAGTTCGTGCTGAACTGAGGTCCGCGAAATCCATCAACATTGTCAGTCCCGTTCCCGTCGCGGACAGCCTTGGTTCGCGCGGCGTGCAGGCCTCCGGCCGCGACATCGCTTGGCCGCAATCACCTGATGGTCTAAGACAACGCGGGGCCGCCTAGGGCCCCGTTTTTTGTATGGGTTCCATGCCGCCCGGCTCCGTCCGAACGTCCGACATCATCGTGAAGCTTGCTGATGGCGGCGACAGCCCCCGGGTGAGCGTCCGTGAAATCGTGGACGCCCTTGGAGAGCGCGCCTACGCGCTGCTGATCGTGGTGCTGGGCCTGCCCAACTGCCTTCCGATGCCTCCGCCGATCCCGCTGCTGTGCGGCATCCTCCTGCTGTTCGTCGCGGCGCAGATCATCGTGGGCTGGCCTTCGCCGTGGCTGCCCAAGCGGTTGCTGAATCGCTCGATCGCGCGCGGCGACCTCGTGAAGGCCGCCTCGCGGGCCGTGCCCTGGCTGAAGTGGCTGGAGAAAGGCGCAAAGCCGCGCCTCGCGGTGTTCGATCACGTGCTCGCCCTGCGGGTCATGGGCGTGGTGCTTTTGATGTTCTCGCTTGCGCTGATCTTCGCCGCTCCCGTTATCGGCCAGATCCCGCTGGGGCTGGCCGTGTGCCTCGTCGGTCTCGGACTGGTGGAGCGCGACGGCTATGTGGTGATCGCCGGGATCGTGGTCGGCGCCTTGGGCACGAGCCTCAGCCTCGGTTTCCTGTTCGCGGTGATCGCGAGCGCCGAGGCGATTTTCTGAAAAGGGCGGCGCTTCAGGCGACCTGGGCGCCGGGCAGTTGCTGGGGCATCGTCAGGCCGAGCAGATCGTCGATCGCGGCCGCCGACACGGGCTTGCTGAACAGGTAGCCCTGCAGCTGGTGGCAGCCGACCGCCTGCAGGAAGCGATGCTGCTCGGGCGTCTCGACGCCCTCCGCTGTCACGGTCAGCCCCAGGGCGCGGCCGAGATGCACGACCGAGTGCACGAGGATCGCGCTTTCACCGGTGGACTCCATGGATTCCAGGAAGGACCGGTCGATCTTGATCTTGTCGAATGCGAAGCGCCGCAGATAGATCAGCGAGGAGTAGCCCGTTCCGAAATCGTCGAGCGCGAAGCGGAAGCCCAGCGACCTCAGCTCCATCATGGCGTTTTCGGCGGTGTCCGCGTCCTCCACGATGACGCCTTCCGTCAGCTCCAGTTCGACGCGGCCGGGATCCATGCCCTCCTCCTCGACGATGCGCGAGATGGTGGCGACGAATTCCTTCTGGCGGAACTGGATGGGAGAGACGTTGACGGCGACGGTGATGTCCTTCCAGCGACGCCCGTCGCGGCAGGCGCGGCGCAGAACCCACTCGCCCAGCATGCCGATGAGCCCGCGCTCCTCGGCAATCGGGATGAACTCGGCGGGCGAGATGAAGCCGTGCACGGGGTGAAGCCAGCGCACGAGAGCCTCGACGCCCGTGATCTTGCGGCCGTCTGCCGAGAACTGCGGCTGGTAGTTGATGTCGAGCCGGTCGCCCGCGATGGCGTCCCGCAGCTCCTCCTGCACGAGCTTGCGCAGGCGCATGGTGGAATCCATGCCGATCTCGAAGAACGCGTAGCGGTTGCGGCCCTCATGCTTCGCCCGGTAAAGCGCGACGTCGGCGAGCTTCATCAAGGTCGTGCGGTCGCGCCCGTTCTGCGGGGCCAGCGCGATGCCCATGGAGAGCCCGACATAGACTTGCCGTCCATCGATGTCGTAGGGCTCGCGCATGGTGTCGAGCAGGCGATGGGCGAGGGTGGCGCAATCGTTGGGCGAACGGATACCACGCTGAATGATCGCGAATTCGTCGCCGCCGAAGCGCGCCAGCGTGTCCGATCCCCGCAGGGCGGCGGAAAGGCGCTTGGCCACGGTGCAGATCAACGTGTCCCCGGCGTCATGGCCGTGGGCGTCGTTGATCTCCTTGAAGCGGTCGAGGTCGAGGAAAAACACCGCAAGGCCGTCGCCGTCGGGCTGCAGGCCCAGGAGTTCGCTGTCGAGCCGCTCGGTGAAGAACGCCCGGTTGGGCAGGCCCGACATCTCGTCATGGAGCGATTGGTGCGTCGCCTCGGCTTCGCGCACCATCAGATCGATGGTGATGCGGCGGACATGGGCGAAGAGGAAGGCGCTGAAGAGCAGAATGCCGGCGAACGCCACGCTGGCGGCGGGGATGAGGAGCCGTAGCATCGGCTTGCCCGGCTGCTCGGGATCGAAGACCAGCCAGCTCACGGGGTCGCCATCCCCATCGAGGAGGGGCATTCCCGAGTCCGCTTCGTCCGCCGAGGACACCAGGCGCAGGTGAGAAAGGCCGCTCGCCGCGGCGATCTCCTGAAGCGTCGCGTCGGTCAGGGGCTGGGCCGCGACGGCCACCATGCGGCCGAAGACGCTCTCCCCGGGCAGGGGCACGGCGGCGGCGATGATGGGGCCGTCGGCCGCATGGACGATGCGCGCCTCTCCCAGTCCCAGCACCGACTGCGGGTCCCGGATCATCCCGTCGCCCGTCCGGCGCAGGGTCTGCTGGCTGGCGCGATCCCGCACCGCGGCAATGAAAGGCTGGAGGCTTGGAAGCAGGCGCTCGAAGCGGTTCTGGGTTCCCGGAGCCACGAGGTCGGCGAGCGCAATGCCGTCGGGGGACACCAGGACGATCTCGGACATGCCGGAGTTCGCTGTCATCGCGGCCCTGAGGCCAGTTCGTACTGCCTCGGCTGACGACTTGTCGGCGAGGGCGTCCAGGATAGCAGGCTGGGACACCATCTCGGCCAGGCGGTTCGCCGCGAGGCCACGCTCCCGGGCGAGCGCGTTCGTCAACTGGTCCATCTGCCGAAGCAGGGCCGCCCGGTTGACGCGGACGGCGTTCCAGCCCGCCGCGCCTGCGCCGATGACGAGGATCGACAGCAGGATGAACGCGACGGGCCAGACAATCCGCGCACTCACTGCATTCTGATTAAGGCGGATCGACCCTGAGGGCATCAACGAGTCCGACGCAAAGACGACAAGCCTGGAGCCTGCCATCAACTCCTTACTATCTCTTTTCGGTTTGATTCGAATGCGAGGCTGCCGCTCGCAGGGGCCCGTTGCCCACCGCTTTTGCCTTCCGGCGGGGGACCGGCTAAGCAGGCTGCCACCGCGAATGAGTTGAGATCCTGCAGCATGACCGACCAGCCGCCCGACCGCCTTTCCGTGAATCCGTCCAGCCCGCATTACGACGAGAAAGCGCTCGAGCGGGGCGTCGGCATCCGCTTCAAGGGCGTCGAGAAGAACAATGTCGAGGAGTACTGCGTCAGCGAGGGCTGGGTCCGCGTGACCGCGGGGGCGGCGAAGGACCGTTTCGGCAACCCCATGACCATCCTTCTGAAGGGCGCAGTCGAGCCGTACTTCAAGACCGGGGCGGAGACCGACCAGCCGGGCTGACCGCCCGTCGGCTTGGTTCGGGGCGGCTGGAGGTCAAGTTTGACCGCCATGCGCGCCCTCGATGACTCGAAGCCGGCATGGCAGGCATCGCTCAAAGCTTGATGCAGCTGCGTAAAAAACCGGCATCTCGGCTTTGCAACCCTTCAGACTTTCTCCCCTGTTTCACTGGCACGAGCTTTGCGCGTAGTGTGTTGCGGAAGCGTCGCAAACGGCGCGAGGCCGCTGGTACGGCAGGGGGACTGAATGGCGTCGGCCTTCGACGAGATGCTGGGTGCTGGGGGCGAGATCAGGGACGCCTACGTGGCCCTGAAGCGCTGGCTGGATACCGTTCCGCCCGACCACATCGCGCTTCGCCGCAGCCAGGCGGAACTGTTCTTCCGCCGCATCGGCATCACCTTCGCCGTCTATGGCGAGGCCGAAGCCACCGAGCGGCTGATCCCCTTCGACATCATTCCCCGCGTCCTCACCAAGGCGGAATGGCTGAAGCTGCAGGCCGGGCTGGAGCAGCGCGTGAAGGCGCTGAACATGTTCCTCGGCGACGTCTATGGCGCGCGCGAATGCCTGAAGGCCGGGATCATCCCCGCCGACCTCGTGTACCGCAACGCCTGCTTCCGGCCGGAGATGGCCGGACGCAAGGTGCCGCACGACATCTATGTGCATATCGCGGGCATCGACATCGTCCGGGTGGATCCCGATACGTTCTATGTGCTGGAAGACAACGCGCGCACCCCCTCCGGGGTCTCCTACATGCTGGAGAACCGCGAGGTGATGATGCGGCTCTTCCCCGAGCTGTTCGCCGAGCATCGCGTCGCGCCGGTCGACAACTACCCCGACAGCCTGCTCGCCACCCTGCGCTCCGTGGCGCCGCCCGGCGGCTCGCGCGATCCGGTCTGCGTGCTACTGACGCCGGGCCAGTTCAACTCCGCCTTCTACGAGCACTCCTTCCTGGCCGACAAGCTCGGCATCGAGCTTGTCGAGGGCTCGGACCTGTTCGTGCGCGACGACATCGTCTACATGCGCACCACGGAGGGGCCGAAGCGGGTGGACGTGATCTACCGCCGGCTCGACGACGATTTCCTCGATCCGCTGGCGTTCAGGCCGGACTCCATCCTCGGCGTTCCCGGGCTGATGAGCGCCTACCAGGCCGGCACGGTGACGCTGGCCAACGCGGTGGGGACCGGCGTCGCGGACGACAAGGCCGTCTACAGCTACATGCCGGAGATCATCCGGTTCTTCACCGGCGAGGAGCCCATACTCAACAACGTGCCGACCTGGCGCTGCCGCGAGAAGGACTCGCTGTCCTACGTGATGGACCATCTCAACGAACTCGTCGTGAAGGAGGTCAACGGCTCCGGCGGCTATGGCATGCTGGTGGGCCCGCACGCCAGCAAGCAGCAGGTGGAGGAGTTCCGCCGCAAGCTGAAGCAGGCGCCCGACGGGTTCATCGCGCAGCCCACCCTGGCCCTTTCGACCTGCCCGACCTTCGTCGCCTCCGGCGTGGCGCCGCGGCACGTCGACCTCCGGCCTTTCGTGCTCTCCGGAGCCGACAAGGTGAGGATCGTGCCCGGCGGGCTCACGCGCGTGGCGCTGAAGGACGGTTCGCTCGTGGTCAACTCCAGCCAGGGCGGCGGAACCAAGGACACCTGGGTGCTCGATGCTTAGCCGGACCGCGGACAATCTCTACTGGGTGTCGCGCTACATCGAGCGCGCCGAGTTTCTCGCGCGCATCCTGGATGCGACGGCCCGCCTCTCCACGCTTCCCGCCGCCTATGGCGGGGCCGGAAACGAGTGGCGGAGCACGCTGCTGACCGCGGGCGCGGCGGAAGGCTTCGCCGCCCACTACGAGGAGGCGAACGAGCGCACCGTGATGGAATTCCTGGCCTTCAGCCCGGACAACCCGTCCTCCATCCGCAACTGCTTCGAACTCGCCCGCTCCAACGCCCGGGCGGTCCGCACCGCGCTCACCGGCGAGATGTGGGAGGCGATCAACGGCGCTTACCTGGAGCTGAGGCGCTACGATCCCAAGACCATGACGCGGGAGGAATATGCCCGCTTCCTGGATTGGGTGAAATCGGTGTCGCTGGCCTTCGACGGCTCGGCCTACCGGACGATGCTGCGCAACGACGCCTACTGGTTCTCGCGGCTCGGCGTGTACACGGAACGCGCCGACAACACGGCGCGCATCCTCGACGTGAAGTATCACGTGCTGCTCCCCGAGACCGAGAGGGTGGGCGGCAGCCTCGACTACTTCCAGTGGTCGACGATCCTGCGCGAAGTCTCGGCCCTGACGGCCTACCACTGGGTCTATCGGGAGAGCCTGAAACCCTGGCTCGTCGCCGACCTGCTGATCCTCAACCGCCAGATGCCGCGGTCCCTGGCCTCATCTTACGAGAACATCGTTCGGTTCCTCGACGACATCGGCCGGGCCTATGGACGCCAGGGCCCGTCGCAACGCCTGTCGCGCAGCATCCTCGGCCGGCTCGAGAACACGCGGATCGAGGACGTGTTTGAGCACGGGCTGCACGAGTTCATCTCGGCCTTCATCGTCGACACTCACAAGCTGGGTTCGGCCGTGACCGAGCAGTACCTGGTCTGAACGGCGATGCGGATACGGGTTTCCCACCAGACCTTCTACGAATACGCCCCGCCGGCGAAGTCGCTGATCCAGACCCTGCGGCTGACGCCGCGCAATCATGACGGCCAGTTCGTCGTGAACTGGCGCATCGACGTGGATATCGACAGCCGGCTGAAGCCGGGCGAGGACGCCTTCGCCAACATCACGCATCTGCTTTCGGTGGGCGGCCCGGTGGAGCGCTTCACGCTGAAAGTGGATGGCGAGGTCGAGACCCACGACACCGCCGGCGTGGTGCGGGGCACAGTGGAGCGTTTCCCCGAGCAGCTCTACCTTCGGGAATCGTCCATCGCCGCCGCGGACGAGAGGATCCGGGATTTCGCCGCGAGCGTGGCTGGCGACACAGGCGAGGACGCACTCGCAAGGCTGCATGGCCTCATGGGCGGCATCCACGCCAGGGTGGCGATCGCGGAACCCGCTGATATGCAGCACGGCACGGCCGCGAGCGCCTTCGCTTCGGGGAAGGGCAGTGTGCAGGACGCGGCGCATATCTTCATCGCGGCGGCGCGCCATCTCGAGATTCCTGCCCGTTATGTCAGCGGCTATGTCTGGCGCCCGGAAGGCGGGGTGGCGCAGGAGGGGCACGCCTGGGCTGAAGCTTTCGTTCCTGTCCTTGGCTGGGTCGGGTTCGATCCGGCGCTCGACGTGTGTCCGGAAGGCGCGCATGTGCGCGTGGCCGTGGCGCTCGACGCTCTTGGCGCAGCGCCCATCAGGGGCACCTGGTTCGGCGGCGGCCCTGAGGTTCGCGAGGGGCGCGTCGACGTGAGGTCGAGCGAACCCGGCCGCAGCCAGTCCCAGTCGCAACGGCAATCCTGAACGCGCGGCCGCGGCGAGCGAAGCCGGCCTGACGCAGAGCCTTCGCCACGACGTCCACAGGGCCTTGGGTCCTCGCCCATTCCCCGCCGAGCTTAGCCGCGGTATATGTTCGCGGACTTGAAAGGGCGTTCCATGACCTACTGCGCCGGCATCCTCGTCCGTGACGGCCTGGTGATGATCGCCGACACCCGCACCAATGCGGGGCTCGACAACATCTCCACGTTTCGCAAGCTGCACCTGTTCGAACGCAAGGGCGAGCGCGCCATCGCGATCGCGACCGCAGGAAACCTGTCGATCTCGCAATCCGTCGTGAGCTTCCTGCACGAGGGCACCGAGAACCCCGACACGGGCGAGAACGAAACCTTGCTCGACGTCACGACGATGTTCCGTGCGGCCCAGCTCGTCGGCCGCGCCGTGCACAAGGTGCGCGAAGTGGATGGCCGCAGCCTGGACGAGGCGGGCGTGAAATTCGACGTGTCGATCCTCATCGGCGGGCAGATCAAGGGCGGCGCGCCGCGCCTCTTCATGCTCTACGCGGCCGGCAACTTCATCGAGTGCGGGGTCGAAACGCCGTACTTGCAGATCGGCGAACACAAATACGGAAAGCCCATCCTCGATCGTGCCGTGAACTACAACACGCAGCTGGCGGACGCGTTGAAGCTGGGCCTGATCTCCATGGATTCGACCATGCGCTCGAATCTGGGCGTCGGGCTGCCGATCGACATCCTGACGCTGCGGCGCGACGCGCTGGAGCCCGAGCTGGTGCACCGGATCGAGGCGGGCGAGCCTTATTTCCACGACCTGAGGGAGCGTTGGTCGGCCGCCCTGCGGGCCGCGCACATCGCGATTCCGCAGCCCCCCTACAAGCCGGCGCCGAAGCCGTGAGAGCAGCGGTGCGCCCTGCGGGTGGTGCAGCTTCCGCTTGCTCACAAGGGGAGGCAGGGCCATCCTTTGCAGCGAGTGAGCCTGGAGCATCGCATGGATGAGTCAAGCTATGGCGAATGGCAGGACATGGCGGAAGCGCCCCACGATGGCAGCCGCGTCCTGGTGATGATCCGGGCGAGCGAGCAGGGGCCCGCGGAGGTGGACGTCGCGCGCTGGGGGCGTGCGCACGGCTCCGGCGAGGAATGCTGGATCGCCGCGGACAGCGATCACGCCTGTCCCATCGTCTACTCGGACAGCGATCTCGAGGGCTGGATGGCATTGCCGACGCCGCTCCCCAAACTGAGGCGCGGGGCGAAGGACATCGAGACCTCCGGCTCGGGGATATAGGTCGTCAGCCAGCCGGTCGGTGTCTCCTCGCCAGCCGCCGGCTCACTTGCCGCGCGTCCTGAGCCAGGTTTGCATTTCGGCGATCTCGGCTTCCTGGGCGGCGATGATCTGTTCGGCCAGTTTCCTCGTGTCGGCGTCCTTGCCGTACTGAAGCTCGATCTTGGCCATGTCGATCGCCGCCTGATGGTGCGGGATCATCCCCCTCACGAAGTCGACGTCGGCGTCACCCGAGTACTCGATCGCCATGTCCTTGTGCATCTTCATGGCGGCGGCCTTATAGGCGGCCGTCGAGGGCGCATCCGTGGCCTTCGGCGCAGACTGCATGCCCTTGCCGCCCATACCCGAGCCGTGGCCCGCGCCATGCGGCAGGGTCCCGGGCGACATCTGGGCGAGCGCGCCGCCTGAGACGAGAGCCAAGGCTGCGGCGGAGGCGAGAACTTTGGTGCGGAGCGACATGGAGCTTTCCTGATCTGGAGGCGCGGGCGGGACAACGTTTCGAGCCCCAAAAAGGTTCGCGTCTCGGCGAAAGCGAGGGTCTGCGCCTCCGACCTTCAGCTAGGTCGGTCAAGAAGCGCCTCAGATCAGGCCAAGGCCCTTCATGCTGGCATGTCCCATCCGGCCTACGATGATGTGGTCGTGAATGAGCACGCCCAGCGGCTTGGCGATGTCGGCGAGTTCGCGCGTCATCCGGATGTCGGCCTGTGACGGCGTGGGGTCGCCGCTCGGGTGATTGTGCACGAGGATCACAGCCGAAGCGGAGAGTTCCAGCGCCCGTTTCACCACCTCGCGGGGATAGACGGGCGTGTGATCGACCGTGCCGGTCTGCTGCACTTCGTCGGCCAGAAGCCCGTTGCGCTTGTCGAGGAACAAGATGCGGAACTGCTCCTTCTCCGCATAGGCCATGGCCACCCGGCAATAATCGATCACGGCCGACCATGAGGCCAGGACCTGCCGCTTCACGACTGCGCTGCGCGCGAGATCGCGGCCCGAGGCCTCGACCAGCTTCAGGTCGAACGCCGTGGATTCGCCGATGCCGTCGACGCCGATAAGACGGGAATAGGGCGCGGCGAGCACCTCGGCGAGCGAGCCAAACTGGGTCAACAGGGACTTCGCCAGGGGCTTGACGTCCCGTCTCGGGATGGTGCGGAAGAGAAGCAGTTCCAGCATCTCGTAGTCCTGCACCGCCGCTCTTCCGCCGCGCAGAAACCGATCCTTCAACCTCAGGCGGTGCCCATGCCTGTGATCCTCCCCTGCTTCGCCTGCGCCGGGGGGAGGGTCGGATTGGGGCATGGCCGCCTTCAGGTTTGCGTGGAGGACGCCGTCCCATAGGGGGGCTGGTGGTAGCCCTTGGGAGAGAGCGTGAAGATCTCGTAGCCCGTCTCCGTCACGGCGACGGTGTGCTCGAACTGGGCGGAGAGGGAGCGATCGCGCGTCACGGCCGTCCAGCCGTCGCCGAGCACCTTCACATGAGGGCGTCCCAGGTTGATCATGGGTTCGACGGTGAAGAACATGCCCGGCTTCAGGGGCGTACCCTCACCCCGCCGGCCGTAGTGCAGGATGTTCGGCTCGTCATGGAAGAGCTGGCCGAGGCCATGGCCGCAAAAATCGCGCACCACCGAGCATCGCTCGGACTCCGCGAAGCTCTGGATGGCGTAGCCGATGTCGCCCGTGGTGGCCCCGGGACGGATGACCGAGATGCCGCGCATCATCGCTTCGTAGGTCACTTCGACGAGGCGGGCGGCGCGCCGGGGCGTCTCTCCGACAAGGTACATCCGGCTCGAATCGCCGTGCCAGCCATCGAGCACGAGCGTCACGTCGATGTTGACGATGTCCCCCTCGCGCATCGGCTTGGGCTCGGGAATGCCGTGGCAGACCACGTGGTTGATGGAAGTGCAAATGCCCTTGCGGTAGCCGCGGTACATCAGCGGCGCGGGATAGGCGCCGTGGTCCATGGCGAACTCGAAGATCAGGTCGTCCAGCGCCTCGGTGGTGACGCCGGGCTTCACCACGTCGACCAGCAGGTCGAGCGCCTCGGCCGTCAGCCGTCCGGCCCTGCGCATCCCCTCGAACGCCGCGGGTCCATGCAGCTTGATTTCGCCGCTTCTGCGGCCGGTGCTCTTTGTCGCTTCGACGAACGTCATGCCGGTTCCGGGTGGGCTGTCCCGTGGTGTAGTGCGGGCAAAGCGCGCGGGGCGGAAGGTGAAGCCTACCCCGCCAGCGCCGTCCGTCAAATGGTCCAATCGCCGCCGCGATGCAAGGCCCGCCCGCAAGGGGCAGGGGATCGTGAACCGCAAGGCTGGCCAAGGCGGCCCGAAGGCTGTACTGCATGCGCGCCCGGCGTTGCGCCGGAGTGGCTGGGCCGGGCTGGTCCGACCACATGGTTCTGAGAAGCGACTCATCCGAACGCCTGGATGGATGGAGATCCCTTGGCCAATTCCCCGGCCCCTGTGGCAGTGCACCCGGCGACGCCCCCTGGCGAAGCCGCCGAGCCCGGCGCCTTCGGCTCTTTCGGCGTGCAAGGCGTCACCAGGCGTATCGTGGCGCTCACGCGGCGCATGCCGGCGAACTGGGCCGGTCGCAGGCTCGCCTTCGCCCTGCGCCAGATCTCCATCTGGGCGCTGCGCGGCAAGCCGGTGGATGTCGAGACATTCGGCGCTCGGATGCGGCTGTACCCCACCAACAACGTCTGCGAAAAGCGGCTCCTGTTCACGCCGCAGTTTTTCGATCCGGAAGAGCGCGCGTTCCTCGCGGAGCGGGTGAAACCGGGCTTCGTGTTCATCGATGTCGGTGCGAATGTCGGCGGCTATTCGCTGTTCGTCGCGCGGTTGGCGGGCGGCAGCGGCAGGGTGCTGGCCGTGGAGCCGCAGCCGCACATCTTCGAGCGGCTCGTCTTCAACATCAGCCAGAACTCGACGGGCCTCGTGAAGGCGCTGGATTGCGCAGTGGCCGACAAGACCGGCGAAGTGACCCTGTTCATGGACGCCAAGAACGCGGGCGAATCCAGCGTCAAGATCATCGGCAACACCGAAGGCCGCTCGATCCGGGTGCCCGCCAAGACGCTGCTGCAGCTGCTGCGCGACGAGGGATTCGGGCACGTCGACGCCATGAAGATCGACGTGGAAGGAGCGGAAGACCTGATCCTGGAGCCCTTCCTGCGCCAGGCTCCCGAAAGCCTCTGGCCTCCGATCCTGATTATCGAGAACGGGACTGGCCGCTGGCAGATCGATCTCGTGGGGCTGCTGCAGAAAAATGGCTGGCGCCTGTCGCGCCGGACTCGTGTGAACCTGATCTTCGAGCGCGGCTGAGAAGCCCTGGGGGGACTGGCCTGACGCCCGAGGTCAATCGGACTGCGGGGTTCCCGGGTTGGTGCAGATCCCGGGCTGGTGCAGATCTCGGGCTGCTGCAGATCAGGGCGACGGTTGCGACACCATGATCGCCGAAGTCTCGGGCATGGACGTTTCGCTTTCGCCGTCGGAGGGGGTCAACTGCATGAATTCCCGCACCCTCTCCTTGGCGTTCTTCTTCAGCAACTGCCACTGAGGCAACAGGGAGCGGTCGTAGGTCAGCCGCACGAGCACGTTCACTTCGGGTACGGTGAACCATTGCCGGCAAGCCGGACGGACATAGCCGACCGCCTGGGCTGTCGACTCCGACTCCTCGACCGAGCAGATCATCAGATCGTCAGGGGTCGCCAGTCCGTTGCCGGTGTAGAGGAAATCCGTGAGCGAGGAGGCATCGCTGCCCTTGCGGTCGTGTTTTGGACCGACACGCGTCAACCCGTAGAGCGGATCTTTCACGGTTGTCGCGAAGGCTGCGTTGGGGCCGATCAGCGTTCCCAGCACCATGAGGGCGGTCTCCGTATCGGCCGCCTTCAGAATGCTCGCGCGCACGGGCACCACGTCACCGTCCCAGACGATGCTCTCCATCATCATCGTCATGGTCCGCTGATCCATCCGGTCGGCGAGGGCGCTCGACTGGACGGGGGTGATGTTGGGGGCTCGTCCGACCAGGGCCACGCGTCTCACGGCGCCCTCGAGGCATGTGGGATCATTGCCCTCCGAGGTCACGCAGTCGGGAAACGGCCAGCGGTCCAGGAGAAATTCGGGCACCGCCATGGTCTTCACGGAGTCGGTCGCCCCCGAGATGAAACGGATCATCTTGTAACGGATGCCGTTGTCGCCCATCACCGACCATGCGGCCGGGCACGACTCTTCCTGTGTGCCGCAGGATGGCAGAAAGCGCGCATCGCCAGGGCGGAAAGCAATTTCCGGAAGCTGCGTCCGACGCCCAAGACTCAGCAGGCTGTTGGAAGGCGTGACCATGCACGCAGCCAGCACCACTGCGCAGTATAAAAGCCAGCTCTTGCGTTGCTTCGCGGGACCACGGCTTCGGCTCTCGGCGAGAGCCACTGCACGTGCCCGCATGTCCTCGAACGTGGTGGCCAAAATGTCCTCATTCGCAATAGCAAGAACATAGCTCTGTAGTTATCTTTTATCAATCACCGGGATGTGAAAGGTTCGTGATACTGCGAGAAAGACGCGGGGCGCCTCGAGGGAAGCGCCGGTCTTTCCCCACGGCCACCCGGAGCGCTTGAGCGCGGGAGCGGGCCGGGCTACATCCCGGGACCCTCCGGAGAGACGCCCATGTCCGCGCCAGTCATCACCGCCGCCCTTCTCGTCATCGGCGACGAGATTCTGTCCGGGCGGACGAAGGACAAGAACATCGGGTACCTCGCCGACTACCTCACCGCGATCGGAATCGATCTGCGAGAGGTGAGGGTGGTTCCCGACGTCGAGGAGGAGATCGTCGCGGCGGTCAACGCGTTGCGCACGCGCTACTCCTATCTTTTCACGACCGGCGGCATCGGCCCAACCCACGACGACATCACCGCCGATTGCATCGCCAAGGCGATGGGGGTCGGCATCTCACAGGACGAGCGGGCTGTCGCGATGCTGCGGACGCGCTATGCCGATCCGGCCGACCTGAACGAAGCCCGGCTGCGAATGGCGCGGATCCCGCACGGCGCGGACCTGATCGAGAACCCCATCTCCAAGGCGCCCGGCTTCCGGATCGAGAACGTCATCGTCATGGCCGGCGTACCGGCGATCATGCAGGCCATGCTCGACGCCGTAGCGCCGACGCTGAAGACAGGGCAGACGATGCTGTCGGTCTCCATCGACGGCCGCGGGTTCCCCGAAGGCGCCTATGCAACGCCGCTCGCCGCCGTCCAGAAAGCGCACGCCGGCGTCGTCATCGGTTCGTACCCTTCCTTCAACGGCGTGAGCTTCACGAACCAGATCGTGGTGCGTGCACGGGACGCCGACAGGCTGGAGGCGGCCCGGCAGGCCGTGGCCGCAATGCTCGACGACCTCGCCGCGGCGCGAACTCCCTCAGCCAAGACGTTTCCGCCGAATCCCGTTCCCGAATCCTGAGCCATCCCGCCGAGCCCCACGGACCCCGCCATGTCGCAACCCTCCACCAAGGCCTTCCCCGTTTCCTGGGATCAGTTTCACCGCGACGCGCGAGCGCTCGCGTGGCGGCTCGCCGGCGCCGGACCATTCGAGGCCATCGTCTGCATAACCCGTGGGGGGCTGGTGCCCGCCGCGATCGTCTCGCGCGAGCTCGGCACGCGCGTCATCGAGACCGTGTGCATCGCCAGCTATCACGACTATACCTCGCAGGGCGATCTGAAGGTGCTGAAGCCCGTGGCGTCCAACATCCTCACTGTCGGCGGGGAGGGCGGCAAGGGAGTGCTGGTGGTGGACGACCTCGTCGACACCGGGAAGACCGCGCGAATCGTGCGGGACATGATGCCGAACGCCCATTTCGCCACGGTCTACGCCAAGCCGCTCGGGCGGCCGCTGGTCGACACGTTCGTCACCGAAGTGTCGCAGGACACGTGGATCTACTTCCCCTGGGATCTCGGTCTGGCGTTCCAGGCTCCGATCGCCGACGGTCACAAGGGGTGAACGGCCCCGCCTGACGCGCGCTACCGGCAAAGGGTGAGGCCATGGACGACGCCACGAAGCCGCAGGCCACCCCCGGACGATACGATCGCGGCTCGACGCGCGACACCATCTTCGCGGCGCTCATCAAGGCCGCCGCCCGGTTCGGGCGCAGCAAGCCGATCCTGGAGGATCCGGAGCGCGCGCCGCTCTCCTACGCACGCCTGATCCTCGGCGCCTTCGTGCTCGGCGCCAAGCTGACGCGCGGTACACGGCTCGGCGAGTCGATCGGCGTGATCCTGCCGAACGTCAACGCGGTGGCGCTGGTGATCTTCGGACTGGCTGCCTTCGGCCGCATCACAGCCATGCTGAATTTCACGGCGGGGCTTGCGAACCTGCGCGCAGCGGTGGCGGCGGCCGAGATCGGCGCAATCGTGACGTCTCGCCGCTTCGTGGAGCAGGGCCGGCTGGACGACGTCATCGCCGGTCTCGCGGAGACGCCGGGCCCGGGCGGCCAGCCTGTCCGCGTGCTCTATCTGGAGGATGTCCGAGCTACGGTCACCTCCCTCGACAAGATCGTCGGCGTGCTGAGGGGCGCCTTCGCCGGCCTCGTGCATCGCTATTATGCGGCCAAGCCCGACAATGCGGCCGTGATCCTGTTCACCTCGGGATCGGAGGGCAAGCCGAAGGGCGTCGTGTTGTCTCACGCCAACCTGCTGGCCAATGTCCGCCAGATCGAGGCGCATATCGGTTCGCCGCCGTTCGGCAGCCACCAGGTGATGCTGAACCCGCTGCCGGTGTTCCACAGCTATGGCCTCACGGGCGGACTGCTGCTTCCGCTCATCCTCGGCATGCGCACCGTGCTGTACCCCAGCCCGCTGCATTTCCGGCAGATCCCGAAGATCGTCCTGGCGACGGGCGCGACCATCCTGTTCGGCACGGACAGCTTTCTGCAGGGCTGGGCCCGGGCCGCCGAGCCGGGGGACCTCGACTCCATCGCTGTCGTCGTCGCCGGCGCCGAGCGCGTGCGCGACCAGACGCGGGAGATGTGGGCCAAGTTCGGCGCGGTGATCCTGGAAGGGTACGGCGCGACGGAATGCTCGCCGGTCATCTGCGTCAACCAGACCTTCGACAACCGGCCGGGGACGGTCGGCCGGTTCCTGCCCGACGTGGAATGGCGGCTCGACGTCGTGGAGGGCCTCCAGGAGGGAGGGCGGCTCAGCGTCCGCGGGCCCAACGTCATGGCGGGTTACCTGTTCGTGGACACGCCCGGCAAGCTGGCCCCGCCGGAGGACGGCTGGCACGACACCGGCGACATCGTCACGGTGGACGAGGAAGGGTTCGTGCGGATCCGCGGGCGCGCCAAGCGCTTCGCTAAGATCGGGGGCGAAATGGTCTCGCTCGCGGCCCTGGAGACGCTGGCCGCCGAATTGTGGCCGGGCGCGACGCATGTGGCGGTGATCCTGCCGGACGCCCGCAAGGGCGAGCAGATCGTGCTCGTCACCGATCGCCCTGAGGCCGACCGCGCCGCGCTGCTGGCTCATGCCCAGGCCAAGGGCTATCCCGAGCTGTGGGTGCCGAAAGCGATCCTTGTCACCGCCGCCATCCCGATGATGGGCTCGGGGAAGATCGACCATCCGGCGACGCAGGAACTCGCGAGGCAGATGCGGCCGCTGCTGTAGCCCGCCGGCCGCCGCAACCGATCCGGCCAGACGCGATCCGCGTCCGGCCGGTCGCCACGCTCGGCGCCCGCGACAGGGCCTGGTTTACCGGTCAGGCCGGGCTTTTGACGAAGGCGAGCAGGTCGGCGTTGATGACCTCCGCGTGCGTGCTGAGCATGCCGTGCGGATAGTCCTTGTAGATTTTCAGCGTGTTGTTCTTCAGGAGTTTGGCTTGGAGCAGGGAGGCGTTGGCGTAGGGAACGACCTGGTCGTCGTCGCCCTGCAGCACCAGGGTCGGCACGGTGATCGCCTCGAGGTCCTGGGTCTGGTCGGTTTCCGAGAAGGCCTTGATACCTTCGTAGTGGGACAGCGCGCTCCCCATCATGCCCTGGCGCCACCAGTTGTCGATGATCCCCTGGGAGACCTTCGCACCCGGCCTGTTGAAGCCGTAGAAGGGCCCCGACGCGAAATCGAGGAAGATCTGGGCGCGGTTTTCCGCGAGAGCCTTGCGCAATCCGTCGAAGACTTCGATTGGCGCGCCGCCCGGGTTGTCGCCGGTCTTGAGCATCAGGGGCGGAACGGCGCTGACGAGCACGGCCTTCGCGACGCGTCCCTGGGGCTGCCCGAACTTGGCCACGTAGCGGGCCACTTCGCCACCGCCGGTGGAATGGCCGATGTGGACGGCGTTGCGGAGGTCGAGATGCTCGGCGACGGCCGAGGCGTCGGCCGCGTAGTGATCCATGTCGTTGCCGGTATCCGCCTGCGACGAGCGCCCGTGGCCACGCCGGTCATGCGCGACGACGCGAAAGCCTCGCGCCAGGAAGAACAGCATCTGGTTGTCCCAGTCGTCCGAGGACAGCGGCCATCCGTGATGGAACACGATGGGCTGGGCGGTCTTCGGACCCCAATCCTTGAAGAAGATCTCGACGCCGTCCGCCGTCTTCACGAAACCGCTGCTCATGGGAGTGACTCCTTTCGGGGAAAGAGGGGGGAGTGGCCGCCGCGTCATTCGCGAAGCGCTGGCCAGGTGATGGACGACCGCAGGCGCGGCCCCATGGCCGTTCGCCGCTCAGGGCGAACGCCGACGGCTCTTGTTCTGCTTTCCAGGCTTTTTGGCCGAGCAGTTGACGCTCTCTCGCAGGACGAGATCGGCAGACTGGACTGATCTGCGTAGCATCTTCATCGATTGACTTTCATCATTGTTGCTTCCTGCCGTGCGATAAGACCATTAGCCAAGCTCAAGCTGACGGATAATCTGCTTAGCGTCAGATTATACGCTTAGCGTTGTATCTTATACTACACATGGGCTGGTTCATTCGTCTCGGCCGCTCGGGGCGGTTCCGGACCTCCGCCCGCAATCCCCAGCAACACCGCCTGCCAGAGAGCGCCACTGAAATGATCGCGATCTCTTCTCGCCTGGTGGTGGTGGACGCAGTTCCGGCGAACCGGTCTCCACGCAAATTACCCTGGGAACAGCGAAAAGATCAGGGTAAATGGCGAAGAAGCTCGTCGTCATCTCCGATGGCGGAGGCTCAGATGATTGAAACTGCCTAATTTTTCAGATCGGCCGAGCGAAATTCCCTAGGACTCTGAACAGGGAATAACAGGAAACCAGGCGTCGCGAGTTCGCAGCCCACGCGGCGAGCGGCGCGGCCACTTGGAATCGAGCTGATCCCGTCAACGTTGGCCGGTTCTGATCTCAGCCCACTCCGCAAATCAGACCTTGATCGGTTGGTTTTTAGCCGCGACTGTTGCGGCGTCTGGATCGTTTCTGCCGTCGGCGGGGAAGGATCCAAGCGGGCCTGTCGAGACCAAGGAGGGTCGAGGAGCAGGGTCGCCCGGACGGCGTGGAGGCGGTTGCCGCAAGGCAGCGACCGCACCAGCCCGTTGGGTGATCCTTCGTCCTGACCCTCGCTTGGTGATTTCTCCCTTGGTGGCCGGTCGATCACCAAACCAGGAGAACGGACATGCCCACCGATCGTGCCCGCAAACGCGGGAGCATCTCATCTGCCACCGGGCTCACAGAGCCCCTCAAGGCCAAGGCTCAGTCGCGACGCGAGAGGCATCGCGCTGTGACCGAGATCAGCAGACACGAGCCGCCCCGGCGCAACAACCTCGTTCCAGAACTGCGCATTGACTTCGTGCCGACGGAGAGCCTGAAGTCGGCCAACCGACAGACGCGCCGCAAGGAGGCGGCGCAGGCCCGGCGCCTCGACCGGAGCATTGCAAAGTTCGGCATCACCGCTCCCATTTCGGTCGATGGCGAAGACCGCATCGTTCATGGGCACGGTATCTGGGAGGCCGCCAGGCGGGCCGGCTGCTCGACCGTGCCCGTGATCCGCATCACGCATCTCAGCCCCGTCGAACTCCGGTTGCTCGGGATCGCTCTCAATCGGTTGGGTGAGACAGGGGCGTGGGACGAAGCGGCGCTCCGGCTGGAATTCGAGGAGCTGATCGATCTTGGCGAGGACGTGGTCCTCAGCGGTTTCGAGCCCCCGGAGGTCGATTTCCTGCTGCTCGGCGATAACGAAGCAGAAGCAGTCGAAGGCGGGGAGGGGGACATTGTTCCGGAACCGTCCACCGAGAGTGTCTCACAGTCGGGCGACTGCTGGGTGCTGAGACGCCACCGGCTGTTTCAGGGGGACGCCCGCGAGCCCGCCGTCTACCAGCGGCTGATCCTCGAGGGCGAAGAAATCCGGATCGTGCTCACCGACATTCCCTTCAATGTGCCGATCGCCGACCACGTGACCGGCGATCCCGAACATCGCGAGTTTGCGATGGCGTCCGGCGAGATGAGCCGGGAAGAGTTCGAGGCCTTCATCGAGGCTTGGATCGCTGCCTGCCTCCCCTACCTGGCCGATGGCGGTCTGCTGAGCACCTTCATCGATTGGCGCAGCGTCGAACTGGTGTTGGCCTGTGGCAGAGCCGCAGGGTTGTCCCTGCTCAATCTCGTGGTGTGGTCGAAAACTAATGGCGGGCAGGGCAGCTTGTGGCGCTCCCAGCACGAGCTCTTGCCGATCTTCAAGAAGGGCAGGGCGTCTCACGTCAACAATGTCGAACTGGGCCGTTGGGGACGCTGGCGCTCGAACGTCTGGGTCTACCCCGGAGGCTCCAGCCTTGGTTCAGATTCCCGCGATGGACTGGCGCTGCATCCCACCGTCAAGCCGCGGGCGCTGCTGGAAGATGCGCTCCTGGACGTGACGAACCGCGACGAGGTCGTGCTTGATCCGTTCCTGGGATCGGGATCGACGCTGCTTGCCGCCGAAAGCACGGGACGCATCTGTCGGGCGGTCGAGATTGACGGTCCGTACTGCGACGTCGCGATCCGGCGCTGGCAGGACCTGACCGGTGAACAGGCGGTGCTCGAGGCGACCGGACAGACATTTGGGGAGGTCGCGCGCGAACGGTTCGGCGATCCAGGAGAGGCGCATGTCGGTAAACGGCCTCGCGCGGCCGCATCGGACGACGGTTCCAGCGCGGAGGACCTGTGATGTCCGACAGCTCGCAATCAAAAGGCTCCAAGCCGGGTGGCGGCTATTCCGTCGGCTATGGCAAGCCTCCCAAGGCCAGTCAATTCAAACCTGGTCAATCGGGCAACCCCAACGGACGTCCGAAAGGACAGCCCTCGACGCAGCAACTGCTGCTCCAGGAAGCCGCCAAGCTGGTCAAGGTGAAAGTCGGCGACGAGATCATCCACATCACCAAACATCAGGCCGTCGTCCGCAAGCTCTACCTCATGGCGATGGAGGGCAACATCGTTGCCGTCCGCCTGGCCCTGGCTCATCTCGGCAACGCAGAGTTGGCAGGGGCCAACGGCGAATTCGAACCGCCCCTTACCGAAGAAGAGCTGGCGCTGGCGGAGGCTCTCGGACTGATACCAGGGGGAGGGTCGCATGGCTGACACCCCTAACAGCCTTGTTCGCAGCGCCATGCGGGACAGCCTTCACCAGCCGTGCAGAGCCAATCTGCACGCCTTCTCACGGCTCGCATTCCCGATCATTGCACCGGGCGTGCCGTTCGAAAACGCACGCCACTTCCGGGTGCTTGCTACCGCCCTGGAAAAAGTCGTGCTGGGCGAGACCCAGAGACTGCTCATCGCCATCCCGCCCCGTCACGGCAAGAGCATTTTCGCCTCGGCGATCCTGCCTTGCTGGATCCTGGGACTGAATCCAGCGGCCAAGATCATCTGCGCCTCCTACGGCGACCAGCTGGCGAAAGACTTCTCCGTCAAATCCCGCGATATCCTGCGCTCGACCGCCTATCGGGGTGTCTTCCCTGGGACCGAGCTCGAGCCAGGGGGCGCGGCCCTGGACGAACTTCGCACGACCCGCAAAGGCTATCGCCTAGCCACCTCGGTTGGCGGGGTCGTCACCGGAAAGGGCGCAGACTACGTCATCGTGGACGACCCCATGAAGGCGGTCGACGCCGCCTCGGTCGTGACCCGCAATGCGGCATATGATTGGTACAAAACGTCCTTGTTGTCCCGCTTCGACAAGCCTGGCGAGGGCCGGCAGATCGTCACCATGCAGCGGCTTCACATGGATGATCTGATCGGTCGCCTCAGGGACGATGGCGGCTTCACGGTGCTTGAGATGCCCGGCGAGGCTCTGGAGCGCCAGGTCTTCGATCTTGGCCAGGGCGAGCAGTGGGATTTTCGGCCGGGCGACCTGCTGTATCCCGAGCGGTTTCCGGCCAAGGCCTTGGATCAGCTCAAATCTGACCTGGGGGAGTCAGGGTACAACGCCCAGATCCTGCAACGGCCCGTACCGCCTGGTGGCGCTCTCCTCCAGCTCAAACACTTCCAACGCTACCCGCAAATGCCGTCGACCGCGGAGCTCGTCGTCCAAAGCTGGGACCCAGCCTTCGTCGACAGCGAGACCGCGGCATACACGGTCTGCACGACCTGGGCCATCTGGGGCCGAAAGGCATACCTTCTGGACGTGTTCCGGAAGAAGCTCGAGTTCCACAGCATCGAGCCGACAATGCTGCACATGAAGGAGAAATGGCAGGCAACATTCGTGATCCTAGAAACAGCCGGGCTCGGCAGGGTAATCGGCGACCGTCTTGTTCGATTGCCTGGCGCGCGAAGGTGGCTCGTGCCAATGGATCCCAAGATGGGCAAGGAAGAGCGGGCCATTGCCGTCACGCCGCTGCTGGAACGCAAGCGCGTCTTCCTCCCAACGACGGCCCCATGGCTCGAGGCGTTTGAAACCGAAGTGGCGCAGTTCCCGCAGTCAAAGTATGCCGATCAGGTCGATTCAATGGTGCATTTTCTGACTTCACTCCTGACGCGCAATCATGTGACGCGCAACCTCACCGCGTTTGCGGACTGGCCGCACAATGCATTTTGAACGAAGCCTCAGGACGCTCTCTCGCCACCACGTGTTGACGCCTTGCGCGCCGTACGCCATTTTTCGCCCGCCGCGGCAACGCGGCACGCTCGAGCCATGGAGGGCTGAGCGCCACAGCAACCGCTGTTGGTCGCCCTCCACAAGCGATCCAACAGCACAGCACGCTGAACGAGCGAGTCATGGTCGAGGATAACCGCACTGCCCAATCAGTTGCCAATTCAATGGGAGAGGCCAGTGTTGCGACGGCATCACCGCCCTTACCGGCAGTCTCGCGGGTCAATGCCCCAACCATCGCAGGTGTGACGACCCGAGTTCAGAGTTACACGCAGGAGCAAGTGGTTCGTCGCGCCCGCGTTCTCACCAATGAGGTCAATGCGAGGTATTTCGAACTCGGAGGAACGCTGCAGCGGATTCGCGCGGAAAAGTGGTACAGCCCGCACAAAACCTTCAATGCCTATCTGAGCGATCTAGGCCTGCCCTATCGGCGCGCGAACTATTTCATGACGATCTTCGCGGTGATGACCCGCGAGGGCATCGAGTGGTCGAGATTCGCAAGCTCGGATGGACGAAAATGGTGTGCCTGATGGACGTCATCACAGCGGAAAACGCGGAGACCTGGCTTGATACAGCGGCCGCGAATTCACGCGGCCAATTGCAGGCGATCGTCAACGAGCAGCTAAACAGGTCTCGTCCCAGCCGCAGTGGATCAGCCGTGAGGTCGAGTTCACGACGTGACGAGACGCTCACGTCCAGCACCCTAGCCGCGTTGCCCGCAAGGCGATCGCCGCGTCCAACCGCGGAGGTGATTGAACGAGCCTCCAGATGCAAGGATTTTTCGAGCCGACTGGCTTCCCTGAGTCCTCAGGAATTCTCGACCGTCGTTGGTGAGGCGCTGATGGCGCCCCTCCCATCGAGGTCTCAATCGAGCGTCAGAAGTCCATACCGCCCATCCCGCCCATGCCGCCACCCATACCGCCTGGCATGGCGGGAGCGTCTTTCTTCGGCGCCTCGGTGATAAGCGCCTCGGTGGTGATCAGCAGGCCAGCAATGGAAGCGGCGTCCTGGAGCGCCATGCGCACCACCTTGGTGGGGTCGATGATGCCGAGCTTCACCAGGTCGCCATACGAGCCGGTCTGGGCGTCGTAGCCGTAGGTGTAATCCTTGCTCTCGAGCAGTTTGCCGACCACTACGGCTCCATCGGCGCCGGCGTTGTCAACGATTTGGCGAGCCGGGGTGACCAGCGCGCGGCGCACGATGTCGACGCCGGTCCTCTGGTCCTCGTTCGTCAGCTTCAGGTTACGCAGAGCGGCCGTCGCCCTGAGCAGCGGGATGCCGCCGCCTGGCAGGATGCCTTCCTCGACGGCTGCGCGCGTGGCGTGCAGCGCGTCGTCCACGCGGTCCTTCTTCTCCTTCACCTCGACCTCGGTCGCGCCGCCGACGCGGATCACCGCGACGCCGCCCGCGAGCTTGGCCAGGCGCTCCTGGAGCTTCTCACGGTCGTAGTCCGAGGTGGTCTCCTCGATCTGCGCCTTGATCTGGTTGACGCGGCCTTCGATGTCCTTCTTCTTGCCGGCGCCGTCGATGATCGTGGTGTTCTCCTTCTCGACGCGCACCTTCTTGGCGCGGCCGAGCATGGCGAGCGTCACGGACTCGAGCTTGATGCCGAGGTCCTCGGCGATCATCTGGCCGCCCGAGAGGATGGCGATGTCCTCGAGCATGGCCTTGCGGCGGTCACCGAAGCCGGGAGCCTTGACGGCGGCGATCTTCAGGCCGCCCCGCAGCTTGTTGACGACGAGCGTGGCGAGAGCCTCGCCCTCGATGTCCTCGGCGATGATCAACAGCGGCTTGCCGGTCTGGACGACGGCTTCGAGGATCGGCAGCAGCGCCTGGAGCGACGACAGCTTCTTCTCGTGGATGAGGATGTAGGGGTCCTCGAGCTCGGCGACCATCTTGTCCGCATTCGTGATGAAGTACGGGGAGAGGTAGCCGCGGTCGAACTGCATGCCCTCGACGACGTCGAGCTCGGTGCTGGCCGTCTTGGCCTCCTCGACTGTGATGACGCCCTCGTTGCCGACCTTCTGCATGGCTTGCGCGATCATCTCGCCGACAGAGGTGTCGCCATTGGCGGAGATGGTGCCGACCTGCGCCACTTCGGCGTTCGATGTCACCTTCTTGGAGTTCTTCTTGAGGTCAGCGACCACAGCGTCGACCGCGAGGTCGATGCCGCGCTTCAGGTCCATCGGGTTCAGGCCGGCGGCGACCGCCTTGGTGCCTTCCTTGACGATGGAGGCGGCCAGCACGGTGGCCGTCGTGGTGCCGTCGCCCGCCACAGTGCTCTGCTTGGAGGCGACTTCGCGCACCATCTGGGCGCCTAGGTTCTCGAACTTGTCGGCGAGCTCGATCTCCTTGGCGACGGTGACGCCGTCCTTGGTGATGCGAGGGGCGCCGTACGACTTCTCGATCACGACGTTGCGGCCCTTGGGACCGAGCGTGACGCGAACGGCATTGGCCAGGATGTCGACACCGCGCAGCAGGCGATCGCGAGCGTCGGTGGAGAACTTGACGTCTTTGGCAGCCATAATCAGCTCCTGAGTGGCGAGATATGAACGGTCCCGGACAGTGGTCCAGCCGACCAAAAAGTCTGATGGCCGCCCAGCGGGGCGGCTGCGAACTCAACGATCGGGCGGCGTCAGGCGGCCTTCTTGGCCTTGGTACGCACCGCGATGACGCCGAGGATGTCGCTCTCCTTCAGGAGATCCTCGCCATCGATCTTCACCTCGGTGCCGGACCACTTGCCGAACAGCACGCGGTCGCCGGCCTTGACGTCGAGCGGGACCAGCTTGCCGGCCTCGTCACGGGCGCCGGGACCAACTGCGACCACCTCGGCCTCCTGGGGCTTTTCCTTGGCGGTCTCGGGGATGATGATCCCACACTTGGTCTTGTCCTCCGCGTCGATGCGGCGAACCACGACGCGGTCATGCAACTTAGCACTCTGACGACGCGAGTGCCAGAAGGTTTCGGGCGCTCATAAACCACCGAAACCTCTTCCTGCCGAGGGCAGGAAGAGCCGAGTAGGCGCTTTTCTTAGCCCCGTCGATCAGAAGGATCCGCGGGATTGATCGGCTCTGGCGGGCCGCCATATCGAGGGACTTCCTCTAGATGGTCATCCCAGTCCGCGCGGTTGGCTGAGAAGATGTGCGCAGTCGGCCGCAAGCCAAGAGGGCCGTCAATGCTTCCGGCGGGAACCACGACCGAAGGCCCGCCAGCATGGACTCTCGGGAGCGCCGATCCGCAGGTCATACAAAAACTCTTGGCGTGGCGTGTGTCGGGGATGCGAAAGGTCCGAACGCTGAAGGCGCCGGAGAGCCACTCGATGGCGGCCTCGGTCACGAACATGTTCGCTGCATGCGCCGACCCGGTGTCCTTCCGGCAGCGCGAGCAATGACAGAGGAAGAAGCCCTGGATTTCCCCGGAAACGAGGAACCTAACGGCTCCGCACTGGCAAGAGCCCGACAATTGATGAGCCATGGGCATCTCCTTTCGCCAAAGGCGACCTTTCGTACTCAGGTAGTTTGAACTGTCAGATACAGTAGTTCTGGCAGTGATCGGCTCAAATCGCTTGACGACTCGTGGCCCCAACCGCCATCGATGCGGCGTACACTCTTGGTACCAAGCTCATGCGAACTCAATCTCGTCCCTTCGTTGTTGAAATCAAGCGTTCAAAAAAGAACCCCGCATCTGCCAAGGCTGATTCAGGTTTGGGTGAGGCGGTCCCAAACCTCTCAAAGACCTGGATTTCCCCGCGGGCCGAGGGGCACGCCCAGGTCGGGGGGAGAGCCCGCATGGCGGCTGACACTCTTTTTAGCAAAGCAGTGAAAGCACCGTCCGTCGGTCCGAATGCCGATGGTTCTGAAGCTGAGAGGAGCCTGTCGCCGCGTGTCCCGGGGGAGGGCACAAGGCGCGTCTGGATTTCGGCAGGGCCTGATTTCGATGCTCCGGATAGGAAGGTCCCAGCCGCCGCGTTCCTCCCGTCAGACCCGCAGTCGATTCACGATCTCAGGGCGTTGGCGTCGGGGCCAATTCCTGACGAACGTGTTGCCGTACAGCTTGCTGAAGTCCTCGCTGTTCCGCAGAAGGTGCAACAAACCTCATCCGCTGCCGGCGATCGCACGGGCCGGCAGTTCCCAAAGGCCTTCCCTCCGGGTCAACGTTGGAAAAGACGACTGCCCAAGGCGTGTCGCTGAGTTCTGATCGGGAACACTGCACGACAAGTCTCTGAGCTCAACAAATGTAAGAGGCCGCTGGCAAGGCGAAGCGGAAGGAGCGAACCGAACCGCCACGCTTCACCAGCGCCACGATGGCGCGCTTGTCGGCCGGGCAAGCCGGTGATGTCCTTTCGGCAAACTGGGTTGCCGCAGCCAAAGCAGCCTTCTCGCTTCGTGCCGTACAGGCGACGGGCAAAAAGTCTGGTTGATCAGGTGCGCAGAATAGCAGGAAGACCTCGCACCTATCGGCGGACTTTCGAGGCCGCAAAAGCTAATGCGGAATGACTTGGGCAGTATGAGCTGAATGGTTCGGACAAAACGCCACAAAAAAAGTATGCAGGCTCCATTCGTTCACCTAACGGCCAGCGACAACTTGTCGGTAAAAGTTTGTGCAAGGGAAGCCCTACTGGCGGGTTAGTCTTCCGTGCTACGTTGCGTTTCAGAGTGCTCACGGGGGAAATCAGCCTTGAATTGAGATGGTCGAGGCGGTGGGTTGCCTAGCAAACTGCATCATGGCACGGGATCTGTTCCACGTGTGCGACGCATTCATATTCTTGCGACCGTGCCAAGCTAACGGCCTCGTTCAGTAGCCCCGGCTCTTGTCGAAGGCATTGACCAGTGGCTCGCCGGCCATGAAGCGGTGGAGGTTGTCGAGGAAAATCTCCACAATCCGATTGTTCTCAGCCGAGACTGTGCTGGCCGAATGGGGTGAGATAATTACATTTGGCAGATCCCAAATCGGACTGTTCGGCGGCAGCGGCTCGGTCGCAAAGACATCGAGCGCCGCCCCTCGAATGTGGCGCGACGACAGGGCCTTGATCAGCGCCGGTTCGTCCACTACGCCGCCCCTCGCGATGTTAACAAGGACCGCGCCCGGTTTCAGCGCCTCGATTTCGGCGGCACCGATGAGCAGCCGCGTTTCCGGCGTCAATGGGCAGGAAAGCACCAAGGCGTCGACCTCCGCCATCGCGGACCGCAGTGCGTTCTGCTGCACAAATCGCGTTACGCCTTCCGGCAGGTCGCCGCCGATTGCGCGGCGCGACGCCCAGACCTCCATGCCGAATGAGGCGCACTGCCGGGCCACCTCCCGCCCGACCGCGCCGAGCCCCACAATGAGGACGCGTTTTGCATCGAGCCCTTCCACCGTATAGCGCTCCCAGTGGCGGGCGGACTTGCAGGCCTCCAGGTGGGGCAGGTCGCGGAAGAAATAAAGCAGCCCGAGCAATGCGAACTCCGTGAGCGGCCGGGCATGCACGCCTGCCGCAGTCGTGAACGTGATGCCCGAGCGGTCCAGACCCCTGCGCTGCAAGAATTCGCCGATGCCGGAGCTCGTGGCCTGCACCCAGCGAAGCCGCGGCGCAGTCGACGGAAGCTCCGCCGCGCCGTTGCGGTCGAAGTCGAACATGACGTCGGCCTGGCGCAGCAATGCGGCCCAGCGCTCCTTTTGTTCGGAGGTCAATGTGCGCGGGTGGCCCACGTGGTCGGCGACGTAGCGCGGAGACGCCAGCAGATCCGGCTCGTGAAGGACGCGAACCCGGCCGGGGTCGAACGCGCGGATGCGTTCGACGTGTTCGTCCTCCAGATAGGAGGCGATCAGGACGGTGATGGACACGTTCGAGGCTGGCATGGCGATCCTACTTTAAGGCTGGTCGAGCCAGCATTCTTACAGACCAGAGTGCCGGGTTGACCACCTCGGCGAGCGCCTTTCGGATGCATGACTGGCCAGAATTTCGTCAGGCGCAGCGACGCTTGTCGTAAGCAACCTGCGGTGCTTAGCTCTTCGCAATTCGTCCGTCCGTCACCAGGCGGTCGCCAACCCCGTAGGTTGCCTTGCCGAAACTCCTGGAAGTGCGGGACCTCGTCACCCGGTTCGAGACAGTGGACGGCGTCGTGCATGCTCTGAACGGGATCTCTTACGAGGTCGATCGGGGCGAGTGTCTTGCTATCGTCGGGGAGAGCGGCAGCGGCAAGACGGTCGGAGTCCTGTCGATCCTGCGGCTGATCGCGTCTCCGCCGGGCCGGATCGTCAGCGGCAGCGTTCTGTTTGAGGGCGTTGACCTGCTCTCTCTCGACGCAGAGGCCCTGCGCGCGTTGCGTGGCGGCCGCATTGGGGTCGTGTTCCAAGACCCCATGAGCTCCCTCAATCCGGTGATGCGGATCGGTGCGCAGATTACCGAGATGCTGACTGCGCACAAGCCGTTGAGCCGTTCCCAAGCCCGCGCGAGGGCGGCCGACCTGCTCGGAATGGTGGGTATCCCCCGGCCGGCCATGCGGCTCGACGACTACCCGCACCAGTTCTCCGGCGGCATGCGTCAGCGCGTCATGATCGCCATCGCGCTCGCCTGCTCGCCTCGGTTGATCATTGCGGACGAACCCACGACGGCGCTCGACGTCACCATCCAGGCGCAGATCGTGGAACTGGTGAAGCGGCTCCAGACGGAGCTCGGCGCAGCGGTGGTGTGGATCTCGCACGACCTCGGCGTGGTCGCCCGCATCGCGGACGCCGTAGCGGTGATGTATGCAGGCTCGATCGTCGAGAAGGCGCCTGTCGATGCGCTCTATGCGCGCCCGGCGCACCCCTACACGGTAGGTCTGCTGAACTCGCTGCCGCGGCTGGACGCCCGGGGCCGTGGAAAGCTGCATGGCATCGGCGGCCTGCCGCCCTCGCTGCTGGGCGAGCAGCACGGCTGCGCCTTCGCGCCGCGATGCGGGCTGGCGACGGCGCGCTGTCGCGAGGAGACGCCGCTTCTGGCGGACGTCGGCGCGGGCCATCGCGCCGCCTGCTTCCATCCCTGGCAGGCCGCGAGGGCCGCATGAGCGAGCCCCACGTCCTGGTAGGCGTTCGCGACCTCGCGGTGCATTTCCCCACGCGGTCCGGGCTGTTCGGCCGCACGAGCGGTGCGATCAAGGCGGTGGACGGCATCTCGTTCGACATCAGCCGGGGCGAGACGCTCGGCATGGTGGGAGAGAGCGGCTGTGGCAAGACCACGGCCGGCCGGGCGATCCTGCAGCTCTACCGGCCAACCGCAGGCTCCGTCACGCTCGACGGCGTCGACCTTGTGCGGCAGTCGCCGGCGGAGGTCCGTCACGCCCGGCGCAAGATGCAGATGATCTTCCAGGACCCCTATGCGTCGTTGAACCCGCAAATGCGGGTGGGCGAGATCATCGCACGGCCTCTTCGGGTCCACGGCGCGGCCCGGACGGGCGCAGACGAGCGCCACATGGTGGCGGACCTGATGGGCAAGGTAGGCCTCGACCCCGCCTGGCGGGAGCGCTATCCGCACGAATTCTCCGGCGGCCAGCGGCAGCGGATCGGCATCGCCAGGGCGCTCGCGACCAAGCCGGATTTTATCGTCTGCGACGAGCCTATCTCGGCGCTCGACGTGTCGATCCAGGCGCAGATCGTGAACCTCTTGGAGGACCTGCGCGACGAACTCGGCCTCACCTACCTGTTCATCGCGCATGATCTGGGCATGGTGCGCCACATCTCGACCCGCGTTGCGGTGATGTATCTCGGCAAGGTGATGGAACTGACGTCCAGCGACGAGCTGTACGAGGATCCGCTGCACCCCTACACGCAGGCGCTGCTCTCGGCGATCCCGATACCCGATCCGGTTCTAGAGCGCGGCCGCCGGCGCATCCTGCTGGAAGGCGACCTGCCGAGCCCCGCCAATCCGCCGGTCGGCTGCCGTTTCAGCACGCGCTGCCCGCTCGCCACCGCGCGCTGCCGCCAAGATGAGCCCGCCTTCCGGGAAGCCGCCTCTGGTCACTGGGTCGCATGCCACCTCGTTTGAATCCATGTCCTCCGAATGACGTGCGCAAAGAAGCGCCCCGAGCCGGTCGGGCCTGAGGCGATGCGCTACATCGCCCGCCGCCTGCTGCAGTCCGTGTTCGTCGTCTTCGGCGTCAGCATCGTGGCGTTCGGCCTGTTGTTCCTCACCGGCGATCCGACGGAGGTGATCCTGGGCGACAGCGCCGACAGGATGACGGTGAGCCAGATCCAGGAATTCAGGGTCAAGATGGGGCTCGACCGGCCATGGTACGCGCAGTACGCGAGTTTCGTCGGCAATGCCCTTCAAGGTGAGTTCGGCTACTCGTTCATCCGGCACCAACCCGCTTACGAGGTGATCGCCGAGCGCCTGCCGGCGACCTTGCAGCTCGCGGCGTTCGCCTTCGTGCTGTCGATCGTCGTCTCGATCCCGCTCGGCGTGCTCTCGGCGACACGGCCCAACTCTGCGGTGGACCGGGCCGCCACCGTGCTGGCGCTCGCCGGGCAGTCGATCCCAAGCTTCTGGCTCGGCATCCTCCTGATCCTTACCTTCGGGGTACACCTGCGGTGGCTGCCGATCTCCGGCAGCGGGACCTTCGCCCACATGATCATGCCCGGGATCACTCTGGCGGCTTTCCCCATCGCCCGGAACATGCGGCTGACCCGCTCCTCCATGCTGGATTTCATGCAGAAGGATTTCGTGCGCACCGCCCGGGCGAAAGGCATCACGGAGACGCGGGTCGTCTACGCGCATGTGCTGCGCAATGCGCTCCTGCCCATCGTCACGGCCATAGGGCTCGAGCTGGGATTCCTGCTCGGCGGCTCCGTGATCACGGAGACGATCTTCGGCTGGCCGGGCGTCGGCCGGGAGATCGTCTCGGCGATCGGCTCCAAGGACTTCTTCGTGGTGCAGGCCGGCGTGATCATGCTGGCCCTGATCTTCGCCGGCGTGAACCTCTTGATCGATCTCGCCTATGTCTGGATCGACCCGCGCATCAGGCTGGACGCATGAGCGAACCGTCAAAAGCCCTGACAGGCGTAGGCGCGCGCAACGCATCCCCCGCCTACGCACCGGTGCTGCCGGTCCGCAAGAACCAGATCGTACCCAGGCTCAAGCGCAGCAAGGCCGCCATGGCGAGCCTGCTGGTGTTCCTGGTCGTCGCTGGGGCCGCCGCAGCCGCCCCGTGGCTTGCGCCAAACGATCCATATGCGATCAGGTTGATCCAGCGGCTGAAGCCGCCGGGCTACGTCAATAGCACCCATCTGACCTTCTGGCTCGGCACGGATGCGCTCGGCCGCGACGTGCTGAGTCGGCTGATCTTCGGCGCGCGGGTGTCGCTCGTCGTTGGCCTCTCCGCCCTGGCGATCTCGGGCGTGATCGGACTTTTGGTTGGGCTCCTCGCCGGCTATTTCGGCGGGCTGCTCGACGACGTGATGATGCGCATTGCCGACATCCAGCTGTCGTTCCCGACCATCCTTCTCGCGCTCACCATCATGGCCGTCCTGGGAGGCGGGCTCGACAAGCTGATCCTGGTGCTGGGCCTGACTGGCTGGGTGCAATATGGCCGGATCGTGCGCGGCCAGGTGCTGTCGTTGAAGCAGGACGAGTTCGTGCTGGCGGCGCGGGCCACCGGGGAAGCCCAGTGGCGCATCCTCTTCCAGCACATCCTGCCCAACCTCTGGAGCCCTGTCATCGTGATGGCGAGCTTCACGGTGGCCAGCAACATCGTGGCCGAGGCGTCGCTCAGCTTCCTGGGCGTCGGCGTGCCGCCGTCGACCCCGAGCTGGGGCACGATGCTTGCCGATGGACGCCAGTACGTGGGCGTTGCAGACTGGCTGACACTCCCGGCCGGCATCGCCATTTCGGTAACGGTGCTGTCCATCAACATCCTGGGCGACTGGCTGAGGGATTTCCTCGACCCGCGCCTCAAGAACATTCTTTGACGGTCGCCCGCGGAATGCCGGCGAGCCGGTTACAGGTCTGGCAGGGGAAGTCGCATGAAAAGTCTCGTTGTCCGCAATCTGCTGCTGGCGGCCGCCGCAGCGTCCGCGACGTTCTGCGCCGCCTTCCCCGCGCTTGCGGCCGACAAGCCCGTCGTGGTGCTGCTGAACGCAGAGCCTGTCAGCCTGGACCCGATGTTCACGCAGGCCGACGCCAATGCGATCCTGTCCATCCATGAAACGCTGTTCCGGCTGGACAACGAGGGCAAGGTGGTCCCGGCAGTGGCCGAGTCCATCCGCAAGCTCGATCCGCTGAACTGGGAAATCAAGGTCCGGCCCGGCCTCACCTTTCACAACGGCGAGCCGATCAACGCCGATGCCGTGGTGTTCACCTTCGACCGCGCCAAGAAGCTGTTCGCAGCCGGGAAGGGCGACCTGACCTTCGCGCTCGGGGCGTTGAAATACGATCGCATGGAGAAGATCGACGATCTGACGGTCAAGCTGGTGATGACGCAGCCCGACCCGATCATCACCTCCCACATGGTCAATCCCGAACTCTCGATCCTGCCGCCGCGCTACTACTCCGAAAACTCCCCGGAGAGGGTTGCCTTTGCGCCGGTGGGGGCAGGGGGTTACAAGTTCGTCTCCTACAAAGCCGGACAAGGCCTCGTCCTGAAGGCGTTCGACAAGTACCGCCTCGGCAAGCCGCCGGTCGACGACGTCGTGATCAAGGCCGTGCCGGAAGTGGCGACCCGCATCAGCGAGCTCAAGGCGGGCTCCGCCGACCTGATGGTCGGTGTTCCCGCCGATCTCAAGGACAGCCTGGACAGGACGCCCGGCGTCAAGACGATCGTCGCGCCCAGCTACCGGCGTCTGTTCGTGGCTATCAAGCAGGGCCGCCACCCCGCCTTGGCCGACGTTCGCGTGCGGCAGGCCATGAACTACGCCGTCAACTGCGAGGAGATCGCAGGCGCGCTGCTGGGCGGCATGGCGACCTGCACCATCGACCTCATCAACAGCCCCTACAACAACCCGAAACTCAAGCCTTTCGCGTATGACCCGGCGAAGGCCGCCAAGCTGCTCGACGAGGCAGGATGGACGCTCGGTAAGGATGGGATTCGCGGCAAGGACGGCAAGCGCCTCTCGCTCGAGTTCGACACCACCAACGGCTCTTACCTCATGGACAAGGAGATCGCCCAGGTGATGGCCGACAGCTGGAAGCAGGCCGGCATCGAGATCAAGGACTTGAGGGTCATTGATTCCGCGATTAACTCTCAGCTGCGCGCCAAGCAAGGAGCCGGTTATCGCGACTTGATGAACAGCTCATCGGGCCCCGACTACACCTGCCAGGGCGACCTTCTGCTGGTTCAGAAGGATTCCGGCTCCAACCGAATGAGCTGGGCCGACAACAAGTTCGAAGCTATGTTCAAGGCGTTCAACGAAGAGTTCGACGAAGCCAAGTGGCAAGATATGTGCTGGGCGGCAGAGGCCTATGTCGCCGAGCAGGCACCAGTAATCTGGATGTTCACCGAGCCGACTTTTTACGGCGTGTCGGACAGGCTGTCGTACCGGGCCCGTCCGGACGGACGCATGTACCTGAATCTGGTGCTAACCGGAGTGAAGTAGGGGTCATTAAGTTGTCCCGCAAATCCGCGCCATCCAGTGATGGCTGAGCCGACCGCTTAAGCTGCTGAACCACGGGTTCAGGACTCGATCGGTCCGTAGGCGTTCTCCCAGATCGAGAGACCGCTTTGCCGACACTAGGCGGTCTGGAGTCTGCACCGCCTTGGCGGAGCGCTCGCCATCGCTCAGATGATCCCGGCAGACTGGTCGGTCGGGCGCGTGCCCTTGCCAATGTTAGGAGGCCGCCCTCGCGGTGGATGCGGCTTCCCTCCCGCCAAGTGATCCTGCAGACCCGCGGCGGCCAACCGGTGGCATCCATCACGAAGACTAGTGGAAGATCCACATGCGGTTGCGCAAACACCGCCCCAGCGTGGCCGACGAGACGCCCGACGACGGGCCGGGCTGAGGTCGGGAGGGACTGATTGGACAATCCGGAGAGCGCCAAGCAGCGGCAAGAGGATCGCATCAATTTACGTGGGTACGGACGGGCGTGTTCTTGAAATCAGCGGCGGGCGAGAGCGTGCCGTGCCCTCAAGCCATCAATCCCGCGGCTCAAGCGCGTCCCTCAGGCCATCGCCGAGAAAATTGACAGATAGTACGGTGAACAGAATGCATAGGCCCGGCGGCAAGGCTAGCCAAGGCGCGACCGAGAGCCAGGAACTGGCGCTGTTCAGGAGGTTGCCCCAGGTCGGCACCGGCGGCTGGATGCCGAAGCCGAGGAAGCTCAGCGTGGATTCCAGGATGATGGCGCTGCCCACCGCAAGCGTCGCGGCAACCGAGATTGGACCGACGGCATTGGGCAGGATGTGCCGCAACATCAGGCGTGGCCCGCCGGCACCCAAAGCCCGGGCAGCCTCGACGAAGTCGCGCTCGCGCAAGGCCAGGAACTGGCCGCGCACCAGGCGCGCCGTGCCCATCCAGATCAGGGCGCCGACGATCGCCACCAGGAGCGGCGCGCTCGGCCTGAACAGACCGGAGAGCAGCAGCACCAGGGGCAGGGTCGGGATGGAGAGCATCACGTCGGTGAAGCGCATCAGGATCGCGTCGGTCCAGCCACGATAGAAGCCAGACACGCCGCCGATGACGGTGCCGACGAGGGTGGACAGGATCGCGCCGGCGAGCCCGACGGCGAGCGAGACCCGCCCGCCATAGACGAGGCGGGTCAGGGCGTCCCGCCCGAGCTCGTCCGTGCCCAGCCAATGTTCCGCCGTCATCGGCCCGGGGGAGCCGATCAGGGCGAAGTCCTGATCGTCGAAGGCATAGGGCGAGAGCAGCGGCCCCACCAGAACCACGAGCGTCATGGCGAGAAGGAAGGCGAGGCCGGCCACGGCCAGCCGGTGGCGCAGGAAGCGCCGCAAGGCCCGGCGCTTGAAGCTCTGGGGCGGGGCGACGGGAGCGGCCTCCCGCGCCTCGGACGCATGGGCGAGCTCAGCCATAGCGGATCCTCGGGTCGAGCGCGGCATAGGTGAGGTCCGCCACGATGTTAGCGATGATGATTCCGACCGACCCCATCATCATCAGCCCCATGAGCATGGGATAGTCACGGCCGTCCATCGATTCCATGAACAGCCGGCCGATCCCGGGCCAAGCGAAGACGGTCTCGGTCACGACGGCCCCGGAGATGACGGTGCCGAAGTCCACCGCGATGACCGTGACGGCCGGGATCAGGGCGTTGCGCAGGGCGTGGCGGAGGATGACGCCGCGCTCGCCGAGCCCCTTGGCGTAGGCCGTGCGGATGTAGTCCTGGTTCAGGACGTCCATCATGCCGGAGCGGACGAAGCGGCTCCAGCTAGCGATGGTGGCAAGGGCGAGGACGCTCGCCGGCATGACGATATGGGCGAGCCGGTCCGTCCAGGAGCCGTCGCCGATCGACCTGTAGCCGGCCGAGGGCAGCCAGCCGAGTTCCACTGAGAACAGGAGCTGCAGCAGCAGCGCCAGCCAGAAGACGGGCGTGGAGATGCCGGCGAAGGAGGCCACTGTGAGTGCGCCGTCGAGGCGGCTGCCGCGCCGCGCCGCGCTGAGGATGCCGAGCGGCAAGGCGAGCGCGAGCGACAGCGTCAGCGCCAGGCCGCCGAGCTCCAGCGTGGGACGCAGCCGCGAGACGATCTCCGCAAGCACCGGGCGCCCGGTGCGGATCGAGTAGCCCCAGTCACCGACGAGCATGGACTTGAACCAGAGCACGTATTGCACCGGCATCGGCCGGTCGAGGCCGTAGGCCTTGGCGATCTGCAGCAGCGCCTCCTTGGAGACGGACGGATTGTCTGCATAGACGTCGAGCGGGCCGCCCGGCGCGAAGTGGATGATGGCGAAAAGGATCAGCGAGATCCCGAACAGGAGCGGGATCGTGCCGAGAAGGCGCCTCAGCACATAGGTCCAGCTCATGCGGCCTCCCGGCGGCACTCGCCCATCCCCGGCGACCGGCCGGGGATGGTGTCCTGGGGGATCGGGAGGAGGCGGCGCCTCACCCCATGTACCACGCGCTCGTGTCGACGAAGTTCGTCATGTTCGTCGGGTTGGGCACGAAGTTCTTCAGCTTCTTGGTCTTTGCGATCAAAGCCACGTTCGTGGTCAGAGGGATCGAGGGCAGGTCCTCCATCAGGATCCTCTGGAACTCGGCGCCGGCCTCCTTGCGGATGGCGGGGTCGAGCGTCTTCTCGAACCGGGCGAAGGCCGCGTCGAGCTTGGGGTTAGAGTAGGACTGGCCGTTATTGGCGCCGCCGGTTCCCCAGAACACCGAGTAGACCGGGTCGGCGGAGGTGATCCAGCGACTATAGAGCAGGTCGTAGCCGCCCTTGTAGCGGGCCTCGCGGAAGGCGACGCCCGTCTTGTTGTCGGCGGTCGCCTGGATGCCGATCGCCTTGAGCTGGGCGATGATCACCTGCTGGGCGAGCTCGTCGTCGGCGCGCCCCGCCTGGATGACGAAGGTGAAGGCGAGCTTCTCGCCGCCCTTGGCGCGGACCCAGTCGGCGCCCTTCGCGTATCCGGCGTCGTCGAGCAGCTTGTTCGCCGCGGCCGGGTCGTAGGGAATGACCGGCACGTTCGGGTCGTAGAAGTCGAAGACTGGCACCACCGGCGACTTGATCGGCTCCGGATAGCCGCCCTGGGCCTTGCTGAGGACGCTGCGGTCGATGGCTTGGGCGATGGCCTTGCGCACGGCGATGTCGGCGAGCGCGGGCCTCTTGAAGTTGAAGTCGAGATGCTGCCAGCTGAGCAGGGGCCCCTTGATCAGCTCGATCTCCGGGATCCCCTCCACCTGCTTGGCCTGGCTGTACGGCGTCTGCACGACGAGCGAGACCTCGCCGGCCTTGAGCTGGGTGACCAGCGTCTTGGTGTCCGGGATCATCTTGAAGATGATCTTGTCGAGATAGGGCAGGGGGTCGCCATTCGCAGCCTTGCGCCAGTAGCCGTCGAATCGCTCGGTGGCGCAATATTGCCCGCGCACGAACTCGCTGACCTTGAAGGGCCCGGTGCCGATCGGCACCTCGTTGTAGCTCGAGCGGTTGAGATCGGTCCCCTCCAGCACGTGCTTGGGCATGATGCCGAAGGTGAACAGGGTCGAGGCGAAGGTCGGCAGCACCGTCTTGTAGTTGACGATGACGGTGAGGTCGTCGGGGGTCTCGATGCTCTCGACCTCCGCCGAGCCATCCTTTGATTCGGCGATGAACTTGGGGTCCTTCACCGCTTCCCAGGTGAACTTCACGTCGGCGGAGGTGAAGGGCTGGCCGTCATGCCACTTCACGCCGGGGCGCAGCTTGTAGCTCACCTTCATCGTCTTGCCGTCCGGCGACACGACGATGCCGCCATTGGCGAGCGTCGGCACCTCCGTGGCCAGCACGGGCACGTACTTGGCGTTCCTGTCCGGCGCGAGCAGCCCCTCGACCACGGCGGCCTGGGCATCGCCCAGGAAGCCGGTCGAATAGACGTTCATCGTGTCGATCTCGTAGGTGAGCCCGACCGTGAGCGTGCCTCCCCGCGCCTGGGCGGAGGCGGGGAAGGCGCGGAGCGTGGCGAAGGCCGCGCTGCCCGCCAGCGCGCCTTGCAGTACCGAACGTCGATTCAGTCTCGCGGTCATGGTCTCGTCCCTCTCCGCCTTCTGCCCCCTCGGGGCGCCCCGTCCCGCCGGTTCGTGCCGGCCTCAGTATCCGCGTGTCCGGTCCACCGCGTGCGGTAGCGTTTCGCCGCGTTCGAAGCGCCGGATATTGGCCACCATCTCCCGCACCGCCGGTCCGGGATGGGTCGGCGCCGCCACGTGCGGCGAGACCAGCACCCCCGGGTGCCCCCAGTGCGGATCCTCCTCAGGGAGCGGCTCGGTGCGGAAGAGTCGAGCGCGGCACCGCTGAGCTGCCCCGAATCCAGCGCCGCCAGCAGGTCGGCGTCAACCACCTGCGCGCCGCGCGCGCCGTTAATGAAGAATGCGCCCCGCGCCAGCGCGCCAAACACTGCGGCCCCGACGAGGTCGCGCGTCTCCGGCGTCAAAGGCAGCAGGTTGACGAGGATGTCGGCGCCCGACACGGCCTCGATTAGCCGCTCCCGCCCGGCAAGTCCGGTCGCCCCCGGCACGGCGCGGCCCGAGCGGCTGCAGCACCGGGTGGCAAAGCCGAAGCGCACGAAGTGCTCAGCCACCGGCGTGCCCAGCGCGCCCGCGCCGAGCACCGTCACGCTGCGGTCGCGGGCGAGCGCCTTGGCCCGGGGCTTCCATTCCCGGCGGGCCTGCTGGTCGCGGTAGAGGAAGAGATGGCGATGCCAGGCCAGCGCCTGCGCCAGCACCCATTCGGCCATGCCGAGCGCAAGGCCATCGTCGACGAGGCGCACGATGGGGACCCCGTCGGGAATCTCGCTGCCCGCGAGCAGGTGCTCGATCCCGACATTGATGCTGAGCACAAGCGCGAGACCCGGCACTGACGCGATCACGCCGGGCAGCGGCTTGCCCACCACGAGGTAGGGAACGGCGGGGTCGCCGGGACCGGGCGCCTCCGTCAGGACCTCGTAGCCGGGCAACTCGGCCCGGAACAGGGCCGCCCACTGCTCGGGATTGCCGCGCGAGGCGATGAAGCGCCGTTTCATGAGCGTGAGCATGACGGACCCGTCATGTCCTGCAATCCCCGAAATAATCGGGTTTGGCCGACATTCATCTCATGCATCCCGCATGGTCCCGGTCAGGTTAGATCACTTTCCATTGGCCTAAAAACGAAGCAAAGACAGTCGGATCGGGGCAGGGAGTCTCAGGAACAGATACCGTCACCGCTCCCACCAATCATTCCGTCAGGTCAAGCTCGGCCCATCGGATGCAGGCGACCGCGTGCGCGGGGCCCGCGGCGGCGAGCTCCGGCACGGTGGCGGCGCAGGCCTCGACGGCGTGCGGGCAGCGCGTGCGGAAGACGCAGCCGGAGGGCGGCGAGATCGGGCTCGGCGGGTCGCCCTTGAGGGGGACGCCGCGGCGCTTCGCCCGCGGGTCGGGGACCGGGGCCGCGTCGAGGAGCGCGCGCGTATAGGGATGGCGCGGCCTCCGGTAGAGCTCGGCCACCGGGGCGCTCTCCATAATCTTGCCGAGGTAGAGCACCACCACGCGGTCGCAGAGGAACTCGATCACGGAGAGGTCGTGGCCGATGAACAGCAAAGACAGGCCGAGCCCGCGCCGCAGGTCCTGCAGCAGGTTGATGATCTGCGCCTGGATCGAGACGTCGAGGGCGGAGACCGGCTCGTCGGCGACGATGAAGCTGGGATTGACGGCGAGGGCGCGGGCAATGCCGATGCGCTGGCGCTGGCCCCCCGAGAACTCGTGCGGGAAACGCCCGGCCGCCTCGCGCGGCAGCCCGACCTGCTGCAGGAGGTCCCCGATCCGGCCGGCGCGCTCGGGCCGTGTACCGACCCGGTGGAGCATGAGCGCCTCGCCCAGGATCTGGCCGACGCTCATGCGCGGATTGAGGCTCGCATAGGGGTCTTGGAAGATGATCTGCATCCGGCTGCGAAGCGCCTTCAGGTCGGCCGGGCCGAGCGCCGTAACGGACCGTCCCTCGAAGCGGACGCTCCCCGAGCTCGGCTCGATCAGCCGCAGCACGGCGCGCCCCAGCGTCGTCTTGCCCGAGCCGCTCTCGCCCACGAGCCCGACAACCTCGCCGGGCTGCACCTGGAAGGAGACCCCGTCCACCGCCCGCACCATGCGCGGCCGGCGGAGGAGCCCGCCCCCGACGGGAAAGTGGACCCGCAGGTCGGCGACGTCGAGCAGGGGCTCAGCCATCGAGCGTCCTCCAGCGGATGCAGCGCGTCATGTGCCCGGGGGCGACTTGCTCCTCGGGCGGCACGCCGGCCCGGCAGGCCTCGATGGCGAGGCTGCAGCGGGGATGGAAGGCGCAGCCGGCCGGCGGGCGGCGCGGGTCGACGACGCTGCCGGGGATGGCATGCAGCCGCAGCGCCTCGCCCCGGGCGCGGGCGGCGTGGTCGGCCACCGGCATGCTGGCGAGAAGCCCGCGCGTATAGGGATGGCTCGGCCGGTCGAAGAGGTCCTCCACCGGCGCCGACTCGACGATGCGGCCGCCATACATGACGGCGACGCGCCGGGCGATGGCGGCGACGACGCCGAGGTTGTGGGTGATGAAGAGGATGCCCATGCCGAACTCGTCCTGCAGCCGGCGCATCAGGTCCAGGATCTGCAGCTGCACGGTGACGTCGAGCGCGGTCGTCGGCTCATCGGCGATGAGCAAGGTCGGGTGGCAGGCGAGCGCCATGGCGATCATGACGCGCTGACGCATGCCGCCCGACATCTGGTGGGGATAGGCCTCGGCGCGGCTGACGGGCTCGGGGATTTCGACGAGCGAGAGCATTTCGACGGCTCGCGCCCAGGCCTGGCGCGTCGTTAGGCCCTGGTGCAGTTCGGCCGACTCCGCGATCTGGCGGCCGACCCGCAGCGTCGGGTTGAGGCTCGTCATCGGCTCCTGGAAGATCATCGAGATCTCGTTGCCGCGGATCCGGCGCATGCCGGCCTCGTCTTCCCGCGCGAGGTCGCGGACCGTGCCGTCGCGGCCGCGAAACAGCACCTTGCCGGCGACAATGCCGCCCTGGCGCGGCGGGATGAGCCGCATCACCGAGAGCGACGTGACTGACTTGCCGGAGCCGCTCTCCCCGACGAGCGCCACCGTCTCCCTGGCCGCGATGGCGAGATCCACCCCCTTTACCGCCCGCACGGGACCGGCCTCGGTCCTGAACTCTGTCTCGAGGCCCCGGATGGCGAGAAGGGCGGATTCGCTCATGGGCCGAGTTGTCCCGTCCGGTCCATCTCGTCGGTCACCCAGGCGAGGGGAACGTGCCCGTGGCTCAGCAGGGTGTCGTGGAAGACCCGGGTGCTGCCAGTCCAGCGCCGCCGCAGCGCCTTGATGCCATCGACACCGATCGCGTACATCAGCCGGGAGCCCGGAAACATGCTGTTTCGGTTGACCTCGCCCTCGACCCGGGCCGGGTTGAATCCCGCTTCGTCGCGGTAGAACGCGGCCGCCTCGGCCAGGCTCCAGTCGCCGCAATGGAGCTTGATGTCGACCATGACGCTGGCGACGTTGCGGCGCTCGTACTGCTTCAGGAGCAGGGTCTCCTCCGGCGAGTAGAACCCGGGTGCTTCCATCAGGAGGTCCTCGACATAGCAGGCCCAGCCCTCGATCAGGGTGCCGGCGCCGAGAAAGGCGAGGCCCAGCGCGCCGTCCGTGCCCGCGACGCGAGCGAGGCGCGAGGCCGCTGCCCGCGCGCGGGTGTTCTGGGTGTGATGGCCGATGCTGCCGTGGTGCACGGCATGGATGGTCTTGACCGTCGCCTCGCTATTGGCCGCGAGGTAGGCCGCTGCATCGGGGCCAGGTGGCATGACCCAGTAGACCGAGCCCGCTCCGGCATCGAGTCCGGGCGGCGAGCGGTAGAAGAGAAAGTAGAGCACCGGGGCCAGCCGCCGGAAACAGGGTGCGAGCAGGCGATAGTCGAGCCCGTACTCGTCGGCCGGCGTGACGAGGTCGCGACCGGCCTCGCGGGCCCGGCGATCCCAGGCGACGTAGAGCTCGCGAACCGCATCGACGCTGGCGGCACGGCGTTCGGATAGCCCGGCCAGGATCGTGGCGGGTGTGGCCGCGCAGTCGACGCGCGCGGCCATTGCCGCCATCTCCTCGCCGAGCCGTGCGAACGCGGCCTCGGCCTCGGCGAGCAGGGCCCTCGGCGGCGTTGCGAGGCCATGTACCGCGCCGGTCACCAGGGACAGGAACGCCTCGCCGCAGGCGGGGTCGGCGTCGGGACGATCCGCGATGGCTTCGGCGAAGCGGCGGAAGGCCGAGGCCGCAGCGTCAGCCGGGGCGGACCAGTCCTCGCGATGCTCGCCGTGCAGGCGGATGTCCTCGTCGAGGAAGAGCGCCATGGCCGCCGCCTCGCGCCGGGCCCTGGTGACCCAGCCGGCTGGCGCCGGGCGCTGCGCGAGCCAGCCCGACGCGTCGGCCAGGAAGTCCGGCAGCGCCTGGAGGCGGGCGAGGAGAGCCTCGTGTCGCACCGGGGCGGATTGCGGCAGCAGCAAGGAGACAATGGCGAAAGCGGCCTCGCCCGACGCCCAGGCGGGATTGTCGAAGCGGGGACGCCGCTCGGCTTGGGCGGCCTGGAAGGCGACCTCGGCCGCGATCATCCGCCGGTCGAGGCGCGCGCTGGTCTCCGCCGGCTCATCTGACCCGGCGAGGGCCTCGGCCAGAGCAGCGAGCCCGGCCCGCTCCTGGGCCAGGGCGGCTGCACCGACGGGCGGCAGGCGGTCGTTATGGGCATGCTCCCCCATGAAGGTCGCGTCCACCGGCCGGAATCGCCAGAAATGCGCGAGGAAGGCGTCGACCATGGAAGGATCGAAGGGCTTCACGGTGCCGTCGCCGGCAGGTCGACCCAGCGGCGCTCCCGGTGGGCCAGGATGATGGCGTCCACGATCTCTTGGCTCTTGGCGCCGTCGTAGAAGGTGCATTCCTGCGGCCTGTCCTCGAGGATCTCGTCGACGAAGTGACGGACGAGGTTGCGATAGTAGAGCTCGGGCCAGGGTGTGCCTAGCGTCGTGCCCGGCGGTAGGGCCTCGGGCCCAATGGTCACGGGCTTGAACTCCACCGCGTCGGGCGTCGCGAAGGTCAGCGTCTCCGCAATTCCGAACTCTACGATCAGGCGCGCCACCGCCGCGCCCTTCGACCCGTAGACGCGGATCTCCACGCCCGGATAGTTGCCGACCGCGATATAGCTCGTCTGCAGCAGGCCCTGGCTGCCGGAGGCATAATCGACGAGAGCCACCGCGCCATCCTCGACCAGCACCCGCTGGCGCCCGGGTTCGCCCCTGACGACGCGCTCGGGAATGAAGTTCTTCATCGTCGACGCCACGGACCGGAACTCGCCGCCGAGCCAGCGCATCAGATCAATCAGGTGCGAGCCGTAGCCGATGATCGAGGAGGGGATCAGTTTGTCACGCTTCGCGTCGGGCGCCACCTGGCGCAGTGGAAAGTCGGGATCGAGCCATTGCGAGTTCTGCTCGAAGCCGTGGATGTGGAAGATCTCCCCCAGGGTGCCGTCCTCGATCCAGCGCTTGAGCTGGCGGATGGCAGGCGAGTAGCGGAACGTGAAGCCGAGCTTGGTCCGCACGCCCGCCGCGTCGGCGCGCCGGGCCGCGTCGAAGGCTGGCTCGGCCAGGGTGTGCAGCGGCTTTTCGGACAGCACGTGCCGGTGATCCGCGATGGCCGCGAGGCTCAGCGGCAGGTGCGTGTGCGTCGGCGTGCAGACATCGACCATCTGAACGTCGGGGTCTGCGATCAGCGCCTGCGGGTCCGTGTAGACGCGCCGCGCGCCGTATTTTTCGCCCATGGCCTTGGCCCGAGCCGGATCGATGTCGCAGACCGCGACGAGATCCACCCGCTCATGCGCCTTGTACCCGGGAAGGTGGGCCTTGTCGGCCCAGGTATGGGCGCCGATCAGTCCGACGCCGAGCTTGCTGGTCATGGCAGAGACTTTCCGAAGGAAGGGCGATACGGAGGGGGTGCGAGCTTAAGGCAAGGTCTTCCCGATCGAGGCGGCATAGGCCTCCAGTTCCAGGAAATTGTGGAAGCCGAGGGGGCGGCGGCCCTCCTCGATCTCGTAGATCATCTCGAAGAGCCGGGCGTTGAGGCGCGTGTCCGCACCCACCGTCTCGCCATAGGCGATCAGCTTGCCGCTGGACGAGCGCACTTCCGACGGGCGCTTGCGGTAGACGATGTCCCACCAGATGCCCGAGCCCTTCTTCTTGAACGCGTGCGCGGGCTTCTTGCCCTGGTCCTTCTTCAGGAGCCAGATCGCGTGCTGCACGTTGGCGAGCAGCTTCTGCGTGTCGGTCGCGGTCTTTACGCGGTAATTGGCGGGATCGAAGAAGTCGAAGGCCTGCACGTCGATGCCGTTGGCGTCGGCGATCTCGAGCGCCTCCTTGACCACGGCGCCCGCGATGCGGGCGTAGCGCTCCACGCCCAAGGTCTCGCGCACCGGCGCGTCGGCCAGCGCGGAGAAGACGACCTGGCTGGCATAGACTTCCTTGGCCCAGATCTGGCCCCAGATACGGTCCGTGACCTGAACCTGCGTGAGCGCTTCCAGGGCCTGTGCCAGCTCCGCCAGCCGCGGGCTCATGCTGCCGTCCATCTCGCCGAGCTGGATGGGGCCCCCGTGCACGAACTCGACATGGCCGGGATTGACGAGCGCGCCGCCGTAATTCGGGATCGAGCCCATCACCATGCGTGCGCCGGGGAGGCCGGCCTCGTCCAGCAGGGCGACGAGGTCGGGCTCGTTGAAGCCGTTTTGGAAAGAGACGATGAGGCTGCCGGGATGCAGGAGCGGCAAGACCTGAGCGAGCGCCTCCAGGGCATGCTGCGACTTCGTGGCGAGAAGAACGGTGCCGAGGTCGCCGGAGAGCCGGTCCGGTGTGGAGGCCCGCACGGGAATGGTCATGTCTCCGCGGACACCGTCGATGCGAAGGCCGCCGCGGTTCAGGGCGTCGACGTGCTCCGCCCAGCGGTCCACGAGGACGACGTCGTGACCCGCCCGGCTCATGAAGGCGCCCGCCAGGCCGCCGATGGCCCCGGCCCCGATCACGGTGATTGTCATACCGGAACCTCCGCCACGGTGGCGGGGAAGGCGGCAAGGCTCGCCGGGCTGTTCGCGTGGAAGAAGAGCGTCTCCAGGAACCGCGGCTCCTCGGATTTCCGCACGCGCTCCCGCACCTTCCGGACGCACTCGTTGCCCGCCCAGTAGGAGGCGATGAAGGGGCCGCGGAACGGGTGCGCGGCCATGCGCAGCCGGCCCTCGATCCAGGCCGGCTGGCCCATCGCGACGTTGTGCAGGTAGTCGGCGACCGTCCCGGCGGCGACGCCTTCCACCATCAGCATCCAGGCCGCGCTTGTCTGGGCGGCGCTGCGGATGTCGCGCAATTCCCGATGGATCTGGTCGTCCTCGTCCTCGAGGAAGTCGATGAGCTCGGTGCCCTGGTCGCCGATCCCCTCCTGCACGCACCCGGTCACGGCATCGGCCGTTATCAGCAGGGCGTCGGCGGGCGCCTTGTCCTGGTCCACCGCCCAGAGCGTGGACAGGACCTGCGTGGAGTGGCCGGGATAGACCTCGTGGCAGACGAGGTGCTTCAGCGCAGCCCTGGAGAAGCTGATGTCGACATTGAGCTCCATTACCCCCGCCGCGAAGCCGCAGCGCGCGGTGAACATGGTGCCCCGCACGGGCGTGAGCCTCATGTCGTAGTCGCCGGTATCGAAGATCAGGCGGTCGGTCCGCTCCTTGGCCGCTTCCATCAATTCGCGGAACACGGCCTCGATGCGCTCCGCCGGCACGGCGCGGGCGCTCTCCCAGGAGGCGACGCGCCGCCCGAGATCCCCCCGGCCGAAACCAGCCTGCGCCAGCAGCCGGTCGAGCCGCGCACGCGCGGCCTCGATGACGGCCGCGTCAACGCGCCCGGCTGGGGCGCCGACGAGGTCCGTCACTTTCTCCTCGAAGGTCGGGGTGCCGCCGGAGAGCATCCTCACCGCCACCCGGAGCGACTTCAGCATGCCTTGAAGGAATACCTGGCGGGGACCGCGCGGCAGCCGCGCGACCTCCTGTTCGAGCGCGGCGAGATCCTCCCGGATCTGCTCGTGGTCCGCATAGGCGCGAGGCTGAACGACGCGCTGACCCACGAAGATGGGCACCAGGCCATGCCCCCCCAGCAGGCTTCCGGCCGCCGGCCGGCTTCTCTCAAAGGCGTCGATGCCCATCGTGATGGCTGCGAGGTCGAGTCCGATCGATCGGTTCAGGGGAGCGTCGAGGGCTTGCACCCTGGAAGTCGCCTCAGCCTTCATGCCCGGTCACCTCGTCAGCGCGGCAGGCGGGCGCGAGCGCTCTGGGCCTGCACCGCCGAGGCTAGACCCTTGGCCTTGTGCCGCAAGGTCCATAAAGATTGCGGTTCCATGACCTGAACGAATGCGAGACCCGGATGCGCAGCCGCCTTCTCCCGTCTCTCAACGCCCTGCGGACCTTCGAGGCTGTGGCCCGCCACGCGAGCTTCACGCGGGCCGCGGAGGAGCTGAACGTGACGCAGAGTGCCGCGAGCCGGCTGGTGCGCAGCCTTGAGGACTATCTTCAGGTGCCGCTTTTCGTGCGGCAGAGCCGCCGCATCGAGCTCAACGACGAGGGGCGGTTCTATTTCGGCCTAGTGCGCGAGGCGCTCGACCAAATCGAGGCCGGGACCATCGAGCTGGTGAGCTCGCGAGCTGGCCGCGGCACCCTGACGATTGGCATGCTCCCGACATTCGGCACAGCGTGGCTGCTGCCGCGCCTGCCGCGGTTTCAGGAGGCGCATCCGGAGATCGCGCTGAACATCGTGTCAAGCGACGGCGGACTCGACTTCGTCAAAGATCGGATCGATGTGGCCGTCCGTTTCGGCCACGGCCACTGGCAGGATGCGATCTGCGACCCTTTGATGGGAGAAGAGATTCAAGTGGTCTGCAGTCCGAAGGTGATGACTTCGGCCCATCCTCTGACCTCACACCAGGCCTTGCGCGAGCACCGGCTGATCCGTCACTCCACGCGTCCCCATGGCTGGGACCATTGGTTCCGTTCAGTCGGGACACATATTGACGACCTGAACTGGGGCCCGAGTCTCGAACACTTCTTTATGGTCATCGAGGCGGCGGTGGCGGGGCTCGGTGTCGCGCTGGTCCCCCACTTCCTCGTCGACGAACACCTTCGACGTGGGTCTCTGGTGGCTCCCTTCCCCGACCGTGTTGCGGGGCCCGGCGCTTACTATTTGGTCACCCCCGCGGCCAAGGCCGATCTTTCACGCGTCAAGCTGTTCAGACGATGGATTCTGAATGAGCTTTCCTCTTAGACCTCCAGGGTGGAACAGCGGCAGGATTGGACACGCGCAAGCCTCGCGCCGGGTGATTTCCAACTCGATCGTCGCCATGGGTTTGTCACGGCGCCGGCGTTCGGACGCGAATAGGGCAGGGGGCGGCTGAATCAGGCCGCCACACCAGCCGCGTCGCGCCATGCCGAGAACGCCTCGGCTCGAAAGAGCCGGTGCGTTCGGGCAGAGGTCAGGTGACGGGGAATGGTGAAAGTGTTGTAGGCGGCGGCATGCATGGACAAGAACCGCTGCGCTGAACCCGGCGACTTGAAGCCTTGCAGTTTCCGCTCTCGTCGTCGCACTGGCACATGCGAACTTTCGGCCCGGTTGTTCATGCGCTTGGCTGAAATGTGGACGGGCGTGGTCAGGCCCAAATCTCTCAAGGCTGCGCCATAGGCGGCATAGCGGTCGGTGACCCATTCGTCGGGGACAGTGGCGTACTTTTTCAGCAGCTTTCGCATGAGCTTGCGGGCTGCAGCCTTGTCTCGTCTGGACTGGACGAGAATCTCCAGGACCTCACCTTCGGCGTCCACCGCTCGCCACAGATACATCTGCTTTCCCTCGATCCGGACGAACATCTCGTCCAGGTGCCAGCGGCCATGGGGCTTGGATCGGCGAGCCCGCAGCCGACGCGCAATACCGGGTCCAAACACGTGGACCCAGCGCCGGACGCTTTCGTAGGAGACCTGGACGCCGCGCTCTGCGAGGAGATCCTCAACGTCGCGATAGCTGAGCGTGAAGCGGAGATACATCCAGACGGCACGCTGGATGACGTCGGCCGGGAAGCGATAGCCACGGTATGAAGGAAGTGTCATACCCACCCGCTACGACGGAGGCTCCCGACGGGCAAGCCCGCGGGCGTGACAAACTCCTAGTGGGGAGGTCCAGCTCGAGAGGAGCGAGCTCAATTCACTCCTATGAGGTAACTTCACGGGTGCCCGCCCGGTTCAGTCCTCTTCGGAGCGATCGTAAAGCATCTCCCTTTTTTGTCAGATTGGAACCGGTTTGCCGACACCCGCTGGAGCTCTTCGCCTGTGTCGGCATCCGTGACCCTAAAGGCCCGCCAGAGCAGACAGTCAAGCTCGTGTGGCATCGTCGAGTTGGCGTGTCCTTCGTCAATCCAGAGAACGCGCAGTTTGTGGATCGAACCATCCGGATCTTCGAGGTCAAACTGGCTTGTGTAGGTCACCTCTATTCTCCCAATGTTCGCGTTTTAGCTGTTCCGTGATGAGCGGATTTATCCGAGTGCAGCGTCTTCCAGAGTAATTTGGTCCGTCGCGAGATCGGCGAGTATCTCCACATGCACGTCCAACGCGTCGATCACTCGATACCCTGGATCCTGCCCATCAAACACCAGGTTGAGATCAG
>JAESFS010000006.1_pt1 | contig 98097 bp, 100 predicted proteins | sample 9269441 | NCBI WGS metagenome assembly JAESFS01 (sample SAMN14502548, study PRJNA617105) | algae metagenome | isolation source: Scytolyngbya sp. HA4215-MV1 and co-occurring heterotrophs from sample from... | place: USA: Laie Falls, Oahu, Hawaii | collected 2010-08-22
ATTTTTGGCGGCACGCGATTTATTGAAGTTCATTGGCCTTAAATCCAGCACTGGCGCGCCTTCTGGCGGCATATGCCTGAAGAAGCGCATGGATATTGGCTCTCAGGCCGATGGCGCCGCAGGTTCTTGAAGCGGCTACCCCTGCAACAACAATATCTCCGCCTTCGCCAACGCTTCCGGCGTGCCGGCCAGTACCAGGACATCGCCGCCATCCAGCCGCATGTCCAGTGCCGGCTGCGTATTGCGAACGCCTTTACGCCGTAGCGCGGTAAGTTGTACGCCGATTTCGTCCAGCGCCAGCGAACCGATGGTCTTGCCGACCGACGCGGCGCCTGACTCGATGACGATCGATTGCAATCGCGGCTGCAACGAATCGAGCTGAGATTCGTCATCGGTTGCGCCGGGGAAAAAGCCGCGCATCAATTGATAGCGTTCTCCCCGCACTTGTCTTAGCCGCGCAAGCACCTTGTTAAGCGGCACACCCAGCAACAGCATGGTCTGGGTGGCAAGCATCAGGGAGCCTTCCACCACTTCGGCCACGATCTCGGCGGCACCGGCGGACTTCAACTTTTCCACATCGGTATCGTCGAAGGTGCGCACGATGACCGGCACATCAGGGCGCAGCTCCCGCACATGGGAGAGGATGGTCATGGCCGCGTGCGTGTCGGCGAAGCTGACCACCACGGCCGATGCGCGCGGCAGCCCCGCCGCCGTCAGTACTTCCTGACGGGCGGCGTCGCCAAACATGACCGAATCGCCCGCGGCCGCGGCCTGCTTGACCCGCATTGGATCGCCATCGAGCGCGATCATCGATACGTTCTCCTGCTCCAGAAAGCGCGCAAGGCTCTGGCCGGAGCGGCCGTAACCGCAAATGATGACGTGGCGCTTCTTGCTCATGGCGTGAATGGCCAGCTGCTGCAGTTGAACAGCGCGCGTCTCCCATTCGCTTGCCACCAACCGCATCACGATGCGCTCGCTATTGGCGAGAATCAACGGCGACAGCATCATCGAGATCAGCATGGCCGCCAGCACCACCTGAATGACCGGGTCAGGCAGTGAATGATGACGGCCGGCGAGCGACAACAGTACAAAACCGAATTCTCCCGCCGGCGCCAGCGCGAGCGCACAACGCAAGGCCACGGCTTTGTCGTTTTTCATCGCCAGGCCGATGACGACGATGATCAGGAATTTGAGCGTAATCAGCGCCGTCAGCACCAGCAGAACCAATGCCCATCGTTCCCACGCGCTGGCAAGGTTCAACAGCATGCCGATGGTGATAAAAAACAAACCAAGCAGCACGTCTCGGAACGGCTTGATGTAGTCCTCGACCTGGTAGCGGTATTCGGTTTCCGAGATCAGCATGCCGGCGAGAAAGGCACCCAGCGCCAGCGACAATCCGGATGCTTCCGTGGCCCACGCGAGTCCCAGCGTCACCAGCAACACCGCCAGCACGAACAGCTCGGACGACTTCTGCGCCGCAATCAGGTGGAACAGCGGTCGCATGATGCGCTGCCCCAGCACCAGAATGACGGCCAGCACCGCACAGGCTTTGAGCAGTGCGATGCCGATCTCGATCGCGATTTGTTCGCCCGACAGCGCGAGCGCAGGCACCAGCACCAGCAAGGGAATCACCGCCAGATCCTGAAACAGCAGCACCCCCATGATCTGCTTGCCGTGTGCGGAGTGTAGCTGGGTCTGCTCGGCCAGCACTTTGGAAATGATCGCGGTCGAGGACATCGCGACGATACCGCCAAGAATGAGTCCGGCTTGCCAGCTCAAGCCCGTCAACATCGAAATGACTATGACCACGGCAATACTGATCATCACTTGCAAGCCGCCGAAGCCGAACACCAATCGCCTCATGGACATCAACTGCGGCAGGGAAAACTCGAGACCGATGGAGAACATCAGGAACACAACGCCGAATTCCGCCAGATAACGTGTGCCGGGCGTATCCGGCACAAATCCCAGCGCATTGGGGCCGACCACGACACCCACCAGCAGGTAACCCAGGATCGCCGGCATGTTGAGGCGGCGAAACACGACTACCACCACCACTGCAGTGGCCAGCAGGATCAGAACAAGGGGTAGGGTGGAATGGTCGGTCATTTGCGTTGTTTCATTCGCCGATCAGCACACCGATGGTTGGAGGGGAGGGATGACATTACAATGTCGATATGCAGAGTCTATTACAACCCCGTTCCGTTGCCGACACCGAACGCACCCTCGAACGGGCGCGTGAAACGCTTGAAATCGAAGCCGAGGCCGTCAGGGCGCTGTCCGCCAAACTCGGCGACGCATTTATTGCGGCGCATAAGCTGCTGTTCGATGTGGTTGAGAACAAGGGCCGAGTCGTCGTTACCGGCATGGGCAAGAGTGGACACATTGGCGGCAAGATCGCGTCAACACTGGCCTCGACCGGCACACCGGCATTCTTCATGCATCCGGGTGAGGCGAGTCACGGTGACTTGGGCATGATCACATCGGGTGACGTGGTGATCGCCATTTCGAATTCGGGCGAGTCAGATGAAATTCTGAAGATCCTGCCGCAGTTGAAACGGCGCGGCACGCCGATCATCGCCATCACCGGTCGCCCTTCGTCGACCTTGGCTGAGGCGGCAACGGTGCATCTTGATGCCGCTGTCGAGAAGGAGGCCTGTCCGCTGAACCTGGCGCCGACCGCCAGTACGACCGCGACGTTGGCGCTGGGCGATGCGCTGGCGGTGACATTGCTTGATGCGCGCGGCTTCGGTGAAGAGGATTACGCCATGCATCATCCCGGCGGCTCGCTGGGTCGACGACTATTGATGCATGTCAGCGACGTGATGGTGACGGGTGACCGGGTGCCTAAAGTGCATCTTGACGCATTGTTGCCTGCCGCGATCGTCGAAATGTCCAAGAAAGGTTTGGGCATGACCGCGGTGGTTGATGACAAGGACATGCTGGTCGGTGTGTTCAGCGATGGCGATCTGCGCCGCGCACTGGAAACGCACGACAACATCCGCGAAACACCGGTTGCCGAGGTCATGACCCGCAGTCCGAAAACAATTACCGCCAACAAACTCGCGGTCGAGGCCGCCGAATTGATTCAACGGCATCGTATTGGTACCAGCGGCCTGTTAGTGGTCGATGGCGATGGCAAGCTGGCAGGTGCTGTGCATATGCTCGAACTGATGCGTGCAGGAGTACTTTGATGGAGTGGATTGCGCCGGAACGTTTGGACAATACGTTGATGGCTCGTGCAGCGCGGGTCAAGCTGGCGGTATTCGATGTCGATGGAGTGCTGACCGATGGTTCGCTACACTACGGTCCGAATGGCGAAGAGGTCAAGGTATTCAATACGCTTGATGGTCATGGACTGAAAATGCTGCAGGAGTCCGGTGTTGAGCTGGCCATTATTTCCGGCCGCTCGTCAGAGGCGCTGGCGCGACGCGCGAGGGACCTTGGGATCACACAGTTGTTCATGGGCGTCCCCGACAAGATGAAGGTGTTCGAACATCTGCTGCAAAGTTTGTCGCTACAAGGTGCAGACGTGGCGGGCATTGGCGATGACGTGGTCGATCTGCCTTTCCTGATCCGCTGCGGATTTGCCGTTTGCGTGCCGTCCGCGCCTCGATACATGCGCGAGCATGTGCATTACGTGACTGACGCACGGGGCGGCCGCGGCGCGGTGCGCGAGTTCTGCGAAATCATCATGCATGCGCATGGCACGCTGGGTCCGGTGCTCAATAAGTACCTGGAATGACATGCTCTGGATAAAATCCTTTCACATCATCTTCATGGTCGCGTGGTTCGCGGGTTTGTTCTATATGCCGCGACTGTTTGTCTATCACGCCATGGCCGAAGATCGCATTTCGGTCGAGCGCTTCAAAATCATGGAGCGCAAGTTGTTTTTCGGCATCATGACGCCTTGCATGCTGATTACGCTGGGGTTGGGTGCATGGCTCTGGCTGGGGTATGGGTTCAGCGGCGGATGGCTGCATGCCAAACTCGTGTTGGTCCTCATATTGGTGATTCAGCATTTCTATCTCGGCAAGCTGATGGTCGATTTCAAGCATGACCGCAACAAACACGGTCACGTGTTTTATCGCTGGCTGAATGAAATCCCGACGCTGCCGTTGTTGATTGCCATCGTCGTTCTTGTTGTGGTGAAACCGTTTTGAGCAATCATTATTTCGCACCCTGTCCGCGCGGACTTGCCGGTGTGCTGGCCGATGAACTGCGATCGTTTGGCGCGACCAATGTCCTCGCGCAGGACGCCGGCACCGCATTTGAAGGCGACGCGATCACGGCATACCGTGCCAATCTTCATTCGCGAATTGCCAGCCGCATACTTTGGCGCGCAGCCCACTTTGCCTACGAAAACGAACAGCATATCTACGATGCAGCCATGCTTCAGCCCTGGCCGTCGTGGTTCGATGTATCGCGCACCATCAAGGTCGAGATCAATGCGCATCGCTGCCCGTTGAAAAGTCTGGACTTCATCACGCTGCGAATCAAGGACGCCGTGTGCGACCGGTTCCGCGAGCAAGTCGGATCGCGCCCGTCGGTGGATGCGCGCATGCCGGATGTCCGTATCCACGCATTTCTGGATGCCACTCATGCAAGTCTTTACGTGGATTTGTCGGGTGATTCGCTGTTCAAGCGCGGCCTGCGCGAGCATACCGGCGAGGCGCCACTGAAGAAGAACCTTGCCGCCGGCATCATCAAGTTGTCGGGATGGAGCGAGCAGGAGCCGTTCCTCGACCCGATGTGCGGAAGCGGCACATTTCTGGTTGAAGCCGCCGAGATGGCACTGAAAATAGCCCCGGGATTGTCAGGCGGCAAAGTTCGACAGTTCGCACTGGAAAAACTCAAGATATTCGACAAGCGTTTATGGAACGCCGAGGTCGAGCGTGCATGCGATCTCCAACTGCCGATTCCGGCTGCGCCGCTGGAAATCTTCGGTTCCGACAAATACGGCTACGCAATAACCGATGCGCGCGCAAATCTTGCCGCCAATGGATTGCTGGATTGTGTTCAGGTGAAACAGGTCAGCTTGCTGGATGTCTCGGCGCCAGCTTCGCAAGGTGTGCTGGTCACCAATCCGCCCTATGGCGAACGCCTGGGACAGGTTGACGATCTTGCCGAGCTTTACCCGAGGATTGGCGATCTGCTCAAGCAGAAATTCGCAGGATGGCGCGCCTATTTTTTTACCGGCGATCCCCAGTTGCCCAAGTTGGTCCGCCTGTCTGCAAGCAAACGTACGCCGTTGTTCAACGGCAAGCTTGAGTGCCGGCTATTCGAATACAAGATTGTTGCCGGGAGCAATCGCAAGCCGGCGTAGTCAGGTGTGCACCACCAAACGCTCGCGGTGGCGAAAAAGAAACTCCGGCGCGATCCCCATCATTGAGCGTACCGTGCGTGACAAATGCGCAGAATCGGCAAATCCGGCGGAAAGCGCGGCCGTAGTTAACGAGTCGCCGGCAATGGCCAGATCAAGTGCACGCCGCATCTTCATCCAAAGTACGTACCGTCTGATCGGAACGCCAACCTCGTCCTTGAACAAGTGTGCGAGACGCGAAGGGGATAGATGCACCTTGTCAGCCAGCGACTCGATGCTGCCGTAAAGATGAGGCGACTCGCGCAGAAAGTTCAGGGCTGAAGAAATGCGGCCATCCATGGCGGTCAAGGCAGTATTGGCATCCAGATCAAGGCTAAACAGTTGCGACATGAGCTGATCGGCTTGGGCAAGTGTGGTTTCGGGGTTGCCAAGTATTGCCCATGAAGCCTCATCGGCGAGCGGGCACGCAAACGCACGTGGTTGATTGACGAATTTTTCACTGATGCGATGAAAGCTTGAGCTTTCGGGTTCCCAGAACAGGGCAGCGATTGATGCGGTTGCTTCTGCGGTCGCATACTCGGTTCCCGATGGCAGATAGACCACCGTATTGGTCAATTGTGTGCCGTCGGCCAATGTGACCTGCATGTGCCCTTGGGACGCATTGAGCCAGACGGCGGCGTGATTGCGATGCAGTGATGTCGCTTTGCTGGGACCCACGTACAGGAAGCGGTCGTTCCAGACGTAAAGGTGCAACTGAGCGCTGTGGCTACTCATGAATAGCAGGTTTGTTCAAGAGATTAGCCAGTTTGTTCAACAAGACGGCAGGTTTTTTCAAGAAGTCGGCAGATACGGTCTCCATACTGATTGTGCGTCGAATCAAAACGCACTGTCAAAGGAGCACAACATGAAACGCCTGATTTCTTATGTCACTTCGCAACAAGGTTCGCTGACGATTGCCTTGGCGGTTATTGCCTTCGGTAGCGCGTTCGCAATATTGCACGCTTTCGGCGGGGCCAGTCCGGCCGCGTTGGTTGCCCCTATTTTTCTGCCGGCTTGAAGAAACCCTGCGCGCGTTTTGGGTCGCGCGGGCGTTACTGACGCGGGGAGGCCCTGGCGATTTACTTGACGATTTCGAGATGCTCGAGACCTGCTGCCAAGTCCTTTTCCTTGGCATTCTTGCCTTCCAGTTTGATCTTGAGCCTGAGATCGTTCAGCGAGTCGGCGTTGCGCAGCGCATCTTCGTAGGAAATCATGTCGCTCTCATATAGATCGAACAACGCCTGATCGAAGGTTTGCATGCCGAGTTCGCGCGATCGCTTCATGACCTCCTTGATTTCATGCACCTCGCCCTTGAAGATCAAATCCTGAATCAGGGGCGAGTTCAACAGAATTTCGATCGCCGCCACACGGCCCTTGCCTTCTTTCTTGGGAATCAGGCGTTGTGAGACGAACGCCTTGAGGTTCAACGACAGATCCATCAACAACTGATGGCGGCGTTCTTCAGGGAAGAAGTTGATGATCCGGTCCAGCGCTTGGTTGGTTGAATTGGCGTGCAGGGTGGACATGCAAAGGTGGCCGGTTTCGGCAAAAGCGATCGCATAGTCCATGGTTTCGCGATCGCGGATCTCGCCGATGAGGATTACATCAGGCGCCTGGCGCAGGGTGTTCTTGAGCGCGGCGAACCAGTTGTCGGTATCGACGCCGATTTCGCGCTGCGTGATTACGCAATTCTTGTGATCATGCACATACTCGACCGGGTCTTCGATCGTGATGATGTGACCGTAGCTGTTTTCATTGCGATACCCGATCATCGCAGCGAGTGTGGTCGATTTGCCGGAGCCGGTGCCGCCGACAAGAATCACCAGACCGCGCTTGGTCATGCATACGTCTTTCAGCACGACCGGCAGGTTCAGATCCTCGAATTTCGGAATCGTCGTGGTGATGGTTCGCAGTACCAGTCCGATTCTTCCCTGCTGGACAAAGGCATTGACACGATAGCGGCCGATGCCGGACGGCGCAATGGCGAAATTGCACTCCTTGGTTGCTTCAAACTCGGCCGCTTGCTTGTCCGTCATGATCGAACGAGCGATCTCGCCCGTGTGTATCGGCGACAGACTGGACTGCGATACCGGCGTCATCTTGCCGTCGATTTTCATTGCCGGCGGGAAGCCCGCCGTAATAAACAGGTCGGATGCCTTTTTGGCCAGCATGGCCCGCAGCAATTCGTGGACAAATTTTAGTGCCTGTTCGCGTTCCATATTTACTCCTGCGGCTGATGAGCCAGTGCAGCTTTAGTTGAAAGCTTCCTTGTTGGCGGCCTTGTTTCGGGCTTCGGCGACGCTGATGACATTGCGCCGGACCAGATCAGCCAGATTTTGATCCATGGTCTGCATGCCGATTGCCTGGCCGGTCTGAATCGCGGAATACATCTGGGCGACCTTGGCTTCGCGAATCAGATTGCGGATCGCTGGCGTGCCGATCATGATTTCATGTGCCGCAGCGCGACCCGAGCCATCCTTGGTCTTGCAAAGGGTTTGCGAAATTACCGCGCGTAGCGACTCGGACAGCATGGCGCGAATCATTTCCTTTTCGGCTGCGGGGAATACGTCGATGATACGGTCCACAGTCTTGGCTGCCGAACTGGTGTGAAGCGTGCCGAATACCAAGTGACCTGTTTCGGCCGCCGTCATGGCAAGGCGAATGGTTTCCAGATCGCGCATTTCGCCCACCAGAATGATGTCCGGATCCTCGCGCAGTGCGGATTTCAGTGCGTTCGCGAAGGACAGCGTGTGCGGTCCCACCTCGCGTTGATTGATCAGGCACTTTTTGGATTCATGCACGAACTCGATCGGATCTTCAACGGTGAGGATATGTCCGAATTCGTTTTCATTCACGTGGTTCACCATCGCTGCCAGCGTGGTTGATTTTCCCGATCCGGTCGGCCCGGTTACCAGAACCATGCCGCGCGGCTGATTGGCAATCTCGGCAAAAATCTTGGGCGCATTCAAGTCTTCCAGCGAGAGAATCTTCGAGGGAATGGTCCGCATCACCGCGCCGGCGCCGCGTTGATGGTTGAAAGCATTGACACGAAAACGTGCCAGATTGGGAATTTCAAACGAAAAGTCGCACTCCAGATTTTCTTCGTAGTGCTTGCGCTGCCCGTCGTTCATGATGTCGTACACCATGCCATGCACGTCGTCATGGGACAGCGACGGCACATTGATGCGGCGCACGTCGCCATGCACCCGGATCATCGGCGGCAGACCCGCGGAGAGGTGAAGGTCGGAAGCTTTATTCTTGACGCCGAAAGCCAGCAGTTCTGCGATTTCCATTTATACTTTTCCTCGATTATTGCTGGTCGACGGAGCAGCAAGTTGATGTTCCGCCGACTCGCCGGCTCATGGTTCGAATCCGGGTCCGATACAAGGCCGGATTTGTTCTCGATAATGGCCTACTCTCGAATGATTATGTCCCCAATCGAATCGAACTTGCAACACGTGAGAGGCGCCATCGATAACGCGATTGCGGGTCTTGCCGAGGAAGCAAAACGCGGTGTTACCCTGGTGGCGGTATCGAAGACGAAGCCGGTTGACGCCATCCGGGAGGCGTTTGCAGCAGGTCAACGTGATTTTGGCGAAAACTACGTGCAAGAAGGTGTCGCCAAGATTGGAGCATTGGCAGATCTGCGTCAGCAGGGCATCACCTGGCATTATCTTGGACCATTGCAAAGCAACAAGGCCAGGCAGGTGGCAATGCATTTCGACTGGATGCATGGTGTAGACCGAATCAAGATCGCCCACGCCTTGGGCAGTCATCGTGCCGGCATGAGCCCGCTGAATGTTTGTGTTCAGGTCAACGTTAGTGGTGAATCCAGCAAAAGTGGCATACCTTCGAATGGCGCCATGGCGCTGGCAAGACAGGTCGGCGAAATTCCCGGATTGAAATTGCGCGGTTTGATGACGATTATTGAAAACTCATCCGATCCGGATGTTCAGCGTTCGCAATTTCGTATGATGCGGCAGCTATTCGGCGCGGCAAGACAGCAGGGACTCGACATCGACACGCTATCGATGGGCATGTCGCAGGATTACCCGATTGCCATTGAAGAGGGCGCGACCATGGTTCGCGTGGGTAGTGCCATTTTTGGAGCACGAACGTGAAAATACTGTTTGTAGGTGGCGGCAACATGTGCCAGGCGATCGTTGGCGGCCTTGTTGCCAAGGGCTTTGCCGCGAGCGACATTCACGCGATTGAGCCGTTTGCCGAAACGCGCGATGCACTTGGCAAGTTGGGAGTAGCATCGTCGCCGGCCTTTGTGGCGAATCGCGTGGAGGCTGACGCGCTTGTGCTGGCGGTCAAGCCGCAGTCGATGAGGGCAGCTTTGGCGCCATTTGCCGGCCGCCTTTCGTCTCAACTTGTTGTCAGCATCGCCGCTGGCATCCAGTGTGCGGACCTGGCGCAGTGGTTGGGCGGCGGACAGGGTCGCTACGGAAATGTGATCAGGGCAATGCCGAATACCCCGGCCCTGATTCGCGCAGGTATCAGTGGTCTGTTTGCGCTGCCCGATGTGTCGTCGGAAGGGCGCAAAATGGCGGAGACCTTGCTGGGCGCCGTTGGTGAAACCAGCTGGTTTGAGCAGGAGTCCATGCTGGACGCAGTGACGGCAGTTTCGGGCAGTGGCCCGGCCTACGTGTTTTACTTTATCGAAGCACTCGAGCAGGCGGCGCTTGAAATGGGTTTTGCGCCGACAAGTGCGCGCCAGTTTGCGCTGCAGACATTTTTGGGTGGAGCCAGGCTCGCCGCCGGCAGCGAGGAGTCGCCACAGGCCCTTCGTCAGCGGGTTACGTCGAAACGTGGAACCACCGAGCGGGCCATCGAGACCTTCGACAGCTTCGATTTGAAGCGGCACATTGTCGATGGCGTCAAGGCGGCGTGCTTGCGTTCGAAGGAGCTGGGCGAGGAAATGCGGCTTGCCGGCGAAGCGGGAGGCAGCTGATGGTTGTGCAGGCGCTGCTTTACGTGCTGGAAACCATATTCAGCCTGTTTGCGCTGGCGGTATTGACGCGTTTCTACGCACAGGCCTTTCGCGCCCCGTTTCGAAATCCGGTCGCCAATTTCGTCGTCGCGCTGACCGATTTTGTGGTTAAGCCCCTGCGCAAAGTTATTCCTGGCGCCTTTGGGCTGGATCTCGCGTCCCTTGTGGCTGCGTGGCTTACCCAGGTGTTGCTGCTGATTGCCGTCTACGCCTTGGTCAGCGCGGCGGTGCTCGCGCTTCCCGGTTTTTGGCCGGCAATCGCTCTGCTGTCACTGGTCAAGGTGATAAAGCTGTCCATCTATCTCTTGATGGGGGTGGTCTTCATCCTCGCCATCCTGTCGTGGGTGAATCCGTATCACCCGATCAGGCCATTTTTCGAGGCGCTTGCACGGCCGTTTCTCCGGCCGTTCCAGCGTGTGATTCCATTGGTTGGAGGCGTTGACCTGTCACCTTTGGCGTTGTTGATCGTCCTCCAGGTGATTCTGATTGCCCCGATGGCTTGGCTGGAGGTTGAGGCTGGCCGTGCATTGCTGCGCATGGTGGGTGCCGGCTAGCACGGAACCGGTATTCACCGCAAAGGCGAGTTGCCGTGATTTTTGCCCGGTTTTCGTCCGATACAGTACACTTCCGATAGGCAAAACCCCGAGGCGCAGATTCGACCGTGGATTTCAACGCGAATATCGACAATCGGTTTGAAACCGAGATAGCCCGCTACAACCAGTGGCGGGAAGAGCTTACCCGCGCGGTGCACGACTATCATGATTGGCTGGAGCGCACCAACCAGCTCGACGTTCAGCAATCGATCCGCTTTTACGATTTGCTCGAAACGCTGAATCGTGGACGTCTGACGTTGGCGTTCCTGGCCGAATTCTCCCGCGGCAAGTCAGAGTTGATCAACGCCTTGTTTTTCTCCAGCTTCAAGGAACGCCTGCTGCCTTCGGACGTCGGTCGTACCACGATGTGCCCGACCGAACTGTTCCACGATCCGAACGAGGAGCCTTATCTCAAACTGCTGTCGGTGGAAACGCGCTATCGCGACGAATCGATTTCGCAGTTGAAAAACATGCCGGTGGAGTGGTCGAAGATTCGTTTGAACGTTAACGACCCCAAGGAAATGAAGCAGGCGTTGTCGGCGCTGGCCGATACCAAGCGGGTCTATGCGCTGGATGCCCGCATGATGGGCCTGATTCCGATGTTCGATGAATCCGGTCAAGGGCCGAACGAAGACGATATCGTCGAAGTGCCGGCTTGGCGTTACGCGGTGATCAATTACCCGCATCCGCTGCTAACCAATGGGCTCTCCATTCTTGATACGCCCGGCTTGAATGCGCTGGGCTTGGAGCCTGAGCTTACGTTATCGACGGTGCCGAACGCGCATGCCGTTCTGTTCCTGTTGGCGATTGACACCGGCGTGACCAAGAGCGATCTGGAAATCTGGGAACGTTATGTCAAAGCCGGTCTGCCGGCCAAGATTGCGGTGCTGAACAAGATCGACGTGATGTGGGATGAGTTGAAGACCGCGCCGGAAATTGAAGCAGGCATGAAGCGGATGATCGACACCACCTGCACACAACTTGGTTTGCCGCAGGAAAAAGTTTTTGCGTTGTCGGCGCAAAAAGCTTTGCTGGGTCGCATCAAAGGCGATCAGGAGTTGGTCGCGCGTTCCGGAATTGAAAAACTCGAAGCATATCTGGCCAACGAGATCATCCCGATCAAACGTCAGTTGCTGGCCAAGGCAGTGACCAGCGAAATCGGCGCCATGATGGTGGCCAGCCATCGCAGCTGCACGCAAAAACTCGAAGCCAATCAGGCGCAGCTCAATGAGCTGGGACAATTGGCCGGCAAGAGCCGCGAATTGACACAGAAGCTGTGGCAAAAAGTCAGCGAGGAAAAGGACGCGTACAACACCGCCCTGTCCGAATACAAGGTTCAACGCACGGCGTTCAACCAAAAACGCAATGCGCTGCTCGACGTATTCAATCCCACCAAGCTCGACATCGTATGTTCGCGCAGCCTCCAGGCAATCAACGACTCATGGACCACACCGGGGCTGACGCGCGGCATGCGGCAACTGATTACGCTGGTGGGCGATGAGTTCAAGGCCGTCAGCCTGGCAGGCGAAGACATCCTGCATTTGATGGAAGGCGTGTACAACACTTTCCACGTGCGTTTCAATTTCGACAAGATGGATTTTCCGCCGCTCGATTTCGAGGGGCCGCGCAACAAGCTGCAAATCCTGATTTACGAAACCGAGCAGTTCTGCAAGGATCCGGTCAATATCGTGATGACCGAAAAGCGATTCATGGTGCGACGCTTCTGGCGCATGTTGATCGATCAGGCGCGCAAGATTTTCAACGAGGCGCGTGCCGATACCGAGCGCTGGCTGGCTGCGGTGCCGCTGCCTCTGGAAACGCAGATCAAGGATCACAAGGCGCAATTGCAATCGCGGCTCGATGCGCTGGCCAAGGTCAACGAACGAGGCGGCGCGATTACTGAAGAGGTCAACAAGCTTCAGGCGCAACGCAAGGAAATCCAGAATCAGGTGGTGATGATTACATCGCTGATCATGAAAGTGCGCGATGTAGGGCCGAACAAAATTGCGGCAACAGCGGCAGCGCCGGCCACCGCTTCCGCAACGGCGTCGGTTGTGACGCGGCCGACTGCGTCACCGGCGCCCGCAGCCGCTTCGGAAACCAACCCCGAATTCCTGAAGACGGTGAAAATGGTCGTCGCCAAGGATCAGCCGCCGGAATTCGCCACTACGCAAAAGCTGGACCTCTCCAAGCTTTCGTAGCGACGACCGATTCGGCGCCGGGCTCGGCTAAACCAGGATCACGTCGTACTGTTCCTGCGTGTACGACGTTTCCACCGATAGCGATATCGGCTTCTTGATGAAGTCTTCCAGCATGGTCATGCCCTGCGACTCCTCGTCGAGGAAGCGGTCGATCACCGTCTGCGATGCAAGAATGCGAAATTCCTTGGCATCGAACTGGCGCGCCGAGCGCATCACTTCGCGCAGGATTTCGTAGCAAACGGTTTGCGCCGATTTGATTTCGCCGCGGCCGCTACAGGTGGGGCAGGGCTCGCACAGCACGTGAGCCAGGCTCTCGCGCGTGCGCTTCCGTGTCATCTCCACCAATCCGAGTTGCGTGAAGCCGTTGACCGTGATGCGCGTGCGATCGCGTGACAATGCCTTGTTGAATTCGCTCAAGACCGCGTTCTTGTGTTCGTCGGTATCCATGTCGATAAAGTCGACAATGATGATGCCGCCGAGATTGCGCAACCGTAGTTGCCGTGCGATCGCCTGGGTGGCCTCGAGGTTGGTCTTGAAGATGGTGTCATCGAAACTGCGGCCAGACACGAAAGCGCCGGTATTCACATCGACCGTGGTCAGCGCCTCGGTCTGGTCGATGATGACGTAACCGCCGGATTTCAAATCCACGCGGCGCTCCAGCGCGCGTTCGATCTCGTCTTCGGCGGCGAACAGATCGAACAGTGGCCGCTCGCCCTGATAGTGCTCCAGCACCGACAGGGAGTTGCGCATGTAGCGCTCCGCAAACTCGGCCATGCGGCCGTATGTTTCGCGCGAATCAACGATGATGCGTTCGGTTTCCTTGGTCACCAGATCGCGCAGGACGCGCAGCGACAGATCCAGGTCCTGATACAGCAGCATCTGTGGTGGCGCGGTCTTCGATGCTTCCGAAATGCCGCGCCAGAGCTTGATCAGGTACTCGATGTCCGACTTGAGCTCTTCATCACTGGCCGTTTCCGCCACCGTGCGAACGATAAAGCCTCCGGCCTCGCCTTCCGGCATTAGCTGATGCAGTTTCTCGCGCAGGTGCTCGCGCTCGACTTCATCCTCGATACGCTGCGAAATGCCGATGTGCTGGTCGCCCGGCAAATAAACCAGCAAACGTCCGGCAATCGAAATCTGCGTCGACAGCCGCGCGCCCTTGCTGCCGATCGGGTCCTTGATCACCTGCACCACCAATGTCTGGCCTTCGTGCAGAATTTTCTCGATCGGTTTTTGCTCGACGTTTTTATTGGCCGCCCAGATATCGGCCACGTGCAGGAACGCAGCACGGGCCAGGCCGATTTCGATGAACGCCGATTGCATACCGGGCAATACGCGGCCGACGCGACCCTGATAGATGTTGCCCACCAGGCCGCGATTGGAGCTGCGCTCCATGTGCAGTTCCTGCACCGCGCCCAGCTCCATGATGGCCACGCGGGTTTCCTGCGGCGTGACGTTGATGAGGATTTGCTCGTTCACGGATATGTTTTTCTGGAGGTCGGATGTAGCAATGAACGAGACAGGCAGGCTGGGATGTCGTCGATGGGAGACAAGCGTCCTGCGTCTTGCATCAGATCTGCACCCCGCATTGTCGCAGCAGTGCCGCCGTCTCGTAAAGCGGCAATCCCATCACGCCCGAATAACTGCCCGACAACTTGGAAATGAACTTTGCTGCGATGCCTTGCACGGCATAAGCGCCTGCCTTGTCCATGGGTTCGCCGGTGTCGACATAGCGCTTGATTTCTTCATCGGACAGTTTGGCGAAGGTGACGAAGCTGGTGACCATGATCTGCTTTATCTCGTCCTCGGTGACCACCGCCACTGCGGTCAACACCTGATGCGATTGTCCGGAGAGTTGCGACAGCATGCGTTGTGCATCGGCCTTGTCCACCGGCTTGCCGAGAATGTGGCCGTCCAGCGTCACTGTGGTATCGGCGGTCAGGATGGGGCGCATCGGCAGCCGCCGCTGGCGCATGACTTTTTGTGCAGTATCAGCCTTCAGTTTGACGACGCGCTGCAAGTAGACGTGTGCGGTCTCGCCGTCCAGCGGCGATTCATCGACATCAATGCGTGGTGCATGCTCGCGCATCATCAGCAATTCGTAATGCACACCGATCTGCTTCAGCAGTTCGCGGCGGCGCGGGCTTTTTGAGGCGAGGTAAATGATGTTCGAGGCTTGCTGCATGAATTATTCCCGGTGATAGGGATGGTTGTGCATCAGCGACCAGGCTCTATACAACTGTTCGGCCAGCATCACTCGAACCATTCCGTGAGGCAGTGTACATCCGGACAGCGCCAGCATCTTCTTCGCCGATTGCTTCACCTCGGGTGCCAGGCCATCCGCACTGCCGATAATGAAGCAAGGGCTGACGCCTTCCGTCATCCACGCCTGCATCCATTCCGCCAGCTTGGCGGTGGATAGAGGCGTGCCGCGCTCATCAAGCACAATCCGTTCCGCCTGTTTCGGTATCGCCGCGGCAATGCGCGCGGCCTCCAGTTCCAGCACCTTGCCGACCACGCGCGAGGCGCGATCCTCGGGCTTCAATTCGATCAATTCAATGCGCGCCTCCGGCGGCATGCGCTTGGCGTATTCCTCGAAGCCGGTTTGCACCCAGGCGGGCATTTTGTGCCCCAGCGCTATGATGGTGAGCTTCATGCCGGGATGTGTACTGAAATCACAAACTCAAGCACTGGCGCTGGTTCCATACCAAAAATGGCTGGAAAGCCGCACCAATGCTGGAGTTTCAATCATTTATGCGGGTATAGAGTAGTTCGCAATTCGAAGGCGCTAATCGGCGGCCTTGCGTTTGCGCACGGCTGGCTTTTTTGCGGCCGTAGTCGTTGCGGCCTTCTTTTTCACAGTCGTGGCGGCAGGCTTCCTGGTGACTTTGGTTGCCGCCGGTTTTTTCGCAACCTTGGTAGCAGCGGGTTTCTTTGCTACTTTGCTGGTCGTCGCAACTGCCTTTTTCTTTGTCACTTTCGCGGCGGTAGCTACTGTGCCGGACTTGGATTTTGCCGTTGCCTTTGCGGTCGTGGTCTTGCGTTTCGTGGCAGTGGTTGCCTTGGCTTTGGCGGTGACCGTTTTTTTCTTTGCCGGAACAGCAGTTTCCTTTTTTGCAGGCGCCGCGCGTTTTTTTTCGGTCACCGGCTTCGGAAATTCCACCTTGCCTTCGCCCCAGAATTCCTCCAGCTTGTAGTGCTCGCGCACCGCCGGCTGCATCACGTGTACGACGATGTCGCCGCAGTCAACCAGTACCCATTCGCCGGCATCCTGCCCTTCAATGCCATACACCCATCCGCCGTTTTCTTTCACCTTGTCGATCACGTTATGCGCCAGCGCTTTGGTCTGTCGCGTGGAGTCCGCACTGGCGATGGCGATGTAGTCGAATACCGATGTCAGCTTGGAAACGTTGATCAGTTTGATGTCGCGTGCCTTGATGTCTTCCAGCGCGTCGATGACGACGGCGCTCAGTTTTTTGGTAGCCAACTTATGCTTTCTCCTCGGGTCGGTACAACTTGTGCTGCTCAATATAATCGCAAACGGCGTCGGGCGTGAGTCCGCGTATTGATTGGCCGGCGGCAAGGCGGGTACGGATGTCGGTTGATGAAATTGGGCGTGGTGCTATCCCCAGTGGGGCCACAGCGCCGCTGGACTTGGCGCGAATTCCCCCCGACGTTGCAAGACGCGCGGCCACTTCCTCGCGAAATTCCGCCGAACGGTTGGCAAGATCGGGTTGGTATCCGCTCCGGTCGATGACAGCAAAATGCGCAAGGCCAAACAGTTCATGCCATCGATGCCAACTGTCAAGGCCGGCGAAAGCATCGCTACCGATTAGCCACACCAAACTTACCCCATTGCCGTACTGCTCGCGCAATTCAACCAGCGTGTCATAGGTGTACGTCGGTCCCCGCCGCCGCAATTCGCGGTCGTCGATTTCAATGTCGGCATCTTCCTTGAAGGCCAGTCGCAGCATGTTGAGACGATGCTCGGCGCTCGCAAACGGCATGCGGCCCTTCTGGTAGGGATTGCCGGCCGGCAGCAATATCATCCGGCTCGATTCAAGTTGCGTGAATGCCGCGCGTGCCAAGCCGATGTGCCCGAAATGGACGGGATCGAACGTGCCGCCGAAAAGCGCAATCGGGTTCAACGGTCAGGTTTACTCACGAATCTGCCCATCGCCGAACACCACCCACTTCTGCGAAGTGAGCCCTTCGAGCCCGACCGGTCCACGCGCGTGCAGCTTGTCGGTGGAAATGCCGATCTCCGCACCCAGGCCGTATTCGAACCCGTCGGCAAAGCGCGTTGAGGCATTGATCATCACCGAGCTGGAATCGACCTCGCGCAGGAAGCGCATTGCACGAGAATGATCTTCAGTGACGATGGCATCGGTGTGCTGCGAACCATACTCGGTAATGTGCGCGATTGCTTCTTCAAGACCGGCGACTGTGCGAATGGAAACGATTGGGGCCAGATACTCGGTGTGAAAATCCTCGTCGGTCGCGTCCTTGATGTCGGCAAGTCCTGCCGCTTCCAGTGTTTTGCGGCTGGCCACGCAGGCGCGCATCTCAACGCCTTTGCTGGCATAGATACGACCGATCAGCGGTAACGCTTTGCCGGCAATCGATTCGGCCACCAACAGCGTTTCCATCGTGTTGCACGGCGAATAACGTTGGGTCTTGGCGTTGTCGGCAATGCGCACAGCCTTTTCGAGATCGGCGGCATCATCGATATAGACATGACAGATGCCATCGAGATGCTTGATCACCGGGACTCGCGATTCTTCGGCGATGCGCGAGGTAAGGCTCTTGCCGCCGCGCGGAATGATGACGTCGATCACGCCTTTCATCCTGAGCATTTCACCGACAGCGTTGCGATCGGTGGTTGCCACCAGTTGCACCGCTGCCTCAGGCAATCCCGCGCTGCGTAAACCCTCGGCCAGGCAGGCATGAATGGCGCGGTTCGATTCCAGCGCCTCAGAGCCGCCGCGCAGGATGCAGGCGTTGCCTGATTTGAGGCACAGCGCCGCCGCATCGGCGGTAACGTTGGGCCGCGATTCGTAAATCATGCCAATGACGCCCAGCGGCACGCGCATCTTGCCGACCTGGATGCCGGAAGGGCGAAACCGCAGCTCGCTGATCTCGCCGACAGGATCAGCAAGCGTCGCAACTTCGCGCAGGCCGTCCGCCATTGCATGTATCGACTTTTCGCTCAGCGTCAATCGATCGACGAATGCTGCGTCGTGACCGGCTTCGCGGGCGCGGGCGACATCCTTGGCATTGGCCGCCAAAATAGCCGAGGCGTTTTGTTCAATCGATTTTGCAGCTGCGATCAGCGAACCGTTCTTGGCTGCCGTGCTGGCCGACGCAATCTTGCGCGCTGCCACGCGCGCAAGATCACCAACGCCCTGCATGTAAGCCGGCACATCGCGGGTGGAGAGATGGGTTGCGTCGTTCATCAGGTTCATCGATCAGGCTGCTTTCATCAGCGGTTTTCCGGCAACGCCGCGCGCCAGTTCGGCCAGCGCGTCCCACGGATCGTGCGGATTCATGCCTTTAATCATGCGGTCGATTTCTGCCGCTTGCAACAGCAGTGCCAACAACGACGCATGCGTGTGACGGCGGGCGATGCGCTCCAGTTCGCGCTGCTTGGCCGGATGCGGTGGCCGGCCTGATCGCGTGACGCCGCGCACTCGTGCCAGCATGCGAAGTTCGTTGGCCATTACCCACAGGATTAGCGGCGGCGCTTCGCCTTCGGCTTTTAGGCCATCCAGCATGCGCTGGATGCGCGAGGCATCGCCGCTCTCGGCGGCATCGTGAATCGCTGATACCAGCTGGAATGGATTGAAGCGCGACACGTTAGCCACGCTGTCTTCCAGCAGTTCCAGCGAAATTTCACCGGGTGGGCAGAGCAGGGCGAGTTTTCGGATTTCCTGTTGTGCGGCGAGCAGGTTGCCTTCGACCCGGTCAGCGAGAAATTCCAGCGCTTCGCCATCGGCTGTTTGTTGCTGTCGTGCGAGGCGGCCTTTCAGCCACTGCGGCAGCTTTTCGCGATCCACCGGCGCGGCTTCGATCATCGTCGCCACCGCTTCCAGCGCCATAAACCATTTGGTTTGTTTCCCCTGCCAATCGATTTCCGGCAGCTGTACTAATGTCACCGTATCGTCCGGCAGGCGGTTGGAGAATTGTTCGATCGCCGCCGAGCCTTCACGACCGGGCTTGCCGGTGGGAATGCGCAACTCAAGCAGTCGTTGGGTGGCGAACAGCGACAACTCGCTACCGGCCGATGTGAGCCGACTCCAGTCGAAGCCGGATTCCGCCGTGAGTACTTCGCGTTCGACAAATCCGGTCTTGCGCGCCAGATCGCGCAGCAGGTCGGCCGCTTCAAGCGCTGCCAGCGGCTCGGCGCCATGAATCACGTACAGCGCGCTCAGGGTCTTGGGCGGGCGTTCGAGAAACTGTTCGGCGGAGATGCGCATGATGAAAGCGCGAGTCTAAGCAGAACGTTTGATCGCCGTCATGCGACGAAGAATCTGGCCTGCCGCATCCTGCTCCATGTCGCGATACAACTGCGCTTCTTCCTGCTGCTTGGCGATGATTTGCGAGTCGTCGTAGGTCAGGATGCGTTGCAACTGGATTTCGCTGGTGGGAATGGCAACGCCGCCCTTGTTGTCCACCAGCTGATATTGCACGGTCAACTTCAGCTGATACTCCCGCACCCGTCCCGCGCCGGACAGCGACAGGATGATGCGGTCGCGCCGCTCGGAGGTAAGGTTCAACTGCGCTTCCGCATCCTTGGCCACGCTAACCAGGCGAGTCGGGCTGTTGATCAGCTCACGCTTGATCTTGTCGGCAACTTGCGAGGTTGCCGGTGCGGCGACCATCACGCTGGCGAAGGGAACGTTGTATTCGCCGCGCAGGTGGAAGCCGCAGGACGCGAGCAGCGTTGCCGCCGATAGTGTCAGTGCAATGCGCTTAAACGACCACATTGACCAGTTTCCCCGGAACGACGATCAGTTTTTTCACAGGCTTGCCTTCCGTATGGCGTTTAACGCCTTCGTCTTCCAGCGCAAGTTTTTCGATGGCGGCCTTGTCTGCCGCTTTCGGCACGCGAATACTGCCGCGCAGCTTGCCGTTCACCTGCACCACCATTTCGATCTCGTCCTGTTCCAGGGCCTGTTCGTCAACTGCCGGCCATGATGCATCGATGATGCCTTCGGTTCCTGATGCAAATCCCAGGTCGTGCCAAAGCTGGTGCGTGATATGCGGGGCCACGGGATAGAGTACCCTCAACAGGATGGACACGCTTTCGTTGAGCGCGCTTCCAGCCTGCTGACCCGCATCCTCGATGGCATTGAGCATTTTCATGCAAGCCGATACCACCGTGTTGTATTTCAGGTGATCGTAGTCAAACTGCGCTTGTTTCAGTACCGAATGAATGGCGAAGCGCAGGTCAGCCGATTTTGGACCGCTATTACTGGCTTGCATCGCGTCCTTGTTGGCTGCGCAATAGGCCCACAGGCGGCGCAGGAAACGATAAACGCCTTCCGCCCCGGAATCCGACCACGCTGCGCTCTGGTCCGGCGGGCCGGCAAACATCACATAGGCCCGCGCTGTGTCCGCACCAAAACGCTCGATGATGTCCTTGGGTTCGACAACATTGTTTTTTGACTTGGACATTTTCTCCATGCCGCCCAGCATCACTGGTGCGCCATCTTCCTTCGCAATCGCGCCGGTGGGACGTCCCTTTTCGTCGTGCTTCACTTCGATTTCATCGGGGTAGTACCAGCGCTTCTTGCCGGCGTCGTCTTCGCGGTAGAAGCACTCCGCCGACAACATGCCTTGCGTGAACAGGTTGGTGAAGGGTTCGTCAAATTTCACCAAATCCAAATCGCGCATTACCTTGGTCCAGAAGCGGGCGTAAAGCAGATGCAGCACTGCGTGCTCGATGCCGCCGATGTACTGGTCCATTGGCATCCAGTAATCGTTGCGTGCATCGACCATGCTGTCTTTCGCATCCGGCGAGCAATAGCGCATGTAGTACCACGCCGAATCGACGAAGGTATCCATGGTGTCGGTCTCGCGTCGTGCAGCCTTGCCGCATTTCGGACAACTGACATTCAGAAAACCCGCATGCTTGTTGAGCGGATTACCGCTGCCATCGGGAATGCACTCTTCCGGCAACACTACCGGCAGATCTTTTTCCGGCACTGGCACCACACCGCAATCGGCACAATGGATCAGCGGAATCGGCGTACCCCAGTAGCGCTGGCGGGAAATGCCCCAGTCGCGCAAGCGGTACTGGATTTTCTTTTCACCCAGGCCTTTGGCGTGCAGATTGGCGGCAATCGCATCGACCGCCGGCAAATAGGCGAGGCCGTCGTATTTTCCGGAATGAATGCAGACGCCAGACTGTTTGTCTCCGTACCACTCTTCCCAGGCGTCGGTCGAATAAGCCTTTCCGGGCACGGCCACCACTTGTTTGATGAGCAGCTGATATTTCTTGGCGAACGCGAAATCCCGCTCGTCGTGCGCCGGCACGCCCATGACAGCGCCATCGCCATAACTCATCAACACATAGTTGCCCACCCAGACCGGTACCGCTTCGCCGGTTAATGGATGCGTAACCGACAAGCCGGTCGGCATGCCTTTCTTCTCCATCGTCGCCATCTCTGCCTCGGCGACACCCCCTTTCTTGCACTCCTCAATAAAGGTCGCAAGTTCGGCGTTGCTTGTGGCTGCGAGCGTGGCCAGCGGATGCTCGGGCGCGACGGCACAGAAGGTGACACCCATGATGGTATCGGCGCGCGTCGTGAACACGAACAGCTTGCCGTCCTGCACCAAGGCGCCGGCGGCATCCTTGATCTGATGCGGAAATGCGAAGCGCACACCGACCGATTTGCCGATCCAGTTTTCCTGCATGACGCGCACGCGTTCCGGCCAGCCGGGCAGCTTGTTGACCACATGATCGAGCAATTCTTCCGCGTATTGCGTGATGGCCAGGTAGTAGCCGGGAATCTCGCGCTTTTCCACCAAGGCACCCGAGCGCCAGCCGCGGCCGTCGATCACCTGTTCATTGGCGAGCACCGTCTGGTCCACAGGATCCCAATTCACCACCTGGGTTTTGCGATACGCGATGCCTTTTTCCAGCATCTTCAGGAACAGCCACTGATTCCACTTGTAGTAGTCGGGCTTGCAGGTCGTCACTTCGCGCGACCAGTCGAAAGCCAGGCCCAGCGGCTGCATCTGCGCTTTCATGTCCGCGATATTGGCGTAGGTCCATTTCGCGGGTGGTTCGTTGTTGGCGATGGCCGCGTTCTCGGCCGGCATGCCGAACGCATCCCAGCCCATCGGCATCAGGACGTTGTGACCCTTCATGCGCAGATAGCGCAGCATCACATCGTTGATGGTGTAGTTGCGCACGTGGCCCATGTGCAGCTTGCCCGAGGGATATGGCAGCATCGAGCAGGCGTAAAATTTCGGTTTCGGATTGCCGTGTTTGTCTTTGGCGTGTTCGGTCACGCGATAGGCATCGGTGCGCGACCACTCGGCTTGCGCGCGGGTCTCGATTTCTTTGGGGAGGTACTGGGAATCCATGATGCGGCGAAGTGGTGACGTTGACGACAAATCCGGCGGCGGCAACATGATTTGCGCGGCTATTTGTCTGAATTTGTGGAATGTTTCATTATACAGGCGCGTCACCTGCCGGCCGCATCCAGCGCCGGTGTTTTGCCGTAGGAGATGCACTGGATTGGCTGGATAGTCGGGGTTCGATGATGAAGAAAATATTGCGCGTTTGGCTGCTGTGTTTGGGCCTTTTGACAACTTGCGTTCATGCGGCCGGTGTCGTCGATGGTGTGCAGTCGCCCGCCTGGCTTGATCGTGGCGGGCTGTCTGTGCCGGTGTCAGCGGGTATTGCCTTGCAGGCCGGCGATATCCTGCGTACCGGTTCGGGCGCCCGGCTGCTGCTGAAGCTGGACGAGGGCAGTCTGGTCAAGCTGGGTGAGAACGCCCGGTTCACCATCGAAAAAGCACAGGCCAAGGGTGGTGTGTATGAGGCCGCGCTCAATGTCGCCGCTGGCGCGTTTCGCTTCACCACCCAGGCGGCATCGCGCACCAACGAGCGCGATGTCAGCATCAAGCTCGGCATGAATGCCACCATCGGTTTACGTGGCACCGACCTGTGGGGCCGCGGGCGCGAGGACAAGGACATCGTCTGCCTGATCGAAGGCAAGATCGACGTCACCGGTAACAACGGCAGGACATTGCGGCTTGATCAGCCCCGGCAGATGTTTTCCTCCGCACGCAATATGCCGCCCGAACCGGTGATCACCATAGACGTTCAGCAACTCAGCGCGTGGGCGGTAGAAACCGAGATCGAGTACGGTAAAGGCTCGAAGGTGAGCGGTGAGTGGAAAGTCATCGTCGAAGGCTTTTCCTCGCGCGACGAAGCCCGTGCCGCCACACGCAAGCTGCGCGAGAACGGCTACCCTGCCGAAAACACCGCGAATAACACCGTGACCATTGACAAATTCGATACTGAGCTCGCCGCGCGTCTGTTGGCCATACAACTTCGGGTGGGTTCAGGTTTCAAGGAAATACGCACGTCGCGCGGATAGCCGAACAGGGCCAGCACTTATAATGCGAGGACACTCCTGATGGTCCCGCATGAACGAATCCCAGTCTTCCCTGCCGTTTGGCAATCTGCATCCGCGCCTGCTCGATAACCTCAATCCGCCGCAACTGCAGGCCGTGACGCTGGGACACGAAAGCGCTCTTGTGTTGGCTGGCGCCGGTTCTGGCAAGACGCGGGTGCTGACCACGCGCATCGCCTATCTGATTCAAACCGGGCAGGTCAGCCCCTCGGGAATTCTGGCGGTGACCTTCACCAACAAGGCCGCCAAGGAAATGCTGACGCGGCTGTCGGCGATGATGCCGATCAACACCCGTGGCATGTGGATAGGCACCTTCCATGGGCTCTGCAACCGCTTGCTGCGCGCGCACTATCGCGATGCCAATCTGCCGCAGACTTTTCAGATCCTCGATTCAGCCGATCAGCAATCAGCGGTCAAGCGACTGATGAAGTCGCTCAACGTCGATGAAGAGAAATTCAAGCCGCGCGAAATGTGCTGGTTTATCAACAGCGCCAAGGAGCAGGGCCTGCGTGCCAATGCGGTCGAGGCGAACGACGAATTCACCCGCCGCCAGGTCGATCTCTATCGCGCCTATGACGAGCAATGCCAGCGCGAAGGCGTGGTCGATTTCGCCGAGTTGTTGCTGCGTTGCTATGAGTTGCTGGGCAGGAACGAAGCGTTGCTGGCGCACTATCGCGAGCGCTTCAAATTCATCCTGGTCGACGAATTCCAGGACACCAACCGTCTGCAATACAAGTGGATCCGCCTATTGGCCAGCGGCGGTGCAGCGATGTTCGCGGTCGGCGACGACGATCAGAGCATCTACAAATTTCGCGGTGCCGAGGTCGGCAATATGCGCGATTTCCAGCGCGACTTTGCCGGCAACAATGTGGTCAAGCTGGAGCAGAACTATCGCTCGCAGGGCAATATCCTTGACGCCGCCAATGCCGTCATCCAGCACAACAAGGATCGGCTCGGCAAGAATCTCTGGACCGAGGCCGGCAAGGGCGAGCCCATTCGCATCTATGCCGGTGCATCGGACAATGACGAGGCGCAGTTCATCGTCGATGAGGTAAAGGCGCTGAATCGCGCCGGGACCGCATTGGTGGACATGGCGCTGCTGTATCGCTCCAATGCCCAGTCGCGCGTGCTGGAGCACACCTTGTTCCGTGCCGGCGTGGCGTATCGCGTCTATGGCGGTTTGCGATTTTTCGAGCGACAGGAAATCAAACACGCTCTGGCCTATCTGCGCCTGGCGGCCAATCCCGATGACGACGGTGCGTTTTCGCGCGTGGTGAATTTTCCGCCGCGCGGCATCGGCGCGCGATCGGTGGAGCAGGTGCAGGAATTGGCGCTGCGGTACAACCTGTCGATGTATGCCGCCGCGGCATCGGGGATCGCCAAGGGAGAAATCAGCGGCCGCGCAGCATCGTCCGTCGGCGCGTTCCTGAAAATCGCGGAAAGCCTCAAAGCCTCGTCGACGGCAGTGTCATTGCAGGAGCTGGCGGAAGAGTGTCTTGAGCGCAGCGGTTTGCGCGCCCACTACCAGACCGAGCGCGAGGGCGCCGACCGGCTGGAGAATCTGGCCGAACTGGTCACCGCCACCGCGCAATTCCAGGAAGAGTACGAGGGCGAGGATGCGGCGTTGGTTGGCTTTCTCACCCACGCCAGTCTTGAAGCCGGCGAACACGAAGCCGGTGTGAATGAAGACGCGTTGCAGCTGATGACGGTGCACTCGGCCAAGGGGCTTGAGTTCCGCGCGGTGTTCCTGAGCGGACTGGAAGAAGGTCTGTTCCCGCATGAAAACTCGATCAGCGATCTAGATGGCATGGAGGAAGAGCGGCGGCTGATGTACGTCGCTATCACCCGCGCGCGCGAACGCCTCTACCTGTCATACGCGGGCCAGCGCATGCTGCACGGGCAGATCCGCTACGGCATCGTCTCGCGCTTTGTCGATGAAATTCCCGCGCCACTTTGCAAGTGGATCGTGGTACCGGAAAAACAGGCAGGCTATCTCGCCGGGCAGCAGATGTATCCGTCGGCGCGCAATGCCGGTGGTTACAACGCGGCGCAAAGCTGGGGCAATCGCTACGGCCCTTCGCGGCAAACCACGCAGGATGCTGACTACGGTCGCGAAGGAGAGCCCGATACCAGCCGCGCCAATTTCGAGACCTCGCGCCCTGATGCCTATCCGTTCGCGGTGGGTCAAAACGTCACGCACGCCAAATTCGGCGAAGGCGTGGTGGTGAATTTCGAGGGGCGAGGGCTGGATGCGCGGGTGCAGGTCAAATTCCGCGACGAAGGCGTTAAGTGGCTGGCGCTGCAGTACGCGAAATTGTCGGCGGCGTAGCCGGCAGGCTGCCACGCGATGCTGTTCAATTCGCTCACCTTCCTGGTTTTCTTTCTGGCTGTATTCACCATTTTTTGGGCACTGCCGAATTGGCGTGCGCGAAAAATTCTGTTACTGGCGGCAAGCTACTGCTTTTATGCAGCCTGGAGTCCGCCGTTTGTCTTGTTGCTTGCCGCAAGTTCGTGGATCGATTGGAGTCTTGCCCGTCGAATCGCTCAGGCGCAGGATGCCGGCCTTCGAAAGATGTTGGTGGCGGCGAGTATTGCGGTCAATCTACTGTTGTTGGGCTACTTCAAGTACGGCGGATTCTTGCTGGAGAATTTTGTCTGGCTGCTGGCGCAGGCCGGCATCGCCTATGCGCCGGCCCAAAGCAATATTGTCCTGCCGCTGGGCATCTCGTTCTATACCTTTGCGTCGATCTCATACATCGTCGATGTATATCGTCGGGAAATCGATACCCAGTGGAGCCTGCTCGACTATGCCTTGTTCGTCGGTTTTTTCCCGCACTTGGTCGCCGGTCCCATTGTTCGTGGCAAATGCCTGTTGCCTCAGTTCGCCAACCCTGCGCTGCCTTCATCGAACAAAGTGGGCTGGGGACTAACCCTGGTGACGCTCGGATCGTTCATCAAGATCGTGCTGGCCGACAGCATCCTCGCGCCGACGATCGAAGAGGTCTACGCCGCGCCGGCGCGATTTGGGGCGCCCGATGTCTGGGCGGCGGTGCTGGGATTCTCAGGTCAGATCTATTTCGATTTCGCCGGCTATTCGATGTGCGCGATCGGCATCGCGCTCTGCTTCGGGTTTTCCTTTCCGGACAACTTTGTGCGACCGTATGGCGCACGCGGGTTTTCGGATTTCTGGCGGCGCTGGCACGTCTCGCTATCCAGCTGGCTCCGCGACTATCTGTACATTCCGCTGGGTGGAGGGCGTTACGGGGTCGGCAAAACTTGTCGAAACCTGCTGATCGTCATGTTGATTGGCGGTCTGTGGCATGGTGCGTCATGGATGTTTGTGCTGTGGGGCGGGTTGCACGGACTGTGCCTTATCGCGGAGCGGGCGTTCCTAACCCCCGGGAAAGACAACGGCCCCGCCTTGCAATTGCCGCTCACCTTGCTCACGTTCGCGCTGGTCACGTTGATGTGGATTCCGTTCCGTTCGCCCGATGGGGCCGCCGCATGGGAGATCCTGAAGGGGCTGCTCAGATTTTCGGCGCCGACCGTCAATGCCGGTCAGAACCTGATCGTGACCGCGCTGATGGTTGTCACGCTTGCCTGGCAGATTGGCTGGCGCGATATGTCTTTTGAAAACGGTTTCGCAAAATTGGGCGGCGTATTGCAATTCGCCATCATTGCCACTTGCATGTTGTCCATCTTCCTCGTCTCCGGCGGCGACGCTCGTGCATTCATCTACTTCCAATTTTGAGCGGCTCATTCCCCGCGGCCCGTGGCAGTTTTTCGCTATCGGCGCGCTGCTGATCCTGATCGTGTCGGCAGTGGCGCTGGAATGGCGCCTGGCCAGCTTGGGCCATGTGCCAACCGTGACCGATTCGGGATCACGCTGGCGCGCCGAACGCTTGCGCGCGAACCGGCTCGGCGCCCGCGCGCTGGTGTTGGTGGGCGCATCGCGTATCCAGCTGGGCGTCGATATGACCGCGCTGCGCGAAGCGACCCCGCTTGAACCGGTGCAGCTGGCGATTGACGGCAGTTCGTTTTTGCCGGTACTGCGCGGCTTGGCTGAAGATGAGCGGTTTCTGGGTACGGTGATCGTCGACTACTACGATCATATTTTGGTGACACCGCCCGGGTTCGATGCGGCCGAGCGCTATCAGCGGCAGTTCTCGACGGCACATTTGCGTGCCGCAAGTGACGATTGGGAAGAAGCACTAACGCACCAGGTGCGCGATAGATTCCGTGTCTATGCCGACGGTGGCCGGCCATGGGACGCGCTCACGCGTCGCGCCTGGAACACCAATGCCATGTCGCAGTATCTGACAACATTTCCGGACCGTTCGCGGTCAGCGGATCATCGCCTTGTGCCCTTGCCCGCGTTCTACCACGCACTGGTGATCGGCATGTTGAAGAAGGAAACGGGACAGGAGGTCGCGGTTTCCTCCGATGCGGCTGATCTGGAGAGGCGGCTGCAGGCAGGCATTGCCAACGCTGCGCCCGCGGACGAAGGCGCTTTTTTGCGGCAGGCCGTGCTGGTGCGTTCGTACGTGGACGCCATCAAGCGGCGCGGCGGCCGCGTCTATTTTGTTTCCATGCCGACCAGCGGCATGGTGCGTGAGCTAACCGAACGCCGTTACCCTGCGGCTCTGTTTCGTCAGCGATTCGCCGCCTTGATGAATCAACCGGTAATCGACACCAACACAGTCTTCGGGCCGAATGCGTTTGTCTGCCCCGATGGGTCCCACCTCGATGCTGCCGATCGCGGCCGTTTTTCAAATGCATTGGCACAGCAACTTGGACTGGCGGCGCGCTAGCCTTTTCGTGTTGGTAAACTCAAGCACTGTCGCGGCTTCCCGGGCCTTTTGGGTCGTAAAGCCGCGCCAGCGCTTGAGTTTTGTCAACTAGTGCGGGCTACGAGACTAGTCGTAATCGTCGAACAACGCCCCGCTGGATGAAGGTTCCTTTTTGCGCGCTTCGTCCAGTTTGGTTTTCAACGAATCGACTTCCTTGAAATAGGTGTCAGGCGCGACCGGCGGTTTTACCTGCAAAAACGACGGCAGCAATTTGGCGCTGATGCGTTGCGGTTGCGGACGATCGCTGTCGAATCGCTGCGCAATGGTCGAGCCGATACCGATCGCCACCAGCAGCGAAAGAATGATGCCGGCCATTTTCTTGCGCCGCGGAACCACCACGGTCACGTGAGTGAATACGAGCGCGCCAAAAACGATCGATGCCGCAATCTGTACCAGCAATTGCGGTAGCTGCAACAGCAGCGAATATTCCAGCACGTCGGTCACCAGATCGACCAGTTCGATGGCGAGCAGGAACGCGAACACGATCAGCGCGTGCCGCGAAAACTGCGCGTGGCTGGCGACGATGCGCGTGACCAGCGCCCATGCGCCGGCCCAGGCCAGCATCGCCAGCGGCAGGATCACGCCCGCGGCCAGATAGACGGCGACCTTGAATTCGCCGGTCTGCTTGAACCACACGGCAATCATCGACATGGCGATCAGTAGCGAGCCGCAAATCAGCAACCGTATCGGATCGCTGCTCACGATATTCGATTTGGGCGGCGCCACCATCGACAGCGCTGGCGGCACAGCGAATGCCCTGGTGCGAACGCGTAATGTGGTGGTGCCAATGCGAATCGATGCTTCGCTGGCCACCAGCATGCGGGTGGCGCCGGACAGCGGATCGCTGTTGGCCGGATGCGTCGCCAGGTCTTCAATCCACAGCGCGCCATCCGCGTCGTAGCCGATTTTCAGATGCGCAGGCGCGACGTAGGGATCGTCGATGATGAGATCGTTGTCGTAGCCGCGGCCGACGGTGAGCGCACCGTCGTGAACCCGTTGCCGCGACACCACCGCGCCATGGCGGTCGAGCTGCTCCACCCAGAACGGTTCGCGCATGCTGTTGCCATTCGCGTCGTTCATGGCGCCACCTTCAGTTCAGCCAGCAGCCGACGGGAAAACCGCATCGCATTGGCGTAGCTCACGCCGGATAGCGCCAGCGTCATCACCACCGCCTCGTCGTTGCGATCCTGCGTGACCGCCAGCATGGTCGTGTTGTAGAGGCCTTCCATGTCGCGATAAGCGCTGGCGCACCAGTACAGCCGCAGCCGCGGATGCTTGCCGTCCCGGCCGGCGATGAATACATCTTCATGACAGGAAGGCGGCGTGAATCGCTTGGCGCTGAAACCGTCGCTCGCAACGCCGGCGTTTTGCGAGACAAAGTTGGCAAACTGGAAGCTGTTCAGCTCAGCCGTCGTGTAATGGCTGCGTGACAGGCGGATATTGCCGGTATGCAGGTCGCCGGCAATGAACAGATAGTTCTGCATGCTGCACGATGCTGTGTCCCAGCGCGCGCGCGGTTTCGGCTTGGCATCGGCATTGGTGCCGGCGCCGCAGGTGAACCAGTCGGCCGCGCTTTCCGGCACCAGATACGGTCCGTTCGGCGTGGGTTTGAAGCCCTTGCTTTCGAGCGCCGCATAAAGCCCGTCCTGCCATTCGATCATTTGCCGCGTGATTTCCGCACGCGTGATTTTGCCGGTGAGCGCTTCCGGCAATCGCGGACGGGTCAGCAGCGCCGCCGCATATTTGGCCGGTACCAGAAAGCTGACCTGCTCGGCCGATATCGCCTTCGCCACGTTGACACCGGAAATGCGCGAGCCCGTGGTCAGCGTCGGTCCGCCGCTCATGCCCGGGTTCATCGGCCCGGAAAGGTGGATGCGTTCGCTGTAGCTGCGCTCGACCAGACCGCTGTAATTGCCTTCCATCACCGCGAAGCCGATGTCGAGCGGATTGCCCAGGCTGAACAGTCGTTCGCCGCGCGGCAGATTGCCGGCGATTGCGCGCGGATCGAATTCAAAAAAAGTCCAGCCGCCGCGATCGAGCTGCACCAGCGCCAGATCGTTGATCACATCGAACGACAGCAGCTTCAGTTTGCCGCGCGTACCGTCGGCGGAGACGTACTCCATGCGATAGGTCTGCGGTTCCATCGCGTGTTGCGAAACCACGTGATAGTTGGTGATGGCGAGCCCGTCGGCGCTGATCAGGAAGCCCGAGCCGGTGGAGGATTTTTGCGAAGCCGTGTTGACCAGCGTGCGAATCTGCAGCAGCCGCGGCTTGGCATCGCGATAGATGGCCTCGGCGGTGGCCGATGGTGCTGCCGGCGCAGGTTGCGGTGCAGTTTTGGCAGCGGGCTGGGCGACGGAATTTGTAGCAAGTAGCGCCGCAGTGAATAGCAAGATGGACAGTCGTCCAGCGCGTGCCGGGTTCAGAAAAAATGACATTGGTTTCCAGTGGAGCGATTGCTGAACCCCAATTTTACATGGCGATGTTGTGCGCCTTCTGTACCGGTAAAAGCAACAACGCCCGCAATCGCGGGCGTTGTTCATTGAAATTTGTGCTGCCTGATCAGCTACGCAAATCACCGTTCTGGCGGATCACCGCGATATCGACATATTTGCCGCCGTGGCGGAAGCCGGGCTTGAACTCCACCACGAAGCCGCCAGTATCGACGCGACCCATCGCCGACAGCGACTTCTGCAGTGATTCGCGGGTGACATCCTTGCCGGCCTTCTTGATGCCTTCGACCAAAATCTTGGCGGCAATGCATGACTCCAACGCGGTGACGGACATGGTGTCGTTGTTGCCATCGGCCGCCCAGGCTTCGGTGCATTCCTTCACCACCGGAATCGAAGTCTGCTTGGATGTCGGCACGGTCAATGCCACCGATACGCCTGCGGCATCCGGCCCCAGTGCCTTGGCAATCTGGCTGGCACCGGCAAAGGACAAGCTGCTCACCATGTATTGCTTGTTGGCTGCTTTCAGCTTCTTCACCATTTGTGCGACCGGCGCATAGAGCGTGGTCACCACCACGATCTGCGGGTCGGAGGCGATGATCTGCTGGATGCTGGTGTCGATCATCTCGGCGTTACGCTGGATCGATACGCTGACCGGTTTCTTGCCGAACTTGTCCAGCGACTTGGCAACGGTCTCGAAATTCTGCTTGCCGACCGTGTCGTCGTAATGCAGCACGGTCACGCGGGTGGTGCCCAGATTGCCCCAGAAATTGATGATCTTCTCGATTTCGTCGGCATACGTGGCTCGCACGGTGTAGACAAAATCGTTCTGCTTGCGAATGGTGTCGGCGCCGGTGAACGGGGCGAAGAATGGCACCTTCTTTTCCTTTACCGTCGGCATCGCGGGGATACTCAGCGTGGAGGACGCGTAGCCGAACAGCGCGACTGCGTTCTGCTCGTCCACCAGTTTCTTGGTGTTATCGCCGGACAGCTTGGTATCGTTCTTGTCGTCCAGCGTCACCAGCTTGATCTTGCTGCCGCCGATACCGCCGCTGTCGTTTACTTTCTTGAAATACGCCAGCGCGCCTTTGCGGATATCGTTACCGAGGTCGGCATTGCCGCCCGTGAGCGGGGCCGATTGGCCGATGATGATGTCGGATGCAAATACGGATGAAGCACATGCCGCCAGGTTAGCTGCCAGCAGCAGGGGGAGTACGAATTTCATGATTGCCTCGAAATGCGGGTTGCGTCACCGAGCCCTGTCGGGACGTTAAGTAAAAGCTTACTAAGAGTTATTACGATGTTATATCGGTGTTTCTCTTATATGGTGTTCCGCAAGCGCAAGTAATTGATGTTTGTCAGTAGGAATATGCCTACTGGAGAACCGGCCGCGAAACGCTGCGCAGGGGCGCTCAATCGTCGCGAAAGACCTGCTGATAGCTGACGTAATGGGCCAGTGCGTAGATCGGCAGCGCGACCAGCAGGCCCAACCCCATTGCCGAGGCGCCCAGGAAGAACACGATCAGCATCAGGATGCCGAACCAGATTAGCGGAAAGATGTTGGCGACGAAAGCGTAGAAACTCCAGCGGATGGCATGACCGATGGACATCTCATTCAGCGCCAGCAACGGCGTGGCAAACCAGAGTAGACCCTTGATGGCGAGCATCAGCAGGAAAACCACGCCGGCGCCGAGCATCAGTATGCCCGCGCGTCCTTCCATCAGTGCGGGCAGCGCACGCGTATCGGGAAGTCCGAGGGGGCCGGCGGGTAACTTGGGGAAATCGATCGCCACGAAAATCAGTCCAACCAGCAGCTCCGTCAACAGCGTGATCGAGCCCAGCGTGACGAGCGCGCGGCCATTGGCGCGAAAACCGGCGAACAGATGCGCCGCAGTAAACGGTAGTCCCGCCTGCTGATCGCGGGCGGCCAGCACGAAACCGGCGAAAAGCGCCGGCTGAATCATGTAGGTGATCGGCGGTCCGATCCCGGGGAAAATCATGATCGCCATGCTGAGCAGGAACCAGAGGGAAATCAGCGAAACCCACGCGCCCGGTCGCGCGATGAACAGGCCGAAAGCTTGCTTGATCCACGTAGCGCCGGACGAAAAAGGAGCGTCAACGACTCGCATGATGATTCAGGAAAGTCCGTCGATCAGCGCCGCATTGACGCCGGCATGTGCAATGTGGTGCCTAAGCAGCCGCTCCGAAAACGGATGATCTTTCGGATGCGTCAATTCCGAATCGCGCGGGAAATGATGATAACCAAGTCGACCCAGCCAGGTACGCATCACCGCGGCGCGCAGCATTTGCGGCCAGGCCGCGCGTTCAGCCGGGGTGAAGGCGCGCACCGAGGCGTAGCCCTGCAATAGCGCACGTGTGTTGGCTTCGTTCAATGCAGCGTCGGGATAGGCCGAGTAGTCGAGGCACCAGTCGTTGACGGTAACGGCGACGTCGAACATCAGCTGCTCTTCACAGGCGAAGTAGAAATCGATCATCTGCGGCGTGTGATGCGTACCGTGGTCGTCCCAGAGGATGTTGTCGCGAAACAGGTCGCCGTGTATCACGCCGCGCGGCAAACCCAACGCGTCGAATCCGCTTTGATACGCGAGCTCATCAGACAGCAATTTGTTCTCGCGCGGCGAAAGATATTGCGCCAGATCGGCGGCATAACTTTTCCACCACGCCAGTCCGCGCCAGTTCGCCATATGCAATTCGAATGACTGAGCCGCCGCGTGCATGCGTGCCAGCGCGGCACCCACCGCAAAGCAATCAGCCGGAGCAGGGTGGGCAATATCACCGCCACTCAACCGGCTGACCAATGCCGCAGGTTTGCCATGCAAAGTGCCCAGCACCACACCCGCGGTAGTTTTCAGCGGTGCCGCACAGGCAATGCCGTTGGCATGCAGGTGAGACATCAACCCCATGTAGAAATCGAGATCAGCGCGCGGAATTTTCTCGAAAATCGTCAGCACGTATCGGCCCTGCGTGGTGGTGACAAAGAAGTTCGAATTCTCTACACCGGCGGCGATGTTCTGGAAATCGATAATGTCGCCGACGTGATACGGCGCGACAAACGCGCGTGCTTCGTCAACGGTTACGGGGGTGAAGACACTCATGAGCTAAGGCTGAGATCGTGGGCTGAAAAAAGCCTCTCCCCCTTGGCGGGGGAGAGGTTGGAGAGAGGGGGATGTTTGCAATGAGAACGAATAGGCAGCACTACCGGTTGTTTCTCGCCTACCACTCCTTCACCACCCACATCGGCACTGAAATTTTTGCATCCGGGCCATCAACGCGTGTCCACTTGCCTTCGCCCTTTTCATCGACCAGATAATAGGCCGGGCCGCTGGCCGGTTGCACACGCTGTTTATACATTTTGCCTTTGAGGCGGAATTCCTGAATCGTGTCGGTGCCTGACTTACGTGTGGTCACGACATCATCCAGCAACGATTCACCGGCTTTTACTTTCGACGGCGATTCGACCGTATCGACCACTTCCGTCCCCTTCGGTTTCGGCCGTTCCTGGCTTTGTGCCAGCACCGTCAACGGTAACGCGGCGATAGCGGCAATGAGAAATTTACGCATGATGTTCACCTCAATCTTGATGGTGTGGTCTGGGTGTCCAGCCTACAGCGTCATCTCCAGCGCGCGCTCGCCCGGATTGGGCATGAAACTGCGATTGGCGTAGTGCTCGAAAATCGCATCGACCACCCGCTGCGGATCGTCGATCACCTTGAAGATGTCCAAGTCGGACGCGCTAATCACTTTTTCGTTCACCAGCGTGGTCGAAATCCAATCGACCAAACCTTTCCAGAATTCGCTGCCAACCAGAATCACCGGAATGCGCCGCACCTTGCCGGTCTGGATCAACGTCAGCGCTTCGGTCAATTCATCCAGCGTGCCGAAACCACCCGGCATCACCACATACGCACCGGCGTGCTTCACGAACATCACCTTGCGCGCGAAGAAGTGCTGGAACGACAGCGACACATCCTGATAACCGTTGCCGCCTTTTTCGAACGGCAGCACGATGTTCAATCCGACGCTGGGGCTCTTGCCGGCCAGCGCACCTTTGTTGGCCGCTTCCATGATGCCGGGGCCGCCGCCGGAGACCACCGAGAAGCCCGAGTCCGACAACTTCAATGCGATTTCTTCGGTGAGTTTGTAATACGGATGGCCTTCCTTCAAACGCGCGCTGCCGAAGATCGCCACCGCCGGCGCAACGGCGGAAAGCTTGTCTGCCGCCGTAACCATTTCGGCGATAATGTTGAACATCCACCACGAGTCGCGCGCGGCGGTCAACGATTGCTGTTTCAGTTCCGGATCCGCCAATCGGGGAATCTTGGACTCGACCGGATCGCTCGGACCACTGTTGCCTGGCTTCAAAATTCTTTCCTCTCATGAGCACTGTCGAAACCACACCAACGCCGTTGCCACCGCCTCGACTGCTGCTCGTCGATATCTCGAGCTACTTCTACCGCGCATTCCATGCGTTGCCCGATCTGCGCAGCCCGGCGGGCGAGCCCACCGGCGCGTTGCGTGGCGTGGTCACCATGCTCAAACGTCTTCGCGATGATTTCCCCTCCGATTATAGCGCCTGCGTTTTCGACCCCAAGGGCAAAACCTTCCGCGACGACCTGTATCCCGAGTACAAAGCCACGCGCACCGCGATGCCGGAAGACCTGCGCGCGCAGATCGAACCGATCCGCGAAGCTGCCGAAGCGCTGGGCTGGCCCTGCGTGGTGGTCGATGGCTTCGAGGCCGATGACGTCATCGGCACGTTGTCGAAACACGCCGCCGATCGCGGCGTCAAAACTGTGATCTCCACCGGCGACAAGGACCTGGCGCAGTTGGTGAACGAGAAGGTAATGCTGGTCAACACCATGTCCAACGAGCGGCTCGGTATCGAAGGCGTGAAAGAAAAATACGGCGTGCCGCCCGATCGCATCATCGACTATCTGGCGCTGATGGGTGACACAGTGGACAACGTGCCCGGTGTCGACAAAGTCGGGCCCAAGACCGCCGCGAAATGGATCGCCGAATATGGCTCGCTCGATGGCGTGGTTGCCAATGCCGCCAACATCAAAGGTGTAGTCGGCGAGAACCTGAGAAAGGCACTCGATTTCCTGCCGCTGGGCCGCGAACTGGTGACGGTGAAATGCGATGTGACATTGCCGTTTGATTTTGACAACCTTGCCTTCCGCGCTCCCGATGTGCCCAAGCTCGATCAGTTGTACGAGCGCTTCGGCTTCAAGAGCATGCGCGCGGAATTGAACAAGGGCGGCGAAGCGAAGGCAGAAGCCAGCGCTAATGAGGCTGCCGCCGACAGCGTATTCAAGCAAGCCGACAAGGACGCGACCGCCTCGCGCTGGTCATCCGGCGAGCCTGCCGCGCAGCAAGCCACGTTTGTCTCCACCCGCAAATATGAAACCATTTCCACCGCCGAACAACTCGACGCGTGGATCGCAAAGCTCAACGCCGCGGAACTCACCGCACTCGATACCGAAACCACCAGCCTCGATCAATTGCAGGCGCGCATCGTCGGCATCTCCTTCGCCTGCGTGGCGGGTGAGGGCGCGTATCTGCCGCTGGCGCACATCTATCCCGGCGCGCCTACGCAGCTCGATTTCGATCAATCGCTGGCGAAGCTGAAGCCGTGGCTGGAGGACGCGAGCAAGAAGAAGCTCGGCCAGAACATCAAGTACGACCTGCACGTGTTCGCCAATCACGGCGTCAACGTGCAAGGCTATGTGCACGACACGCTGCTCGAATCCTATGTGCTGGAAAGTCACCAGCGGCACGACATGGAATCGCTGGCCTCGCGTCACCTCGGCGCCACCGGCACCATTGCCTATGAAGATGTCGCCGGCAAGGGCGCTTCGCAAATCAGCTTCGACCAGGTCTCGGTGGAAAAGGCCACCGAGTATTCGTCCGAAGATTCCGATGTGACGTTGCAGCTGCACAGCGCGCTTTACCCGCAGGTCGGCGGCGATGACAAGCTGCGCTTTGTATACGAGCAGATCGAAATGCCGACCACGCGCGTGCTCCTGACGATGGAACGCAATGGCGTGCTTATTGATGGTGCCTTGCTCGACAAGCAGAGCGGCGAACTCGGCCAGAAAATGCTCGAGCTCGAAACCCGCGCGCACGAAGAAGCCGGCCAGCCGTTCAATCTCGGTTCGCCAAAACAACTGGCGGAAATCCTGTTCGACAAAAAAGGCATCAAGCCGCTGAAGAAAACCCCCGGCGGCGCGCCGAGTACGGATGAAGAAACGCTGGCCAAGCTGGCCGAGGATTATCCGCTGCCGAAAATCATCCTCGATTACCGCAGCGTGTCGAAACTGAAAAGCACCTACACCGACAAGCTGCCGAAAATGGTGAACCCGAAAACGGGCCGCGTGCACACCAATTACGGCCAGGCCGTCGCCGTCACTGGCCGCCTGTCGTCGAACGATCCCAACCTGCAGAACATTCCCGTGCGCACGGCGGAAGGCCGCCGCATCCGCGAAGCCTTTATCGCCTCACCCGGCAGCGTCATCGTTTCCGCCGACTATTCGCAGATCGAGCTGCGCATCATGGCGCATCTCTCCGGCGACCAGGGCCTGCTCACCGCGTTTGCCGAAGGCATGGACGTGCACCGCGCCACCGCGGCGGAAATTTTCAGCGTCGCTCCCCCGGACGTGAGCAGCGAGCAGCGCCGTTACGCCAAGGTGATCAACTTTGGTTTGATCTACGGCATGAGCGCCTTCGGCCTCGCCGGCAATCTCGGCATCGAGCGCGCCGCCGCTGCCAGCTATATCGACAAATACTTCGCCCGCTATCCCGGCGTGAAGCAATACATGGAGCGCACCCGCGCCGAAGCGCACGAAAACGGCTACGTCGAAACCGTGTTCGGCCGCCGCCTGTGGCTGCCGGATATCCGCAGCGGAAACCAGATGCGCCGCCAGGGTGCGGAGCGCGCCGCGATCAACGCGCCGATGCAAGGCACCGCGGCGGATCTGATCAAGCTCGCCATGATCGCCGTGCAAGGTTGGCTGGAAACAGAAAGACTCGGCACCCGCATGGTCATGCAGGTACACGATGAATTGGTGCTGGAAGTACCGGAATCCGAACTGGAGCGAGTGAAGTCAGCGGTGCCGGGACTGATGACCAATGTGGCCAAGCTGGATGTGCCGCTGGTGGCCGAGCCGGGGGTGGGGAAGAATTGGGAGGAGGCGCATTAGTGACAAGTTCTGCTGAAGATAGTGTCCAGGCCATTCCCGAAGTACGCATAAACAGCTGGGGACGTCTGGATAACTTTCCCTCTCAAAAGTGGGTTCTTTCCACTCGAACTTCGACCGAGGAAGAGTTGCTTTCGCATCTGGACTTTTACGCACGAGTCGACGATGCAATACAGGGAACAATTGCCGCTGGGGGTGCAAAGGAAGTTACCCCGGCATTAGTTATCCAAATACAGGCGTTCCTTCGACAAGCGATGGCTTTCTGGAAGGCGGCAAGGTCGCTAGACGTACGATCCTGTCCGCTCTTGTATTACTACTCACTACTAAACCTAGCAAAAGCGCTAATTGCCGTTTATGAGGTAGAAAAACTGCCTTCAAGGATCAACCACGGCATTACGTGTCGCGCTGACGGCACAGATCTTCGTGATCACATGCTCCAATTTAAGCGAGACGGAGTCTTTCCTAGGTTGTATCGATGCGTTTTGGGAGATGAAATCCCTGATAACGAATCCGTTCGAGTGTCCGATTTACTAAGTTATTGCTTTGAAATTTCGTATGAATTGACTAGCTTGAACCTAGTGCCTGTCAAATTCCATCCGTTCTACATGCGCTTCGCAGTTTCGAACACGTCCGTTTCGGTTTGTACGTCATTTGATAAAGCTTCGCGCTCAACCTTGATCAACGATCCCATCATCAAAAGTATTTTTCGGGAAATTGCACTCGATCCACATACAGCAAGAAATCTGTTTGATTACTTGGCTCCTCAACACGGGAACTCAGCTTATTTTCAGTCAACTCACCTTGATCAATATATTCCCGGTACAAATAAGATCGACTCTGGTGCTCTTCTCAAGGGGGTGTTCGGCAAGGTTGCAAACCGATTCGATAGTCTCTTGACCACCGATCCAAAATATCCGGATTGCTTGTTTTATGAGCAAACGCCAAGCAAAGCTTGTTTTAATGAGTTGGTGGCAGGTTTTGGGGTCATTTTTTATCTGGGTTCCTTGGTTAGATATCAGCCAGAAATTTTGGAATCACTTTTGAATTCGAAAGAAGGCTGGCTAATTGAGCGATTGGTCAGGCAAGTGCCACATGCTTGCCTGCATCGTTTCATCAACAAGCTCAGTAGAACTGAACGGTTGTATTCGATTCGATGACTAGGCGATTAATTGGATCCAAGAGGCGGTAATTTCTAATCCTAGGTTTGGCGCGCTTCTCCAGCCAAAATGCCGCCAGAAGCCGCGCCAGTGCTAGACCTTCATTCTTGAGTGATTGTGTTAGTCGATATTCACGTACAATCCGCCCGCCGTCACCCGACGGCTTATCCAATGGAGGTCATCATGAAAAAGCACCAACACCAAGACCTCTTTTGCTTTCGAGGTCACGAGTAAGCGAAAGAAGGGATTCCCGTCCGAGGCGCGAGTCAAGCGCAGCATCGGCGGATCACGCATCGTCAACGGCGGCAAGGAGCTGCTGGAAAAGCTGGGCCGCAACGATTTGTGCCCGTGCGGCTCTGCCCGCAGATTTCAAGAACTGCTGCATGTTGTCCGGGCAGTTCGACGGTTCCGACCGTGACGATTTCTTTCAGGGATTGACGGGTTGAATAAGAAACGGCGGACATGTGTCCGCCGTTTTTTTGCGTTGGTGAATCAAAGATGCCGTGGCCGATATTCCCAGAGCAAATAGCACAAACTCAAGTATTGGCGGCCTTTCGCGGCCTAAATACCTCCATAAGCCGCACCAATGCTTGACTTCCGCTTTTTAAGCGCAATCTTGTTATGCATACAATCGTATGCATATAATGTGTCATGCGTTTTACGTGGGACGAAACCAAGCGGCGGGAAAATCTGCGCAAGCACGGGCTGGACTTCGTCGATGCGGCGCGTATTCTTGATGCACCCATCGCCATTCAGCCTGATCGAAGATTCGATTACGATGAAGAACGATTGATCGGCCTTGGTACGCTTGACGGCCAGATTGTGGTGCTCGTGTTTACGGAATCAGGCGACACATTTCGAATCATCTCTCTCAGGAGGGCGACCAGACATGAAGAAAACATCTACTACGAAAACTTCGGCAGAAGCGCTTGATCCCGACGACGCTCCCCCCCTAACAAAAGCATTCTTCAAGGGCGCGGAATATCGGGTAGGCGGCAAAAAAGTCACCAAGGCCGAGTGGGCCAAAGCCGCCCGCGCGCATCTCGAAGCACATGGCGTTTCGCTCGGAAAAAAGCGCGTCAGCATCATGCTGGATTCCGCAATCATCGAGCACTTCAAAACCATGGCCGGCGAGCGCGGCTATCAGACGCTGATCAATGAGACGTTGAAGAAAGCGGTGTCGGGTGAATCGCTCAAGTCGGAGTTGCGGATGGTGGTGCGCGAGGAGTTGGCGGCGTACAAGGTTCGTTGAAGCGCCATGATCAAGAAGGGTTCCAATCTTGCGGCAACCGGCCAATAGTCGAAGGAAGCCGTTCCGGCCTGTCTGTCGCTTGCGGGAGGTTTCCTGAAACAGCCGCCACCTTATGTGTCGTTCATCTCGATCAGCGCGATCCACATCAAATCGCTGGACCGCGCCACCGGCAAGCGCATGGTCGAAGCAGAGCTGCCGGTGAACCTGGGCTGGTGGCATTTTGGCGAATTGCCGATCGCGCCGCCTGAGGCAGATGGCAGTACTTCACGCGATGAGGACGACAAGCTGATGCGCCTGGCGCGCTTCGGCATCGCCTTCGCCGCCGACTACAAGCAGGGCATGGACCCGGTCGGCGCGATGTTGAATTTGATTGAGCGCGGCTTGTACGTCGGCACCTTCAAGCAGATCGCGTGGACCGGGCCGGGGCGCTGGGTGCTGACGACATTGCCCGGCCCGACGGCGGAAAAGAACTAGATCGGGACGTTACGCGGGCGCGATGCGCATCACCGGCTTCTTCCCATAGGTCGCATACCGCCACAGCCATTCCATCGGCCCGAAGCGATAGTGCGCGAGCCACCATCTCGACAGCGGCACCTGCACCAGGAAGAAAATCGAAATCGCCAGCAGCAGGCCGAGCGCCGGGCCGACCTTGCCCCAGAGACCGATGCCCCAATTCTGGAACAGCGTGCAGGCGATCAGCGATTGCATCAGGTAATTGGTGAGCGGCATGCGGCCGGCGACGGCGAAGGCATCGAAGCGTTGCCGCCAGATCGGCAACTCGGCGAGCCGCACGATGGTGAGGACATAGAAGCTCATCATCGCCAAGCGGCAGACGATGTAGGCGACACCGCCCAATACCTTGATGGGCGACGGACCCGGCACGCGGTAAAGCAAACCGACCGCGCCGAAGATGGCCGCGCAGACCAGGCCGATGCCCAGCGCCCACCATTGCCATTTGCGGATCGCCGGCATCAGTTCGGGAATGCGTGCGTACAGTCTGTGCCGGCCGATGAGAAAGCCGATCAGCATCGTGGTCAGCAGCGTGGCGTAAAACCCGATGGTGCCCCAGATGTTCATCGTCGTGCCGTAAAAGAACACCAGCTCCGCCGCGCGTTCGCGAACGGTGTCGAGATAGGTTCCCGCACCAAAAGCAAGATTGTTGCTCGCCTCCCACATCTGGCCTTCCGCAACGCGTTGCGCGACCATCTCCGGCGTGATGATGAACAGCCGCGCGATGCTGCTCAACGGCGTGAACAGAATGCAGGCAGCCATCAGCGCGAAGATGGCGCGATCCGGTGTTTTGCGCAGGAACAGCAGCAGGAAACCCATCAGCGCGTACATATGCAACACGTCGCCCGGCCACAGCAGAAGCACGTGCAAGAGGCCGAACAGGAGCAGCACCAGCAGGCGGCGCACGTAAATGCCGAGCGCCGCGGTTTGGCCGGCATCGGGCTGCCGCTGCATCAATCGTCCGAGTTGTATGGTGAAGCCGACACCGAACAAGAGGCTGAACATGCTGTTGAATTTGCCGTCGAACAGCATGTCGCGTATCGATTCGGCGGCGATGTCGTATTGCGCCGTCCAGCGGTGGGAGCCGTCGGACTCGATAAAAAACGAGGTCGCGAAACCCGGCATGTTCATGATGAAGATGCCGAGCAGCGCAAAGCCGCGCACGATGTCGAGGATGGCGATGCGGTCTTCGGCGGCGATCGGTTCCGGTGCGGCGATCGCGGCGGGTGCAAAGGACTCGGGTGATGAAATGGCTTGGGACATAGGCTCAACTTTTTGCATGAGGTCGCCAAATTACGCAAACATCGCGCGCGCGGATTTGCCAGGTGCCCATGTTCGGCCGATTTATGTTCGACGTCCAAACTCAAGCACTGGCGCGGCGTTTGGAGGCATTTTGCCTCGAAATCCGCGCCAATGCGGGAGTTTCGCCTCGTGGATTGTATGGCGTCGTATGTTGCCCGGCGCGAGAACCATTCGCGCCGGCTGCGGCCAAACACGCCGTCATGCGCGAGAATAAAGAATTGCGTCACCCCAAAACTTTCATCTTTGACGAGATCATCATGTCCCATCACCTGCATCCCATGAAAAAATTCGGTCTTGCGTTTCTTGCACTGTTCGCATTCGCGACCACGACCGCCCATGCCCAGCAAGGCGTGACGCCGCTCAATCCGCCGCAACCGGTCGAGGGCGACGGCAAGGTCGAGGTGCTGGAGTTTTTCGCTTACGGTTGCGGTCATTGCGCCAATCTGGAGCCCTCGCTGGAGGCGTGGGTCAAAAAGCTGCCGGCGGACGTCAAGTTCACGCGCGTGCCTTCACCGGCGCGCTTGATGGGCATCGACAGCACCGTTCTGTACTACTCGCTGGAAGCACTCGGTCAGCTGGAACGTCTTCACGGCAAGATCTTTATCGCGGCGCATCGCGACAAAGTGATCCTCGGCAGCCCGGCCATCCTCAACGAGTGGCTGGAGAAGAATAGCGTTGATCCAAAGAAGTATGAGGAGGTGCAGAAGTCGTTTTCGGTGTCGAGCAAGGTGATGCGCGCGCGGAAGATGATGGAAGACTACAAAATCAGTTCGACACCGATGTTTATCGTCAACGGTCGTTTTCAGGTTCTTGAGCAGGCCACTGGCGGGCCGGCTGGATTGTTCGCCAACATCGACCAGCTGATCGTCAATGCGCGCGGCGCGACAAAACCCGCCGCGAAGCCGTCCGGAAAGTAACGCCGATTTTCATACCGCACCAACTTGCCGATTGAGGTCGCCATGCCAAAACTGAATATTGCTGCGCTGTTGCTGGCCGCTGCCTGCGCAATCCCGATGGCGAGCCACGCGCTGTACGACCCGCCACCCGTGGCTGCGCTGGCCGCGATCGAGGGCGTCTGGCAGGGCGCGCTCGAATATCGCGACTACCAGCCGCCATTCAAACGCGTCACGTTGCCGACGCGATTGTTCGTGACGGCATCGGCGCCAAAGGAATTGACGCTTCACTACATCTTCGACGACGGTCCGAAGAAAACGGTTCATTCCTACGACCGGCTGCTGATCGATATCGACGCCGGCGTAGTCCGTTTCAGCGGCCTGAAAGCCGACGACGTCACCACGGCCACCATCGTTCGCAGCGCGACCACCGACGGCGTGCTGGAAGTCGTCGCCGAACGCACGCAGGACAACAAAGGCGTTGAGGAAGTTACGCGCTACCGGCTGCGATTCGGCAAGGACACTTTCGATGTGCTGAAAACCGCCGGACCGAAAGGCGCCGAGGGCGAGTTCCGCAATCAGTACGTGTTCAAGCGGCCGTAGCATCTCCACTGCCGATGCGGGTGGCAGCGAGAACCAAGTTCGCGTGCCGCACGCAATTTCGCCCGCCGTTCTTTGCTGCGTACAACGCACGATCCGCCTGTGCGATCAATTCATCGCATATTTTCGGACTGGCGGATTGGCCTTCGGCCGGCGTGAATGTCGCGATGCCGATGCTGGCGGTGATGGCTGACTGGGTGCCGGTGATGCCCTCAATCGCGCGGCGAAAATTCTCGCCGGCGATCATGCTGCCGGCTTCGTCGGTATCGGGCAGCGCGACGGCGAATTCTTCGCCGCCATAACGCGTGGCGATATCGCTTTGCCGGCAAGTCGCGGTCAGGGTTGCCGCGACGGCGCGCAGCACGCGATCGCCTTCGCCGTGACCGAAGCGGTCGTTGATGCGTTTGAAAAAATCGAGATCGATCATCAGCATCGACAAGCTTTCGCGGCGACGGCAGGCGTTGCGCAGCAGCCATTCGAGTTGTTCGAGAAAGGTTCGCCGGTTGAACAGGGCGGTCAGGCCGTCGCGGCTGGCGAGCTCCTTCAGTTGCACATGCAGCGTTTCCAGTTCGCTGGTACGACGCAGCAGCTGTTCCTCCAGTGCATTGCGTTCGCTGATGTCGCGCACCACGCAGAGCGTCAGGGTGCCGGCGTCGGTAAACAGCGGGCTCAGCATGATGTCGGCAGGAAATTCGCTGTCGTCCTTGCGGCGCGCGCGCAGTTGCATTTGCGAAGCGCCCATGCGCCGGGTGTGCGGATCGGCCATGAAGCGGGCGCGGTGCGAGGCATGTGCCGCAACCGCTGCCGCCGGCACCAGCAGCTCGATCTTGCGGCCAACCAGCTCGGCCGATGTATAGCCGAACATCGGCGTGATGCGCGGGTTGACGGCGGAAATATCCCCGTCTTCGCTGATGACGAGGACGGCATCGGGCAGCCGCTCGAAAATGTGCTCAAACAGATTCATCCGGCCAATATGCCCGGTGAAATTACCAGCGGTCTGCGATAGATCAAACCTTGGTGTTTTTCCGGTCGCAAATCCGATTTGGCGCGGTGCGGCGTCCAACACGGACGACGGCAGATTCGCTGCCAAAAAACCAGGGGGAAAGTTGCATGAAAACCGTTTCTTGGCGGGTGCGGATGTTTGGCGCAGCAATCTGTTGCGGCCTGCTGGTCTCTTTCACGTTGCCGGTTGTCGCTGCCGAGAAAAATTCGCCACCGCTGCCCGCGCGCGTAATGCTGATCGGCCTGTTCCATTTCGATAATCCCGGGCTCGATGCGGTGAAGTACACGCCGATCGATGTGATGAAGCCGGAGCAGCAGAAATATCTGCAGGAGCTGTCGCAACGCATCGCCGCCTTCAAGCCAACCAGGGTGCTGCTGGAATATCCGGCCGCCAATGATGCGGTGATGAACCAGCGCTACAACGATTACCTGACGGGTAAGTACGAATTGAAGGTCAACGAGATCTATCAGCTCGGGTTTCGCATCGCCAAGCTGGCGGGATTGAAGCAGGTAAACGGATTCGATGAACGCGATTCGCCGTCCGACAGCAAGCTCTGGGAATATCTGCCGAAGGAGGAGCCGGCGACGATGAAGAAGCTCGAAGGCCTGATCGCGGAACTGTCGGCGCGTTTCGAGCACGAACATCGCACGCTGAGCCTTGCAGAAATCCTGCGCAAGTCGAATACGGCCGAAGAAGATCGCGCCAACAAGGATTTCTACATCATGCTGAACGCGGTCGGCGCGGACAAGCGCAAATTCGTCGGCGCCGACGCGGCGGCGCAATGGTGGCAACGTAATTTCCGCATGTACGCCAATGTGCAACTGCACGCGGCACCCGGCGAGCGGGTGGTGGTGATTGCCGGTTCAGGTCACACGGCGATCCTGCGTGATCTGCTGCGCATCGATGCGCGGCGGGTGGAAGAGCCGGCGCAGAAATATTTCTAGCGCGCTGCGCTGCGCAGGCTTAAGGGCAGACTCAGGGGTTCTGCGCGATGTCCAGCAGGCACTCGCGCCCCCGGTCGGTGATGGCCGATTTGCCGCTGGCGTCGGCGGCAACATAACCCTTGCGGCCGAGAAAGGTCGCGACGGCGGCATCGAGTTTGACGTCGGGGTTTTCGGCGATCGCGCGCAAACCGGCGATGCAGCTCCTGACGAACACCGCTTCGACGCCGCTTTCGGTTAGCGCGAAGCCGCCATCCTTGCGATGCTTCAAGAGTTTGATGCCGATGAGATGCTTGGCGTTGCGTGCCACGCAGGCGCTGGGCTTGGCGGACTTCGGCATGCGGCTCACTTCATCGAGCGCGGCGAGCTGGTCGTTGGTCAATACGTGGTTTTTCATGGGGCTCTCGATTGAGTGCGTCAAATGGCACGCAGGCAGCATGGTACGGCATTGGATTGCAACGATAAACCCTAGCATTGGCGAGGCTTCCCGCGTATTTTCGCCCGGGAATCCGCGCCAGTGCTAGAGTTTTTCTTTCTGGATTGTTGTGCGGCGTGCGCGGCCACCCGATTCCGGCGCTTCATCACACTTGCTGCCGGTGCCGTTGTCCGACCGGTATCATGCTTGCATCAATCCTTGGATAAATTCACATGTACGAACAAAGACCCTCCGCCCTGCGCCGTTTCTTCTCCGGTATCTGGACCGTGATCGACACCACGCGCAGCATCGTCTTCAACCTGATTTTCCTCATCCTGGTGGTGATGCTGGTGTCGATGTTCTTCACCAGCAGCGGCTTGAAGCTCGATGAAAAAACCGCGCTGGTGCTGAATTTCAAAGGGCCGCTGGTCGAACAGCGCACCGGCGGGCCGCGCGATCGCCTGTTGAGTGAAGTGCGCGGCGGTGCCGGCGATCAAACCCAGTTGCGCGATGTGCTGGCGGTGCTGGATGCGGCGGCGAAGGACGCGAAGATCGCGAGCGTCGTGCTGATACTGGATGATTTTGCCGGTGGCGGTCTGGCTGCTTCGCGCGAAGTGGCTGCCGCGCTGGAGCGCTTCAAGGCCGCCGGCAAGAAAGTCGTGGCCTGGGGTGGCGATTTCAACCAGCGGCGTTATTTCCTTGCCGCGCACGCCGATGAAATATATCTGCACCCGATGGGCATGGTGGTGACCGAGGGTTACGGCGGCTATCGCAATTACTACAAGGATGCGCTGGACAAACTGGGGCTGTCGGCCAATGTCATTCGTGTCGGTGCCTACAAGAATTTCGGCGAGTCGTATGTGGCCAACGCACCGTCGAAGACCACCATCGAGTCGGATACCTTCCTGCTGACCGATCTGTGGGCGACCTATACCGCCGCAGTGGAAAAGGCGCGCAAGCTGCCGTCCGGCGCCATTGCCAGGATCATTGAAGGGCTACCGCAGAGTTTGATCGCGGCGGAAGGCAATGCAGCGAAGTGGGCGCTGGAAAGCAAGCTGGTGGACGGGCTGAAAACCCAGGATGAGCTGCGCGACATGATGACCGAGCGCGGTGCCAAGGACGAAAAGAACAAGACCTTCCGCCAGGTGAACTTCGAAAACTACCTGTCGACGCTACGCTCGCTGCCGATGGGAGATGCGGTTGGGGTCATTGTTGCCGAGGGCGAAATCGGCGATGGCGACGCGCCTCCCGGTAAAGTCGGCGGACGCTCGACGTCGGCGTTGATTCGCAAAGCGCGCAATGACGATCAGATCAAAGCCATTGTGTTGCGGGTAAATTCGCCAGGCGGCAGTGCGGTCGCATCGGAACTCATCCGCCGCGAACTGGAACTCACACGCAAGGCCGGCAAGCCGGTGGTCGTGTCCATGGGCAACGTTGCGGCGTCGGGAGGCTACTGGATCTCGATGTCGTCGGACGAAGTGATTGCCGATCCGGCAACCATCACCGGCTCCATCGGCGTATTTGCCATGCTGCCGACTGGCGAGAAGGCGATGGAAAAACTTTCGGTTGCCACCGGTGGCGTCACCACCACCTGGCTCGCCGGCGCGTACGATCCCCGCCGCGCGCTCGATCCGCGCATGGCGCAAATGGTGCAGGCTGCGATCGGCAATATCTACACCGATTTCAAGGCCAAGGCAGCGGTAGCGCGCAAAACCACGCCGGACAAGATTGACGAAGTCGCGCAAGGCCGCGTGTGGACCGGCAACCAGGCCAAGGAACGTGGATTGATCGATCGCCTCGGCAGCTACACCGACGCCATCAAATCGGCGATTGCCAAGGGCAAGCTGGGTGAAGATGCGCGCATCGTCTACATCGAGCCTGACCGCAGCAGTTTCGAGCGTTTGCTGGAACAGCTGGGTGGCGCGGCTATCGCCAGCGCGATCAACGAATACGCGGGCTCACTCGTCGCGCAGTACGCGGCGTCGGCGATACCGGAACTAGCGGTCCCTGGTGTGGCGAAGGATATGCAGCGCGATCTCACCTGGCTGAAAGAGGTTGCTGAGAAGGCAAAGAGCGGCAGTCCGCTAACGGGTTACGCGCACTGCCTGTGTGTTGCGGAATAGCAGTTCGAAACTAAAGCCTCAGCATTGGTGCGGTTTTCAGGGCAAAAATGCCTGAAACGCCGCGCCAATGCTGGGGTTTGTTATTTCAATCGATCAATTCCCGATCAGAAGCGCAACGCGGCGGCAAACTTGCCACGCTCCTGCAACTGCGGCGTGGTCGTGGTCATCTGTCCCGTGACGCCGTGGGCGTTGACTTCCATTTCGGTAACGCTAAAGGTTCCATTGCGACCGTTGTTGCAGGTGAAGTTGCCGCTGAAGCCGCCGAGCTTGCCGGATTGCGAATAGGGGCCGCGATAGTCGCATGACACGCCGTTGGTCAGGGTGCTCATGTGAGCTTGTCCGCCTTCGATGTTGAGATCGAAATCGGCATTGGTTTCCGCCGTGCCATACGGTCCGCGATCCGGCAGGATCTGCCGCAGGTTGAAGGCGCCGCGATAAATACCGCCGATGCGGGGTGGGCGAAACGACATGCGGGTGATTTCCTTGTTCACCGCGATGCCATCGACCGAATAGGACAGGCGCAGGCGATCCTTGTCGCGTGGCTCCAGCGACAGCACGCCGACACGAACCGGTGCGACTTGCGCGGGATCGAAATTGCCACCTTCCCAGGGGCCGCGGGTGCGATACAGCTCGGCGATGAAAATCGGCAGGCCGGCAGCGGTATACGCCGTTACCGGCACGGTGGAGGCGAAATACCACACTGGGTTACGGTTGGCGTCGTAAGTAAATAACGTGATGACCGCGGTCTCGTCCTGCTGGACGATATTCATGCCCCAGCCGGATTCATTGGCATTCCACCACATGTCGGTGAAGGTGCTGGCGGTGGCGTTGATGCTTGAGAGCGCCCCGGCGCCGAACATGGCAACGGAAAAAACGGCGCGCGAGAAAAACTGTTTCATGACAACTCCTGGTTTATCTGAACCGGATTGCGATTGAGCGGCGAAAAAGTTCCCGCTCGTGTTTCATCTTCGTTGAATGAAAACAGCGGACCGGAGTCCGCTGTTGGTTTTGCTACATCACTTCACTGCTCTACCTTAAGTACTGCAACTGCGTTACTGCACACTACTTGCTGCACTACACCGTTTAGACCGACTCCAGCGGAGCAAAAATCAGGCGCGGCTGGCGATGCGCGGTGCGGTCACGACGATCGTCTCCAGCTTCGACGCCGGCAGGCGCTTGGCGGTGATGACGATGGCTTCGAGTTTATGAACGGTGGGTTGTGCCGTTTGCGCGGCGTCGGCGTTGCCGGTAAACAAACCGCTGGCGATGGCCAGTGCGGCGGCGGCGAGAACGCTGATGTTGGCGATGTTGTCTTTGCTGTTGGTTTCGGTGTTCATGTGTTTCTCCTTGGGGTCGGTGGTGTGTTTTGCTGCGTTGTTGATTCGATGACTGAACTTTACGTAGTAGCGAGTAGCGCTTGAAGCGGAATCCGACCAAATGCGAAAAATGGCGTGCGAAACGGCAAAAAGCGGACGTAATCGCAGTAGGGCGCGATGAAATGCGGGGGCGAATGTTAGAGTTCGCACACCTTTTTTGGCGGGATTGGACGGGTTTTGGGCATTCAAGTCATCGATGATTTGCGGCAGTTGCCGCCGGCACGCGAGCAGGCCGTGATCATCAACTGCGGCACCAAATGGGTGAGCACGCTGGCGCTGCTTTCCTGTTTGCGGCATGCGGACATGCCGGTGCTGATCATCGATTGCGAATCAGCGGATGGCAGCCGCGAACATTTCGATGCGCTGGCGCGAGAACGCGGTATCAATTTCCACTGGTTGCCCTGGCCGCTCAGGCCGCATGGGCTGGCGCTGGATCGTTTGTTCCGCGAAATCCCGGTAGAAACGGTACTACTGGTGGATTCGGATGTGGAGATTCGTGAAGCAGTAGTGGTCGCCGCAATGCGTGAGCGGATGGCGTCAAGCAAACACGCCTACGGAGCTGGATTTGTGCAGCCGGCTAGCTGGTTGGGGCCGCCACTCCATCTTCTGCCGCCGCACACCGGCTACTACGCCGAACGCATGTGGATTCCCCTGGTGCTGTTGCGCACGGATTGTGTTCGCGCCGGATTGACTGCGGGGGCGAGTTTCATGGCGAGGCGGCCGTTTCAGGAAATCGGCGGTCATCCGCGCATTTCGCGCTTGCTGGGTTACCGGTTTCGCATTCCGCTATTGCGAAACCTGCGATTGCCGCAATGGCTGCATGCTTCTGACACCGGCGCGTTCATTGTTGACGGTATAAAGCCCGCGTTTGTCGATCACGACACCGGCGCCGAACTGCATCTGCGATTGATATTGGACGGCCATCCCTTTGTGAAGCTGGACGATTCGCTGTGGGGGCAGGTGCACCACTATCATGGTGTGACGCGCGCGCGCATCGGCGGATGGTTTCGCGCGTTGGCGACCAAAGTCGGAATGGTGTCGAGAGATACGCAGGCGGCACCTGTTACCGCTGAAGAGGATGCGCGTGATCGATTGCGTCGACACTACGTTTTCGATTGAGTGACGTGCCTACTGAAGATGGTTTCTGACTGCGGCGGACGGTGTTGCTCCGTCCACCGCGTGTCATCGAACCCGCCACAAATCGTCTCTTCGATTTGCGAGAGGCGGCAACCCGAATTCTTCGCTATGCGAGTCGCGCACAACCCGCGAAGTTGCCGTTTGCTGCAACGCAGCCTTATTGCCTTTGCCCTTTCGGGGCGCCGGGTAATGCAGACATGGATCACCTCCTTTCAAAAAACAATGCTGGTACTCTGCTGATGAGCCGCGAGTACATGTTGGCGTTCACGGCGTGGGCAACGAGCCCACGCCTAACGCACTATCGCGATTGGATCTTTGCGACAGCATTTATCGGTCTTGCTGCAGGTTTCAGACGGCCTTACATCAACGACCGCTCGCGGATTGCATTTTTCGATTTGTCTTCAAAGCGCGCATACGCGTTCGCGATTCTCGGGGGCAGACTGCTCCACCGGTCCTCGTCATAACGGAATGCGACGCTCTGCTGCAGAAGTCGCACACTGCGTGCCGGTGCAATGCGGCCTTCGCATGGTTTCATAGTTGTAAAGCTGTGCTGCTGTTCGGTTGTCGAATTGGTTTTCATCGTTTTTCTCTTTTGTGTTGTTTTGTGTTCGGCAGGGAAGCCCCGCCACCATCGGTGTCGCTATTTCCGTGCCCAAGTTCGTGCGCGTCGTCGATGGCGATGCCAAACACATCAACAAAGACGTTGTTGAAGGTTTGCTGGCGGCGTTTGATTGCGGGATCGGCGAACTTTTTGCGATTGCCTGAGCAGCCGCTGCCCACCTCTCCCGCCGCCGTTAGCTGACGTCGCTGTTCGCAGACAGGGCTTTGGCCATTGCCATGTGCTCGGCCCGGCGTAGCGCACCACGCGATTTGTGATGCGCTCCCGCACCGCCTTGCCTTTGCTTCAGGGCAAGTTGCACGTGGTTGCGCGGCTTGGAGGCCTTCGCCACCAATCGGGTGAGTAAAGGGTTGACGGTTTTCATCGTCGTCCCCGTTTGCGGTTTGGGGTTGTAGAGCCCGCCACGGCGCCGCGATCGTTGTCGACCGGCGTTTGAATGCCCATGTTGTTTCATCCTGAAAATAAAAAAGCCCTGGGAAAAATCACCAGGGCTTTTTTGAGAACCGCATGACGTGAAGTCACGACCGGCGCTGCAGACATTGCCTTGGCTTGAGGAGTTTGCTGCCTCTCAAGCCAGGGGTCTCGAGAGTCAGCGCGGGTTGTGAGTAGATAGCGTCACGGGATCCTTTCCAAAATGAAATTGTTGCCGGGGTGCTGGTCTGACTGGAGTCAGACCAACAGGGAATTCGTTAGGAAGCGAATTGTAGCGATCGCTAAATGTTCGTCAACAGCCTATTTGAGCGGGTGAAGTTTATTGCGCGGTGCGGTAGCAGAATCTGCACCCGAACTCTAGTTTCTGTTCCGTTTAAATGCGTCATCACGCTTTCATGTTCAACGATTTCGCATACGTTGGCGGCCTGCGGTGTTTCGTCGCTTGCTCGTATGCGTAGGCCAATCGAATCAATGTGCCTTCGCTCCAAGCGCTGCCGACAAACGAGATGCCCACCGGCAGTCCATGAACGAAGCCGGCCGGTACCGTGATGTGCGGATAGCCGGCAACCGCGGCAGGTGAGGTGAAGCTGGCACCGCCCGGGTCGCCGCGTATGAAATCGGTGAGCGAAGCCGGTGTGCCGCTTGGGGCTACCAGCGCGTCGAGTTTGTTGGCGTTGATGACTTGGTCCAACCCTTCCGCGCGCGAGTAGCGGTGGTTGTTGGCCAGCGCGTCCAGGTATTCCTTGCTGTCGAGGCCGCCCTTGGCTTCGGCGCGCAGGAAGTACTCCTGACCGAAATAGGGCATTTCGCGATCGCGATGACGCTCGTTGAAGTCGATCAGGTCCTTAAGTGTCTTCAAATGTGAGCCCGGTGCAAATTCGGCGAGATACGCCTGCATGTCGGCCTTGAGTTCGTAGAGCAGGACTTCCAGTTCGGTCTGGCCGTACTTGTTGGTGTTGGGGACCTCGACATCGATCAGGGTGGCGCCGCGCGCCTTCAGGACTTCAAGCGCTTTTTCCACTACCGCCGAGGCAAGATCGTTGCGTCCGCCAAAGTTGGCGCGAACCACGCCGATGCGTGCGCCCTTGAGGCCGTCGGCATCGAGAAATTTGCGATAGTCCTGCGCGCGCGCGGCGGCTTCGCGCGTCACTGGATCGCGCGCATCGCTGCCGCTCATTGCGGCCAGCAGGATCGCTGCATCGGCAACGGTCCGCGTCATCGGCCCGGCAGTGTCCTGCGAGTGCGAGAGCGGGATCACGCCGTTACGACTGATCAGTCCGACGGTGGGCTTGATGCCGACCAGGCCATTCACATTGGCTGGCGAAATTATTGAGCCATCGGTTTCCGTGCCGACGGCAATCGTGGCGAGACTCGCCGCAATGGCAGCGCCTGAACCCGAGCTGGAACCGCTGGTATTGCGATCCAGCGCATACGGATTTCTTGTCAAACCGCCACGCGCGCTCCAGCCGGATGTTGAACGCGTGGAGCGCAGGTTGGCCCATTCACTCAGATTGGTCTTACCTAGAATGACCGCACCGGCCTCGCGCAGCCGGGTAACGAGAAAGGCATCGCGCGGTGGCGTCACGCCCAGCAACGCCAGCGAACCTGCCGTGGTTTGCATGTTATCGGCGGTCGCAATGTTGTCTTTGAGCAATACCGGGATGCCGTGCAAGGGGCCGCGCGGGCCTTTGGATTTGCGCTCCTTGTCCAATGCAGTAGCGATCGCCACGGCGTCGGGATTGACTTCAATCACCGAATTGATGCGCGGACCGGACTTGTCGATCGCCTTGATGCGCGCGAGGTAGGCCTTCACCAGCGCCTGTGACGTCGTCTTCCCGGATTGCATCGCGGCCTGCAGGTCGGCAATGCCGGCCTCGACGATGTCAAAGCCCCGTTTGCCGCGAACGGTTTTTGTGGCGGCTTCAACGCCCATGCTGGCTCCTGTTCCGGCGGCTGCCATGCCGATGCGTATGAAGTCCCGACGATTCATGTTGACGGCTCCGCGCTGGTTTGAACATCCAAGTATAACGAGGTGAATATTTGTGAAATCTGACCATGAACATTGAATGTGCCGGGAACACGGCCTATAGTCGGTGAAACCTCGCGCGTCATGCGGCCAAAATCGTGCGCACAAAAAAATAAACCACAAATACCGAGCCATGGAAAACAGTGTTTCCAAAATCAGCAAAGTCTTGTTGGACCTGTCGCGCGTTGCCGATGTGGTTTTGTATCCGACGCGCAAGGGCAATTCGGCGGCAAGCAGCAAAGAACTGGATCCGGGCCAACGCTGCCTGTTGGAAAGAATCGACGGTTTCCGTTCGCTGGAGCAAGTGCTTTCGATGTCGGGCGACATCATTGGCGTTCATGCATCGCTGGGGAAACTGATCGCGCTGGGTTTCGTCACCACCGATGCTTCTTTGGTGAATGCCGAACCCGCTGCACCGATAAAAGTCGAGAAGATCGAAAAAACCGAAAAGGTGGAGAAAGCCGTGAAGGCGGCTCCGCTGCAAGCTGCCGCAAAAGTCGCCGCCGTACCGGTCAGCGCGAAACCGGCGGTGAAAACACCCCCTGCTCCGGTGGCGAAACCGGCAGCACCAGCCGTGGCGGCCGCGTCGAGCGAAATCGAAAACGCCAAGCGCCTGCTGTTGCTGGAAGCCAAGCTGGCGCTGGGCGATGGCGCTGCGAAGCTGGCGCCGCGCGTAGTGGCCTGCACCACGATCGAAGAAGTCTACGATCTGATCGTCAAGTTTCAGCAGCATCTTGCCAAGACCGGCAAAGCCGACCCGGACGTCTTTCTTGAGCGCCTGAGCAAGGGCCTCGCCAGCGGTCGCAATCAATCGGCAGCCGCAAAGCAGCGCCCCGTCGCGTAGTGCCAGCCCGGGCGCACCCGCGCTGCCTGTTCGTTTCTTCGTGATACATTGCCGCGCATCGCAACGCTGACGTTCGTCAGGAGATCCGCAATGTTCAAGTATTTGGTGCGCGCAGGACTGGCGGCCGCAGTAGTGCTGTCGTCGATCGCAAATGCTCAACCGGCCAAACTCTCGGTCGAGGATTTTTTCCGTCATCCGCAGTATCGCAGCCTGCTGCTGTCGCCCGATGGCGAGTACATGGCGGCGACCACACCTATCAACGGCCGCATGAATCTGGTCGTCATGGGCGTGAAGGATCGCAAAGCTGCTGCACTGACCAGCGAGCAGCGTTTCGACATCACCGACTTCCATTGGGTCAGCAATAACCGTCTGGTGTTTTCGCTGGGCAATATCAACGAACCGTCCGGATCGGATTTGCGCACCGGGGGTGGGCTGTTTGCGGTCGATCGCGATGGCAAGGAATTCCGCACGCTGGCGCCTACGCTGGGCCAGCAGGCGGCCAGTGGCAACACGGTTGCCCGCATCATGAGTTATGTGGGAGTGGCGCCGGATGCGCCGGATGAAATCATTGTCGCCGTCAACGAGCGCAGCGCCGGGCAGTCCGATGTTTACCGGTTCAACACCCGCACGGGACGCAAAATCCTTCTGACTTACGAGAATCCGGGTGGTGTTTCGCAATGGGTGCTGGATCGTACGGGCGTGCCGCGCGCCGCGATTACCGGCACGGCGGAAAACGGCACCAACGTCTGGTATCGCAAGGACGGCGAGGCAAAGTGGGAGCGCATCGGCGGCTCGCGCATCTTCAGCCAGAATTTCCTGCCCCTGAGCTTTGGTTACGACGGTACTTTTTACGTTATCTCCAATATCGGCCGCGACAAGTACGCGATCTACACATTCGACCCCGAGACGAAGAAGCCGAAGGATTTGATATTCGAGCATCCCGATGTGGACGTGGGTGTTTCGGTAAACGGGACCGGTGCCAGTGCGGGCAACCTGATTTTCGACCCGCGGACCAAAAAGCTGGTGGGTATCCGTTACGAGGCCGACAAGCCCGGCGTGAAATGGCTCGATGCCGATTGGGAAAGGCTGGCGACTGAATTCGAACGCGCGATGCCCGGCAACCATCTGGTGTATTCGATCGAGGGTAAATCGAGCCGCATGATCGTGCGTGCCTATTCCGACCGGCTGTCAAGCACTTACTACCTGTTCGACTACGACACCAAGAAGATGGAGTACATGCTGTCCTCGCGCCCGTGGTTGAAGGAAGCGGACATGGTGGAAATGAAGCCGCTGCGTTTCAAGGCGCGCGATGGCCTGGAAATTCCCGCCTATCTGTTCCTGCCGAAAGGGCATGAGGGCAAGAAGCTGCCACTGGTGGTGAATATCCATGGCGGCCCGCATGTTCGCGCCGATCGCTGGCATCTCGACATGTGGGGACCGATGGAATCGCAGTTTCTTGCGCACAACGGCTATGCAGTGCTGCTGACCAATTTCCGCATGACACCAGGTTTCGGCCACAAGCTTTACACCGCTGGTATCCGGCAAATGGGATTGGCGATGCAGGAGGACATCGAGGACGGCGTGGACTATCTCATCAAGCAAGGCATCGCCGACGAGAAACGCGTTTGTCTGTATGGTGCGAGTTACGGTGGCTATGCAACGCTTTGGGGCTTGGTGAAGACACCAGATAAATACGCTTGCGGCGTCGGTGCATTGGTGGTTTCGGATCGGTATCTGCAACTCACTTCGAATCGCACCGACTACGCCAGCAACAAGCGCGCGGTGCATTTCTGGAGTGTGATGGCGGGAGACCCGGAGAAGGAGCCTGATTACCTGCGCTCGATTTCACCTGCGTTCCACGCCGACAAGATCAAGGCGCCGCTATTCATCATCTCCGGCGAGGCTGATCGGCGCACGCCGCTGGAACAGGCGGAGAAAATGCGCGAGGCGATGCAGAAAGTCGGCAAGGAGCCTGAGTGGATGGTAAAGCCGGAGGAGGGTCACGGTTTTGCGAAACTGGAAAATCGCGTGGATATGTATTCGAAGATGCTGGAGTTCTTCAACAAACACATTGGCGACAAGAAATAATTTCTAATTAGCCCAGAAAAGCAAAACGGCGTACCGAAGTACGCCGTTTTGCTTTTTTTCTGAAGGTAAAACTCTAGTACTGGTGCGGCTCTTGGAGGCTTTTCGGCCTGAAAACCCCACCAGTGCTAGAGTTTCATGCCTTCAAGCCTTTCGCTGCGATTGTGTTGTTTCATCGGTGATGCTCCTGTTTGCCTTGAACCGGTTGATTGCGATTGCTTGTTTGCGATGCAAAAACCAGTTTACTTCAAGGCAACCAGTACACGGGCATCGCGCGATGCGGTGACGACGATGGTTTCGAGCATGACGACTTTTTCGCGTTGTGCAGTGATGGTGATCGGCTCCAGTTTGTAAACAGCTTGTTCTTCGGCACGAGCGTCGGTGCTGTTGAACATGATGCTGACGATGGTGACGAAAGAGGCAGTCAAAACAGCTGCGGTGGCGACGTTGTCTTTGTTGCTGGGTTGGCGATATACGGTGTTCATGTTTCTCTCCTTGGTTGATGTGACGTTTGGTGTTGCGTTGTTGATGGCGTCACTTTATTCAGGAGGTCATTTGCGCTCAAACGGATTGCGACGAAATGGCGAAAACGGCGCGCGAATGCGTAAAAACAGCGCCGATTTGCATGTGCTGGGCGCGAGCAGTCGTGTCAAATCGCGCGCGATTCGAGCAAAAAACAATGGGGTTATGTTCGGGAGCTGCGCGGCAAACGTTGCGAATGCCGGAATGAAAACTCCAGCACTGGCGCGGTTTCCGGGCTATTTTTACCCTGAAAACCGCGCCAGTGCTGGAGTTTGCCTTGCTTTTGGGGCTAGGAGCCGCTACCGATGACGTTGTTCTTGAACCAGCGATCCAGCATCAGTTTTTCGTAGCGCAGCGACTCGCTGGCGGTGTACGAATTGATCTGCTGCAGATAACTCATGTCGGCGATGCGTTCTTCACCGCTCTTTAGGACCTGGCCTTTGGACTCGATCGAATAGCGCAGCTTGATCATCGGCCAGTCGGAATTGCCGCGCAGTACGCGAAAATCAGGAGCGGCGCGGCCGGTCGGTTCCATGCGTCCGGCGAGATCAATATCCAGTACTTCAACCTTGAAGTCCTGTCCCGCTGGTAGTTTCGCGCCCAGTTTTTCAAAATGGCGTTTCAGATCTTCCATGACACGGTCTTTACCGTCTTGGGTGAACGGCATGTCGGCGTAATTTTCCGGCTGGGTGAATTTCACCGTCACTTCGGCATGCGCGGCCAGGGCAGAAAGGGCAAAAGCGGCGGCGAGGACGGAAGGTATGGTCAGTTTCATATGCACTCCTTTCAACGGACATCAAGCAAGCGGATTCATACTACTCTGTTTCAGAATCGGTCGATTGGTTCCCGGAATTGCAGTGCGGTAGTTTGCGATTCAGACCGAGTCAACGGTGAGCTCGCGCAATATGACGCGACTGTAGGTTTCATGTACGCCGGCCTTCTCGCGCAATGTTTCCGTGATTCGCACCAGGTCGTCGCGGTCGGCGCAGGCGACCCGCACCATGTAATCGAACGACCCGGTGACCAGCATCGCGCTCACGATTTGCGGGAATCCGCGGATTGCCTTCTCGAAGGCGGCGGCGCTGGTGTCGGGGCGTAGCTTGATGTCGATTTGCGCTTCCAGCGTGCGCCCTAGCGCGGCCGGGTTGATGGATGCCTTGATATCTCGAATGACGCCGGAAGTGATCAGCCGCTTGACCCGCTCGGCTGCGGCGTTCGAGCTTAGTTGCACTTGTTCGCCCAGTTCGCGATAGCTAAGTCGGCCGTCGCGTTGCAGCAAACCGATGATTGCGTGGTCAATCTTGTCCATGACAAAGATAATTAATGCAATTAAGTAAAAATGCAAGATAAAACGAGGAAAAACGCGATTCGTTCCGGGCAATAATATCCGGTCTCCCACGAAAGGATCGTTCGATGAAGGTCAAACAAGCGTTGTTTCTGTCCGCCACGCTGTTGTCGCTGGCGCCGTCAGCCTATGCCCAACCTGCGCCCGCCGCGGGCGCGCCGATTGATGCCGCGACGCGTAAACAAGTGGTCGAGAGCGCTATCCGCGAGCTCAATGAGCGCTATGTTTTTCCTGACGTAGCGAAACAGGTCGAGACCGTGCTGAGCCGCAATCTGCAGGCCAAAAGCTATGACGCATTGAATGACACGCAGAAATTCGCCGAACAGCTAACCAACGATATTCAGGGCGTCACCAAGGATAGGCACATCCGCGTGTTCTACAGCACCCGGCCGATTCCCGAGCGTGTGCGCAACGAGCCCAGCGCCGAAGAGCAGGCGGAATATCGCAAGCAGGCGGCGCAGCGCAACTACGGCGTGGAAAAGGTCGAGCGCCTGCCGCTCAATGTGGGCTACATCGAGTTGCGTGGATTTGAATCTGCCGAATTGGCGGGCGAAGCGATTGCGGCTGCAATGACACTGATGGCCAACACCGAGGCGTTGATTGTCGATCTGCGTCGCAACGGCGGCGGCGATCCTGCGACGGTGGCGCTGATGACCAGCTATTTGTTCGATGAGCGCACGCACTTGAACAGTTTCTACAAGCGCGAAGGCAACCGTACCGCCCAGTTCTGGACCCAGGATTGGGTGCCGGGCAAGCGTTTCGGCCAGACCAAGCCGGTTTACGTGCTGACCGCCAAACGAACCTTCTCAGGCGCTGAAGAGTTCAGCTACAACCTGAAGAATCTCAAGCGCGGCACGATAGTCGGCGAAACGACCGGCGGTGGCGCACATCCTGGCGGCATGCGGCGCCTGAACGCGAATTTCAGCATGTTTGTGCCGGATGGCCGCGCCATCAATCCAATTACCAACACCAATTGGGAAGGTGTTGGGGTGGAACCTGATGTGAAGGTACCGGCCGACGATGCCTTGCGCACGGCGCAGATACTCGCGCTGAAGAAGATTCAGGAAAAAGGCGGCAAAGAGGTCGACTACCTGAAGTTCCTGCAGGACCGCGTGGCGGAACTGGAAAAGGCAGCGCCAAAAACTTAGCGAGTTGTGCGTGTTTTGAGTTGGTGACCAGGCTCACAGCAGTGCGCGGCATGTCAAAATCGGGCAATTCCCGAGGAGATGACAATGAGCGCACAAAAATTATTCGATCTCACTGGCAAGGTTGCCCTGATTACCGGCGGATCTCGCGGTCTGGGCCTGCAGATCGCGCACGGCTATGGCGCAATGGGCGCCAAACTGGCGCTGACGGCACGAAAAGCTGATGAACTGGAGTTTGCCCGCAAGGAGTTGAGCGACAAAGGCTACGAGGTCTTTGTCGCTCCCAGCGATTTATCCAAGTCGGAAACGATTGCGCCGATGGTCGATGCGGTCCTGGCCAAATATGGCCGAATCGATATTCTGATGAACAACGCCGGTGCCTCTTGGGGCGCTCCGGCTGAAGAATACCCGCTGGACGCCTGGAACAAGGTGCTCAACACCAACCTGACCGGCGCGTTCCTGGTTTCGCAGCAAGTTGGCGCCAAGAGCATGATCCCGAATAAGAGCGGCGCGATCATCAGCGTGGCTTCCATCGCTGGTTTCCGTGGACAGATGGGCGCAATGCAAACCGTTGCTTATAACGCCAGCAAGGGCGGCCTGATCAATTTCACCAAGGCACTGGCGGCCGAATGGGCCAAGTACGGCATTCGCGTCAACGCGCTCGCTCCGGGATTCTTCCCGTCCAAGATGAGCGCCGGCGTTCTCAAGCTGATAGATAAGCAGATCACCAGCATGACACCGATGGGCAGGTTAGGGGGCGATGAGGACTTGATGGGGCCTGCCATATTTCTGGCCTCCGATGCCGCTAGTTACGTCACAGGACACATTCTGTCGGTGGACGGCGGCATGATGGCGGTGTGATAAACGGGCCGATGAATAGCTAATTAATTGAAAATAAACAATAAGTCCTATATTTTCTGGCCGGCCCGGTCCAATTGTCTCAATTTCAGATAGGCGAACCGGTCATTGGCGGTCGGATAAATTCCCTGAATAATCAAAGATAACTCTTGCGCGATTCGCCGGAATCGGTTTAGAATCGCGGTCTTTGCTGCTTCAGCCATGGCTTCGTTGGCTGAAAGTCTGCTAACCGTTTAAGCAAATCATCGCGAAAACGCATCGTCCGAACGTCAGCCGAAGCCGAAGTTAAGCGTCCGGACAAAAAGAAGTTTTCTAACCTGTTGGTCATTCTCTTCTTGGGGATGATCGGCATAAGACGGATCCAAGACTGGCTGTTTCCACATTGGTGGTCGCGGCACAAGTTGGAGATAAAAAATGATTCAGATGCAGTCGATTCTCGACGTCGCCGATAACACCGGCGCGCGGTCGGTGATGTGTATCAAGGTGCTCGGCGGCTCCAAGCGTCGCTATGCTGGCATCGGTGATGTCATCAAAGTCAGTATCAAATCTGCGCAGCCCCGTGGCCGCGTAAAAAAGGGCGAAGTCTATAACGCTGTGGTGGTACGTACCGCCAAGGGCGTTCGCCGCAACGATGGTTCGCTTATCAAGTTCGACGGCAATGCCGCCGTTCTGTTGAATGCGAAGCTGGAGCCTATCGGCACCCGTATCTTTGGACCGGTTACGCGCGAATTGCGTAACGAGAAGTTCATGAAGATCGTGTCGTTGGCGCCGGAAGTACTGTAAGGAGCGACCGAGATGAGCAAGATTCGCAAAGGCGACCAGGTCGTCGTCCTCACCGGCAAAGACAAGGGCAAGCGCGGCACGGTATTGCGCATGGTCACCGAGTCCGATCGTGCGGTGGTGGAAGGCGTCAATCGCGTCAAGAAACACACCAAGCCGAACCCCATGAAGGGTACAACCGGCGGAATCGTCGAAAAGGAAATGTCGATCCACGTTTCCAACATCGCCATCTTCAACCCCGCCACCAGCAAGGCTGATCGCGTCGGTTACAAGATCCTGGACGACAAGCGCAAGGTGCGCGTGTTCCGTTCCAATGGCGAAGTCGTGGACGCGTAAGGGGTAAACATGACTCGACTGCATACACATTACAAAGAAGTTGTGGCGCCGGCGCTGATGAAGCAGTTCGGTTACAAGTCCGCAATGCAGGTGCCGCGTATCACCAAGATCACCCTGAACATGGGTGTGGGCGAAGCGGTTGCCGACAAGAAGATCATGGAACACGCCGTTGGCGACATGCAGAAGATTGCAGGTCAAAAGCCGGTGGTTACCCTGTCGAAGAAATCGATCGCTGGCTTCAAGATCCGCGACGGTTATCCGATCGGCTGCATGGTGACGTTGCGTTCCGATCGCATGTACGAATTCCTTGATCGCCTGATCACCGTTTCGCTGCCGCGCGTGCGCGACTTCCGCGGTATCTCGGGGCGTTCCTTTGATGGCCGTGGCAACTACAACATGGGCGTCAAAGAGCAGATCATTTTCCCGGAAATCGAGTACGACAAGATTGACGCGATTCGCGGCATGAATATCTCGATTACCACCACCGCGAAAACGGACGCCGAAGCCAAGGCTTTGCTGGCCGCGTTCAAATTCCCGTTCCGAGGCTAAGCGACATGGCAAAACTCGCTCTCATCAATCGTCAGGAAAAGCGCGAAAAGCTGGTGAAGAAATTCTCCGCCAAGCGTGCAGAGCTCCTGAAAACCATCAACGACCAGAGCATTCCGGAAGAAGACCGCTATCAGGCCCGCCTGAAGCTGCAAGCCTTGCCGCGCAATGCCAACCCGACGCGTCTGCGCAATCGCTGTGCGATTACCGGTCGTCCGCGTGGCGTGTACAGCAAGTTTGGTCTGGGTCGTAACAAATTGCGTGAAATCGCGATGCGCGGCGAAGTGCCGGGCATGGTGAAGGCAAGCTGGTAACCGGAAAGCGAACGGAGACAAATAATGAGCATGAGTGATCCGATCGCCGATATGCTGACCCGCATTCGTAATGCGCAGCAATCGGAAAAAGTCGATGTGACGATGCCCGCTTCCAAGGTGAAGTCGGCCATCGCCAAGGTGTTGAAGGACGAAGGCTACATTGAAGACTTCGCCATTCGCACCATCGAAGGCAAAAACGAACTGAACGTCAGCCTGAAATACTACGCTGGCAAGCCGGTGATCGAAAAGATCGAGCGAATTTCGCGCCCCGGCCTGCGCGTATATCGCGGACGTGAAGATATCAAACCCGTCATGAACGGCTTGGGTGTGGCGATTGTCTCCACCTCGCAAGGCGTTATGACCGATCGCAAAGCGCGCGCTACCGGTGTCGGTGGCGAAGTGCTCTGCATCGTGGTGTAAGGAGCGAATCACATGTCACGCGTAGGTAAGCTCCCCATCACCGTTCCTGCCAAAGTGGAAATCACGTTGGCTGCGAACGAAATCACTGTAAAAGGTCCGCTCGGCACGTTGAAGCAGGCTTCCTCCAGCAGTGTCATCGTCAAGAAAGACGGCGACAAACTGGTGTTTGAAGCGGCCGACGGCAGCCAGCAGGCCAACGCCATGTCCGGCACCATGCGCGCGCTTGTCGCCAATATGGTTACCGGCGTGGAAAAAGGCTTTGAGCGCAAGCTGACCTTGGTCGGCGTGGGTTACAAAGCCCAGGCGCAAGGCGCCAATTTGAATTTGGCGCTGGGTTTCTCTCACCCGATCGTGCACTCGATGCCCGAAGGTGTGAAGTGCGAAACCCCGGTGCCTACCGAAATTCTGATCAAGGGTGTGGACAAGCAGAAGGTCGGCCAGGTTGCCGCCATCGTCCGCGGCTATCGTCCCCCTGAGCCTTACAAGGGCAAGGGTGTTCGTTACGCCGACGAGAAGATCACCCTCAAAGAAACGAAGAAGAAGTAAGCGAGGCCATCATGATCGACAAGAATATTTCCCGTCTGCGCCGTGCCGCGAAAACCCGCGCCACGATCGCTCGCCTGAAGGCTGTTCGCATGACTGTGCATCGTACCAATACGCACATCTATGCACAGATCATCGACGCGACCGGCTCGAAGGTGCTGGCAGCAGCGTCGACGGCTGAAAAAGAAGTTCGTGGCCAAGTTAAGAGTGGCGGCAACAAGGAAGCGGCTGCAGTCGTCGGCAAGCGTATCGCCGAGCGTGCCAAGGCGGCTGGTGTGACCAATGTTGCTTTCGACCGTTCCGGCTTTGCCTATCACGGCCGCGTCAAAGCGCTGGCCGAGGCAGCCCGTGAAGCTGGCCTCACGTTCTAATCAAGGATTCGACAAATGGCAAGAAACGATCAGCAGGAAGACAAGGGCGACGGCCTCCGCGAGAAAATGATCTCGGTAAACCGCGTCACCAAAGTGGTGAAGGGCGGTCGCATCCTGGGTTTCGCGGCGTTGACCGTAGTCGGTGACGGCGATGGTTCGATCGGCATGGGCAAGGGCAAGTCGCGCGAGGTACCGGTTGCTGTGCAGAAAGCCATGGAAATGGCGCGGCGCAAACTGGTCAAGATCCCGCTCAAGAACGGCACCTTGCATCACGAAGTGATCGGCAAGCACGGCGGCACGAAAGTGTTCATGCAACCGGCCGCTGAAGGTAACGGTATCAAGGCGGGTGGCGCGATGCGCGCGGTGTTCGAAGTCATGGGCATCACCAATGTTTCCGCCAAGTGCCATGGTTCGACCAATCCATATAACGTGGTTCGCGCCACGCTGGATGGCTTGTCGCAAATCAGCCGTCCGTCGGAAATCGCTGCCAAGCGCGGCAAGACTGTTGAAGACATTCTCGGTTAATCGGATACAGAGGCAACATCATCATGGCAACTCAGAAAACCATCACCGTCAAACTGGTCAAGAGCACCATCGGCCGCCTGGAAGCGCACAAGGCGTGTGTCCGTGGCTTGGGCTTGAAAAAGATCCACCAGACCGTCACTGTCATTGATACCCCGTCGAACCGCGGCATGATCAACAAAGTGAGCTACATGCTCCAAGTTGCTGCCTAAGGTCTGATAGCGAGCGCAAAAAAGCAAAGTGAGTGAAATCATGGATTTGAATACCATCAAACCCGCCGAGGGTTCGAAAAAGGATCGTCGCCGCGTAGGGCGTGGCATTGGTTCCGGCTTGGGCAAGACGGCCGGTCGCGGCCATAAAGGCCAGAAGTCCCGTTCCGGTGGTTTCCACAAGGTGGGCTTTGAGGGCGGGCAGATGCCTCTGCAACGTCGTCTGCCCAAGCGCGGCTTCATCTCCTTGACACGCAACGATGTCGCACAAGTTCGTTTGTCCGAGCTGGCCAAGATGCCGGTAGATACGATTGATTTGCTGGCCTTGAAGCAGGCGGGTTTTGTTCCGCAAGGCGCTTTGAGTGCCAAAGTATTTTTGTCCGGCAAGGTCGAAAAGAAACTGACTCTGGTTGGTATCGCAGCGACCAAGGGCGCCAAGGCTGCGATCGAGGCAGCCGGCGGTTCCTTCCAAGACGCGCCGCAGAAGTAAGTAACCAAACTCTTATCCAGGAACAGATTTGGCTTCCAACCCCCTAGCAGCGATGGGCAAGATGAGCGACCTGAAACGCCGTTTGGTGTTTCTGGTACTAGCGCTTATCGTGTTCCGTATTGGCACTCATGTGCCGGTACCGGGTATCAACCCGGTCGAACTTGCGCGCCTGTTTGATTCGCAGGGTGGCGGTATTCTGGGAATGTTCAATATGTTCTCGGGCGGCGCGCTGTCGCGTTTCTCGGTGTTCGCGCTCGGCATCATGCCGTACATTTCGGCCTCCATCATCATGCAGTTGTTGACGGTGGTGTATGCACCGCTGGAAGCGCTGAAGAAAGAAGGCGAAGCCGGCCGCCGTAAGATTACGCAGTACACCCGTTACGGCACTGTTGCCTTGGCGTTGTTCCAGGGTGTGGGTATTTCGATTGCGCTTGAGTCGCAACAAGGCTTGGTGATAGACCCTGGTATGGTGTTTCGTTTTACAACCGTGATCACATTGTTGTGCGGCACCATGTTCCTCATGTGGTTGGGTGAACAAATCACCGAACGTGGCGTAGGTAACGGTATCTCGTTGATTATTTTTGCCGGCATTGTTGCAGGCCTGCCGTCGGCCATTGGCGGCACCTTGGAACTCGCCCGTACGGGTGCGATGTCGATCCCGGTGGTGTTGGGAATTGTTGTGCTGTGCGTAGGTGTTACCTATCTGGTTGTGTTTGTTGAACGCGGCCAGCGCAAGATTTTGGTCAACTACGCCAAGCGCCAAGTGGGCAACAAGTTGTACGGTGGCCAGTCTTCTCACCTGCCGCTGAAGCTCAATATGTCGGGCGTTATTCCTCCGATTTTCGCGTCTTCGATCATCTTGTTCCCGGGCACAGCTGCAAGCTGGTTTGGTCAAGGCGACCAGATGACGTGGTTGAAAGATATCGGCGCCGCGCTGGCACCCGGACAGCCGCTGTACACCGTGCTTTATGCCGCCGCGATTGTTTTCTTCTGCTTTTTCTATACGGCCTTGGTATTCAATTCCAAGGAAACCGCAGAAAACCTGAAGAAGAGCGGTGCGTTTGTTCCAGGTATTCGCCCCGGTGAGCAGACCGCCCGCTATATCGACAAGATTTTGATGCGTCTCACGCTGGTCGGTGCGGTTTACATCACGCTGGTTTGCTTGCTGCCAGAATTCCTTCGCCTGCAATACAACGTGCCGTTCTATTTTGGCGGGACCTCGTTGCTGATTATTGTGGTGACGACCATGGATTTCATGGCGCAGCTTCAGGCATACATGATGTCGCACCAATACGAAGGATTGCTGAAGAAGGCCAATTTCAAGGGTTCCGGATTCCCGGTCCGCTGAGTTGGCATTCGATAGAAGCTAAAGAGACTTAATGGCGAAAGAAGAAACGATCCAGATGCAGGGGGAGATAGTAGAAACGCTTCCCAATGCAATGTTCAGGGTGAAGTTGGAGAACGGCCACATTGTGTTGGGTCATATCTCCGGAAAAATGCGGATGCACTATATCCGTATCCTCCCTGGTGACAAGGTGACGGTCGAATTGACGCCTTACGATTTAACGAAAGCAAGAATTACCTTCCGCGCCAAGTAAGCGGAAATTTGAAGGAGTAGAAAATGCGAGTTCAAGCATCGGTAAAAAAAATCTGCCGTAACTGCAAGCTGGTACGGCGCAAGGGCGTTTTGCGCGTGATCTGCACCGATCCGCGTCACAAGCAGCGCCAAGGTTAATTGGATAAGAGTAGAGAAAGACCATCATGGCTCGTATAGCTGGCGTCAATATCCCCAATCATCAACACACCGAAATCGCGCTGACCGCGATCTACGGTATCGGCCGCACCAGCGCAAAGAACATCTGCGCTGCAGCCGGCGTGAGCGGATCCGCGAAGATCAAGGATCTGACCGATGGTGACATGGACAAACTGCGCGAACAAATCGCGAAGTTCACGGTAGAGGGCGACCTCCGTCGTGAAATTTCCATGAACATCAAGCGTTTGATGGATCTCGGTTGCTATCGTGGTACGCGTCATCGCAAAGGCCTGCCGTTGCGTGGCCAGCGTACTCGCACCAATGCCCGTACCCGCAAGGGTCCGCGCAAAGCCATTCGCTTGGCTAAATAAGTTTTAGACGAAGGAAATTAAGCATGGTTAAGCCCACCGCTGCCACACGCGTCCGCAAGAAAGTCAAAAAGAATGTGTCGGAAGGCATCGCACACGTTCACGCGTCGTTCAACAACACCATCATCACGATCACCGATCGCCAGGGAAATGCGCTGTCATGGGCAACTTCCGGTGGCGCCGGCTTCAAAGGCTCACGCAAATCCACGCCGTTCGCGGCTCAGGTTGCTGCCGAAGCTGCCGGTAAAGCCGCGCAAGAGTGCGGGATCAAGAATCTGGAAGTGCGCATCAAAGGCCCCGGCCCCGGCCGCGAGTCTGCCGTGCGTGCATTGAACGCCTTGGGCATCAAAATTTTGTCGATCGCTGACGTGACGCCGGTACCGCATAACGGTTGCCGCCCACCCAAGCGTCGCCGCATGTAATCGCAGGGAGAATAAAACGTGGCTCGTTATACTGGTCCTAAATGCAAGCTCTCCCGTCGCGAGGGCACCGATCTTTTCCTGAAGAGCGCGCGCCGTCCGCTCGATTCCAAGTGCAAACTGGAATCGCGTCCTGGTCAGCATGGCTCCAAGCAATCGCGTGTGTCGGAGTACGGCACGCAGTTGCGCGAAAAGCAAAAAATCCGTCGCATGTACGGTGTTCTGGAACGCCAGTTCCGTACCTACTTCGCCGAAGCCGAACGCCGCAAAGGTGCAACCGGTGAAAACCTGCTGCAGTTGCTGGAATCGCGTCTCGACAACGCCGTCTATCGCATGGGCTTTGGCTCCACGCGTGCAGAGGCCCGTCAACTGGTATCGCATTGCGCGGTGCAGGTGAATGGCAAGTCGGTGAACATTCCTTCCTACCTGTTGAAGCCAAGCGACGTAGTGACCCTGCGTGAAAAAGCGCAGAAACAGTTGCGCGTTCAGGACTCGCTCAAGCTGGCCGAAGCCAATGGTTTCCCGAGCTGGGTGGAAGTGGACGCCAAGAAATTTTCCGGCACGTTCAAGTCCCTGCCGGATCGCGCCGAGTTTGCTGCCGACATCAACGAGCAACTCGTCGTCGAACTGTATTCCAAGTAATTCGTCATATCCGGCGCGCCATGGTTCTCATGGCGCGCCACCTACTTTTAGAGGCCTTCGTCAATGCAAAGCAATGCTACGACTTTCCTGAAGCCCCGCATCATCGACGTGCAAAACATCTCCCCGGCACATGCCAAAGTGGTGATGGAGCCGTTCGAGCGCGGCTATGGCCATACGCTGGGCAACGCCCTGCGCCGTATTTTGTTGTCCTCGATGCCGGGCTACGCCCCGACAGAAGTGAAGATTGCCGGTGTGTTGCACGAATACTCGACCATTGAAGGCGTGCAGGAGGATGTGGTTGATATCCTGCTGAACCTCAAAGGTTTGGTGCTGAAGTTGCACAACCGCAATGAAGTTACGCTGAAGCTGAAGAAATCAGTTGCTGGTGCGGTGACGGGTGCCGATATCGAGCAAACGCACGACGTTGAAATTCTCAATCCCGATCACGTCATTGCCAACCTGACCGCAGGCGGCAAACTTGACATGCAAATCAAGGTCGAGAAGGGCCGCGGTTATGTTGCTGCCACGGCTCGCCGTACTGCCGATGACAATCGTTCCATCGGCTCGATTTTGCTCGATGCATCATATTCGCCGGTTCGCCGCGTTTCGTACGCTGTTGAAAGCGCACGCGTTGAACAGCGTACCGATCTCGATCGTCTGGTGATGGATATTGAAACCAACGGTGCAATCGAGCCGGAAGAAGCGGTCCGTTACGCTGCCCGCGTGCTGGTTGATCAGTTGTCGGTGTTTGCCGATCTGCAAGGCACGCCTATGCAGACCGAGGAAATGAAAGCACCGCAGATCGATCCGATCCTGCTGCAGCCGGTTGATGATCTTGAGTTGACGGTTCGTTCCGCAAACTGCCTCAAAGCCGAGAACATTTACTACATCGGTGACCTGATTCAGCGCACCGAAAACGAGCTGCTCAAGACACCGAACCTGGGCCGCAAGTCACTCAACGAAATCAAGGAAGTTCTTGCCAGCAAGGGTCTGACTCTGGGCATGAAACTGGAAAACTGGCCGGTTGCCGGCGTTACCAAGTAATTTAGTCAGCTGTTTATTTTCAACCCATAACGATAACAAGGCTGGTCCACAAATTTGGACAAAACGGCCAAGAGATTAAAAGGAAATCACCATGCGTCATCGTCACGGACTTACCAAGCTTAATAAAACGTCGTCGCATCGCCTCGCGATGTTGCGCAACATGACCAACTCTTTGCTGAAGCACGAAGTCATCAAGACCACGTTGCCGAAGGCAAAGGCGCTGCGTAAAGTGTTCGAACCCATTATCACCTTGGGCAAGGAACCCACCCTGGCGAATCGCCGCCTGGCATTCAACCGCCTGCGCGATCGTGAGATGGTCACCAAGCTGTTTGATGAACTGGGCCCGCGCTACAAATCGCGTAATGGCGGCTATATCCGCATCCTGAAGTTCGGCTTCCGCCAAGGCGACAACGCGCCAATGGCCTTGGTCGAAATGGTTGATCGTCCGGAATTGTCCGAAGTGCCGGCGACAGAAACGACAGGCGAATGATCCACTCGCGTGGAAAAGAAAAGCCGGGATTGCCCGGCTTTTCTTTTTTCTGACGAATGTAATGGGCGCTGGGTAACAAGGCTGTTATTCCAGAAGCAAATTATGAAACTCTATATCTGACGCGGTTCTCCGGGCGAAAGTGGCTGAAAACCCGCGCCAGATATAGGGTTTGCTATCCTGATTTCGCGATGTCGCTCAACGCGTCGCCATTGAATCGCTGTATTGCATGTGGCTGCGGCACATTGAGAATCGAGGCCACGGCGGTTTCGGCAAGCAATGCGAGCTCGCGCCGGGCATGCCCGCTGGCGGCAATCGGCGGCGCGAAGGTAATTTCCGCAATGGTGGATTTCTGCCGAATGATTAGCCCAACCGACTCGGCAAAACTGATTTCGCCAATGAATGCCATGGCTTGGCTGCGTTCACCGTCGCTGGCGCGATAACGAATCGCAGCCGGTGCCAGCGTCGCGGCATTGGCCACGGCCGGCTCGAACAGCGAAGTATGAAATTTCAGCAATTTGTCGCCGCTAGTGGTTGTGCCCTCGGGAAAAAAACCGATCGTTGCCCCTTCGGCGAGGACGGCGTGCATGACTTCGTTGATCTTCGCCGTATCGCTGCGCCGCGCGCGACGAATGAAAATGGTGCCAGCTTTGTCTACCAGCCAGCCGGCAATCGGCCAGTCGCGGATTTCGGACTTGGCGATGAAACGCGCGGGGTGGGCGGCGCTGATGACAAAAATATCCACCCAGGAAACATGGTTGGCCGCGATGATGAGGTTGCGGGCATCCGGTGCTGGCCGTGAACCATGCACCGAAAGCACGATATTCAATATCCGTAGCAGCTTACCTGCCCACCAGCCAGTGAGACGCGCGCGCCTGTTAGGCGAGACTCGCGGGTAAAGCATACCCACCAAGGCCAAACCCGTACCCACGTGCATCAGTAGCCGTGTCCAGCGTAGGATGCGTACCAAGCGGCTTGTATCGTCAGGGGTAGAAGTTAGCGCGGCCGGTGAATCGCTCATCCTGCGATGGTACCTTGAAGAGCGCGGAATTCAAAAAAACGACACCACAATGAAAAAAGGCGCCTAAAAAGGCGCCTTTTTGCTACCAGGTTAAACCAAGCTCAAATACGCGATACTCGCGTAGCCCCCTGCCCGGAAAGTATGCGGACCCGATCACCTACGCGAAAATCTTCGTCCTTCTCCTGAGTAATGGCAATCAGCTTGCCACCTTCCAGCCGGACTGTGACCTCGACGCCGTGGCGATCATTGTTGCTCTTCTCCACCGAGCTGCCAATGATGCCGCCGACAACTGCGCCGGCTATCGCACCTGCTGTATTGGCCTTGTGGCCACCGCCCAGTGTCGAGCCGGCAATGCCGCCCAGCGCCGCACCGGCCAGTGTTCCTGTACCGGTATCGCGCGCGTCGATGGTGACGTCGCGAACGCTCTCTACCACTCCCAGGCGAACGGTTTGTTCGCCCCTCACCTGGCTGCGTGTGTAGTTGCCGCCACCCAAACCTGGTGCTGCGCAACCTGCAACCAGCAAGCCCGAAACTACCGCACCCAAAACCAAAATTCGCTTTGTCGTCATTGCTCTCTCCTGTCCCTTACCAGAGGGATTCGTCAAATGCTGCTGTATATCGAACTTCAATTTCCTCGCGGGTCGGCTGATGCCCTTGCGGACCGCGATGTTCAATCTTCATGCTGCCCATTGTATTCGCCAGCCGGCCAATGCGCTGCCAGGACCATCCACGCTCAATACCATACAGCATGCCCGATCGGTAAGCATCGCCGCAGCCGGTGGGATCAACGCGTCTGTTTTCCTTAACGCTGGGAATCGAGATTTGTTGACCGTCAGCATAGACCACTGAGCCTTCCGCGCCTTTTGTAACAAAAAAAGCCTTCACGCGATCGGTAAGTTTCGACAGCGGTTCACCGGTGCGTTCCTCGAGCACGCGTGCTTCATAGTCATTGACGGCTACATAGTCGGCAAGTTCAATGAAGTGCCGCAGTTCATCGCCGTTGAATACCGGTAGCGCCTGGCCAGGATCGAAGATAAAGGGGATTTTGTGATCGTGAAACTGCGCAGCGTGTTGCAACATGCCGTCGCGTGAATCCGGCGCGACAATGCCCAGCGTCACATTCTTGGCGTCGCCTACCTTGTTGAGATAAGAGGAGGCCATCGCACCGGGGTGAAAGGCGGTAATCTGGTTGGCGTCCAGATCGGTGGTGATGAATGCCTGCGGCATGAATGCGCCGGAGATCTCGCGGACGTGCGCGCGGTTGATGCCAAGCTTGTCGAGGCGTTCCTTGTAGGGCCCAAAGTCCTCACCGACCGTCGCCATGACCAGCGGATCGTCTCCCAGCAATTTCAGGTTATAGGCGATATTCCCGGCGGTGCCGCCAAATTCACGTCGCATATCCGGAACCACGAACGCAACGTTCAGCACGTGAATGTGGTCGGGCAGGATATGGGTTTTGAATTCACCATGGAACACCATGATGGTGTCGTAGGCGATGGAGCCGCAGATCAGGACAGGCATGGGTGAAATTTATCCAAGAAAAACAGGATTATAGCGCCGGCATTGAGGGCATGAAGTGAGATTTGCCGCTTGTCGGTTAGCGGTATTTTGCATTGACACCATTTTGTCAATTCTTGTAAATTTGGTTTACACGAGTTTGCTTTTATGAAACTCGGCGCCCTCGGCAGTACCAGCAGTCAAGAAAAGCGAATTCTGAAACAAGGCAAACTCATCGAAAGATGAGGACGCAAAGTCTCCGGTCTAAAGGATTAGAAAATCCTACGATAGCGGGATTACCAGAGAGTCGGACATGGATTTAATCCATTCGGGCCTGCCTCACCAAGGCCCCGGCGTTCCAGCCCGACCCGCAGTTGTCCCCCGTCTTGCAGGGGCGGCAAATAGCGGGTTGCATCTCTGAAAATCCCCTGTCGTGCGCATATGGCGCGACCGCAGCTTTGTCCCTCATGCGAGTTGAGTCTGCCGGATGGCAGCAGTAACTCTGCGTCTCGCGACGCTTGGAGACGGACATGGCAACGCAATCGATCGACAACGTAGTCTCAATCATGGCTGGCGGCGACACGCGAAATCAGCGCTCGCGACGCTCGGTAAGGCCCGAATCGTTCGGCATGGTGAACGACTGCCGCGATATTGCGCTGAAACGTATCGTCGAGGTGCTGGCAGGTACTTTCGACAAGATTGAAGACGAGCTGTTCGAGTTGGCCGAAAAAGCTTCGGATCGCGAAACCCAGAACATGTATCTTGATGCCCGCTCGCAGGCGCGCGAAAAGCGCGGCGCAATTGAAGCGTCGTTCAAAAAGCAGTTCCTGAGTTTTTTTGCGCAAAAGGTCGCTGGCGAGGACGAATCGGCCAAGCCCAAAAAAATCGACTATGCGTCGATGGAGCTTTCTCTGGTCGACGATTCGGACCTTGAAGAAAAGCTTGCGGTCAACGACATGGCGAAGCGCCTGTCGGACAAGTGCGACGACGAGCTGCGTGCCCTGTCGCAGCGCATGGGTTTTTTGCTGTCCGATCCGGAAATGAATGATGACGACAATCCGATGTCGCCGGATACGGTTATCAAAGCGCTGAAAATTGCCTGCGACCAGATGACGTCGGGTTTTCAAACCAAGCTGACGGTATTGAGGCTGGTCGAGCAGCATATGGCCAGCGAGATGCTCGGTGTTTATCGAGACGTGAACAGTCACCTCGTTGCGCGTCAGATCCTGCCGCAAATCCGGCCAAGCTACCGCAAGGCACAGACGACCGCAGCCGGGCGCAAACCGCCGACATCGGCGCCCTCGTCGCCAGCGCAGGCGGACTCCAGCAACATGACTGGCAGCTTCGCCAATCCCGCCGCCGATATTTTCGCCACGCTGCAACAGTTGATGGCGGGCGGAGGAGCGTTCGATGCATCGCTTGCCGCGGGGAGCGCGTCTCCTCCCGCGTTCGGCGTTACCACTGGAAGTTTTTCGCCCCCCCCGCCTGCGGGTGCCGGTGCAACGCCGGCAGAAGCACTACGCGCAATAGCATCGGGCCAGCCTTCCGTGACCAGTGCGGGCCTGGTTTCCGCATTGACGCAAATGCAGCAGCAATTCTCCGCACAGTCGGCCGATCTGAATGCACTGGCAGCAATGCGCGCATTTGTTCCTGGTGAAACGCCGCCGGCGGATCTCAATGTGCTGCGAGACATTCGTGCCCACGGTGCGGCGCAAGGAAGCTCGCCGATCGATGTCATGACCATCGATATTGTCGCGATGCTGTTCGACTATGTGTTCGAGGACAAGCTGATTCCCGACGCAGTAAAGGGATTGCTTGCGCGCCTGCAAATTCCCGCGCTCAAAGTCGCCATCCTCGATAAATCTTTTTTCTCCCGCAAAAATCATCCTACGCGCCGGCTGCTGGATGTACTCGCCGAGGCTTCGGTCGGGTTCAACGGTGATGCCAATGCCGATGATCCACTTTACCGGCAGATCGAACTGGTCGTCGAGCGGGTCCACAACGAGTTCGATACCGACATCCAGTTGTTCACCGATGTATTGGTTGGCTTTGAACAGTTCCTCGCCGAACGCGAAACAGCGAATGCCGAGTTTGTCGAACAGTCGGCGCGCGCCGTGCATGAGCGCGAGAAACGCGAGATGGCGCGAATGATCGCGCAGGATGAAACCGAGCGTCGTACCGAAGGCAACGAACTTCCCGCGCCTGTGGCCGCCATCATGAAAGGTCCTTGGGCGCGCACCTTGGAACGAGTGTACCTGCGCGAAGGAGGGCGTCACGCCGGTTTCGCTCAGGCCTTGGAAACGGCAGATGATCTGATCTGGAGTGTGTCGCCCAAAGCCAATGCCGATGAGCGCAAGCGTCTGGTCGGAATGCTGCCGAGTCTGCTGCGCAATCTGCAGCAGGGCATGGAGATCGCAGCGGTGGAAGCGGAAGATCGCGGCCGATTTTTTGCCGCGCTGGTCGATTGTCATGCCGCTGCGGTGAAAGCTGGACTGCGTGGAGAAAGCGTTGCCTCGCTGCTTGCTTCAACACAACAGAACACCGATACCGGGCCGCTGTTCGCCAAGCTGATTGCCGAAGAAAATGCGCGCGCGGCTGCGCAGAAAGCAGCCGTACGTTCGGGGGTTGCGCGCATTCATTTCACCGATGGCGGGGTCGAGATTGAGGAACTGACTGGTGTAAAACATGCGGCGCATGCGGATGATGCGCTGGATACAAAGGATCAGTCGGCTGCTGACGGCAGTCCACCCGCATCCCGAAGTCCTGTCGATTTTGATGTCTCCGATATGCCGGTGGTTGAATTGAAGCGCGGCACCTGGGTGGAATTTCTTCAGGACGGCGGGCGCAAGATTCGCGCGAAGCTTTCCTGGATCAGCCCGCTGAAGGGTGTTTACCTGTTTACCAATCCCGGCGCAACTGAGGCACTGTCGGTGATACCCGATACTCTGCAGCAGCAGTTCCGGCGCGGCGAAGCGCGTATTATCGAGGAGTCATCAATGATGGATCGCGCGGTCGACAGTTTGGTGCATTCACTGTCCAGTGTTTCGCACGCCTAGCCAAGAATAGTGGCCGAGCTCTTCTTAGCCCAACGCGTCAATAGCAGCGTCGTAGTCCGGCTCCTGCTTGATCTCTGGCACCAGTTGCGAGTACAGCACCTTGTTGTTTTCATCGACCACGACAACGGCCCGCGCCGTTAGACCACGCAAGGGACCATCGGTGATGTCCACGCCCAGCTTCCGGTGAAAATCGCGGCTGCGAAAAGTGGACAATGGTACGACTCTTTCAAGTCCCTCACTGCCGCAAAAGCGGCCCATGGCAAACGGCAGATCCGACGCGATGACCAGCACCACGGTGTTATCCAACGCAACAGCCCTTTCATTGAAGGTACGCGTCGATTTGCTGCAGACCGGCGTGTCCAGACTGGGCACGATATTGAGTACCTTGCGCTTGCCAGCGTACTCGTCGAGTGTAACGTCGCGCAAATCTTTTGCCGTCAGCGTGATATCCGGCAGCGTATCGCCCGCCTGCGGAAACTCGCCGGCAACATTGATCGGGTTTCCTGCCAGCGTGACAGCTCCCATGATGTTTCCCCGTCTTGTCGTTATGTATTCGATTGAAACACGATCTCGAAACTATGGATAGAACGCCCGCACGCCATAACCCGATGCCTGAATCCGGTTGGTGACTTCCACATTCAGATTGATGTACGTTTCCACATTCGGCTGCAAGGTCTCATCCTTGGCCGGCGTGCGGCCAAGATAGTCCTGTGGCTGCAGTACGCGGCTTAACTGCACCTGATTGGCGTTGTCGGTCAACTTCAATTCCAATGCAGGGAAATCCTGCGGTACGGCGCCGCGGTTGACCAGTGTCGCGGTCAATTGAATCCGTCCGGCCCTGCCTGGCGCTTCGATCAAGTCGGATGCCTCGATACGCAGTGCGGCGTCGTCTCTCGCCCAGCTCAGGCTGCATCCCACCCACTCACAGGCGCTGGCAAAGTGCGGGCGCAATTGCGGATAGTTCTGCACCAGCGCCGTTCTGAACAGGTACGCTGCCTGCAGCACCAGCAATACCAATAGCAGCAGGCCTGCCATCGCCCAACTACGTGAATGCGCAGGACGATCCTGCCGCGAGCCGGCGGCAGAAAGTAGCGGATTGGATATATCCGCAATCACCGGCGTTTCATCCAGCAAAATCTTGGCGGGCGGCGGTGGCTCTTCGCTATCGAGGTCGTCGAGTACCACAACAGTTCCAACCTGCGCTGATTCTGCGACGGCCGTTGCTGACTCTGCAGCTTTCTCATTGGCCAGGTTTTCGCCTCCCATGTCCGGCGCGTAATACTCCTTTTCAACGGGGGCACGATGCGGTGGCATGGCCGGCATGGGCTCTTCGCGCAAGAACAATGCGCCCGCCGCGGTGGCTTCGGGCGGCGTTTCGGCAATCGGTGTGCTTTCCATCGCCAAGGAGGCTGCAGCGGATGGCAGTTCCTCATCGGCAACGCGCGTCAGCGACTGGAAGGCGTTGAATACTTGGCGGCAGCGGCCACACATGACGCGGCCCTGGCGTACATTGAGCTGTTCAGGCTGGACTTTGAACTGCGCAGAGCAGTTGGGACAGGTGGTCAGCAGCATGGGCGAAAGTATAGCCCAGCCACTCTAGTGTTCCCGGCGTTTCCCGGCAATGCAGGACCAGCCTTCATCGCGTTTCCAGACCGAAAGCTCGAACCAGTCGCGATAAATGCCGATGATGTCATCGGCCTGCTCGTCGAGTATGCCGGCCAGTACCAGCAAACCACCCGGACGGGTATGCGAGGCCAGTAGCGGTGCCAGCACTTTGAGTGGATTGGCGAGAATATTCGCGACGGTGACATCGCAAATGGCGTCCAGTGTTTTATCGGTGGTGGAGAACGAAATGGCGACATTGTTTTGTTCTGCGTTGAAACGCGCGGCCTCAACCGCCTGTGCATCGATGTCGACACCGATCGCGCTGCCTGCACCCAGCTTCATCGCGGCGACAGCCAGTATTCCCGAGCCGCAGCCATAGTCAAGAATGGAGGGCGCGGATACTTTGGATAGGGTCTCTTCCAGCCATTGCAGGCAAAGACGGGTGGTGGGATGACTGCCGGTGCCGAACGCGGCGCCGGGATCAAGCGAAATGTTGATCGCGTTGGCTTCAGGGGCCACGTGCCAGGTTGGGACAATCCAGATGCGATCGGAAATGCGGATCGGCTGGAATTGATCGCGATTTTTTTGCACCCAGTCGACGTCGTCCAGCGAGGACAGGGTATAAAGCGGCACCGCCATACCGAGTGACTCAGTCGCGTCGGCGATCGCGGCCTTTACGTCGCTGCCCCCGGTGAACATTGCCGACAGCAGGCAACGCTCCCACAAGCCCGCACTCGCGCCCGGTTCACCAAAAATGGGCTTTTCATCTGCGGTGCCCTCTTGCGCATCTTCTACGTTGACCGATAGCGCACCGGCCTCCATCAAAGCATCGCCTAGCGTTTCAGCATGTTCGCGCGTGAGTTCGATCGTGGCAATCAGGTAACTCAAGCAGCGCTCCGGGAAATGAACCATGCGCCAGTCGGAAATCCAGCACTGGCGCGCCTTTCCAAGGCATATGCTCCAAGATCCGCGCCAGTGCTCGATTTCCGGCCGGTACGCTTGTGAATTTTCAATCGGCCTCGCCGGCGATTTTCTTCAGCTTGGCCATGCGCTCTTCGAGGAAGTGAATCGAAGTACCGCCGCGAATGAAGGCGGCGTCATTCATCAATTCCTGATGAAGCGGCAGATTGGTCTGGATTCCTTCGACCACCATTTCCGACAAGGCAGTGCGCATGCGGGCAAATGCCTGCTCGCGCGTGTCGCCGTGGGCAATGACCTTGGCGATCAACGAATCGTAATGCGGCGGCACAAAATAATCGGCATACACGTGCGAGTCGACGCGGATGCCCGGACCGCCCGGCACATGGAAGCGCGTGATGCGCCCGGGCGATGGAACAAACGACACCGGGTTTTCGGCGTTGATGCGGCATTCGACGGCATGTCCGCGCAGTTCAATGTCCTTCTGCCGATAACGAAGCTTTTGCCCGGCAGCGATACGCACCTGCTCTTGCACGATGTCGATACCGGTGATCATTTCCGATACCGGGTGTTCGACCTGCACGCGGGTGTTCATCTCGATGAAATAGAACTCGTCCTTTTCATAGAGAAACTCAAACGTTCCCGCGCCGCGATAGCCGAGTTTTACACAGGCCTCCGCGCAGCGCTCGCCTATGCGATCGCGCAGCCGCGCTTTCAATTCCGGCGCCGGTGCTTCCTCGATGATCTTCTGGTGACGGCGCTGCATGGAGCAATCGCGCTCCCACAGGAACAATGCGTTCTTGTGTTCATCGGCCAGCACCTGGATTTCGATGTGTCGCGGATTCTCGAGAAATTTTTCCAGGTACACCATCGGGTTGCCGAAGGCCGATTGCGCCTCGGTCCTGGTCATTTGCACGGCATTCACCAGTGCCGCTTCGGTATGCACCACGCGCATTCCTCGTCCACCGCCACCACCGGCGGCCTTGATGATTACCGGATAACCCACAGCTGCGGCGATCTTGCGGATTTCCTTGGGGTCATCCGGCAGTGCGCCATCCGAGCCCGGCACGCATGGAATGCCGACTTTCTTCATGGCGGCTTTGGCTGCGACTTTGTCGCCCATGGTGCGAATGTTCTCCGGTCGCGGGCCGATAAAGACAAAGCCCGAGTTTTCCACGCGCTCGGCAAAATCGGCATTCTCGGAAAGGAAACCGTAGCCGGGATGAATCGCCTGCGCATCGGTAACTTCCGCCGCGCTGATGATGGCTGGAATATTGAGATAGCTGTCCTTGGAGGGCGCCGGGCCGATACAGACCGATTCGTCGGCCAGCATCACGTACTTGGCATCGGCGTCGGCTTCGGAGTGGACGGCAACCGTCTTGATGCCCAATTCGCGACAGGCGCGCTGGATACGCAGCGCGATCTCGCCGCGATTGGCGATGAGAATCTTTTCGAACATGGCCCCCTGGCGAGGACCGGAACCAAAAACCGCCATAGCCTGAGCGCCTGGAATTATTCGACGATGAAAAGCGGCTGGCCGTATTCCACCGGCTGACCGTTTTCCACCAGGATGGCTTTGACTACGCCGCCAACGTCCGATTCGATTTCATTGAGCAGTTTCATCGCTTCAATGATGCACAGCGTCTGGCCTTTGTTGACTGTCTGGCCGACTTCGACAAACGACGGTGAGCCCGGCGAGGGCGAGCGATAGAAGGTGCCGACCATCGGCGACTTGACGGTATGGCCGGACGGCTCGGCCGGGCCTGCGGCGGCCGCTGATGCGGTTGCCGGGCCACCCAGCTCAGTAGGCAGAACGATATTGGCAGGTGCCATCGGCGCCGGCATGAATGCGCCGGGCTGGCCATTGCGGCTGATGCGTACTTTTTCCTCGCCTTCGGTGATTTCCAGCTCGGCGATGCCGGACTGCTGCACCAGGTCGATCAGGGTTTTGATTTTTCGCAGGTCCATCGGGTTGTGCCTCCTACCTGTTATCAGCCGAAAAAAATGCCGCACGGGATCGCCGGCGGCAGTCTGGCTAGCTGTTATTGATGATTCTGGGTCGTTTGCGCGGAGCGCTTGATGCGGCGTATCGCCGCCTCGACTGCAAATTGGTATCCGTCAGCGCCCAAACCGGTAATCACGCCGATCGCGACATCGGACAAATACGATTTCCGGCGGAATTCTTCACGGGCGTGGACGTTGGACAGGTGAATTTCAATAAACGGGATGGCAACGGCCGCGAATGCGTCCCGGAGCGCGATGCTGGTGTGGGTGTAAGCACCGGGGTTAATCACGATCATGGAAACACCTGCTGGCTTGGCGGCCTGTACCCGGTCCACCAGCGCGCCCTCCGAGTTACTCTGGAACGCTTCTAGCGCTATTCCTGCCGCGCTGGCGATCTCCTGCAGGCGCTGATCGATCTCGGCAAGCGTGGTCGTGCCGTACACCGACGGCTCTCGCGTGCCAAGCAGATTCAAATTAGGGCCGTGCAGAACAAGAAGCTTCGACATGGCGGGCAGTTTGCCTCAGTTCTGCGCGTGATGTCCAGTTTTTAGCTGAAACTTAAGGCACATGTTCCCGGCTTTTTCGCCACAAATGTTGTGTTTTTGCCGAAGATTGGGTTTTCGTGTGTGACACAATCCACACTAATGGTATTACCTAGGAGTTTATCGGGTAATTGGCGTTGAGCGCATTTTAAGTGATCGACCGATCGCGGAAGATAAAAGGATTTTGGCTATTTTTTAAGGTTTTTAGCAAATAAATCTCGCATTTCGGCCTCGGTGACCACGCCCATTCGCGTGAATATCACGTCACCGGCGGGACCAAGAACTACGGTGTAGGGTAGGAGCCCCAAACGGTTTCCAAGCCGTTTGGCGAAGTCCATCGCGCGCGCTTCGTCAGGGAGTAGGGGGTATCCTGTCGGAGAGCTTTTGCTGAAATTGGCAACATTTTGCCGGGAATCCGCGGCAATGCCGACAATTTGGGCGCCTTTGGGGCCAAAATCCGACTGCAGTTTTGCCAGCAACGGCATTTCTTCCTTACACGGTGCACACCAGGTCGCCCAGAAGTTCAGAACCAGGATTTTGTTTTGCCATTGCCCGAGACTTTGGGTTTTGCCGTCAACATCCGGGAAGCTTGTGGCGTAAATGACCGCGCTGGTCGCTAAGCCGGTTTGATCGGATTTAGTACCGCGTTCCATTTTGTCAGTTTTGTCTAGCCACAGGGCCAGGCCGGCCAGCGCCACTACCAGTCCGGCGGCGAGTCCGATCAGAATTTTCGGCATGGCTTGCTAACGTGCTGGTGGAGTGGAGGTATCGGACTTCAGGACTTCATTGACCGCGCTTCAGGATATCGCTAACGGAACCCGGGCTTACGGTCGGTTGAGAGAAGCTGCCCATTGTCGATTCTCCCGTCGGGCTAACGACAGAACTTGATCCTGACAGGAATGCGAGGTGTTGATGCATAGGTGGGTAGCAGACCCCCGCATCTGCACAACCTTGCGAGGTTATTTTTAGTTCGATTTGCTGGCCCGGCTCGCCTTTGTTCTTTACAGATAAGGGGATTGGCAAAAGTATGTGCACACTGTTTCGATAAGTGACTACCTTGCCGAAGGTGGCATCCTGTTTCATTTTTCCCACAGGAAGCTGTCTGGAGCTGAGTTTTATCGCTCTCCCATTGATGTCAAATCTAAACCGGTCGCGGTACATATAGTAGCCGTCAGCGATGGCGTAGCTGACTTCAATAGTCTTTTCGTCACGCAGGCGGCCGGTGAGTTGAAAGGCTTTTTCGGCTTCCAGCAATTCAGGCTCGGTGTTAGCGGCGGGTGAGGCGCTCAACGCAGCCGCTGACGGGAAAAGGAACGCGCCGATGGCCACAATGGCGAGCGTCGCAAATATGGCGGGACTACGATAGGGGTGCCGGCTTGACTTCATCAGCTATCCATTTCAAATAAGTGGGCAACCCGGCGGCGACGGGTACGGCAACGATTTCGGGTACCTCATGGGAATGAAGACGCTGGATGGCGGTCTCAAGTTCCGTATAGGCTGCCTGCGTGGACTTGATCATCAGAACGACTTCGGTGGACGACTCCAGTTTTCCCTGCCACCAGTAAGTCGACTGACCCGTCGGTAACCGATGTACGCAAGCGGCCAATCTTTGTTGCAGCAATGACTCAGTGATCTTTACAGCCAGATTTTCGTCCGGTACTGTGGTAATCACGATAAGTGCCCCAATTTCCGGCGTCATGTGGGTATGAATCCTCGAAAGGAAAGCATCATGCGGTGGTTGATCTTGGGCATTTTAATGGGATTCCCGTTGCTGGAAGGCACAGTGATTTACCAACTGGCATCAGGTCCGAACGGTCATGGCGGCTGGGTGTTGGCTTGGCTGGTGTTCGCCGCCGCTGCCGGTGTGGTGCTGATCAAGGAAGCCCGTTTTTCCCTGGTAACCCGCTTGGCCGGTGCATTGGCTCAAGGGCGCTTTTCGTTGGCTGCCATCATCGACAGTTTTCGCACCGTGCTGGCCGGTCTGCTGCTGATTTTCCCGGGCATCATCTCCGATGTGATGGCATTGTTGCTGTTGCTACTTCCCTTGCGCGAGCCGGCATTCGAGCCTGTGCGTGCACAGACGCGCAACCCGCGAGGCGTACGCATGGGCGCTGACGGTGTCATCGAAGGCGAATTCCGTCGCGAGCGCTAGTCGTTCTGCTTCACTTCGACCGCAAGGCATTCAGAAAGCCTTCGACGGTCGGATGCCGCAACCGCAATCGCAGTTCTTTCTTCATCCTGTCGTTGCGAATGCGCCGAGATTCGCTCATGAAGGACAGTAGGGCCGGCGAAATTTGGCGCAGCGCTTCTTGCCGCGAGACCCTTGGTGGGCGGGGCAGATTGAACGCATCAGCCACCGCGTCGAAATATTCGCCCATGGTCAGCGCGGAGTCATCTACCGTGTTGATTGCGCGGCCGGATTTGCCCAGCCACATGGCGGCAATCGCAGTGCGTGCTAGATCATCGGCGTGAATATGGTTGGTAAATACGTCCTCGTCGCGATTCAACGCGGGCGTCCCCTTGCGCAGGCGCTCCAGCGGCAATCGATCATCGGCATAAATTCCGGGCGCACGAAGAATGGTCACAGGAATCCCGGTGCGCTGTCCCCATGTTCGCAATACCGACTCGGCGTTCACGCGCCGTTTCGCGCGATCGGTCGCGGGACGCAGGAGTCGTGTTTCGTCCACCGATTCCCCATCGCAATTGCCATACACACCTGTAGTGCTGATATACACCAATCGTCCCAGAGTGGGCTGTGTTAGCATCCGCGGCGCGTGCTGCACACGCCGGCTGAGCGCAGTCAGCAAGTGGCGGGTTCGCGTATCTTGTGCGCCGTCGACCGGGGGGGGCGCAAAGTGAAACACGCAGGCATAGTTGCCGGCCAGCCTTTTCAACGACTCAGGCTCGTCCAGGTCGGCGAATAGCGGGATGGCCCCCAGCGAGCGCGCCAGATCGGCACTCTGGCGGTTGCGCACAAGGGCGGTGATGCGAAATCGGTGAGGCCGGGATAGGAGCAGTCTGGCAACGCGGCTGCCGATGTCGCCGAAGCCGACAATAAGGATGTTGAGAACTGGCCGCATGAGCGCGCCAGTATAGAGAAATAGAGAAGATTGAAACAGCATGAGCAACAGCGCAGACGCCGAATACCAAATCACGTTGCAACCCTCGGGCAATACCTTCAAGGTCGCCGCTGACGAAACCATTCTCGACGCTGCGCTACGCCAGGGCATCGGCCTGCCGTATGGCTGCCGCAATGGTGCCTGCGGTTCCTGCAAAGGAAAAGTCGTTTCCGGTGAAATGGACTACGGACACTATCAGGAGCGTACGTTGCGGCCTGAAGAAAAAGCGGCGGGCAAAGCGTTGTTCTGTGTCGGCAAGCCGTGCTCGGATATGACGCTGGAAATCCGTGAAATCGGTGGTAGCGGCGATATTCAGATTCGTACGCTGCCGTGCCGAGTGGAAAAAGTGGAAAAGGTGGCGCCCGACGTAGCGGTGCTGTCGCTGAAATTGCCGGCACAGGAACGGCTGCAATATTTTGCCGGCCAGTATCTCGACATCCTGTTGAAAGACGGCAAGCGCCGCAGCTTTTCGATTGCCAATCCGCCGCATCACGATCAATACATCGAGCTGCACATCCGGCAAATTCCCGATGGGCAGTTCACCAATTACGTATTCAACGAAATGCGTGACCGCGCCATCCTGCGCTTCGAAGGTCCGCTCGGTACTTTTTTTCTACGCGAAGATTCGGACAAGCCAATCGTTTTCGTCGCCGGTGGTACCGGCTTTGCTCCGATCAAGGCGGTGATCGAGCACGCGCTCTACGAAAAGCTCGATCGCGAAATGGTGCTTTACTGGGGTTGCCGTTCTCTGCAGGATCTGTACATGCCGCATCTGCCTGCGCAGTGGGCAAAGGAATATCCCAATTTTACTTTTATCCCGGTTCTCTCCGACCCCAAAGCCGAGGATAATTGGCGAGGCAGGACAGGTTTGGTGCATCAAGCTGTCTTGGACGATTTCGAATCGCTCGCCGGCTATCAGGTCTACGCTTGTGGCGCGCCGATCATGATTGAAACAGCGCAGGCGTCGTTTGCGCAGCGTGGCTTGCCCGATGATGAATTTTTTGCCGACTCGTTTACTTATTCACCGCCTACCGCGTAATTTCTAAGGAGAAATAACATGATCAAAGTTGGAGACAAACTGCCCGATGGCGTTCTGGGCGAATTCATCGAAGTCGAAACCGCCGGCTGCAGCATCGGCCCGAATAATTTCAAGGTCAGCGATCTCACCAAGGGCAAGAAAATCGCCGTCTTCGGTCTGCCTGGCGCCTTCACGCCGACCTGCTCGGCCAAGCACGTTCCCGGCTACGTGAATAACCATGATGCGCTGAAAGCCAAGGGCGTCGACGAAATCTGGTGCGTGTCGGTGAACGACGCCTTCGTCATGGGCGCTTGGGCCAAGGATCAAAAGACTCAAGGCAAGGTGCGCATGTTTGGTGATGGTTCCGCGACCTGGACCAAGGCGCTGGGCTTGGAACTTGATCTCATCGCCAAGGGAATGGGCGTGCGGATGAACCGCTTCTCGATGTTGGTGGAAGATGGCGTGGTGAAAACGTTGAACGTCGAAGGTCCCGGCAAGTTTGAAGTTTCCAACGCCGAGACCATGCTCACGCAGGCCTGATTTCCTCCCTCCCCCTCTCCCGCCCGCGGGAGAGGGTCGGGGAGAGGGCGGTCAAAGGTCTGCGGCACGCAAATCCGTGCCGGGTTTTCTTGCAACGGAATTTTCTATGGCAAATCCGAAAATATTCATCGATGGCGAGCACGGCACCACGGGTCTGTTGATCCGCGACCTGCTGCGCGAGCGTTCGGATATCGAGCTTATCAGCATCGACGCGGACAGGCGCAAAGACCAGGCGGAACGCAAACGCTTGCTGAATTCGGTCGATCTGACGATTCTGTGTTTGCCCGACGATGCAGCGCGCGAATCGGTGTCGATGATTGAGAATCCGGCGGTTCGCGTAATCGATGCCAGCACCGCGCATCGCGTGCTACCGGACTGGGCATTCGGCTTTCCGGAAATGACGGCGGAGCAGGAACAACGCGTCCGCCAAAGCCGCAGGGTTGCCAATCCCGGGTGTTGGTCGACTTGCTATATCGCCTTGATTCGGCCGTTGGTCGATGCCGGTTTGTTGCCGGCCGATTTCGCGGCGACCACTTGGGGGGTGTCGGGTTATTCCGGTGGCGGGCGGCAAATGGTCGAAGCATTCGAGAACGGCGCCAACAAAACCACCTTCTTCACCTACGGATTGAAACTGGCGCACAAACACTTGCCGGAGATGCAGCTCTATTCGGGGTTGAAACGCGCGCCGTTGTTCAACCCCTCGGTCGGCGCATTCCGTCAGGGTATGCTGGTGCATGTGCCGATCAATCTCTGGGCGTTGAACAAGCCGCTCAGCGGAAAGCAGTTGCACGATTGCCTGGCCGCGCATTACGCCGGTAAGCGGTACGTCGAAGTGAAACCTTACGGTGGTGAGCCGCCTGCCGAGCTGAACCCCGAAGCGCTCAACGGCAGCAACCAGATGGAACTGTTTGTGTTCGATAACGTCAAGAACGAACAGGCGGTGCTGATCGCGCGTCTGGACAATCTGGGCAAAGGCGCCGGGCGCGCCGCTTTGCAAAATGCGGCTTTGATGCTGGGCCTGAAGTAGTACGACATCAGAGTAGCGGTACAAACCCCAGCACTGGTGCGGCTTTCAGGCAGAAAATGTCTGCTGAGCCGCACCAGTGCTGGGGTTTCAGTTTTATGGCTATCCTCTCGGACGCGCAATGCCCGCGCTGCTGTAAACATCCGGAAAATGCCGCTCCATCCAGCGTTCCGGCGCCTTTATTGGTGTGAAGCCGGATTGCGCGTAAAGCCCATGCGCATCGGCGGTGGCTAGCATCCAGCGGCGCAGTCCCTGCAATTCGGGATGACCGATTACGCATTCCATCAACCACTTCGACAATCCCTGCCCGCGATGCTCGGGCAGTACGAACACATCGCCGAGATAGGCGACGGTCGCACGGTCGCTGGTCACCCGAGCGAAGCCGACTTGATCATCGCCCTTCAATATAGAAAAACACAGCGAGTTTTCGATCGCTCGCTCGACCGTCTCGCGCGGAATATTTTTCGCCCAGTACGAATCGCGGTGGAGATAGCCGTGAACGACATCGATGTCGATGCGCTCCGGGTCGGTGGTGATCAGATATTCGCCACGAGACCAGGCGAGATAGCTCCCGGTCTCGGCGGTGGAGTCGGATTGGCTCATTGCTTGTCGCGCGAAAAAACTATTTCGCGAGTTCCGCACTGCGGCGGATATGCCGCACCGCTTCGTCGCGTTTGCCGATTTGCTCCATCAGCCGCGCCAGTGTCATGTGTGCATCCAGCGTCGGCTGCAAGGCAACGCTCGCCTCAAGGTAGCTTTGCGCCTTGCCCCACAGCGCCTGCCGCATGCAGAGCTTGCCCAGCGTAGCGAGCAGCACGGCGTCGCGCGCATGCTGCTTCAGCCATTTTTCCGCTCGCTCGATTTGCGCCAGTGTCGATTCGCCCTTGCAGTCGGCATAGACCGCAGCCAGCGAGCTTTCCCAGCCATCGACACCGCGCTTGTCGATGGTTTCTTCCACGATGCGCCGCGCATCGTCACCGCAGCCCAGGCCGGCGAGGCGTTTGGCGACGGTCACGGCCAACGCGGCGTCGTAGCGCGATGCGCTGTCCAGTGCCTCCCATGCGCCGATGATGACCTCGCGATTGGCCGGCTTGGCCTTGATCAGATTCATCTGCGCGTTCAACCGGATCTGCTGCGCCGCGCCTTCGGGCAACAATCCGGACCGGGCCAGCGGACTTAGCGTGGCGAGTACATCGTCCCACGCCTTCTCGGCCATTTCGGCTTCCACTTTCATTTTCAGCACACCCGGATTTTTCGGGTCGTTTTCGGCCAGCGTCTTCAGTAACGTCAGCGCCTCGTTGGCGCGGCCATCGGCCAGCAGCATGTAAGCCTTGGAGGCATCGCGCATATTGGCTGACTTTTCGCCACCGATGCGATCTAGATAGGGAACCGCAGCGCCGGAATTGCCGCCCTCATACGCCGCCCATGCAGCCAGCGCGGCGGCCAGATCGCGCGTGTCGTCGTGCTGCATCGCGGTGCGCGCTTTTTCTTCGGCATCGCGGAAGCGGCCGGAGAACAGCAGTTCGAGGCTGGTGAACACCGCGTCGCGAGACTTGGCGCGCTCCTGTTCGGCGCGGTGTTTTTTCAGGTATCGCGGCAGGCCATAAGTGACAATGGCCAAACGGATGAGTGCATACGCAATGGCAAAGGCTGCCAGCGTCACAATGACAAACATCATCACCGTAGTCTCGATCCGATAGGGCGGGACCACGAACACGACGTAACCACTGCCATGCCGTCCGGCCAAGGCAATGGCGACCGACACCACGGCCAGCCCCAGCAGCCACAACACCCAGCGGATCGGCCGGCTCATCATCGTCCGCCACGCTCGCGCGCCGCGCGCGTGGCGCGAATCGCATTCAGGCTGCCGGTAATATCGGGCGCGGCAATCGACAGGGGGTTTTCCGACAATTGCTTCAGCAACGTCAGCGCATTGACGTTGACCCTGGCCTTGGGGTCGAAATATCGTGTCAACATGTCGCGCGCCAGCTTAAGGTCTTCCTTGTAGTTGGTCTCGTCGCGCGCGATCAGCGCCGTACGGGCGGACAGCAATCGGAGCTTCAGATTTTCGCGCAGGAAATAACCCTGCTGCGGCGACAGCAGCATCGGATCGCTGCTGTCGATTTCACGGATACGGATCAGTTGCTTGATTTCGTACCACAGGTCCTTGCCAAAGCGGACGGCGAAATTGTCGTTGGCGTCGGCGGTTTTCGTTTCACGTGTGCTGGAGGCAATCGTGTCCGGCACGGCAAGAGGCAGCGTGGTCGCAATCGTCATCAGGTTGTCCAGCTTGACGCTGATGCCTTGCGTATCCACCAGCGGCAGTGCTTTCAAACGTTCCATATCCTGCGTGATGGCGCGGCGCAATTGCACCACCTGCAACTTGTCGGCGCGCGACAGGCGCTGATCCGCTGCCTGCAATGCGGACAGTGCCGCGCGCACGTTGCCGGCCAGCGTCAGTTCGCGGCTGGCGATGTTCAGTGTCTGATCGATTTCCGCCAGCAGCCACTCGTCCGGTGCACGAGCCAGCTCGCGGTACATTTCTTCCATTGCCACGCGCTGTCCCTGGAACTCGGCCAGCTTTCCTTCCAGTTGCGCCACCCGGTTCTGCGAATCGCGCAAATCTTTCGTCAGCAGGTCAAGCTGTGTCGCCGTGCTCTTCTGTGCGGTCGATTGATCCGCCAGTTTGACGCCGATATTCTGCGTCAGCGTCTGCTCGGTATCGCGGCTTTCCAGCAGGCTCCACAACGCCAGCGCCAGCGCGATCACTGCCACCACCAGCGCGATCAGCGGCGCGCCGGCGAGACCGGGTGGCGCCGATTTGCCTGTGGAAGAAACGGGGTTGAACTCGTCCATGATTTCCTAATTCGTAGTCCGCAGCAGTTGCGGCTTCAATGCGGTCAACGCCGCAACCAATTTTGCCGCCGACATCGGCACTTCAAACACATGCTGGAAGCCGCGTTCGGCCGCCGCTGCCGCGACGCGTGGATGCGGCACCAGCAACGCCGCTTTGCGCAACAACGCTTCGTCGCCAGCCAGCGACGCCATCAGCCCTTGCAGCGTTTCCACGCTCAATGCCATCACTGCTCCGTTCGGCATCTGCTTCAACGCCACCAGCAACTCGCCGCGCGTAACCGGATCCGGCGGCAAATCGCGACGTTCATAACACTCCAATGCCATCACTGTCGCTCCGCGCCCGGACAGTGTCTGCTCGATCAGCGTTCGTCCACCGGAAGCGCTCCTGCCTTTGATCAGGATGATAAGTTGCCCCTGCACCTGCCGCAATTGCGGCAACGCCAAAAGACCCTCGCTATCGATACTTTGTTGCGGTGACACAACACGCTCGATTGCGGCATTGCGCAATGCGTTCGCCGTAGCATTGCCGATGGCCATCATCAGCGTATCCGGTGCGATTGGCCCCGCCGCGCGCAGCACGGGCAGTCCATGTTCGACCGCATTGGCGCTGACGAAAATGACGGCGGCAGCGCGAGTGAGATCATCTTCCGCGATCGACGTCCGCAGCGGCACGATCTCCAGCACCGGATATTCGATCACGGCAGCACCGGCTTCGCGCAGCGCGCGCGCGGTTTCGGCCGCCTGCGATTGCGGCCGGGTGACGACGATGGTCAGGCCCGACAGCGGCCGGGAATCAGGCATGTCGCGACAGGCTGGCGAGAATTTTGTCGCCGCCGGCGGCCAGCAGCTTCGCAGCTAGTGTGGCGCCCAGTTGTTCGGCGTCCGCCGGTGAGCCGCTGATGACATCGCGGATCATCCGGCTGCCGTCGGGCATGGCGATGAACGCCTCCAGCCGCAAGACGTCGCCGGTCAGTGTGGCATGACCGCCCAGGGGCACGTCGCAGCTCGCAGTGAGCGCCCGGCCCAGTGCGCGCTCGGCGCAGACGATTGCGGTGGTGTCCGGATTGGCGAACGGTGCCAGCCACGCAGCAACATCGGCGCGACCGCTCAGGTATTCGATACCCAGTGCACCTTGCGCGATCGCCGGCAGGAAATGCTGCCGGTCGAGCCGCGCGCGTATGCGTTGATCGAGGCCGAGGCGCTTCAATCCCGCTGCGGCGAGGATGATCGCGTCGTACTGTCCATCGTCGAGTTTGGCGAGGCGCGTGTTGACATTGCCGCGTAGCGCAACGATTTTCAGATCGGGCCGGCGGTGGCGCAGCTGGCTTTCGCGCCTGAGGCTGGATGTGCCCACCGTGGCGCCTTGCGGCAGCTGTTCGATACTGTCGAAACGATTCGACACGAATGCGTCGTGTACGTCTTCGCGTTCGCCGACGATGACGGCGGAAAAGCCGGTCGGCAGTGTCATCGGCACATCCTTCATCGAGTGCACCGCGATGTCCGCACGGTCTTCTTCCAGCGCGACTTCGAGCTCCTTGATGAACAGCCCTTTGCCGCCGATCTGCGCCAACGGCTTGTCCAGAATCTGGTCGCCCTTGGTGGTCATGCCGATAATCTCGACTTTCGCTGCCGGATACAGCGTTTTCAGCTGCGCTGCCGTCCATTCGCTTTGCACCAAGGCAAGGCGGCTTTCACGGGAGGCGATGCGGATCACGGCGGGTGCGGACATGGCTGCTCTTTATTGAAACTCCAGCACTGGTGCGGTTTCCGGGCCAATACTGCCTTGAAAGGCGCGCCAGTGCTGGAGTTTTGTGTTTTTGTCGAATGACGGCTGTGAAAATTTTAGCATGCGCGCTCGAGCGGCCCGGCACTGTGCTTGATGCCGGTCAAGTTTTTGTGCGGTGCGGTAGAATGAAGCAAGACCCCGATTGTCATAGTTTTACCCCATCCCAAGCATCTTCATGGCTCTGAACCCCGTCTATCTCCCGACCACAAAAACGCCGCGAAAAAAGGGCGAGGTACTGGCGTTTGCCACCGGCAGTCAATCCGAAAGTGCCGGCGGCGAGGGCGCGCCACGCTTGCGCGAGATTCCCTACAACTACACCTCGTTCTCCGATCGCGAGATCGTCATCCGCCTGCTGGGTGCCGATGCATGGGACATGCTGCTGGAATTGCGTGGCGAGCGAAAGACCGGTCGCAGCGCACGCATGCTTTACGAAGTGCTGGGCGATATCTGGGTGGTGGAACGTAATCCCTACCTGCAGGACGACATGCTCGACAACCCGAAGCGCCGTTATGCGCTGACGGAAGCGATGCGTCATCGCCTGCGCGAGATCGAAAAGCGGCGACTGATTGATCAGGACTCGGGCGAAGTTGCTGAGGCCGAGTTGGCATCGCGTTCCGCCAAGGTGCAGGAGCTGCTGAAGCGTGCCAATCGTGCAGTCGATACCTTCGAGAAAGAGTTTTCCGATACCTGGGATTTGCGCAAGAAGGTCGAACGGCGGCTGGCGAAGGTCACGCGCCGCGACAATATCGCCTTCGACGGTCTTGCTCGCGTCTCGCACGTCACTGACGCCACCGACTGGCGTGTCGAATATCCGTTTGTCATCGTCAATCCCGACAGCGAAGATGAAGTCGCGCCCATCGTCAAAGCGCTGATCGAACTCGAACTCACCATCATTCCGCGCGGCGGCGGCACCGGCTACACCGGCGGCGCGATCCCGCTTTCAAAACGTTCGGCGGTGATCAATACCGAAAAGCTCGATGCACTCGGCGCGGTGGAGCGGATCCAGTTGCCGGGTGTGGCGGAGCCGGTCGCGACCATCCGCTGCGAAGCGGGTGTGGTGACCAAGCGCGCGATGGAAGCTGCCGAACTTGCAGGACTGGTTTGGGCCTGCGACCCCACCAGCGCGGAAGCGTCGTGCATCGGCGGCAATGTCGCCATGAATGCTGGCGGCAAGAAAGCGGTGTTGTGGGGAACCGCGCTCGACAACCTCGCCTCATGGCGAATGGTCACGCCGAATGCGCAGTGGATGGAGATCGAGCGGCTCGACCACAACCTTGGCAAGATTCACGATGTCGAGGTCGCGACTTTTCGCATTCGCACTTTCGACGAGAACGGCAAGAAACTGCTGAAGGAAGAAACGCTGACCATTCCCGGCACGACGTTCCGCAAGATCGGCCTCGGCAAGGACGTTACTGACAAGTTTCTCGCTGGTTTGCCAGGAATCCAGAAAGAAGGCTGCGACGGCATCATCACCTCGGCGCGATTCATCCTGCATCGCATGCCGAAGCATGTGCGCACCGTGTGCCTGGAGTTTTTCGGTTCGGTCAAGGAAGCGGTACCGTCCATTGTCGAAATCAAGGACTACATGGATCGACATGGCACCGCGATACTCGCGGGGCTGGAACATCTCGACGAGCGTTATCTGAAGGCAGTCGGTTACGCAACCAAATCGCGCCGCAGCCAGCGGCCGAAGATGGTGCTGGTTGGCGATATCGTCTCCGATAACGAGAACGCGGCGATGGAAGCGGCCAGCGCGGTGGTGCGCCTGGCCAATGGCCGTCATGGTGAAGGCTTTATCGCCGTCACACCCGATGCGCGCAAGAAATTCTGGCTCGATCGTGCGCGCACGGCGGCGATTGCCAAACACACCAATGCGTTCAAGATCAACGAAGATGTGGTGATTCCGCTTGATCGATTGGGCGACTATTCCGAGGGCATCGAGCGCATCAATATCGAGCTCTCGCTGCGCAACAAACTCAAGCTCACCGACGCGCTGATCGCCTTCCTTTCCGGCCCACTGCCGCTGGATGAAGACGACGAAAAAATTTCCGCCGAGGAGCTGATCGGTTCGCGTCGGCAGGACGCATTGGAACTGGTGAAATCGGTTGCAGCAACATGGCGCGACTATCTGGATAACCTCGACACCCATTTCGCCGCGCTGCAAAGTTACCAGGTCCGCGCGTCATGGAAAAAAGAACTGCGCCAGCCACTGCATGAAATTTTCTCCGGTCGCGTGTTTGTGCATCTGCTGGCCAAGCTCGATCAGGTACACAAGGAAGTGCTGCACAGCCGGGTGTTCGTCGCATTGCACATGCACGCCGGCGACGGCAATGTGCACACCAACATCCCGGTCAATTCCGACGATTACCCGATGCTGCAGGAGGCCAATGCTGCAGTGGCGCGCATCATGGCATTCGCGCGTAGTCTCAACGGCGTGATTTCCGGTGAGCACGGCATCGGCATCACCAAGTTCGAGTTCCTGACGCCGGACGAAGTACAGCCATTCGTCGATTACAAGACCAAGGTTGATCCGCAAGGCCGCTTCAACGCCGGCAAATTACAGCCGGGGGGCGATCTGGCGCGCGCCTACACGCCCAGCTTCGGTTTGCTGGGTGCCGAATCGCTGATTCTCGAACAATCCGACATCGGTGCGATCTCGGATTCAATCAAGGATTGCCTGCGTTGCGGTAAATGCAAACCGGTGTGCGCCACCCACGTGCCGCGCGCCAACCTGCTTTATTCGCCGCGCAACAAGATTCTCGCCACCTCGTTGCTGATCGAAGCATTCCTGTACGAAGAGCAAACGCGCCGCGGTGTGTCGCTGCGTCACTTCGACGAATTTTCCGACGTGGCCGATCACTGCACCGTCTGCCACAAATGCGAAAACCCGTGTCCGGTCGATATCGACTTCGGCGATGTGTCGATGGCGATGCGCAATCTGCTGCGCAAAGAGGGCAAGAAAAAATTCAATCCCGGTACCGCGGCATCGATGTTCTATCTGAACGCCACCGACCCCACCACCATCAAGCTGACCAAGACGCTGATGATCGATTGGGGTTACAAGGCACAACGCTTTGCTCACAGCTTCGCGCGGAAATTCCTGTTGCCGCAGCAGCAGACCAAACGCCCTCCGGCGACAGTGGGCAAGCCGACGGTCAAGGCGCAGGTGATTCACTTCATCAACAAGCCGATGCCCGGTGGCTTGCCAAAGAAAACCGCGCGTGCACTGCTGGACATTGAAGACAACACTATCGTGCCGATCATCCGCGATGCCACCAAGGCGGCCGATGCGGAAGCCGTGTTCTATTTTCCCGGTTGCGGTTCGGAGCGATTGTTTGGCCAGGTGGGATTGGCGACGCAAGCGATGCTGTACCACGTCGGTGTACAAACAGTACTGCCACCAGGTTATCTCTGCTGTGGCTATCCGCAAACCGCATCGGGCAATGCCGACAAGGGCCAGCAGATCACCATCGACAACCGTGTGCTGTTTCATCGAGTCGCGAATACACTCAACTATCTCGACATCAAGACGGTGATTGTGTCCTGCGGCACGTGCATGGACCAGCTGCAGAAATATGAGTTCGAAAAGATTTTCCCTGGTTGTCGTCTGCTGGATATCCACGAGTACCTGCTGGAAAAAGGAGTGAAACTCGAGGGCGTGAGCGGCACGCGTTACATGTATCACGACCCCTGCCATTCGCCGATGAAGACCTACCAACCGCTGAAGGTGGTGAATCAGCTGATGGGAACAAAGATTGAGCAAAACGAGCGCTGTTGCGGCGAGTCCGGCACGCTTGCCGTCACACGCCCTGATGTATCGACACAGGTCCGCTTCCGCAAGGAGGAGGAAATGGAGAAAGGCTCCGGCAAGCTGCGCGCCGACGGTTTCAAAGGCGATATCAAGGTGCTGACTTCCTGCCCGTCGTGCATGCAAGGCTTGTCGCGCTTCAACAATGACAGCGGCACCACGGCGGACTACATCGTGGTCGAGATTGCCAAACATGTGCTGGGCGACAACTGGTTGCCCGAGTATGTTGCGCGCGCCAATCAGGGTGGCATCGAACGCGTGCTGCTGTAGACCGCGCGATTTTGCGCTACGCTTTGTTAATTTTGCGCGGCACGCGGATAGTGCCGGCGTTTTCTTCGTCAACTTAAAGTCCTGCCGACATGCACATCACATCGTTTCGAAAATTTTCCGTTTTAACTGCCGGTGCCGGCATCCTGCTGGCAACCGGTTGTGCGCAAGTGAGTCCGCCCGCAGCTACTGCGGCTGACGCTGTCACGAGGATACATTCGACGCAAGCCGCGCTGCGCGCGGCGGGTTGTAAAGGTCTGAATTCGCTGGGTGACGAGGCTTTTGCGGATAGCCTCGACATGACTGAGCCGATGCTAAAACGCCTGAAGGAAATCACCAGGAAAGATAACGAGCAAGTCTGCGCAATGACTGATGACGAAGTTGCCAAGGTGATGGTCGCCGAGCGCAACAGATATCGCAATCCGGACCGGAAAAAATTCCGTGCCCCCTCCAAGGAGTGGATGCGCGAGTGGGACCTCGACGATGGCGGCAAGCTGCCTACCGCCACCCAGATCCTGAGTGCCGAAACTGCCCGCAAGGCCTTGATAGCTGGCAATCGCCGCCCGTCCGGATTTGGTGAGGAGGTTGTCAATCAGGCGGCAGGTATCAGCAGGACGCAATGGAGTGAATTGGGTCCAAGCAATATCGGCGGCCGACTCCGTGGTATCGCCATCGATCCGCGCAACCAGAGTCGCATCTTTATCGGCGCGTCATCTGGTGGGGTCTGGTTGACGGAGAATGCGGGTCAATCATTCCGGCCGCTGCAGGAATTCATGGGAAGCCTCGCCATTGGCGCGCTGGAAATGGATCCCAACAACCCCGATGTGCTCTACGCAGGCACCGGCGAGAGCTTTGCGGGACTCGCGGGTATCGGTATTTTCAAGACTGTCGACGGCGGCGCCACCTGGAATTTCCTGCAGAGCACGACAACCGATACGGCTCTCAACCCCTCAGGCGCCGATTGGGTGACGGTGAATCGCATTGCCGTCAGTCCGGCCAACTCCAGTATCGTGCTGGCGGGAACCGGCAGCGCGCTATATCGATCGATCAATGCCGGTGCCACATGGACCCGTGTTGAAACCTTTGCTGCGATGGATGTGCGTTTTGATCCCAATAATGCCAACAACGCCATCGCCGCCGGTGACCGCGGATTTGTCGCCTATTCGCGGGACGCAGGCGCGACTTGGACGCGCTCTGCAACGCTGGTCACAACGCTCAAAGGGCGCGGTGCTTCAGCGCGTGCCGAGGTTGCATATGCAAAATCACGGTCGAACCTGATTTATATGTCGTTCGACAATTCGCCGGACAGCAGCGGAGCGCGCGGAGAGGTCTGGAAAAGCGCCGATGGAGGCGAGACATGGTCCAACCTGTCCGCGCCCAAACACCTGAACGAACAGGGCGATTACGACAACACCATCTGGGTCGATCCGACCAATGACCAGCACATCGTCGTCGGCGGGCTGGACCTGTATCAGTCGATGGATGGCGGACTCAGCTTCAACAAGATCAGCGATTGGCGCCTGGGTCTGCCGGGCCAGCCTCAGCCGCACGCGGATCATCATCAAATTGTTTCGGTGCCGAATTTCAGCGCCGGCAATCCGATTGTCTACTTTGGCAACGACGGTGGCCTGTATCGCGCCAACAATATTTTCGCAGTGGGGCCGACGGGCACCACCTCGTGGCAAAACATGAATAACGGCCTGGCCGTCACGCAATTCTATGGCGGTGCCGGAATGCGGTCCGCGGGCGGCAGGATTATCGGCGGTACCCAGGACAATGGCGCGATCCAGTATTCCCAGGGAACAACATGGGTGCGTACTGCGGGTGGCGACGGTGGCTACGCTGCGGTCGATCCGATCGATGACTCGACTTTCTACGGGGAATACGTCTATGCGTCGGTTCATCGCACGCTTCCGGGCGGAGGTCGTGTATTCATTTGCAGCGGCATCACGGAAGGTCTCAAGGACGAAGGGCAAAGTGTTTACTGCGGCTCCACGGCCACCGAGGAAGCCAACTTCATCGCGCCTTTCATCCTGGATCCCAACAATCGCGATCGCATGCTGGTCGCCGCGAAATCGCTTTGGGCCACAAACAATGTAAGGTCAGCGATCCCGTCATGGACCGCTATCAAGCCGCCAGCCGTGCTGACCTCCCAGTCGCGGCATTACATCAACGCGATTGCGGTTCAGCAGGGAAATTCCAATGTGATCTGGGTCGGTTACAACGCGTCCAACAGCAGTTCCGTTCCGACCCAAATCTATAAAACCAGCAACGGGCTGGCGGCGGAACCGGCGTGGGAGCTGAAATCCCAGGCCGGCATGCCGAACGCACAGATTTCGCGCATCACCATCGATCAAAGCAATCCCAACCGCGTGTGGGTTACATATGTAGGTTTTGCCACCAATCGCCTCTGGGAAACCACCGATGGCGGCAACACCTGGCGCAGCATCACGGGCAATCTGCCGGCGGTGACTCTGTACGATATCAAGCGTCATCCATCGCAATCCAACTGGTTGTACGTTGCTTCCGCCAACGGTGTCTACACCAGCGAAAATGGCGGGCAAACCTGGAGCACCAGCAATGAAGGTCCCGCCAGCGTCCGTGTGCGTGAGCTGTTCTGGTACGACCAATCCACCCTTATCGCAGCAACCTACGGTCGCGGCATGTTCCGCGCCACCGTAACCGGAGGTGGCCCGCTCAACTACAGCGACCTATGGTGGGCCGGTAGTGCCGAGAACGGCTGGGGCATGACCGTGCAACAGCACGGCAACGTCCAGTTCAACGTCCTGTTTGTCTACGACGCCACCGGCAAACCCATCTGGTACGCCATGCCCGGCTGCACCTGGAACGCCGACTTCACGGTGTGTAATGGTCAACTGGCCAAAC